>Ga0075370_10000232_pt1 | contig 19959 bp, 19 predicted proteins | sample EndMethybrTD3035_FD_71398 | JGI IMG/M metagenome (GOLD analysis project Ga0075370, IMG submission 71398) | Populus endosphere microbial communities from Tennessee, USA - Endosphere MetaG P. TD hybrid TD303-5 | ecosystem: Host-associated > Plants > Roots > Endosphere | place: USA: Tennessee... | reverse complement strand
ATGAAGAACAGATAGTTAAAAACTGTTTGAATCTTAGAGGAAAGACGAACTTATAAAGAGTAAAAGTAAGTATTTTGCTTACGACTTATAAGTAATCCCTAAAGACAGGATGGTTTATGGATATTTGACTATTAGAAGCATAATTTAAGAAGATAATCCTTGTCAGTTGCAGGTATTATGCATAGAATAGCGGGTTCATTTATAATGAGGTAAAAGGTTTTATGCTGGCTAAAAATGAAATATTGGCTAAATTTCAACGTTCTCCGGGTGATACAGGATCCCCAGAGGTTCAGATTGCTTTATTATCTGGGGCTATCGAACAACTAAATGGCCATTTTCAAGTGCATAAGAAGGATAATCATTCACGACAAGGTTTATTAAAGAAAGTAGCTTTGCGTCGTAAATTATTAAAATATTTCAAAAGCGTTAATTTACAGGGGTACTTAACGCTCATTAAACAACTCGGCTTGCGTGGTTAAGTCCTGGTTCATATTCTTCAGCCAATCGTTGAAGACATTTTATTCGTACCAATGGGCGGTAATTTTCGCCCATTTGTTTTTTTTGAGGGAATGTAAACGTGTTAATTAATTCTATAAAGAAAGTCGTGCAGTTTGGTTCGCAGGAAATAATTCTAGAAACTGGGGCAATTGCACGTCAAGCCACAGCATCAGTTATTGTAAGCTTGGATGGTACTGCCGTTTTAGTAACCGTTGTAGGTAACAAGCAGCAAGCAGCTGAAGAAAGAGACTTTTTTCCCTTGACTGTTCAATATCAAGAACGCTCCTATGCAGCTGGACGTATTCCAGGAGGTTATTTTAAACGGGAAGGACGACCTACTGAAAAAGAAATTTTAACATCGCGTTTAATTGATAGGCCAATAAGACCTCTGTTTCCTGAAGGGTTTTATAATGAAGTGCAAATTGTTGCGACTGTTTTATCTTCAAATCCGGATATTAACGCAGATATCCCTGCATTAATTGGTGCTTCTGCAGCTTTAAGTTTATCAGGCTTACCTTTTAAAGGTCCGATAGCGGCAGTAAGAGTCGGTTATTCGAAGGGACAATACTTATTAAACCCAAGCTTTAAGCAACTAGAAACATCAGATTTAGATTTAGTAGTTGCAGGAACAGACAAAGCCGTCTTAATGGTGGAGTCTCAAGCCGCTGAGCTTACTGAAGAAATTATGTTGAATGCTATTTTGTTTGGACATCAACAAATGCAAGGGGTTATTCAAGCTATTAAAGAGCTCGCTGAAGAGGCAGGTGAGCCAGCTTGGGATACGCAAAAAACTACAACATCTCAATTAGATGTAGTTGTGGAACAAGAAATAACGCAAGCTATACAGGCTTTATATACTAAGGCCTATACAATTCCGGAGAAATTAATTCGTAAAGCTAAATTAGAAAATTTACGAAATAGTATTATCGAGAAATGGTCAGATGAAGAAAAAGGAATTTCCGCTAAAGCTATTCAGTTATTCCTAGCAAATTTAGAAGAGAAAATAGTACGTAGTCGTATTCTATCAGGCGAAACCCGCATTGATGGACGTGATAAGATAACAGTTCGCCCTATTACTATTCAGCCAGGATTTTTAGCACGTACACATGGTTCGGCTATATTTACTAGAGGCGAGACGCAAGCATTAGTTGTTACTACCTTAGGTACGGACAGAGATGCACAAACCGTAGAAGCCTTAGATGGAGAAGGACGTGAAACATTTATGCTTCACTATAACTTTCCTCCTTATAGCGTGGGTGAAACCGGCCAAATGGGAAGTCCTAAACGGCGTGAAATTGGGCATGGTAATTTAGCGAAACGCGCTTTGCGTGCTGTATTACCTAGTGAATCCGATTTTCCTTATGTACTACGTGTTGTTTCTGAAATTACCGAATCAAATGGATCTAGCTCTATGGCAACAGTCTGTGGTGCAAGTATCGCTTTAATGGATGCTGGTGTACCTTTAAAGAAACATGTAGCGGGTATAGCAATGGGCCTAATAAAAGAAGGCGATCAGTTTGCTGTATTAACCGACATTTTAGGTGATGAAGATCATTTAGGAGATATGGATTTTAAAGTTGCAGGTACACTAGATGGTGTCACAGCATTACAAATGGATATTAAAATTGATGGTATTACAGAAGAAATTTTGCGGGTGGCATTAAATCAAGCAAAAGAGGGTCGTCTTCATATATTAAATATTATGCAAGAAACTTTAGCTGAACCACGCGTAGAAGTTTCTCCTTATGCACCGCGTATAACTACTTTAAAGATAAACCCTGAAAAAATACGTGATTTAATCGGAAAAGGTGGAGCGACAATTCGCGCGATTACTGAAGAAACAGGAACCTTAATCGACATTAGCGATGATGGTGTCGTTCGAATCTCGACATCTGATTTACATGCTTGCCAAAATGCAATAGAACGTATAAAAAAAGTAACAGCGGAAGTGGAAGTGGGTCGTACTTATGAAGGTGCAATTGTTAAACTGACTGATTTTGGTGCTTTTGTTAACGTATTACCCGGTCGTGATGGCTTAGTGCATATTTCGCAAATTTCTAAAGAACGTGTTGAACAAGTGAGTGATGTATTAAGCGAAGGCCAAATTGTCAAAGTCAAAGTACTAGAAATAGATAGACAAGGTCGCATTCGTTTAACCATGAAAGATATTGAAGCAGAAACGGAGAACGAAGTACATTCGTGATCAATCGAAAGCAACATACATCAGCTTTTATAAAATTAGTTGATAAAATAAAACCTCAAATAAAAGAGTTGACAGTTGCTGATCTAAATAAAAAAATTAAAAGTCAGCACCGATTTTATTTGATTGATTTACGTGAGCGCGATGAGTTTCAACAAGGGTCTATTGTTCATGCTATTCCTCTTAGTAAGGGTATTATTGAACGTGATATTGAGAAATACATTCCAGATTTTGAAGTAGAGATTGTTGTTTATTGTAGCGGCGGTTTTCGATCTTGCTTGGCAGCAGATAATCTTCAAAAAATGGGTTATCGTCATGTTACTTCGCTGCAAGGTGGTCTCCGCGCTTGGCTAGAAGCAGGTTATCCTCTTATCAAAATGACTAAATAATGCTACATTTTGTTGGGGAGATTTGCCGAGGTGGTGAAATTGGTAGACACGCAAGTTTCAGGTACTTGTGGGGTAACCCTTGGAGGTTCGAGTCCTCTTCTCGGCACCAACTAAAATGAACTCTTGCTAGAGATATTTTTTTATAAAAAACTTGGTCTTTTTTAAAAAATCGGTTTAAATAGTCGAAATTATTTATAGCCATATCGCATGTTGAGCGTTTCATCGCCTCTTTATGACATTAGTAAAACCTTCGAAGAAAACTTCAGCAATCCCTTTTTCCAATCAATAAGACCACCAACACGAGTTTGGCCAGACAGAACCAAATGGAGTTCTTTATTAGGCTATTCTTTAGCCTCTAAAATCGGTGCAGCTGCATGTGCAGTAACAACTGGTAAAGGTGTGGCATTATTAGCACAACTAGGTTTTGACGTATTGACCTACAAAACCATACGACGCCAAGCTTACCCAACTCACCCTTTACCAAATATTGTTCATCTCGAATGTGAAAAATTATTTAATTATACCGATTTAAAAAAAGTTCTTTTTACCAAGAATAAACCTGAAAAAATAAGTGACAAAATTTCAATTAGTAATTCCTTTGGTAATGGTTGCTTGGAACCGATAGTGATTATGGAAGATATAGCTTTTGCAAAAAATTCTTTAGTAGAAGGTCAAGTGCTGATTGTGTCGGTTTATGGTGAAGGTGATTCGCTGAAATCGATGTCACAAGATTTTGCTGCTGCTGCATTAATAGCTAAAGAAGCCGGTGCGGATATTATAGAGCTAAACTTCTCATGTCCTAATTTAATTAAATCGGGTGAACCTCTTTATTGGAGTATTGAACATGTTTCTCAAATAACAGCCTTGGTTGTGAAATGCATAGGCGATACTCCCATTTTATTAAAGTTAGGTTTAATGCATGAGCATGAATCTCCTTTAAATTTATTAATCTCTGCAGCACAGGCTGGAGCAAGAGGTGTTAGTGCTATCAATTCTATCAGTATGCGTGTGTTGAATAAAGATCATCAGCCTGCATTTGGAAAAAGAATTTATAGTGGAGTTTCAGGTTATCCAATCCGTCAATTAGCATTACAATGTCTTAATAAATTAGTTCAAATTAATCAAACTGAAAAATTAAATTTAGTTATTTTGGGTATGGGTGGTATTACTATTCCGGAACATTTTAATGAATTTTTAAATAGTGGTGCAGATATTGCCCTTTCTGCAACAGGTATGATGTGGAACCCTTATCTTGCTACTCAATTTCACCAACAGACGAGATCATGAAAAAATTAGTATCAGCAAAATTAATATTAAAAACAGGTGAAAGCTTTATTGGGTATATACCAGCAAGCCAAACAACTGAAGTATCCGGTGAAGTTATATTTAATACAGGTATGTTAGGCTACGTGGAGTCTCTAACAGACCCTTCTTATGCGGGACAAATATTATGCTTTACCTATCCTTTAATAGGAAATTATGGTGTTTCTGCATCAAATACTTGGGAATCTAACAAAATTCAAGTAAAAAGCGTGATTATTAGTGAATTAGCATTATTTTACTCAAATCATGCTGCCCAACAGTCATTAGTAAATTGGCTTGAAATTGAAAATATACCTTTTATAACGGGTGTGGACACCCGGGCTTTAACACATTGTTTAAGAGTTAATGGAGTAACGCCAGGAATAATTACTACATTAAATAAGCCACATGGCGATTTTATTGAATTTGAAACTATTGATTGGGTAAAGCAAGTAACAATTTCTGAACCGATCTATTATGGTGAAGGTAGAAAAAAAATAATTGTTGTAGATTGTGGCTTAAAAGAAAATATTTTACGTTGTTTATTGAAATTTCCATTAAAAATTAAACGAGTTCCTTATGATTATGATTATAGTCAGGAAGACTATGATGGAGTTTTTATTTCTAATGGGCCGGGTGACCCACAATTATGTAAAGAATCGGTAGCAATTTTAAAAAAGGTTTTAGTTAAAAAGAAGCCTTGTTTCGGTATTTGTTTAGGTACACAATTAATGGCTTTAGCTGTCGGAGCTAAAACTTATAAGTTGATTTTTGGTCATCGATCTCAAAATCAACCATGTATTTATTTACCGAATAAACGGTGTTATTTGACTTCGCAAAATCATGGTTATGCAGTAAAAGAGAAATCGCTCCCTAAAGATTGGCAAGTATTATTTCGAAATTTAAATGATGGAACGGTTGCGGGGATTGAGCATAAGAAAGATCCTTTTTTCTCTGTACAATTCCATCCGGAGGCTGCGCCTGGACCCATGGATACACAATGGTTATTTGAGCGTTTTTATCGCATGTTATAAAAAATTATGAAAATACAACGATATAAAGCTAGAAAAATTCTGATTTTAGGTTCGGGTGGTTTACGAATAGGTCAAGCAGGAGAATTTGATTATTCCGGTTCACAGGCTATTAAAGCATTAAAAGAAGAAAAAATTTCTACAGTATTAATAAATCCGAACATAGCTACTATTCAAACGGACATAAACTTAGCTGATGAAATTTATTTGCAACCCTTAAATTTTGATACTGTGAAACGGATTATTATTAAAGAAAAACCTGATGGAATTTTATTGGGTTTTGGTGGCCAAACTGCACTTAATTTGGGCTTAGGTTTAGAAGAGAAAGGGATATTAAAAAAATATAAAGTAGAAGTATTAGGTACTTCCGTTGAATCGATACGCCAAACTGAAGACCGAGATCTTTTTAAAGCGGCTTTAGCAAAGATTGAAATTAAAACTCCACTTAGTTTTGTAGTTAAAACAGTTGCTGAAGCTTTGCAAGCAGCAGAAAAGATCGGTTATCCTATTATGTTGCGTTCAGGTTTTTCTTTAGGGGGGTTAGGTTCTGGAAAAATTACTCATCGAGAGCTACTTGAACAACGAGCCCAGGAAAGCTTAGCTACTGCACCACAAATTTTAATAGAAGAATATTTATTTGGTTGGAAGGAATTTGAGTATGAAATTGTCCGCGATCAAATGGGAAATGGATTAACAATTTGTAATATGGAAAATATGGATGCAATGGGTATTCATACCGGTGAAAGTATTGTTGTAGCGCCAGCACAGACCTTAAGTAATGAGCAACACCAATTATTACGCAATATGGCATTGCGAGTTGCAGAACATTTTAACATTATCGGCGAATGTAATATTCAATTTGCTGTTAACCCTGAAAGTGGTGATTACCGAGTCATAGAGATGAATGCGCGTTTATCGCGTTCCAGTGCATTAGCATCGAAAGCAACGGGGTATCCATTAGCATTTATTGCTGCTAAATTAGCATTGGGTTATCAGCTCTATGAAATTAAAAATAGTGTCACTCAAGTGACGAGCGCATATTTTGAACCTGCATTGGATTATATCGTAGTAAAAATTCCACGTTGGGATACACATAAATTAAAAGCGGCAGAAAGAACGATTGGGACTGAAATGAAAAGTGTGGGAGAAGTGATGGCAATAGGTCGTTCTTTCCCAGAGGCATTGCAAAAAGCAGTGGGGATGTTAAACCAAGGGGCAACTTGTTTAATGGATTATCCAGAAGAAATTGATAATCCACGCAAAGAAATAAAATTTGCTACCGATAGACGTTTATTTGCTTTATATCAGTTTTTTAGAAATGGTGGTTCAGTTAAGCAAGCTGAATGCTTATCACAGATTAATTTTTGGTTTTTGGCACAAATTCATCAATTAACAGAATTAGAAAAGCAATTAAAGCTTCATAAATTGAATAAAACTCTATTAAGTCAATTAAAACAAGCGGGTTTTTCAGATAGTTTTATTGCTAAAACAAAAAATAGGTCCATAAAACAAATTCGAACTTTACGTCTAAAATATGGCATCATACCTTTTGTGAAGCAAATAGATACTTTGGCTGGGGAGTTTGCTGCACAGACAAATTATCTTTATTTAAGTTACCATGCTGTTGAACATGATGTTTCTCCTACTAAACGTCGGCCTATTATTGTGTTGGGTTCTGGGCCTTACTCGATAGGATCATCTGTCGAGTTTGATTGGTGTGCGGTTAATACCGCTCAGACTTTGCGTCGATTAAAAGAAATGGCCATTATTATTAACTCGAATCCTGAAACAGTTTCTACAGATTATGATGAATCAGATCGATTGTATTTCGAACAGCTTACTTTTGAGCGTGTACAAGATATTGTGGATTTTGAATTAGCAAAGGGCATTATTGTTTCAGTTGGAGGTCAGATTGCTAATAATTTAGCTGTTCCTTTAGCGAAAGAAGGTTACCATCTATTGGGTACAGATCCAACGTTTATCGATTATGCTGAAAATCGAGAAAAATTTTCAGCCCTACTAAATACGCTTAATATAGATCAACCTGCTTGGGAAAGAGTCACTAGTTTGAGTAAAGCAAAAACTTTCGCAGCTAAAGTAGGGTATCCAGTATTAATTAGGCCTTCTTATATTTTGTCTGGTTCTGCAATGAATGTGGTTTTTGATCCTGAGTCTTTAGACCAACATTTACAAGCGGCAGTTCATGTTTCGCAAGATTATCCAGTGGTGATATCTAAATTTGTTCAAGAAGCAAAAGAACTAGAAATAGATGGAGTAGCTAAACAGGGCGATATTATCATTGAAGCTATTTCAGAACATATCGAGAATGCAGGTGTCCATTCTGGAGATGCGACAGTTGTGTTACCACCACAGAAATTATATTTAGAAACCATACGCCGTACTAAAAGCATAGCGCGTAAAATTGTAAAGGCTTTACATATCACCGGACCGTTCAATATTCAATTTATTGCTAAAAATAATGATATTCAGGTTATTGAATGTAATTTGCGAGCATCACGTTCTTTTCCGTTTGTTTCTAAAGTAACAGGTCATAATCTTATCCAAATAGCAACTGAAGTAATGTTGAATAAGCACCAAATAAAACATTTTGAAACTTTAGAGCTTGATTATGTTGGTGTCAAAGCAGCGCAATTTTCTTACAGTCGTTTAAAAGGTTCAAATCCTGTAGCTCAAGTTGAAATGGCATCTACTGGTGAAGTGGCTTGTATTGCTGAGGATTTGGTAGAAGCTTTTTATAAAGCATGGCTGGCAACGGATCAAAATATTACAGAAAAAAAATTGTTATTAAGTATTGCAGATAATTATAAGGTTAAGCTTTTACCTTGGATCAAACAACTTGATGATCAAGATTGGCTTATTTATAGCACTGAAGGAACTCACCAGTTTTTATCTCAGCAAGGTATAGCTTCCTACTTTGTTAACAAAACTAGTGAAGCTAAAAAACCAAATATAAGAGATTTAATAACTCAACGTAAGATAGCAGGAATTATTAACATCCCAAGTTCAATGACAGGGTTGCAGCAAACTGACGGATTTTTAATTCGGCGTTTAGCTATTGATCATCATATTCCTTTAATTACAAATGCTCAGAACGCACTGATAATTTTACAATGTTTAGTGAGTTTATGGGGCAAAGAATTGCCTGTAGAATCTTGGCAAAGTTTGGTTATAAAAAAAATTAATAAATGAATAAATGATATTCTTCTCATTTGAATTTTTGCCTGTTTGCCACGTAACCCACGGTCCCTCTTTGTTGGTAATTGCCAAAATATTATTTGCTAGAGTATTAAGTACCTATAATTAATTAAATTTGAGTAAATTATGTCAAAAGTTTTGGGTCAAAAAGATATTGTATCAGTTCGTGATCTTTCTTTAATGCAAGTAAATACTATATTAAATCATGCGAAAAAATTTAAGAAAAATTTAGCTAAAAAATATTTGCTTGATAAAATTATTGCGCACTGTTTTTTTGAACCTTCAACGCGTACCCGCTTATCTTTTGAAACAGCTACTTTACGTTTGGGAGGGCAAGTCATAGGTTTCTCCAGCAGTGAAAATATATCTATTAAAAAAGGGGAAGATTTACAAGATACAATTAAGACTATTTCTTATTACGCTGATCTTATAATAATTCGTCATCCACTCGAGGGATCAGCACGTTTAGCAGCAGAATTTTCCGATAAGCCTATTATTAATGCTGGAGATGGAGCAAATCAACATCCTACGCAAGCTTTATCTGATTTATTTACTATACAAGAAGCACAAAAAGACTTGGAAGGATTATCTATAGCGTTTGTAGGTGATTTAAAATATGGGCGTGCGGCGCATTCTTTAGTGCAACTTTGTGCTTTATTTAATATGAGACTTTTTTTGGTTTCACCTGCATTATTAGCATTACCAGAAATAATATGTGATGAATTAAAACATAAAGGTATTCGATTTTCTTTTCATGCAAATTTAGACGAAGTGATTTCGAAAGTAGATATTTTATATATGACTAGACTACAACAGGAAAGATTTAACCAATCCGAACATCAACTATTTGAAAATCAATATATTCTGACCTGTGATAAATTAAAAAAGGTTAAAACTAATTTGAAGATCCTACATCCTTTGCCTCGAGGCCGTGAAATTGATAAAACCATTGATGAAACTTCTTATGCTTTATATTTTAAACAAGTGGCCAATGCAATATATATCAGACAAGCTGTTTTAACGTTACTACTTGATAAAATATCGCTTTAGACGATTTTTTTTGGATAAAACTTATGATTAAAACCCGTTCCGTTTCTGCGATTGATAATGGAGTCGTCATCGATCATATTCCAGCAGGTCAATCACTTAAAATTATACGTTTGTTGCATGTGGTTAGCAGTAAACAACGGGTTACTTTAGGTTTAAATTTGCGAAGTACATCTTTGAAACTGAAGGATTTAATTAAAATTGAAAATCGATTGCTTACTCCGCAGGAAATTGGTCACGTTGCAATCTTTGCTCCTGGTGCTACGATTAGCCGAATAGTAAATTTTAAGGTTAGTGAAAAAATTAATTGCGAACTACCTAAGACTATACGCGATGTATTAGTATGCCCTAATTTAAATTGTATTAATCATATCGAATCTAAAGGCTATTTTAAACTCGAAGGATCACCAAATCAGGTGAAATTACGTTGTTTTTACTGTGAAAAACAATTTGAACGCGACCAAGTAGAAGAAATTTGTTTATGATGGAACTTGAAAACAAACAATTAATAAAATTGCCTGGGTTAATTGATCCCCATGTTCATTTTCGAACACCTGGTGGTGAGTACAAAGAAAATTGGAAAACAGCAGCTAAGGCTAGCATCAAAGGGGGCTATACTACCGTTTTTGATATGCCTAATACTATTCCTCCTACGGTTACAGAAATTGCTTTAGTAGAAAAAAAAGCACTTATTGATAAACAGTTAAAAGAAGCAGGAATTCCTCTTCGTTATTATTTATATTTTGGCGCCGATAAACATTATTTGAATGAAATAAAAAAAATAAAAGGACAAGTTATTGGCATTAAAGTGTTTATGGGATGCAGTACAGGAGGGTTAGTTGTTGATGACGATGAAAGCTTGCATGCTATTTTTAAGATAGCAGCTGAAGAAAATATGTTAGTTGCAGTTCATGCAGAAGATGAACAGCGATTAAAAGAAAATGCAAAAAAATTTGAAGGACCTCAGCCCTATTCAATACATTCTAAAATCCGTGATGAATCAGCGGCAATACTGGCTGTTAACAAAGCAATTCATCTCGCTCGTTTGTATGGAACGCGATTATATATTTTGCATGTTAGTACACATCAAGAAATAGATTTAATTGCTCAAGCAAAAAAGGAAGGACTTCCAGTTTTTGCAGAGACGACACCGCATCATTTATTTTTGAATAGTTCAGATTATCAAAACTTACAAGGAAAGGCGGTAATGAATCCACCTTTGCGATCACCTGAACATCAAATGGCATTATTTTCGGGAATAAAATCCGGTATTATTGATACGATAGGTTCTGATCATGCGCCACATACCCTAGAAGAAAAAGCTAAAGCCTATGGGGATTGTCCATCAGGTGTTCCAGGGATAGAAACTACATTGCCATTATTATTTGAAGCATATCATCAAAATTTGCTTTCTTTAGACAATATAGTGGATTTAACTTCTCGACGTGCAAAAACAATATTTAATTTAGTCGATTGTCCAGACGATTATGTATTAGTGGATTTATCTTTAACAAAGATAGTTGAAGACAAGCGTCTCAGTACTAAATGCCAATGGTCACCCTTTGCAGGACGTCTTTTGAGGGGCTGGCCTGTTACTACAGTGTTAAAAGGACATGTCTACGATCTAAACAAACTATAATTACAACTTCACAAGAGCTTTTGTTCGGACTAGTTATTTGGAATTCTTATGGACTTGTTTTTTTTAAGAAGTAAATTTTTTAATTAATCCCTTTTTAAACCAAGCTAAAGCTTGCAATGGTTCTTCAAGATCTTCGGATAATTCTCCTAATTCTAGGTATGTTTTAAAGTTAGAAGAATCGTAGATTAAACTCTTTTCTAAATAATCTCGTGCCTTACCCCATAATTTTCTCTGTTTACAAAGCCGACCTAAACTTAATAAAAGGTAGGGGTCATCAGAATGTTTTTTTAACCATTGCTCTGCTATTGTCAACTGACGTGTAGGGTTTGAACTTTTAATAAGGCTATAGGTTGCAACAAGTGGGCCAAACCATTGTTTTTTTAACTGTTTTACTATTAATAATTCAGCTTTTGCATCTTCATGATGTCTTATAAGGCCTTCAACGTAATAATTTAACAGTAAAGGATCTTTTTTTAATTTAGATGGTAAATTGTTCCATATCTCCTCAAGCGTTGATAAATTGTACGTATATTTTCCTTCACTTAACAAATTTTCACAACTTTCTTGCTGTATTTGCTGAATTTGCGCTTTAGATATCCAGGTTTTACTTTCTAATTGAGGTAAAATTTCTAAAATATTATGCCAGTTTTGTGGCTTTTGATAGATAGAAGAAAACAGACGTTGATCATTTAGGGCAGTAGTTTTTTGTAAACGCTTTTTATCTAAATTTTGGCGCCATTGTTTTGGAAGCATGAATAAATAGTTAAAGAACCGAATTAAATAGCAAATTAAAATAAAGCTAATAATTAAAATTAAGCTACCTAACCATAATGGCATTTCTAAGGCAAGTTGATGCCAAGTAATGAGTATATAACCTGGGTCAGCAGTTATTTTAACGCCAATCCAAACTGAAACGGCAAGAACTAATAAAGATATAAAAAACCGATACATCAAGAGGATTCCTTTTGACTAGAGGAAATAACAGGAGTAGCGTTAGGAGAGCTAGGGGTTTTTTTTATAACCGAAATTGCCTCGAGTAATGGATTTAAATCGAGAGTAGGATTTTGTAAATCGATTTGTTCTAATTGATTAATAATTTGCAGGGCTGCTTGTGTGTTGGGCGAGCTAGATGCAAAATGATTCTTAATATTTTCTTGAATTTCTTGCAAGCTAGATTGATAAATAGTTGGGTCATGATGTATTAATGCCCATTGAGCTTGTTGCAATAATAAAAGTAAGTTATGTAGCAAATATTGCTGTTCTATTTTTGGCAATAAAGGTTCTATAGGTTTATTTAAATGTCGAATAATGATCAGTTGTCGAAAGCTATCTAGACTATTTTGAAGCATACGCATCCATTTATTTCCCGAAGGATTACTGGCAGAACCATCAGGATTTGGGGTAGTTGAATTAGATGTTGGCAATAAAGGCAATTGCGTAATTTGCATTTTTAAAGCCTGTAGTTGCGCTAAACTAGTCGATAGTTCAATATGAGGTAAAGCTTTTAAGCGAGTTAAATATTGAGTTAATAATTGGTGAAGATTTTCTAATCGAATATCCGGACTTATTATTGTTCCTAATTGTTTATCGGCTAATAGCAATGCCGACAAAGCATTGTCGGTATCATGAAAATAAATAAGATTATACTGGGCTAGTTGAATTAGTTGGTTAACGTTTGCGAGCAAAATACCATTATCGTTAGCGGAGAATTTTTGTTCTATAAAATTTTGTAATTGTGAGATTTGTTGCTGACGACTTTTGTCGTCAATTTGACTTTGCGCGATCTGATTTTGTAGAACAGATAGTTGATTATGATATTCGCTCATTCGTTCCCTGTTTTTTAACCAAAAAAAACTTAAGCCTAAAAATAAACCCATCCATGTGATGAGTAACAATCCGATTGCACACCAAGCTGTAAAACAGCTTTTAGAACGTAAAGGCTTATTTTTTTTGATCTTTATTTCGGTTTCTTCTAAATTGGGTGTGGACTGTGATTCCATAGTGATTGCTCCCGCCAGGAAAACAGAGTTTGTAAGATAGCTGTATTTGTTGCATTATCCGATATTAAGGGCGGTTTGACAAAACCTAGTTTCTTAGCACTATCAGTAAGTCGAGAACTAATAACGAGTAATTGTTTTTTAAATAAAATATCCTGCCAGTAAGGATACAATAAGCTAACTAGATTTTTTAATCCGGTGTGACTAGTACAAATAATGACGTCAATTGATTCTTGATTTGGAATATCAGTTTTATCAATTTTGGGCAGTTGTCGCTTGTAAACGTTTAAATTGTCAATTTGAGCTCCTCGATCTTTTAAGCCTTTTGCTAAATACTGCCGACCTCCTTCTCCTTTTACGATTAGAATTTTTTTTTGTTTTATGTCTTGTAACGCAGCAAGGTTTAATAGGCCAGTGCCATTAAAATCCTTTTTGGGGCTGTAATTACTAGGCAGGCCACATTGCTTTAAAGCTAATGTGGTACCAGGTCCTGTTGCCATAGTTTTAGTATTTTCAGGCCAAAAAGTCCAAATGCTACGAATAGATTCCGCGGTATTGAAGACCGAATTGGGGCTAATAAAGATAACAAAATCATATTCTTTAAGCTTTCTTATGTGTAATAAGGTTTTTTTTATATTTTTGGTTGCAAGAATTTCCAGCGTTGGGAAATGTACCGCTACCCCGCCATAATACTGAGTTTGAGCTACAAGATCTTTTGCTTGAAGAGTAGGGCGAGTAATGAGAATCCGTAAACCATGTAAAGCTTTCATGACCCCAAAATAGCCTTAATTTTAATCTGAAGCAATATGGGTTTTAAGGCATTTTCTATTATGGCGTTTAGTTGGTTAGCTTGGAAAAAATTATTGATAGATGATGAAAGAGAAAGATCTCTAAAGCAATTTTTCACCTCTTCTCGCGGATTGTGAGATAAACCCTATAGTCAGAAGTTAACAGCCGTTGGGGTTAGCTTAATATGACATTAAAAGTTTTTTCCTTTTAAATTTTTCAGTTAGACTAGTGCTTTTATAAAAGCAGTGTTTATGGCTTTAATAAGTTTAGAAGACAAGGACTTACAAAATCAACGTGTTCTCATTCGAGAAGATTTTAATGTGCCTTTAGATAAAGGTATAATTATCAGTGATGCGCGGATTAAAGCCGCGTTACCAACGATTGAATATGCCTTAAAAGAAGGTGCAGCAGTAATTTTACTTTCTCATCTGGATAGACCAACAGAAGGATATGTTACTCCAGAATTTTCTTTAGCCCCAATTGCAACACGATTACAGAAACTATTAGGACAACCGGTTAGATTTATAGTGAACTGGTTAGATGGATTTGAGATTTCACCTGGTGAAGTCGTGTTATGTGAGAATGTAAGATTTCAAATCGGAGAAAAGAACAATGATCCTATTTTAGCTAAAAAAATTGCAAAATTGGCTGATATTTTTGTCATGGATGCATTTGCTACAGCCCATCGCAATGAAGCATCTACCGTGGGAGTAGCTCAATTTTCTCCGCAGGTTTGTGCAGGTTTATTATTAATGTCGGAATTAAAAGCACTAAGTAAAGCATTAGAAAATCCAGCCAGACCCTTATTAGCTATCGTAGGCGGGGCAAAAGTTTCTACTAAATTAACATTATTGTCGTCTTTACTTAATAAAGTGAATTTATTAATTCTTGGTGGAGGAATAGCCAATACCTTTTTAGTTGCACAAGGGTATTCCGTAGGTCGATCTTTATTTGAGACTAATTTGGTAAGTGAAGCAAAAAAACTTTTAGAAGTATCAAAACGGTTACAAGTAGAGATTGTGTTACCGACTGATGTTATTGTAGCAACGGAAATATCAGCGGCAGCAGAGACCGCGGTTAAAAAAGTAACTGAAATAAAAAAGAATGAAATGATTTTAGATGTTGGACCAGAGTCAATTGTACATTATACCGAGTTTGTACATCGAGCAGCGAGTATTTTATGGAATGGTCCCCTTGGTGTTTTTGAATTGACCCCATTTGAACAAGGAACGCGTGCTTTGAGCTATGCTATTGCCAATAGTCCCGCTTTTTCCATTGCAGGAGGTGGGGATACTTTGGCTGCCATCGAAAAATATGATATTGCGGATAAAATTTCTTATATATCAACAGGTGGAGGGGCTTTTCTTGAGTTTATACAAGGAAGCACTTTACCTGCCTTAGCGATATTACAAGAACGCACAGGGGAAAGACAGTAATGAAACGATTTAAAAGAACCAAGATTGTGGCTACGCTAGGACCATCAACCGATAAAGCAGGTGTTTTACAAGCAATGATAGCTGCAGGCTTAGATGTGGTACGTTTGAATTTTTCACACGGGAAAGCAGAAGATCATATTAAACGCGCTAATTATGTTCGCGAATGTGCAAAAGCTGCTGGTCGAGAAATTGCCATTATGGCGGATTTACAGGGACCAAAAATTCGTATTGCGCGTTTTAAAACGGGATCTATTTTTTTAAAAAAAGACACTTTGTTTATTTTGGATGCTGATTTAGATAAGGAAGCTGGCGATGAATTATCAGTTGGTATTGATTATAAACAGTTACCACGAGATGTTCATTGTGGCGATTTGTTGTTGCTTGATGATGGCCGTTTAGTATTGAAAGTCAAAAAAATACAGAAAAATAAAATATTTTGCCTTGTAGAAGTGGGTGGAGAACTATCTAACAATAAGGGTATTAATCGAAAAGGAGGAGGGCTTTCTGCTGTAGCACTGACAGATAAGGATAAAAAAGATTTAAAAATAGCAGTAAAATTAAACGCTGATTATATTGCAATTTCTTTCCCGCGCAGCGCAGCCGATATGAATCTAGCTCGAAATTTATTAAAAAAAGCAAAGGGACATGCAGGATTGATTGCAAAAATAGAACGTAGTGATGCTATTCCTGTTATAGATGAAATTATTCGTGCTTCCGATGCAGTAATGGTGGCTCGTGGTGATTTAGGAGTTGAAATTGGTGATGCTGAATTACCTGCCGTACAAAAACATATCATCCAGCGAGCGCGGTCTTTAGATAAAGCAGTGATAACAGCAACACAGATGATGGAATCAATGATTCATAATGCTATTCCTACACGAGCAGAAGTTTTTGATGTCGCGAATGCTGTATTAGATGGTACGGATGCCGTTATGTTATCTGCAGAAACTGCTACAGGAGAACATCCTGCTTTAGTGGTGATGGCTATGGCACGTATTTGTTTAGGAGCGGAAAAACAAGCTAAGACACGTGTATCTCGGCATCGCGTCGAATGTCAATTTTATCGCGCTGATGAAGCCATAGCGATGGCGGCAATGTATACTGCCAATCATTATGATATTAAGGCTATTATTGCCTTAACTGAATCAGGAGCGACACCTTTGTGGATGTCTCGGATTCGTTCGGGAATCCCTATCTACGGTTTGGCACATAGCTTAAAAACATCACGCCGATTAGCATTATATCGTGGCGTTTATCCCTTATATTTTAATATTGATAAAATACATAAAGAAAATATTGGTCAATTAGCGATTAAAGAATTAAAGAAACATGGGTTTTTACAAAAAGGAGAGAAAGTTTTAATCACCTATGGGGATCTATTAATGACTACCGGTGGTACCAATACGCTCAAGATTTTAGAAGTAGATTAGCTCGATTCTTTTATTTTATCTAAATTATTTATTTAATTTAAGTTTTTGCTCTTTAAAACATTTATTACAAACCCCATAAATAATTAGACTGTGGTCTGTCATTTGATAATTAGCTTGTTTTGCAACAAGCTTTTGGCGTTGTTCGATGATTTTATCAACAAATTCGTCAACCTTTCCACATTTGATACAGACTAAATGATCATGATGGGGTCCCTGGTTCAATTCAAACACCGAATAAGAATCTTCAAAGTTTTGACGCTTAACCAAACCTGCGCTTTCAAATTGAGTTAATACTCGATAGACTGTGGCTAAACCTATATCTTCACCGGACTCTAATAAAGTTTTATAGATATCTTCGGCACTTAAATGACGTGTTTTAACTTGTTCAAGTAACTCAAGTATTTTTAATCTAGGGGTTGTTACTTTTAAACCTGCTTGGCGTAATTGTTGATTATCCATTAGACTATCTCTAAACTCCTCGGTTAGTGAATTCGTATGGGATGATTTTAGATTAATTAAATTTTTTCTTGTTGTTTTTAGGTATTTTAGAAATTAAGATTACGAGTTTGTTTTTATTTATGAAAAAGTTGCTTATAAGTTTATTTTTAACATTACTGATTTCAGGTTGCAATATCGTCTATCGACCGGATGTCCAGCAAGGCAATATACTGCAGCAGTCTACCATAGACCAATTAGAACTCGGTATGACTAAGGAGCAAGTTCGGTATCTATTGGGTAGTTGCGTATTACAGTCTCCTTTTCAATCGGATCGTCAAGATTATATTTATTTTCTTCAACCAGGTCATGGTGAGCCTATTCAAAGACGCGTTACGCTTATTTTTTCCAAAGGACGTTTACAGAATATTGAAAAATCAGCACTTAATTAAGAATGGATTTATTTTGCTATAAAAAAAGTGTTGAAAACGGCTAAGTCGTTTTTTTGTTTTTTAGCTCGATTTATCCTAATTTTTTTAGGGTCTATTAAAAGTGGTTGATATATTTCTATTCTATCACCTGCTTTGACTTTAGCATGCAGATTACATAATTTTCCGAAAATCCCAATCTTATTTTTATTTAGATCGATGTTTGGAAAATCTAACAAAATACCAGAAAGTTCTATGACTGCAGAGATACAAGCATCATCAGGGACAGAAATTTTTATAAGTTTTTGTTTTCGGCTATCGGCAAACACTACTTCAACTTGAAAAAATGACATGACTATTTAATTGTCTTGATAAATGTTGTTTTCAAATTTACGATCTCCATAAACTTGTTTAGCACGATCAAAAAAAGCCTGTACTAATGTATTAGCTACTTTCTCAAAAACAGGAGAAAAAGCCAGTGCTAGCAAACGTGTAGAAAATTCAAATTCCAAGTTTAAATTGATCCTAGATCCTCGAGGGCTTGTTTCAAAAGACCAATACCCTTCTAAATGTTTAAAAGGGCCATTAATTAAACTAATTTCAATTAATTTGTTTTTTTGTAACCTGTTTGATGTAGTGAAACTTTTCGAAAGCCCTCCCCCCGTCAATGTAAGACGGGCTTGTATACTATCTTCATCCTGACTAATGATTTGACTTTCGGTACACCAAGGAAGAAATTCACAATATTTTTCGATGTGGTTGACGAGCTTATACATCTCTGACACATTGTAAGGCACTTCTAAAGAATGTTGTATAAATGGCATAATTAAGTTTCAGGGCGACTATCGTTACTATGTTTGCTATGCTTGAAGCCTATGATTGCTAACATGTTTGAGTATATCCCATGAATTCTAAGAAAGCATTGCAAAACACAACAATTGCACTAAATAGACGCGCTCGTCATGATTATTTTATTGAACAATCTATCGAAGCTGGCTTAGTTTTACAGGGATGGGAGGTTAAAAGTCTTCGTAGTGGCCGAGCTCAACTGACGGAAAGTTATGTGGTACTAAAAAATAGCGAGGCATGGCTTTTAGGTTGCCATATTACTCCTCTTGCTACAATATCTACACATCATAGTCATCCAGATCCGACTCGTACGCGTAAGCTTCTACTCAATGAACGTGAATTGAGTAAATTTGCCGGGAGCATTATGCGTAAAGGGTATACGCTTATCGCATTAAAGCTTTATTGGAAAAAAAACCGGGTTAAGTTAGAAGTAGGGTTAGCAAAGGGGAAACAGGAGCATGATAAGCGAGCTAGTATCAAAGAAAAAGATTGGCAGCGGGAAAAAATGCGTTTAGGACGTTATTCAAGGTAAGCATAATACTCATATTTAAAAAATTTTTGCCTTATTTTTTAAGGCTTAACAGAAAGCTTTGTATAAATAAGGTATAATCAATGTTCGGGGGCGATCTGGCTTCGACGCCGGTTACAAACCCTGAGGTGCATGTCGAGGATGCAACTTTGCCTCGTTAATCATGTTGTAAATCTATAGTTGCAAACGATGCTAACTATAACGCTAAAAACGTTGCTATTGCTGCCTAATAGGTAGTTAATTTTGTAACGTTGGGTCTGCCTAAACAGCAGCCGGCGCCATGAACTTCATAGGCTTGTATGTGGAGGTAGTGGTCATAACTGACAAGCTCGTAGTCTAGCCCCTTCTGAGGCGACAGCTACTAAAACCAAACAGAATCGTCAGTCTATCCCCTGTCAATCGGAGATGGATCGATTAAATTTAAAGATTGTACTAAACATGTAGTACCAAAGGCAGCGGACTTGCGGACGTGGGTTCGATTCCCACCGCCTCCACCAAATTAAAAATGGTTTTTAATATTTGAATTATTGGGTAAAATTTAAAAAATGTAATGATTTGGATCAAAAGTGTTTCCCAAATTTTTACTTGGTTTTAAGCATAGCCGTACCGAGTGGCCTATCTAGTCCCTAGTGACAACCTCCTTAAAAAAGAATAGACTACCGGCTCGTTAGAAAAACATGATTAATATTTATGGAAAACCTGGTTGTTGTTGTCCTAGGCCTTAATGAAAATCAGCTCACCGAT
>Ga0075370_10000230_pt1 | contig 19994 bp, 15 predicted proteins | sample EndMethybrTD3035_FD_71398 | JGI IMG/M metagenome (GOLD analysis project Ga0075370, IMG submission 71398) | Populus endosphere microbial communities from Tennessee, USA - Endosphere MetaG P. TD hybrid TD303-5 | ecosystem: Host-associated > Plants > Roots > Endosphere | place: USA: Tennessee... | reverse complement strand
AGGCGCGGATTGAAACGTGAGATTCCGCACGAAAAGATGTTGAAAAATAAGGACTTGCGGGTCGCACTGAAAGTGATGCCTGAGATGCTGGTCGCCCGGCGAGGGGTTTTCCGCTCCCACTGGACAAGCCAACGCAGAACGCGAAGCGCGTGCGCCGGCGTCGAAATGGCACCTCTGACCAACGCAGCCAGCGAATTCGCCCGCCGAGTTAACGGAGCTCTCGAAGGGTAAGTCTCAAGGCTGCTCCCTGGCTATTTCTCGCGCTGCGCGGAAGTCGCGGCGCATCACCTGAACCAAGGACGACAAGCCGGCCAGAAACACATTCGGAGTCGGCCGAGGCTCCCTCTCCCACCTTTTCGACATGTCGGGCGACAGTTCGCCCTTCCTGTTGACAATGTCATTGCTCGGCATAGAATTCATCCTGACATTGTCAGAGGGAAAGTGCCGTGCGCGACGACCTTCATCATTCGCTTCCTCAGACGCATCCCTGGCGGAAAGTGGTCCAGGTCGCGTGCGCGCCTGGCCTGGGAGGTGACCTCGTCGCCACGCTGACCCGGGCCGCTTGGGCAAGGTCGGACTGGATGAAGGAAGCCTGGGGCAAGGAGTTTCTGCAGGTTCTGGCGACGCAGCAAGTCGAGCTCTTCGGAACCGAGCAGATGGAACAGAAGTTGTCGGTGCTCGAGGCTTGGTGCCCGTCCCCCGATGCCCGTCGGGCCCTTGACATCGCCTTCGCCGAAATTTGGAGCGGCCAACCGGCCGGTGACCTGAAGGACCGCGTCGTCCGAGCGGCGCTTGAGGCGAGCGCTGAAGATGGCATCGAAGGCGCCGTTGCATGGGTCGCCGACATCCACCACGACACCCAGGTCCGGCAACTCCGGTCCGCTCTGCTTGCGGCATTGCCCAAGTGCGAGTTCCGACATCCGCCGGCGCCTAAGGTCCGAACGCGCAAACCGACCGTCGAACAGAGCCTGAAGACCGAGCTGAACCTGCAGGGGGTGTGACGATGCGGCAAACCACGCCTACCGTCGCCGAAGAGTCCGCTCGTCCTCTCGAGCTTCTCGCACCAAGCATTTCGAAGGGCCCGGCTTCGGCATCGGCGAAACACGCCACTCGCATCGACGCGAGCCATCTTCAGCGCTATTGCTTCACCAGCCACGATGAAGTACTCGAGGACCTGACGTCAGTCATCAGTGCGGTGCGGACGGCCGACCGCTCTGTGGTCAGGCACCATACGCAGGGATGGGCACGCGACCTCGCAATCAGCGCGCCAGTCAGTGACCTCAAGCTTTGGCGCTCGCCTGAGGTCACCGGCGCGCTCGCGGATACGCTCGGCTTTCTGACCGCAGACCACTGGTCATTCGCCTTCACCTATCGAAGGCCTAGGAAAGGTGAGCCTCGCCAGGACCATCTTGTCGAGCCGCCGCAGCAGCCCAGGGTGTTCATGCCATTCAGCAACGGCCTAGACTCGTTCGCCATCGCCAAGGAACTTCGAGCTGAGTCAGCGTCGCTCGAGCTGGTGCTGGTCAACGTGCGAGCCAAAGACAAGCCAACGAAGTGGAGCAACCTTGGCCGAAAGAAGAAGCTCGACTTCCACACGGTTGAGGTGGCCGCATATGCGGCCGAGCCCCATCGAGCCGAGTTGACGTTCCGCTCGCGACCATTCCTGTATGACCTTCTCGCGGGCTACGGCGCCGCCATCGCACAACCGGCGCGCGTCGTGATTCCTGAGAACGGCCAAGGCAGTCTCGGTGGCTCGCTGGTCCCGCTCGGCGCCGAGGCGCCGCATCGCAGCTGCCACCCTGGCTTCACGTCTCGACTGGCGAAACTGATTCGTCTGCTGACGAAGACCGAAGTCAAGTTCGACCACCCGGCCCTCTTCCTGACGAAGGGACAGGTGCTGGCCAGCCTGGCGAAGCGCGACACCAACGTCGCGCACTGGCTCGCGACCCACCGCTCCTGCTCGTACGACGCGAGACACTCGAGTAGCGGAAAGAAGGTGATGCACTGCGGTGTTTGCGGCAACTGCGTCCTCAGACGCGTGTCGCTGCAATGGGCCGGCGTGACCGACTCAACCGAATATCGAGCGCGAGACCTTCACGCGACCACCTTCGAGAAGTCGTTCCCCGCGGGCGTACCGCACGCCGTCAACGCGAACCGGGACCTCGCGCTTAACAGCATTCGGTCGATGCAGAGACTTGCCGACCTAGCCACCCAACCCCGGGCCGTGCGCGTAGAGGCGGAAATCGCAGCTCTAACGCGTGGCTTGAACGAACCAATCAAGAACGTGAGAGAAGAGATGGAAGCATTCCTTATCCAGCATCGGAAAGAGTGGGAGCCGTTCGTGAACTCTTGCGGGCGCAAGTCCTGGGTGGCCGACTTCGCAGGGAACTGAGATGGCAACCGACGCCAACGCCCGGGCAGAAGCGCTCGGGGCAAAGCTCAGACACGCCCGTACGCTTCACCGTATCACCCAAGAGGCTGCCGCTTCAAGGTTAGGCATAGCCCGGACGACTCTTGTCGCCATCGAGGCAGGCAAGCGTGCCGTCTCGAGCCAAGAGCTGCGCCAGTTCGCCGAGCTCTACGACGTTCCCGAGAGCGAACTCGTCAATGACGACGTTGTACCTCTCGAACTCGAGGTGGAGTTCCGGAGTTCTGCGTCGGCCTTGCAAGCCGCGGACGAAGTGTTGGTTGCGAACATGCTCAACCGGCTCGGCAGTTCCGCGCTTCAATTGGAAGCGTTGCTTGGTCAGACTCCACCGCGTGTCGACTTGCCTGCGGTTGTCGTGTCGAAATCAGGCTCGCTGGACCGCCAGGCCGAAGACGCTGCACTTCAGTTGCGCTCGCGCCTGGGCATCGGCCTGGGTCCCATCCAAAACCTCTCTTCATTGATGGAGTTTGAGATGGGCCTGCGCGTCTTCGAGCGACCGCTTCCCTCCAAGGTTTCGGGTGCTGTGGCCTTCGATGAGAAGGTCGGTGGCTTTGTGCTCCTGAATTCGCTGCACCCTCCGTACCGGCGACGCGTCACGGGAGCACACGAGGTCGGCCACGCACTGACTCGGCAGACCAGTCTGGTCGTTCATTTCGACGGCGAGACTCATCAGAGCCGTACCGAGCGGTTCTGCGACCTCTTTGGTATCGCCTTCCTAGCGCCGGCGACTGCGGTGCGCAGGAAGGCCAAGGAACTCAAGGAGTTGTTTGGCCAATTTTCAGTAAGGCAACTGCTGATGACGGCGGTGTTTTTCAACATCTCCATCGAGGCGATGACTCGTCGCCTTGAGTCCTTGGACATGTTGCCTCAGGGCACCTACGACTCATTGCGAAAGCAAGGCGTCGGCCTAGAACATCGCCGTCGCGTGGCTGAGGAGATGAGCGTGCCCGAGGAGAACCAGCCGTTCACGCCGCGCTCGCTTCTCCTCGCCGGCGTTGCGTACGAGCGGGAACTTCTCTCCGAGCAGCAGATTGCGTCGATGCTCGAACTGAACCTGGTGGATGTTCGGCGCGCGCTCCAGGAGCGTGACGGCCACGCAGGGGAGGTGGTGCTTGACCTTGCTGAATGACTACCTGCCGAGGGGCGTCGTCATCCTCGACGCCAGCGTATTCATCAATCTACTTGGGTGTGGCGAATGCGTGGCCGTCCTCGAAGGCCTGAGAGAGAAGTGCCTGATGGAAGTGCGAACCCTCAAGGAAGTCCGCAAGCATCCCATTCCCGGTTTCGACCACACTCACTCACTACGCGCCCTGTTCTCTTCCGGCACGCTCGAAGAGGTCCGCATGACCGATGAAGAGTACGAGACATACCTGACCTTCGTGGCGGGACCACTCGGAACTCGGCTGGACGATGGCGAGAGCGCGGCACTTGCAATCTCTGGTCGAGCATCGAGCATCGTCCTGGACGAGCGCAAGGCTCGCCGTAGAGCTGCCGGGGACGCGAAGGTCGCAAAGGACGTGACGGTGGCAAGTACCCTGCAACTCATGCTGACCAGTGGCCAACGGCAGGCATGGAGAGTTCAGAAGGTTCGCGACCTCGTCGCGGCAGCTCGCCAGAACTCTCGGATGGGGGTGCCTAAGGAAGAAATGGCTCTGTTAGAGGAACTGCTGGGTTCATAGAGACTTGTCGCATGGCCAATACCTACCTCATCGTTCCCTTCAAGGAGAAGGACTCAGTCAAGGCTCTTGGAGCCCGCTGGGATAGTGATGCCAAGCGCTGGTACGTGCTCGATGGGCAGGACTTGGCGCCCTTTACTACCTGGCTCCCAGACTCCCCACAGGCGTCGACCGCCCGCGCCATCGCCCCTCCCACCGAGTCGACGGCCCTGCAGGCTGTGCCGCGAGGCATACCGCTCTCCCGGCTGCTCCAGGGAGTAGCCAAGGCTGTTGCCGACGCCTACTCCGCCGGCGTCTGGACGACCGTGGAGGTGCTGCGCGCCTCCGCGAAGGATGGCCATGTCTACCTGGAGCTGTCTGAACGCGATGCAGAGGGCCGTGTCCTCGCAAAGACCAATGCCGCCATCTGGGCCAGAACCGCCGAGCGCATCGTCCCCGAGTTCGAGCGCGCCACCGGAGCCACTCTTGGTGCCGGCATAAAGCTCCTCGTGCGCGCGCGGCCGGTCTACAAACCGCAGTTCGGGTTCTCGCTCGAGATTGATGCCATCGACCCGACGTACACGCTCGGGGACTTGGAAGCGAAGAAGCGAGAGCTTCGAGAGCGCCTCAAGCGGGAGCAGCTGTACGACCTCAACAAGCGCCTACCTGCCCCTTGGGACTTCTATACGGTGCTCGTGGTCGCTCCTCAGGGAGGCGCAGGCCTAGGTGACTTCGCAAAGGAGGCTGACCGTCTTGCTCAATTCGCTGTCTGCCACTTCACCTATGTGCACAGCAGGTTTCAGGGCGAAGGCGCAGCCGCTGAGATTCTGGAAGCGCTGATGAGCAGATTCGCCCAGTTTTCGGACGGCCAGCCTCCAGACGCCGTCATCCTCATTCGAGGCGGTGGCGCCGTGAACGACCTCGCCTGGTTGAATGACTACTCGCTCGCCCGCTTCATTTGCGAGTGCCCCGTGCCGGTGCTCACCGGCATCGGTCACGAGCGAGACAGCACCGTGCTTGACGAAGTCGCCCACATGTCCTTTGACACGCCAAGCAAGGTCATCGCCGCAATCGAGCAGTTGGTCACTCGGCGGGCTCGCGAGGCACGAGCCGCGTACGACAGCATCGTCAATCGAGGGCTCCGCGACACCGACCGGATGCAGACCTCCATCGAGAAGCTCGACAGCGAAGTCAAGGCGGCTGCTTCGTCAACCATCGCCGACGCCCAAGCTCAGTGCACGCAGTTGATGGCGAACCTGCGGCTTGATTCCGTCCGTATGGTCCATCGAGCCGCCGGCCAGGTGCAGGACCTATTCAGTGAAGTGCGCACTGGAGCCACCATGCATGTGGCGCGAGCCAAGCACCTTGTGCCGACAGCGCTGAACGCCGTGAAGGTCGATGCGTTCTCGGCCCTTCGGACTGCGAAGGTGCAGTTGGACGCGACTCTGCCAACGCTGCTCGACCGCTCAAGTCTGGATGTCCGTCGCTCTCGGGCGGCTATCGACGCCGAGTTCAACAGCGTCGTCGACCGCTCACGACAGACTACACGGGATGCCTCAAACGGAGCACAGGCGCTGGTTCGTGAGATTGCAGGCCAGGGTCCGCAGAAGACGCTTGGACGAGGCTTCGCAATCGTTCGCGGCGCCGGCGGCAAGACCCTCACCAGCGCCGAGAGCGCAGCATCGGCAAAGAGCATCGAAGTAGCGTTCAAGGACGGCAAGGTCGACGCGACCGTGCGGGACGTCAAACTCGGAGCCTCGGACGAGGTTCTCGGCAAACTTGATAGCGGAGGCAACTAGAGATGGAAGCGAGAACGTTTCGTGAGGCATATGGCGTTCTGCGAGAGCACGCGGAGACACTGCGGGAGCAGACCGAGCCCAATATCGACGACCTGTTGTCCATCGTCACCGAGTCTGTGGCGGCCTACAAGGTCTGCAAGGAGCGTATCGACGCCGTTGAGAAGGCGCTCCAGCAAGCGTTGACGGATGTGGGGAGCGACACCAGCGCACGTGCGAGCAGTTCGGGCACTGACGACGACGAGTCAGGACCCCCAGCGCCGGCGCCGCAACGTACCGCAGCTCGCCCGGCGCCGAAAGCGCTCGGTCGTGGCTTCGAGTCGATGGATGACGACATTCCGTTCTAGCGGAAACAGAACCCCAAACACCTGTGAGAAACCGCGATTCCTCGACGTACGAAAGTCGCGCAGTTGCTCATACGAATGCGCGAATAGCGTCCGCCGGTGCGGCGTCTGCAACGATGCGCAATGCAGGGAACCTTGATGCGAATCTCAAGAATTCGAATAAACAACTTCGCGACCTTCAGTTCTCTTGACGTCCAGACGTCCAAGAGCATCGTAGTCGTCGGCGAGAACAAGGTTGGCAAGAGCAATCTCGTTCGAGCGCTCCAGCTCGTGCTCGACCCCAGTCTGTCCGACCGAGACCGGCAACTTGGCTTCGAGCACTTCTGGGACGGCCTAGGCGACAACAAGCTCGGCGCGACGGTCGAAGTTGCCGTTGAACTGACCGACTTTGACGGGAACGCCAACTTGGTAGCCACCCTCGCCGACTGCATCGTAGCTGTCGGCCCCCCGACGGTGGCACGGATAACCTATTGCTTTCGCCCGAAGGCCAGCTTGGCTGGTACCGTGCCGAGGTCCTTGATTGACTACGAATACGTCATCTTCGGAGGGACGGACGAGAACAACGCGTTCACGTCGCTTCAGCGTCGGCAGATTCCGCTCGACGTCCAGGGCGCCCTACGAGATGCCGAGAAGGACTTGGCAACCTGGCGCCGGTCTCCGCTGCGGCCGATGATTGAGGAGCTCACCTCCGAACTCGACGAAGAAGCAAGGGGGGAAATCCAGGAGCTCATTGGCGAAGCCCAGCGTGACCTCGCTGACCGAGACGAGGTCATGATTGCAGCTGAACGCATCGGGCGCAGGCTCAAGCAAATCGTTGGGCCAAGCCACGCTGTACCCATCAAGCTTGGCCTTGCGCCGACCGGGGTCGACACCCTTCTTCGAAGTCTCCGCATTCTCATCGACCAGGGTGCCCGTGGGATTGGCGATGCAAGCCTGGGAACAGCCAACCTCATCTTCCTCGCGCTGAAGAGCCTTGAGCTGGACCGGCTCGTCGCCGATGGCGAGCGTAGCCACACCTTCTTCGCTATTGAGGAGCCCGAGGCACACCTGCACCCCCACGTCCAACGGCTTGTGTATCGCTACTTCCTCGCGAACGAAGCTGCGGCAGAACAGAATCCAACTGACTTGACATCGATTCTTACGACCCACTCCCCCCACATTGCCAGCGTTGCCCCAATCAAATCTGTTGTGCTGCTTCGTCATGACCCCATCGAGCAAAGCACCGTTGGAACGTCTACGGCGCGCGCGCCGCTCAACCGAGACGACGAAGAAGACCTGCAGCGGTACATTGATGTCACGCGGGGTGAGCTCTTCTTCGCTCGAGGACTCATCTTCGTTGAGGGGGATGCTGAGCGCTTCCTCGTGCCAGCTTTCGCCTCGGCCATTGGTATCGAACTGGACGTCCTGGGCATTTCAGTCTGCTCGGTGTCGGGGACGAATTTTGCGCCCTACATCAAACTTGTCTCCGGGAACAGCCTCTCGATACCTCACGTCGTGCTTACGGACTTGGACCCCATACAAGGGTCGCGACCGCTGGCACGAAAGCGCATCGAAAAGTTGCTCGGGATTGCCGACGCGACCGACCTATCGGCAATGACGGACGCTGCGGTGTTCGCTAGTGGTGTGGCCCAGGGATATTTCGTGAACCGCCATACCCTTGAGGTCGAACTCTTCAATGCCGGACTGGGCACCGCAATGCTCGAAATTCTTGAGTCTGAGCTTCGTCTACGCCCAGCTACCGTCGCTCGCGTAGATGGGTGGGTCATGAATCCCGGGACCTTGGACCCAGAGAATCTCTTGAGCCTGATAGAGCGCGTTGGCAAGGGGCGCTTTGCACAGGCCCTCGCCTCTTACGTGGTTGCGGCGAACATTCCACGGTACATCCGCAGCGCCATCGAGCGCATTCGAGATGACGTCGCGTAGTTCAAGCTCACGTTACCTCGAAGTTGCCGAGGATTTGCGAGGCAATGAGGGGCAGTGGGAGGCGTATGAGTCCACAGGGCACTGCGTAGTCTTGGCGGGGCCGGGAAGTGGAAAGACAAAGACCCTTGCTCTGAAGCTCGCCCGTATCTTGGCGGAGGACGTCAGAGTTCCTCGGGGCGTCGCCTGCATAACGTTCAGCCAGGAGTGTTCGCGGGAGCTCGTCAGACGCCTCGGCGCGCTGGACGTCGAGGAGTCCCCACGGCTTTTCATCGGAACGGTGCATGGTTTCTGTCTCAGGCATCTGCTGGTGCCGTACGCGCAGCTCGCTAACCTAGGTCTCCCTCTTCCCCTCAAGGTCGCCTCAGCTGAGGAAAGCAGGGCCACCTTTCGGATGGTGGGTGAACGCCTGTTCGGCGCAGGGCACCCTCACAGGCAGACTGAGGTCGACAAGCATCGCCGGGTACATGTCGACCGAGCAAGTCCTTCGTGGCAATCCGAGCCCGAGCTAGCACGGTTTGCCGAGGCGTATGAAGCCGACCTACGACGTCAGGGCCTCATCGACTTCGAAGACTTGGTCATCCACGGACAGCGACTCGTTCTCCGGCATGACTGGGTTCTCCCGCTGGTACGGGCTCGGTTTCCCGTGCTTGCCGTCGACGAGTATCAAGACCTTGGGACAGGCTTGCACGAAATCGTCAAGAGGCTCGTTTTCAGTGGCGGTGTTCGACTGTTCGCCGTGGGGGACGCGGACCAGTCCGTGTACGGATTTAACGGCGCGGACAGCAGCCTCCTGATGCAGCTGGCGGCCCACCGTGATGTTCAGCGGGTTCGACTACGTCTGAACTATCGGTGCGCCGACGGCATCATTCAAGCGGCTGAGCGAGCCCTCGGCGAACCTCGCGGATATCGCCCACTCGATGAAACCCGAACGGCTCGAGTCGAACAGGTTTACCGACCGAATGGACTCGCAGACCAGGCTCAATACGCGTCTCAGCACCTCGTCCCTCAAGCCCTGACATCGAAACCGGGCAGGCAGCTGGGCGACATCGCAATCTTGTATCGCACAGCTGAAATCGGTGACCTCGCAGCGGACGCCGTGCGAACCGCGGGCTTCGATTTTGTCCGCATCGACAACGCAGCCCCGTACCGCAAGTGCGCGGTTGTCAGTTGGATTGAAGACTGCGCTGCTTGGTGCTCGGGTGGCTGGAGGGTGGCGCAACCCACGCTGCGGGGCCTCATTGGCCGCTGGTGCGGATTTCGCCAGCTACAGCTATCAGATGCTGAAAGGCATCGCGAGTCAGGGCGGTTAACCTCCTTTCTTTGGGCGCGCCGGCAGAACGGGGACGGAGCAGAGTTCCTCGCAGCCTTGCGGAATGAGCTTTTGGACGAAATGCTGAACTCTGTCAGCGCGTTAAGCGACCAGAGGGTGCAAGTCGACGCCATGCTCAGGGCGTTGCGCCCAGGAGGCGCCCTTGCTGGCTTGGACCTGGCACGGCTCGGGGGGCGTGACGAAGCGCCTAATCAGTTGAATCTGCTCACCTTCCACTCCGCGAAGGGATGCGAGTACGACGTTGTCATCATGCTCGGGCTCGACGAGGGCGTGTTTCCCTGGGGCAGTGAGGTCGGTGCCACTCTGCAGGAAAGCCGGCGGCTGTTCTACGTAGCACTCACCAGAGCACGCGATGAAGTCCACCTCCTTTATTCCGGCTGGAATGAGAACAGGTATGGACGTCGATTCAACAGCGGAAAGTCCAGATTCCTATTGAGCCTCGATACCAGCTAAGCCGCAGGCGCTCTTGGTTGCAACCCGTTTGGTCCTTAAGCGAGAAGACCCGATGCCGAGCGTCTTTGCAGCGCATGACCCACGTCAGTTGCTACGATTGTCCACGGCGGTTGGGCCTCGTCTTCGCGTTTCTTGGACTTCTGCCATTCGGGCACCTGAAAGCTACGACCTCTAGTCGCTTCTTCCCTAGCGTTGCCGACGAGAGCTCGCTGGCCCTTACTTGCAGACGGGTGACCACGTCTTCGAAGGAAAGCCGAGCTGCCTTCAACAGGAAGGATTGCTTCTTTCCCTGGTGCATCACCACGAACAGGCCGAAGTCGGATTGCCTATCGCGCAGGTAATCCCCAAGGAGCTGCCACTCAAGGTCCTCGAGCAATGATGCGACGGTTCTTCTGTCGGCGACTTTCAGTTCAAGCGTGACCATGTGACGTGGAGTCTCAGCACGCAAATCTGGCATGGTTCGGTCCGCGAGCTCACCTTCTCTGTGCAGAGAATAGTGCTGCCTAGACAGCAGCTCCAGTTCGCGTGCTAACCATAGTTGCATGTCGCGCTCTTGGCCTCGTTTCAGGAGCTCGGCGATATGGAAGCGTCCGGAAAGCACGTTGCTGACCGCCGACTGTGTGTCTCGTCGGACCCTAAGCCAAAGAGATTGCTCATCGGCAATCGGAGCGGCAGTTGCATCAGAGGCGAACTTGACAAACTCCCGCGTGGACCAAGCCGGCGGGAGAGCAGCCTTCTCTGCAATTCGAACAGCAACTGTCGCGAGAGCGTGCCCGGTTCCGGGCTCATCTTGGTAGCGCACAGACAGTCGCTTGGCGGCAGCATATGCCGCATGCCCCCCAAGCGCCTCAATCATTCCCAGGATGGAGCTTCGGAATTGTCCCGCGTTGTCTCTCGCATTGGGTGCGAACACGCCGGTTCGATACGGGTCCTCCAAAGGAGGCGCGGCGGCTGCGACCACAGCATACAGGGACTCGAGATGCTCGGCCATCTCATCGCCGCCCGCGTCAAGACTTCCCAGCGGGCTCTCCCTGTTTCTCGACCAGTGGTCCGCGAGACCCACGATATCTCCGTGCCGGCTGGTGTCGAGCGCACACGCGGCCAGGAACGCCAGGGCACCCTTCGGTTCCACACGCATCCAAGCCGACAAGTATGCGGTGGTGCATTCATCGTGCCTATTCCACCGCTGGGCCGTCTCCGAACTCAAATGGCGCCGCAGGTCTTCATCTTCCGGCTGGCGGCAGAGCACCCGAAGTGTGTGCTGAACCTCGTAGTACGAGGCACAAGCACCGTTCCGCAGGTAGGCCCACACTGCGGCGCGACAACGGGAGCCATTCAACGCGAAGGTATCCGGTAGGCGCTCGACGACATGCTTCGCGTGCTCGCGCGCGGCAGGTGACGCTGCCCACGACTCGATGACCTCGCCGAAGAACGCGTCGGTTGCGTCGAAGTGGCGGTCCGAGATGAAGGCTACCCATGGCGGAAAGCGGTTCAACTCGAACAGGCTGTAGCGCAGGGCTTGTCGTACCTCTTCAGGAGTTAGCTGCGCCGCTGCGTGCACGTCCTGCAGCTCGTCCGTCAGACCGGCCAAGCCGGCAAGCGTCTGCGCGTAGACGGTCTGCGGCTGGTTGGCGTCTTCCAGCGGCGCGTGTTTTCTCCAAAGTTGCCGAAGGCCACCCCTAAACGCGGAAGCAACGGCGGCGCCATGACTTCCCTCCAGGACGGCAAAGTGTTCGCCCCCCAACGACGTGCGGCCCCGCCCATGAGTCGCCCTGTAGAACAGAATCGACAAAGCACGCCCGTCACTGCCGTCAGCGATGCCGTTCACTCTCGCCAGTATTTCAGGCAGGTCCTCGGGCGGTGGCTCGGCGACGGGTTTCTCCTGCTCTTGGACACGTTTCACCCTCGGGCTCTGGTGAGCACGCAGACCATCTACGAGCGTCCCAAGTTGCGCGAGGAGCTCGGGCTCATCGTTTGAGGATTTCAGTGACTCCAGGGTGCCAATGTCCTCCGATGAAATGTGCGCATACAGCTCGTTCGTGGTGCTTAGCCGCAGCTTCCACAGATGGTCGCTGCCAAGTCCCTTGACCAAACGCTCAATCGCCAAGCGCTGCAGTTGTGGTCGCTTCCGAACGAGCGGAGGCATGTCATCGAACTGGTCAAAATCTCGGTCTCCGGTCAGACTCCGAACGTGTTCGAGGATGTCGACCAGAGAGCCGTACGATTTTTCGTCCACGTCATCTCGGGACAGGAAGGCCTTCACGGAGGACACCAGCAGCTTCATGGTCGGACCTGCATCGGACTCTGGGATGCCGATGCTGGCTCCATGCAACAGCTCAACCAGCGCAAGCGCGGCCGTAGGGTCTAGATGATGCTCGATGACGTCATCGGCATACACCGAAGCAGCGATGGCCTCGAACCGTCCCGACCGCAGGACTCTACGAAAGTGTTCGACGCTGCGAGAGCGCTGCAACAAGGATTGCAGCGCAATCGTGGCAACTCTTGCGTTGAAAAGTCCGCGGGCAAATAGGACGTCTACCGCCCACTCCACGTCCTCCGCGCTTCCGCACTCTCCGATTGCGTCCATCGCACGCACTCGCGCTGGTTCGGTAGCACGGGGGTTTGTCAGCATGCGCTTGAGCGCCGGAACCGCCTGCGGGATGCTCCTACTTGAAGCAAGGCGGGTCAGCAGGTCCCAGCATTCTTCGTTGGCCGCCAATCTGTCGATTCCCGCAACAACCTGGACTACGAGTTCTGCGCGCATCGCCTGCCAGTAGTCATCGGACGTCAGTCGCACAGTTCGGTAGAGCAAAGGCTTCCCGGACGCCATGACCGAAAGCGTGCGGCTTAAGGCTTCGCGCGCCAATGCGCTGGGGACGCCCGACAGGTCCCCGTAGAGCAGCACGGCGTGCGGGGCTATATCCACGACCTTCCGGCAGAACTGCTCGTTCATCGACGCCAACCACCCTGCTGTTACCTCGAACTGCGAAGGTATGAGGGGTCCGTCGAACGAATTCCTGACGAAGAGGTCAGCCGCTTCCTCGACACTGACTCCGCCATCTCGCATTCGGCCGTCTATCCACCGCGCGGTCAAATACGGCTGCAACTCCGAGGGGAGCAGCTTCAGTCGCTGCAAGCCCGAGTCAATGAAGAACGGGAACGTCTGAAGAAGCGTCTCAAAGGTAGCCGGCCTGTGTGACAGGGCTTCACGCAGTGAGACGGCGCCGTCATCGCTAGGCGCTGACCTCAGCGAGAAGAGGTACGTTTGACGAAAGAAGGATGCGGCGCAAAGGCGCTCGACCTCCTGAACAACGTCATCCTCGGAGAAATTGGTCGCTTGACGGCGCCGCTCGAAGCCCATCTTGACGAGTTCACCGATGGCCACTTCATACGCCTTGGACCGACTGTCACCAGTCCCCAACTTGGGTACGACACGGGCCAGCCAACCGAGCGAGCCCGGGCTGCGCAGCGCGAACCCTAGCCCCAAGCTCCACGCCTTGTCCTGCAAGGCCACCGGGTGCTCGACTCCGTGAACGACCTTCAACAATCGGCTCGCCTGCGATTTGGTGAGTGGCGGCAACGAGCAGAAGGTCAGTTGGCTCTTCGCTATGGTTGAGGACTCCGAGAAGAGAGTGACCTCAGCCTCGTCGCCACCGGTCGCTATGGTGACGTCTTCCAGCGGCCGACAGAGCTCCTCTCGCATCGTTTCCAGGACGACAGCCGACGACCAGGAGCCAGGTCGGCTTGACACCACGAAACGCGCCCGGCGCAGTCCTACCGGACCCAGGCTTGCGCAGAGTTTCCCGAGACAAAGAAGCAGGGCCTTGTCGTCGCACAGCTCCGCTTCATCCAGTGCATCCAGGAGGAATACGCCGTCCTCCAACTGCTGCAACCATTCGTCGAAGTCGCTCCTGTCTTTGCCCAACGCATCACCAACGCTCGCGCGTGCGAGAGTACCTAAGTCAAGCATGAAGCACGCGCCGCCCTTCGAGCGGAGCCTGTGCCTCAGCAGCTTGAGTTCCGTCGTCTTGCCGGAGTGAGCTGGTCCGACAAGAAGGCACACCTTGTGTTGGAGGAGTTCATCCCATGTGGTCTCGGCAGCAACCCCCTCGGCGAATGCCTCAAGCAACGCTTCATCGACAAGCAGACCATCTTGGGCCTTGTAGGGATGCATCGGCCTTCGGTCGAGGTCGACGGGGTCCGGTGAGGCTAGACTGGCTGAAGGTGTCTTCGAGTTGGGCATAGGGGGCATGCGAACAGTGACACGAGCAGAGCGCTGAGGTTGGTGCTGGCGTATCCCGTTGCAGCCATTTCACTGACTATCCCACCAACCCTATCAAACAACGCCTCCCGCCGAGATACGATTTTGACCGGCACGTCCAACGGACACACAGACCACGTCACATGACGCCTTCAGTTCAACGCATTGCTGACCCGGTACTCCACTCCATGGACGGGCGGGTCCGTCGCGGCGTGCTTCGCCGCATCGACGCGATGGAGCGGGAACTTGTCTTCCTGGCCGACCGCGAGGACGAGAACGTTAAGTTCATACGCAGGCGCGGGTGGAGTGATGAACGTCTGCAGCTCCTCTTCGTCCTAAACAGCGTCTACCAGCAGGTCCTCGGACCGGTCCAAGCAGCAGCCAAAGAAGGCCCTGAGGGACTCGGCAGCACAATTCCGGTCAGACATGGCACAGCATCCTTTAGTCGGGCGACGGCAGGCACCGTGCGGGTTGCGATGAAGGACTTCCTGGCGATGGTCGATGCGCTGAAGCTGCAGCGGAGTTGGCTGCATTCGAACACCTGTGGGGATGTCGTGTTCGCGATTGCATCCCTCGAGCGCACGCTGGAACGAGGCTGAGCCTTGGCGAGCACGTCATCCACTGCGTCTCCAGCTTGGCTCGCGACGGCCCAGGAACTGATGACGAAGTTCGCGGCCAATCACCAGCTCGTGCTCAGCACAACTGAGAGGCAGCTCTCGGCCGCCTTCGAAATCGCCTGCCTGCATTCGCTGCTGCGCTTCTACAAGCGACAGGGCTACGCGCTTACGCTCGAGAACTTGAAAGCGAACGAGTACCGGTACCTGACCTCGCCCTCCGGTAACCCTGCCAACTTCTCATACGTAACTCTCAGTGGCCAGGATGGCGAATTCGAAGTGCGGCAGCAGGTCCGCGTCGAGTCCCATGTTGCATCGGACATCCGGTTCACACCTGACATTCTGGTGCTGTTGAAGGACTCGACCATCGACGCCGCCACCAACACGGACTTCGCAGCAGGGAAGCGCAAGCTCTTCTCGGTCAAGAGCGCCCTGGTCGTGGCTGCGCACGAATGCAAGTCAATGAATCCCTTTCCGGAATTGATGGTTGGCTTCGTCGGCATGTTGGTCACGGCGCACAGTTGGTATCCGAACGGCACCGAGGTTGCTTCGGCGCCGAAGGGGCACCTCGCGCCGACCCTGTTCGTTGGCGGTACTGCCCGGGCCCTGCACCTCAAGATGATTGCCGCGATGGAGGCTTCATATCGCCTCAATATCGTCGTCGGCATGCACTCGGGAACTTGGAGCCTGAAGTCGGCGAAGAACAGGCTTGTGTGGCAAGGCGCCAAGGCGATTGCGAACACTCCGATAGCGCCCGGCGCCCCTGCGATGCCGGCGGCCGCTCTTGCCAAGAAGGCGAGTATCAAGAGCGCCGGTGCGGCTAAGTGAGCGCCATCCGCCAGGGACTGCCGACCAACGCTGTGACCAGCGCGCTAGAAGGCCAGGAGTCACCGGCTCCCACGGACGAGAACGTACGACACAGCGGCTAGTGCGGTTGCAGCCATAAGCCGCTGGAGCTGTGGGCTATGCAATGGTACGTCGTACGCGAAGCAAACGAAGTGTTCGCAGTTGAACTCGGTCCACGAGTACCGGGGATGAACGCCAGACCGCGAGCGTCCAAGAACAACTGATGGTTCGAGCTCACTAAGGGGTGCCCCGAGTACCAATGGCAACCCTCGGGCAAAGACGGACCACGGCTCCTCAAGCAACTGACGGCCCTCTGGGCCGGGATTTAAGGAGACGACACGTCGTTCCCTTCCCGGCTGTGGCTCTGCCAAGATGCCGACGTGCCGGTACAGACCACGGTCACTACTGACGAGGGCTCCAGTGGAAACGGCAAGGAGTTGGTTGGGTGAGTGCATGATATGATTCGTCGTAATCATATTTGCATTAAACGCATACATGCATAGAATGTCAACACCCGAAGTGCCGGCACCCGAGATGCCGTACTCGGGCCTTCTTGGGCAGCTTGTGAAGCACATGCGCCTGTCGAAGAACATCGACCAGCTCGCGATGGCTAACGCCGTTGGCGTCTCGCAGTCTGCATATTCGCGCATCGAGTCCGGCGACACAAACATGAGTGTGTGGCAACTGAGGATGTGCGCCCAGCAGCTTGGCGTCAGACCATCGCAGTTGCTGACTCAGGTTGAGGTAGCCGAACAAAAATTGTTCTCCCAGGGCGTCACGGTTGTCGCTGAGAAGAGGTCGAATCCCGCGGCTGCGCTTATCGGCATTGCCATTCTTGCTGCGCTGCTTTCGTCCTAGGTCTTCTACGACCTTTTGACAACGAAGTCGAAGACCTTGGATTGCATCCGCCCGCGGTGGTTGCGGTCGCGGCGTACACACGAGTTCCTGGTGCGGCGGAGTCGGCTTCGAGGTTGACGGGCCCGCCTCTGCCACTGAATCCGGGGCCTGTGCGTTGCAACACGTTTCGATACACTGCCCGCCGGCAATGGCAAGGGAGGGCCGGTCGATGCGAGGGAGAAGTGCGTTCGCGCTTTCAGGCGTGCTGCTTTTGGCCGCCACGTTGGTTGGTTGTGGCGGCGGCGGTGGCGGCACAGAGAGTGGCGACGGAAGTGGCGGCTCGACGCCACCCCCAAGCACTTCCACAGGCCTGGTTCCAGCAGCCCCTGCGGTCGGTGCAATCCTCTATTCGGATGCGAAACCGCTACGGCCGCTGATTGCCGGAGCGAAGTGGACATATCGCGGAACGACCTCTGGTACCTCGGCGACGTACACCGACGTCGTCACGCAGAGTGCAGCCGACAATGGCGTGCTCGAGGTCGGTTCGAACCCCGACAACACCGGCGCCCAAAGCCAGAACGTCTACGCATCAGGCGGCGCGATTCACATCCCATCGACACTCTCGCTGGATGGCACGCACGTCGTTCAAGTCGACGCCATCGACCTGCGCTCGCCAGTGCGCGTCAATGACCAGTTCACCCTCTACGACGGAGCGCTCGACAGCGGCCGGGATTTCGATGGAGACGGCAAGACCGACTCCGTGGAAGTGGCCATCTACACAAGAGTCGTGGGGCAAGAGACGTTGGACTTGACGAACGTGCCGCAGGTCACGGCCGTTCGAGTCACGACCACCACGCTGCTACGCGCTAAATCCTCCAAGACCGGCGAGTACAGCGACGTGGTGAGCGGGACCCAAGACAACTGGTATGCGCCCGGCCTCGGCATCGTCAAGCACGTCACCGACGCTCCCTCGGTCGACGGAAGTCGCATCGTGACGACCGAAACCCTCGAAACCTTCGATGGGGTCACGACCGGCCTCGGCAATCTGGACACGGTGCCTGCGACAGCTCCCGATGGCACGCAGCTGAAGACCCTCGCCGGCGCCGTGAGCTTCGACACGAAGGCGCTGCTGCTGACGTACACCGGCGACTTCGCAGCCCAGGGATACACCCTCAGCAGCGTCGACGCCCGGGGCAAGGTTACGGCGTCTCACTCCTACACGTCCGACCTGTCCTTCACGCTGTTCCGCGTCGGCAACGAGGCGCGAGTGCTTTCGACGGGATTCAACGGCATCAGGCTTCAAGCGTACGACGCCGACGGCGTTGCGACCGGCGCACCGCCGGTCACGATACGGGCCACACCGCCCAACATTGCTCCACTCGGCGGAGACAACCAAATCGTCGGTGCCGCGAGTGGCGACGTCCTCTGGCTCATTTGGGCAGAGCCTCCTGTTTCACCGTCGACAAACTACACGCTCATAGCGACGCCGTTCAACATGGCGGGGCAGCAACTGTCCGCGCCAACGGTTCTCGCGACCAACTCCACCAGCCTGGAGTTCGTCAATCTGCGTGCCTCGGGCAGTCCGAACCGGGTCTTCATCTCGTGGGACGACAGCGCTTTGAGCGCCAGGCGCTATGCCACTATCGAAGGTTCGGCGCTGACGGCGACTGTTCATCCGGATGGCCTTGGACCCTTCAGCCTATACGGGAGCTATGCGGCGGCCACGAGCCAGGGGTCGGCGCTGTTCTGGATTGACTTCCTGCAGCCGACTCCGACCTTCAATGGCGTCGAGTTCGATGCCGCTGGAGTACTGCTCCGAGCGAAGCCATCGGTTCCAGTTGAAGCAGAGGCGCTGGGGTTGACCTGGGTGACAAACCCCACGTCTCTGACCTCGAGCAGCAATGCGACGGTCGTCGACACCTTCGTTCAGGCCGCTGGTCCCTTGTACGCCGACGAGCAAGCTCCTGGTCGAATTTCGGTCGTCACTGAATTCACGCTCGGTGCGGGTCCTCTCGCAACGACGGGGAAGGCGCGGTATCTCGCGCGCGGCACGTTCCCTGTGCCGAGCAACATGGTGAGCCTCACGGACCGGGTGCTGCTGCTGAACGGGCTGGGGCCCGTGAGCGTGACGCCCGTGTGGCGGCGTCAATGACGAAGCATCGTTCGCACATGACTCAATCGGCGTGGCGTCTGATTTGCGTTTCGATATGGATGGCCGGGTGCGCGATGAGTGCCGGTTGCACCACCGTCAAGGAGTCGTACGCCGGCCCTTCAATTGCAGAGGGCATGACAAAGGCAATGGCCGAGCGCCCTCACGCTGCGAATGAAACGCCACCAAAGGTCATGGTCGCCGTGCCTCCGACCGTGCCGAAATCGTTCTATCGCGACAACAACAGTGGCAGCGTCACCGTGAGGGTCTACGTCAGCGAACTCGGCTCCGTGTCGTCGGTGGAAGTCATCCAGTCCACGCATGCCGAGCTATCCGACGTGGTCGTGAGCGCAATGCGCCAGTGGAGGTTCGAACCGATGCTTCGCGACGGAAGGCCTGTGCCGTTCCAGGCCCGGCAAACATATAAGTTTCAGGCCAACTAGGCCGTAGCAAGTTCGACAACGGACTGCGTTCGCGCGGTCACAACGAGAGAGAAGCCTGTGGCCGTACTGCTTGAAGCTGTGTCGGTGGTTGTACGTCGCGACGCCATCAACGAGCGATGTGCCGGTGGCTGGGAAGCATTCTCCAACGCCGTTCCTACAGCCGTGTTCTGCTACGACAGCGAAATCGCTTGCGTGGGTTTCATGGCCGTTGCCGATGCGGAAACGCTTGTGGCGCATCTGCGAGCACTCGGCCTACGGGTCGACTCGAGCACTGGTGACGCGGACGTCTGCATCGTCGAGCAACTTGGACGCTCGGGTCAGCCTGCCCCTTGGCTTGGCGTGACCCGGCTCGCGACCGAGGAAATTGGCGGTGAGGTGACTGTCGGCTTCCTGATTGGCACCAGCGAAAAGCGGGTCGTCATGCCTGGCAACTGGAAGTTCGCAGGCTCGGTGTCGGAAAAGCCGCTCGACTTTGTGCGAACGGATGACGAACGGCTGAAGTTCATTCGCAGCGAAAACAACGTGGATGTCTACTGGGACAGCGTCCAGGAATGCGAGGTGTACTCTGCACGCCCATACGGCGGTCGAACCACAGGTGAGCCACAACTCTCGGATAAGCAGCGAGAGCAGCACAACAACCTTTACCAGAAGGCTTGTGCCATCGCTGATGAGGTCAAGCTCTTTGCGCTGGTGCCGCCCTACAAGGCGGGATTCTTTGTCGCACGAAAGCTGCGTAAGGGCGCCGAGCTAATGAAGAACGTGGCGGAGCTGAACCCTGGAAACGCCGCTGCGCACTTCTTCCAAGGCAAGTTCCTGCTGGCTCTTGGCCAACTTGACCAGGCTCTTGACCTCTTCGCGAAAGCCTGCCTCATCGACCCGAACAACGTTTCCTTCGCGCGCGAAGCCGGCATCTGC
>Ga0075370_10000229_pt1 | contig 20019 bp, 18 predicted proteins | sample EndMethybrTD3035_FD_71398 | JGI IMG/M metagenome (GOLD analysis project Ga0075370, IMG submission 71398) | Populus endosphere microbial communities from Tennessee, USA - Endosphere MetaG P. TD hybrid TD303-5 | ecosystem: Host-associated > Plants > Roots > Endosphere | place: USA: Tennessee... | reverse complement strand
GCATCGACAATAGCCTCCCTTGTCAAAACCCCTTCGAGAACCCGACATCCATGAAGCTCGCCACCTACAAGGACGGCTCGCGCGACGGGCAACTGGTGGTCGTCTCACGCGACCTCACGACCGCCCACTATGCCAGCGGCATCGCCACCCGATTGCAACAACTGCTTGACGACTGGAACTTCATCGCACCGCAGCTCGAGGACCTGTACCAGACCCTGAACAGCGGCAAGGCGCGGCACGCGTTCGCCTTCGAGCCCGAGAAGTGCATGGCGCCGTTGCCGCGCGCCTACCAATGGGCCGATGGCTCGGCATTCATCAACCATGTCGAGCTGGTTCGCAAGGCGCGCAACGCCGAAGTGCCGGAGAGCTTCTACAGCGACCCGCTCATGTACCAGGGCGGCAGCGACGACTTCATCGGCCCGCGCGACGCGATCGTCTGCCCGAATCCCGAGTGGGGCATCGATTTCGAGTCGGAGGTGGCCGTGATCACCGGCGACGTGCCGATGGGAACGAGCGCCGACGCCGCGCTCGAAGGCATCCGCCTCGTGATGCTCGCCAACGATGTGAGCCTGCGCAACCTGATCCCGGCCGAGCTCGCCAAGGGTTTCGGCTTCTTCCAGAGCAAGCCGGCCACTGCGTTCAGCCCGGTCGCGGCAACGCCCGACGAGCTCGGCGACGCCTGGCGCGGCGGCCGGGTGCAGCTCAACCTCGAGAGCGTGTGGAACGGCAAGCGGGTCGGCTTGTGCAGCGCCGGCGACGAGATGACGTTCCACTTCGGCCAGCTGATCGCGCACATCTGCAAGACGCGCAACGTGCGCGCCGGCTCGATCGTCGGCAGCGGCACGGTCAGCAACAAGGACTGGTCGCGCGGCTACTCGTGCATCGCCGAGAAGCGCGCGATCGAGACCATCGAAGGCGGCGAGCCGAAGACCGCCTTCATGCAGTACGGCGACACGATCCGCATCGAGATGAAGGGGCTGGACGGCACCAGCGTGTTCGGCGCGATCGAGCAGACCGTCACGGCACCGGCCTGACGCGTCGCCCCGGACACGGCCATGGACCGCGACCGCGAGCTCCCGCACACGTTCAAGCTCGTCACCGTCTGGCTGGTCGCCGGGCTGGTGGTGTTTCTCGCGATCCAATGGTGGCAGCACCGCGCCGAGCAGATGCGCTTCCAGGCCGACGCCGGCGTGATCGAGATTCGCCGCAGCGCCGATGGCCACTACCACTGGCCGGGACGGATCAACGGTCGCGCGGTTGATTTCCTCGTCGACACCGGTGCCACCGGCACCGCGATCTCGGCCGCACTCGCGCACGAGCTCAAACTCGACCCCCTGGGCGAGGTACGCTCGAACACGGCCGGCGGGCTCGTCACCGGCCGGCTGGTGAAGGCCGACCTGCAGCTCGACGGCGGCGTGCGGGCCGAACGGCTGCCGATGGTCGCGCTGCCCGCGCTCGACGATCGGCCGCTGCTCGGCATGGACGTACTGGGCCGGCTGCATTGGCAGCAGCGCGACGGTGTGCTGCGGATCGAAATCGGAAAATCCTGAATGCTCTCTTCCTTGACCCGCACGGCCGTTCGCCTCGTGGCTGCGCTCGCCGGCGCGCTGGCGCTGGCTTCGCCGGCCGCAGCCGCGACCGCGGCCGCCGCAAGCTGCCCACCCAGCGCGCAGCTGCCCACGCCCGACGCGATGCAGGCCGGGCTCCGCAACGCGCGCGACCGCGGCTTCCTCTGGCGCATAGCAAAGGACGGGCGCACTTCATACCTGTACGGCACTGTCCACGTCGCCAAGCTCGATTGGGCTTTCCCCGGCCCGAAGACGCTGAAGGCCTTCAACGCGAGCGACACGGTCGCGCTCGAACTCGACCTGCTCGATCCTGCCCTGCAGCGCCGCATGGCCGAGGCGATCCGGACCCGCCGCGAACCCGCGCTCCCGGCAGGGCTCGCGCAACGGCTGGAGCGCCAGGCGCAGCTCGAATGCATCCCGCCCGAATCGCTTGCGGGTCTCGGCCCGATGCTGCAGATCGCAACACTGAGTTCACTGGTCGGACGGCGCGACGGCATCGATCCGGCCTACGGCATCGACCTCTACATCGCCAGCCTCGCGCACAACGCGAAGAAGCCGACGGTGTCGCTGGAAACGCCCGAGCTGCAGCTCGACACGCTGAGCAACGACCCCGACACGCCGCTCGCCGCGCTCGTCGAGAGCGGGCTCGACGAGCTCGAGAGCGGCCGCGCCCGACCGCTGCTGAACCGCCTCGTGCGCACCTGGGCCGAGGCCGACGACGCAGCGCTCGGCAACTACGAAAGCTGGTGCGACTGCCTGAAGACCGAGGCCGACCAACGCGCGATGCGCCGCATGCTCGACGATCGCAACCCGGGCTTGGCTGCCGGCATCGACGCCCTGCACGCCGGCGGCAAGCAGGTGTTCGCGGCTGTCGGCAGCCTGCACATGATCGGTCCGAACGGGTTGCCCGCGCTGCTCGCCAAGCGCGGTTACCGCGTCGAACGCATCGAGCCGGCGCGCTGAAGCGCGAACAGTGAGAGACTAGGCGCGACAAACTCAGAACACGCCAGCCGCAAGGAGACAAGCCTGATGAGCGACGCCGCCAGCTTCACCAAACTCGTTCCGGGTTTCGACTTTCTCCAGGGCCTGGTCAAGAACGCCGGCACCGCGCTGCCGAACATCGGCCAGTGGGTCGCCCCGACGCTGAACCCCGAAGAGCTCGAAAAGCGCATCGAGGAGTTGCGCACCGTGCAGTTCTGGCTCGAACAGAACGCGAAGATGCTCGGCGCGACGATCCAGGCGCTCGAAGTCCAGCGCATGACGCTGTCCACGCTGAAGACGATGAACGTGCAGATGACCGACCTGCGCGAGTCGTTGCAGCTCAAGGTGCCGCCAAGCGCCGCTGTCGCGGCCGCCGCGCCCGAAACACCCGGCGCCGTCGACCCGATGCAGTGGTGGGGTGCGCTGACGCAGCAGTTCACCCAGCTCGCGAGCGCCGCGATGAAAGACGGCGCAAGCGGCGCCGCGAAGTCGATGGCCGATGCGTTTGCGCCGCCCGCAGCCGCCAAGGCAGGCGGCCCGGCGAAGAAGGCCGCGACCAAGGGGGCGCCGACCGCTCGCAAGACGGCATCGCGCAAACGGGCCGCGCCACGCCCCTGAATCGAACACGACGGCCCGCCATGCAGACATTCCTGCACGCCCACGCCACACACCCCGACTGGCGCATTGCCCTCGCGCTCGCAGCAGCTCAGCTCGAGGCACAGGCCGACACACAGCGCCGCGAGTCGGCCGGCCGCGCGCTCGCGCCGACGCTCGGCTGGGTCTACCTCACCGACCACTACGCCGCCCACAGCGAGAGCCTGTTGGCCGAGTTGCGCCAGCGCTGGCCCGGCGTGGCCTGGGTCGGTGCCACCGGCGTCGGCATCTCGGCGAGCGGTGTCGAGTACTTCGACGAGGGCGCGCTCGCGCTGATGCTGGCGGCGATCCCGACGTCGCACTTCCGGGTCTTCTCCGGCGCCCGCCCGCTCGGCGACTTCGATGCGCATACGGCGCTCGTGCACGCCGACCCCGCGACGGCCGACCTGCCCGAGCTCATCCAGGACATGGGCCGGCGCACCGCGAGCGGCTACCTGTTCGGCGGGCTCGCATCGGCGCGCTCGGCGTGCCGCCACATCGCCGACGCGGTGCTGAGCGGCGGGCTCTCCGGCGTTGCGTTCGATCGCGAGGTGGCGCTCGTCTCACGCGTGACACAGGGCTGCCAGCCGGTCGGCCCGGCCCGCGAGGTGACGGCAGTCGACCGCAACGTCGTGATCGCGCTGGACGGCGAGCCGGCGCTCGACTGCCTGCTGCGCGACGTCAAGCTCGAAGGCCGCGAACCGCGCGAAGCCCTTCCTCGCCTGCGCCAGATCCTGGTCGGGCTGAGCAGCCCGCCCGAGGCCGCGTCGCCGCAGCAGGCCTCGAACGAACTCGGCGGCGCGGCGAGCCATGCGATGGTGCGCGGCGCGTTCGGCGCCGACGTGCGGGTGCGCCACCTGATCGGCATCGATTCCGGCCGCCGCGGCATCGCGATCGGCGACGTCGCCGAGCTCGGCACGCGGCTCGCGTTCTGCAGCCGCAACACCGAGGCGGCACGGCGCGACCTGGTGCGAATCTGCGCCGAGGTGCGCGAAGAGGTCGAAGCCGAATTCGAGCCGGCGTTCGAACCGCGCCCGCCTGCCACCCATCGCCCCGAGTCGATCGAGGCCCAGACGCTGCCGCGCCCCGGTGGCATCGCCGGCGCCGTGTACGTGAGCTGCGCCGGGCGCGGCGGGCCGCATTTCGGCGCGGCGTCGGCCGAGCTCGCGCTGGTGCGGCATGCGCTGGGCGACGTGCCGCTGGTCGGCTTCTTCGCCGCCGGTGAGATCGCGCACCAGAACTTGTACGGCTACACCGGCGTGCTCACGGTGTTTCGCCACGCGGCGCGTGCCGGCGCCTGAGGGCAGGGCGCGCAATCCGTGCGCTCAGGTCAAAGCCGCTTTGACACCACAGCGTCCCTGCTTGCTCGCAGCCGCGCTACATTGCGCGCATGAGCCGTGCGCCACTGCGCCGGGCGCTGCTGCTGTGAGCGTGGCGCCCGACCCGATCCGAGGAGACAGCTGTTGAACGCACCCCAGGCCGCGGCGGCCATGCCGTCGGCGAGTGGTCCGCTGAGCGCATCGCTGGCCATCGAGGTCGGCGAGCGCGCCCAGCGCCAGGCCGCCGTGGTGGCCGCACTGTCCGAATCGTTGCCCGCCCACGCGCTGCTCTGGCACCGCGAAGACACCATCCCATACGAGTGCGACGGCCTCACGGCCTACCGAGAGCAGCCGCTGCTGGTGGCGCTGCCTGAAACCGAGGCGCAGGTGGCGGCAGTGCTGCGCACCTGCCATCGCCTGAACGTGCCTGTCGTCGCGCGCGGTGCCGGCACGGGGCTCTCGGGCGGGGCGCTGCCGCACCGGCTCGGCGTGACCTTGAGCCTCGCCAAGTTCAACAAGATCCTGAAGATCGACCCGCACGCGCGCACCGCAACCGTCCAGTGCGGTGTTCGCAATCTCGCGATCAGCGAAGCGGCCGCGCCGCACGGCCTGTACTACGCGCCCGATCCGTCGAGCCAGATCGCCTGCACGATCGGCGGCAACGTCGCCGAGAACTCGGGCGGCGTGCACTGCCTGAAGTACGGGCTCACGCTGCACAACGTGCTGAAGGTGCGCGGCTGCACGGTCGAGGGCGTGGCGGTCGAGTTCGGTTCGGAAGCGCTCGATTGCGCCGGGCTCGACCTCATGAGCATTCTGGTCGGCAGCGAAGGCATGCTGGCGGTCACGCTCGAGGTCACGGTCAAACTGGTCCCGAAGCCCAAGCTGGCGCGCTGCATCATGGCGAGCTTCGACGACATCCGCAAAGCCGGCAACGCGGTTGCCAACGTGATCGCCGCGGGCATCATCCCGGCCGGGCTCGAGATGATGGACAAGCCGATGACGGCCGCCGTCGAAGACTTCGTGCACGCAGGCTACGACCTCGGCGCCGAAGCCATCCTGCTGTGCGAGAGCGACGGCACGCCCGAAGAAGTGGCCGAAGAGATCGCCCGCATGGAAGCGGTGCTCGCCGAGAGCGGCGCCACCCGGCTCGAGGTGAGCGCCGACGAAGCGCAGCGGCTGAAGTTCTGGAGCGGCCGCAAGAACGCGTTCCCGGCGACGGGCCGCTTGAGCCCCGACTACATGTGCATGGACTCGACGATCCCGCGCCACCGGCTCGCCGACATCCTGATCGCCATCACCGCGATGGAGAAGAAATACGGGCTGCGCTGCGCCAACGTGTTCCACGCCGGCGACGGCAACCTGCACCCGCTGATCATGTTCGATGCGAACGACCCCGACCAGCTGCACCGCTGCGAGCAGTTCGGTGCCGACATCCTCGAAACGAGCGTCGCAATGGGCGGCACCGTGTCGGGAGAACACGGCGTGGGCATCGAGAAGCTGTCGGCGATGTGCGTGCAGTTCGCGCCCGCCGAGCGCGAGCAGATGCTGGCACTCAAGCGCGCCTTCGATCCGAAGGAGCTGCTGAATCCCGGCAAGGTGATCCCGTCGCTCGCGCGCTGCGCCGAGTACGGGAAGATGCATGTGCGCCGCGGCCTGCTGCCGTTCGCCGACATTCCTCGCTTCTGATGGCGACGCCTGCGCACGATCCGGCACTGCAACTGCTGGTCGACAGAGTCAAGAGCGCCCGCGCCGCCGGCGCGCAGCTGTGCATCCGTGGCGGCGGAAGCAAGGACTTCTACGGCGAGGCACTGCAGGGCGAGCTGCTCGATACCCGCGTGCTCGAAGGCATCTCGAGCTACGAGCCGACCGAGCTGGTCGTGACCGCACGCTGCGGCACCTCGCTCGCCGAACTCGAAACGGTGCTTGCCGAGAAAGGTCAATGCCTGCCCTTCGAGCCGCCGCACTTCGGCGAACCGGCAGCACCGACCAAGGCGCGCGGCGCAACGGTCGGCGGCATGGTCGCCGCCGGGCTCTCCGGTCCGTCGCGCGCGGCGGTCGGCTCGGTGCGCGACTTCGTGCTCGGCGCGACGCTGCTCAACGGCAACGGCGAGGTGCTGAGCTTCGGCGGGCAGGTGATGAAGAACGTCGCCGGCTACGACGTCTCGCGGCTGCTGGCCGGCTCGCTCGGCACGCTCGGCGTGATCCTCGAGGTGTCGCTGAAGGTCACGCCGATCGCCGCCGCGACGCTGACCTTGCGCCTCGAGATGGATCAGGCCAGCGCGCTCGACAAGCTCAACACCTGGGCCGGCCAGCCGCTGCCGCTGAACGCGAGCGCATGGTGGGACGGCAACCTGATCGTGCGGCTGCGCGGTGCGCTCGCCGCGGTGCAGTCGGCGCGCGCGCAACTGGGCGGCGACATCGTGCAGCCGGAATTCGCGAGCCCCTTCTGGGAGGGCCTGCGCAACCACGACGACGAATTTTTCGTCAAGGCGCGTGCCGCGATCGGCACCGGCGCCGCGTTGTGGCGCCTGTCGGTGCCGCAGACCGCGCCGCCGCTCGCGCTCTCGGGCGAGCTGATGCTCGAGTGGGGCGGCGCGCAGCGCTGGCTGTGCAGCGCCGCGCCGGCTGCGTTGATCCGCGACGCGGCCGCCAAGGTCGGCGGCCACGCAACGCTGTTCGCCGCGCACGACAAGAGCGCCGGTGCGTTCGCGCCGCTGCGCTCGCCGCTCGATCGCATCCACCGCGAGCTGAAGAAGTCTTTCGATCCGTCGGGCCTGTTCAACCCCGGCCGCCTCTACCCCGGCCTCTGACCGGCCGATCCGCCTGCCGCCGCTGCTCCCAGATGCAAACCAACCTCGCCGCCGAATTCAAGGACACCCCGGAAGGCCGCGAGGCCGAGGCGATCCTGCGCAAGTGCGTGCACTGCGGCTTCTGCACCGCCACCTGCCCGACCTACCAGTTGCTGGGCGACGAACTCGACGGCCCGCGCGGGCGCATCTACCTGATCAAGCAGGTGCTCGAAGGTGCGGCGGTCACGCGCAGCACCCAGTTGCATCTCGACCGCTGCCTCACCTGCCGCAACTGCGAGAGCACGTGCCCGTCGGGCGTGCAGTACGGCAACCTGGTCGAGATCGGGCGCAACATCGTCGACGACAAGGTCGAGCGGCCGCGTCGCGAACGCACGGTCCGCTGGCTGCTGAAGGAAGGGCTGACCTCGCCGCTGTTCGGCCCGGCGATGGCGCTCGGCCAGGCGGTTCGCCCGCTGCTGCCGGCCGCGCTGAAGAGCAAGGTGCCGCCGAAGCCGCCCAGCAACAGCCGGATCCGCGCGCACCGATGGCCGACCCGCGAGCACGCACGCAAGGTGCTGATGCTGATGGGCTGCGTGCAGCCGGCGATGCTTCCGAACATCAACAGCGCGACCGCGCGCGTGCTCGATGCCGCCGGCATCCAGACGCTCGTTGCCGATGAAGCCGGTTGCTGCGGTGCCATCCGCACGCACCTGAATGACCACGATGGCGGCCTCGCCGACATGCGCCGCAACGTCGACGCCTGGTGGCCGCTCGTGGCCAAGGGCGCGGTCGAAGCGATCGTGATGAACGCGTCGGGCTGCGGCGTCATGGTGAAGGAATACGCGCACGCGCTGCGCAACGATCCGGCGTACGCCGACAAGGCTCAGCGCATCAGCGAGCTGACCCGCGACCTGAGCGAGCTGCTGCCCGACCTCGTGCCGCGCCTGAAGCCTAAGCTGCGCCTGCGCGGCTCACCGACGCGGCTGGCTTTCCATCCGCCGTGCACCTTGCAGCATGGCCAGCAATTGCGCGGCGGGGTCGAGACGCATCTGAACGCGCTCGGCTTCGACGTTCGCATCGCTTCGAACGAGAGCCACCTGTGCTGCGGCTCGGCGGGAACCTACTCGGTGCTGCAACCCGAGCTCGCGTACCAGTTGCGCGACCGCAAGCTCGGGCATCTTGCGCCGCTCGAACCGCAGGCGATCGTCTCGGCGAACATCGGCTGCATCCAGCACCTGCAGACCGGCACCGCCACGCCGGTGCGGCATTGGGTCGAGGTGCTCGACGAGGCGCTGGGCTGACCGAAGACGGTTGGCCTCAGATGCAACGCCCGCCGTCGACTTCCATCGCGACGCCGGTGATCATCGAGGCCTCGTCGCTGCACAGGAAGCAGGCGGCGTTGCCGAGGTCTTCGGGTGTCGAGAAGCGGCCGATCGGGATCGTCGAGAGGAACTTCGCTCGCATCTCCGGAGTGTCTTCGCCCATGAAGGTTTTCAGGAGCGGCGTTTCGCCCGCCACAGGGTTGAGTGCTACGACGCGGATGCCGAAGGGCGCGAGCTCGACCGCCATCGAACGCGTGGCAGTGATGACCCAGCCCTTGCTCGCGTTGTACCAGGTGAGGCGTGGGCGCGGGCTCACGCCCGCGGTGCTCGCCATGTTCAGGATCACGCCGCCCTTCTTCGTCGCTGCGAACTGCTTCTTGAAGCGCGGCACGACCTGCGTGGCCGCGAGATAGATCGCCTTGATGTTGACCGCGACGATGCGGTCGAAGTCGTCTTCGGGCAGGCCTTCGAGCGGCTGCGGCGCGTGCGCGACACCGGCGTTGTTGACGAGGATGTGCAGGCCGCCGAAGAGGTCTTGCGCAGCATCGAGCATGCGGGTGACGTCTGCGCTACTGGCGACGTCGACCGCCAGCGCGCGCGCGTTCGCGCCGAGCGCGGCTGCCACCCGTTCGCCATTGGCGGCGTCGCGGTCGGCGACCAGCACCTTCGCGCCTTCGGCGACGAACTTCCTGGCGATGCCTTCGCCGAACCCGGAACCGCCGCCGGTGACGATCGCTACCTTGCCTTCGAGTCTCATGCCCCAGTCCTTGTCGATGAAATCAGCCGTGGTGGATCGCGATCGTCTTCAGCGCCGAGAAGCCGTAGAGCGCTTCGAAGCCCTTCTCGCGGCCATGGCCCGAGAGCTTGACGCCGCCGAACGGGAGCTCCACCCCGCCGCCCGCGCCATAGTTGTTGACGAACACCTGCCCGCACTTGAGCGCGTGCGCCGCGCGCAGCGCGCGGCTGCCGTCGCGGGTCCAGACGCCGGCGACGAGCCCGAACGAGGTGCCATTCGCGATCGCGAGCGCCTCCTTCTCGCCGTCGAATGGAATCAGCACCTGGACCGGGCCGAAGATCTCCTGTTGGGCGAGTGCGTGATCGCTCGGCACGTCGTCGAGCAAGGTCGCACGCACGTAGTGCCCGCCGCGCGGCAGCGACGTCGGCAGCTCGGTTTGCGCCGCAACCTTCAGCCCGCTGTCGCGCGCGAGCGCGAGGAAGTGCTCGACGATGTCGCGCTGGCGCTGGCTGATCACCGGGCCCATGTCGAGGTCGTCGCTCGCCGGGCCGACTCGCAATGCGCGGTAGCGCTCGGCCATGCGCGCGCGCACCGCGTCGAACACCGGCCGCTCGACGAGGATTCGCGAGGCAGCCGAACAGGTCTGCCCGGCATTCTGGATGCCGGCGTTGACGAGGAAGGGCAGTGCAGCGTCGAGGTCGGCGTCGGCGAACACGATTTGCGGGCTCTTGCCGCCGAGCTCGAGCGTGACCGGCACCGCGTTCTTCGCCGCGGCCGCCTGGATCAGCGCACCGGTCGCGACCGAGCCGGTGAACGAGATGTGCTGCACGCCGCGATGCGCAGCCAGCGCCGTGCCGGCCTCCTCGCCGAGCCCCGGCACCACGTTCAACGCGCCGGCCGGCAGGCCCGCCTCGTGGGCGATGCGTGCGAAGGCGAGCACAGTCAGGCAGGCCTCTTCGGCGGGCTTGAGCACGCAGGCGTTGCCCATCGCGAGCGCCGCGCCTACGCTGCGCCCGACGATCTGCATCGGGTAGTTCCAGGGCACGATGTGACCCGTCACGCCGTGCGGCTCGCGCACCGTCAGCGCGGTGTAGCCGTTGTTGAACGGCAGCGTCTGGCCGTGCACCTTGTCGGCCGCGCCACCGTAGAACTCGAGGTAGCGGGCGAGCGCGACCGCATCGGCGCGGCCCTGCTTCAGCGGCTTGCCGACATCCAGCGCCTCGAGCCGCGCGAGCTCGTCGGCATGCTCGAGCACCTTGCGGCCGATCGCCGCGAGCAGGCGGCCGCGCTCGGCGGCCGTGAGGCGGCCCCACTCGCCGTCGAGCGCGGCTTGCGCGGCGGCAACGGCGGCATCGATGTCGGCGGCGCTGCCACGTGCGATGCGCGCCAGCTCCGAGCCGTCGGACGGGTTCTCCAGCACGAGCGTCGCATCGCTCGCCGCACCACGCCACTGGCCGCCGATCAGCAGTTGGCCGGCGTCGAACGGAATCGTCGTCTTGGTCACATCGGTCTCCTCGGGACACAGCCCGCGCGAGCCGGCCGGATTTTGGGTCATGATATGAGAACCGAGCCGAAGCGCTCGACGTTCCCGGTGTCGTCATCAGCCTCTTCCTGATCAAGCGCTTCGCGACCTTCATGGCCACGCTGCTGGTCGCCTCGGCGATCGTCTTCGCGGTGCTGGACGTGTTGCCCGGCAACGTCGCCGACGTGATGCTGGGCGAGTCCGCAACCCCTGAGGCCCGGCAGGCGCTCGTCGACAAGCTCGGCCTGGACCGCCCGCCGCTCGAACGCTATGGCCACTGGCTGCAGGCCATGACGCGCGGCGACCTCGGCATCAGCGTCTCGTACGACGCGCCGGTGACGCAGCTGATCGGCGAGAGGCTTGCCGTGACGGCGCCGCTCGCGGTGCTCGCGATGCTGCTGACGACGCTGATCGCGCTTTCGCTCGGCATCTACGCGGCCTCGCGCCACAACCGGCTCGGCGACGTCGGGGTGATGGCAGCCAGCCAGTTCGGGATCGCGATCCCGAACTTCTGGTTCGCGATCCTGCTGATCCTCGTCTTCTCGGTGAAGCTGCAATGGTTCTCGGCCGGCGGCTTCCCGGGCTGGAGCGCCGAAGACGGCGGCGGCTTCTGGCCGGCGCTGAAGGCGCTGATCCTTCCGGCCGTCGCGCTCGCGGTCGTGCAGGCCGCGATCCTCGCTCGCATCACGCGCTCGGCCGTGCTCGACGTGCTGCGCGAAGACTTCGTCCGCACCGCGCGGGCCAAGGGGCTGAGCCAGCGCGCCGTGCTGTGGAAGCACGTGCTGCGCAACGCGTTCGTGCCGATACTGACCGTGATGGGGCTGCAGTTCGCGAACCTGCTGACCGGCACCATCGTCGTCGAGCAGGTGTTCTCGCTGCCCGGGCTCGGCCGGCTGATCTTCCAGGCGATCGCGAACCGCGACCTGGTCGTCGTGCGCAATGTCGTGATGCTGCTCGCGGCGGCGGTGATCGTGATCAACTTCGTGGTCGACGTGCTCTATGCGGTGATCGATCCGCGCTTGAAGGGGCATGGTTGATGGGTCGTGCCCTGCGCCACAAGAGCTTTGCGATCGGTGCGCTGCTGGTGCTGCTGCTCGTCGCCACCGCGCTGCTGTCCTATGTGTGGACGCCGTACCCGGCCGCCGACCTCGACATCCCGAACAAGCTTTCGCCGCCGTCGGCCGCCCACTGGCTGGGCACCGACAGCCTGGGGCGCGACATCGTCTCGCTGCTGATCGTCGGCAGCCGCAATTCGATCGCCGTGGGTTTCATCGCGGTAGGCATCGGCATCGTGTTCGGCGCGGCGCTCGGGTTGCTCGCCGCGGCGCGGCGCGGCTGGGTCGAGGAACTGGTGATGCGACTGGCCGACTTCACGTTCGCGTTCCCGGCGCTGCTCTCGGCGATCATGCTGACCGCCATCTACGGGCCCGGGCTCGTGACCTCGATCGTTGCGATCGGCATCTTCAACGTGCCGGTGTTCGCCCGCATCACGCGCGCCGCGGCCAATTCGGTCTGGGCGCGCGAATACGTGCTCGCGGCCCGCGCCTGCGGCAAAGGCAAGCTGCGCATCACGCTCGAACACGTGCTCCCGAACATCGCCTCGCAGCTGATCGTGCAGGCGACGATCCAGTTCGCGATCGCGATCCTCGCCGAGGCAGCCCTCAGCTATCTCGGTCTGGGCACGCAGCCGCCGACGCCGAGCTGGGGCCGCATGCTCAACGAAGCGCAGGCGCAGATGTACCAGCGCTGGCAGCTCGCGGTGTGGCCCGGACTGGCGATCGTGCTGTCGGTGCTCGGGCTGAACCTGATGGGCGACGGGCTGCGCGACCTGCTCGACCCACGCCTGGCGAGGCGGCGCTGATGCAGACGAATACCCTGCTCAACGTGCGCGACCTGCGCGTAACGCTGCAGACCTCGCGCGGGCCGGCCGCTGCGCTGCGCGGCATCGAGCTGCAGCTCGCACGTGGCGAGACACTCGGGCTGATCGGCGAGAGCGGCTGCGGCAAGTCGATGCTCGCACTCGCATTGATGGGGTTGCTGCCGGAGGGCGCGCGCGTCGAAGGCAGCATCCGGCTCGACGGCCGCGAGCTCGTCGGGCTCGACGAGACTGAACTGTGCAAGCTGCGTGGCGACCGCATCGGCATGGTGTTCCAGGAGCCGATGACGGCGCTGAACCCCTTGCACACGATCGGCCGGCAGATCGCCGAGCCGCTGCGGCTGCACCGTGGGCTGAGTGCTGCGGCCGCACGCGCGCAGGCGCTGCGCCTGCTCGATCGCGTGCGCATGCCGAACGCGGCGCAGCGGCTCGATGCGCATCCGCACCAGCTCTCGGGCGGCCAGCGCCAGCGGGTGACGATCGCAATGGCGCTCGCCTGCGGCCCCGACCTGCTGATCGCCGACGAACCCACGACCGCACTCGACGTGACGATCCAGGCCGAGATCCTCGCGCTGATCAGCGAACTGGTGCGCGAGAGTGGCATGGCGCTGCTGTTGATCAGCCACGATCTCGGCGTGATGGCGCGCACCGTGTCCCGCCTGCTCGTGATGTATGGCGGCAGCGTCGTCGAATCGGGGCCGACCGCCGAGGTGTTCCATCACCTCGCGCATCCGTACACGCGCGGGCTGTACGGTGCACGCCCGCGCATCGGCGCGCCGCGCATCGATGGGCTTCGGCCTCGGCTCGCGACGATCCGCGGCCGCGTGCCGGAGCTGGCCGACATGCCGGCAGGCTGCCCGTTCGCCGACCGCTGCGATTGGGCGATCGATGCCTGCCGCGCGGCGCCGCCGGGGCCTGTGGAGGTCGGGCCCGAGCACGCGGCGCGCTGCATCCGGCTCGATGACGTGAGGGCGTCGGGCTCATGAGTACCGCCCCGCTGCTCGTCGTGGACAACGTCGTCAAGCACTACCGGCTGCCGCGCGAGTCGCTGCTGAAACCGGCCCCGCTGGTCGAGGCGCTGCGCGGCGTCAGCTTCACGCTGCACGGCGGGCGCAGCCTGGGCATCGTCGGCGAATCGGGCTCGGGCAAGTCGACGCTGGCACGCCTCGCGATGGCGCTCGAGGCACCGACCTCGGGGCAGATCCGCCTGCTCGGCCGCGACCCGAACGCCTTGACGTCCGGCGAGCTGATAACGGCACGGCGCGATTTCCAGATGGTGTTCCAGGACCCTTACGGCTCGCTCGACCCGCGCCAGCGCGTGGGCCGCATCGTTGCCGAGCCGCTGATCGGCGTGGCGGTCGACGAGCAGCGCGAGCGCGCGGCCGCTTCGCTCGACGCCGTCGGCCTGCGCGCGAGCGACGCCGCGAAGTACCCGCACGAATTCTCCGGCGGCCAGCGCCAGCGCATCGCGATCGCACGCGCGCTGATCACGCGGCCGAAGCTGATCGTCGCCGACGAGCCGGTCAGCGCGCTCGACGTATCGGTGCAGGCCCAGGTGCTGAACCTGCTCGCCGATCTGCAGGCACAGTTCGGCGTGACCTACCTGTTCATCAGCCACGATCTGGCGGTCGTCGACCACGTCTGCGACGACGTTGTGGTGATGCAGCACGGCCGCATCGTCGAGCAAGGCCCCACCGAGCAGGTATTCGCCGCGCCGGCGCATGCCTACACGCGCAGCCTGCTCGCCGCTGCTTCGGCTAGAGTCGATTCCTGAACGCCCGTCCTTGCAAGGAGAGTCATCGATGATGAAGAGCGCATTCCGTCCGATCGTTCAGTGGAGTGCCGTTTCGGCGCTGGCGCTGGGCGTCGTGTTCACACCGGCGACCCACGCCCAGGCCCGCAAGGACACCGTGGTGCTCGGCATGGTGCTCGAGCCCACCGGGCTCGACCCGACGACGGCGTCCGCCGCGGCGATCGGCGAGGTCGTGCACTACAACGTGCTCGAAGGCCTCACGAAGATCAACATGGACGGCACGATCGTGCCGCTGCTCGCCGAAAGTTGGAGCGTCGATCCGGACGGCAAGGCCTACAGCTTCAAGCTCAGGAAGGGCGTGAAATTCCACGACGGCGAGGCCTTCGATTCGAGCGACGTGAAGTTCAGCTTCGAGCGCGCGAAGGCCGAAGGCTCGACCAACAAGGCGAAGAAGGCGGTGTTCGACAACATCAGCCGGATCGAGACACCCGACCCGCACACCGTGCTGATCGTGCTGAACCAGGCCGACGGCAACTTCCTGTTCCGCATGGGCGAAAACACCGCCGTGATCCTCGACCCGAAGAGCGCGGCCACCACCGCGAGCAAGCCGATCGGGACCGGCCCGTACAAGTTCGAGTCGTGGGCGAAGGGCTCGGCGGTGACGCTCGTGAAAGACGACGGCTATCGCAACGCCGCCGCGGTGAAGATGAAGAAGGTGACGTTCCGCTTCATCAGCGACTCCGCCGCCCAGGTTGCAGCGCTGCTGGCCGGCGACCTGGACGGCATCCCGCGCGGCCTCTCGCCGCAAGACGCCAAGCGCTTCCAGTCGGACTCGCGCTTCTGGGTCGGCGTCGGCGGCACCGAAGGCAAGACGATCGTCAGCATCAACAACAAGAAGAAGCCGTTCGACGACGTGCGCGTGCGCCGGGCGCTCGCAGCGGCCATTGATCGCAAGGCGGTGATCGACGGCTCGCAAGAGGGCGTCGCGAAGCCGATCGGCAGCCACATGGTGCCGAGCGACGCCGGGTACGTCGACCTGACGAACGTCAACCCGTACAACCCGGAGAAGGCGAAGGCGCTGCTGAAGGAGGCCGGCGTCGCGACGCCGCTGAACGTGACGCTGACCCTGCCCCCGCCGCCGTACGCGCGCGTGGGCGGCGAGATCGTCGCCGCGCAGCTCGCGAAGGTGGGCATCGTCGCCAAGATCGAGAACGTCGAGTGGGCGCAGTGGCTCTCCGGCGCGTTCAAGGGCAACTTCGACCTGACCCTGATCAGCCACGTCGAGCCGCTCGACTTCGACCGCTACGCCGACCCGAAGTACTACTGGGGTTATGACTCGAAGACCTACAACGATCTGTTCAAGCAGTACAACGGCACGTCCGACAGCAAGGGCCGGCTGAAGATTCTCGGCGACATCCAGCGCCAGCTGGCGACCGATTCGGTCAACGTCTATCTTTACCAGCTGCCGCAATTCGCGGTGGGCAAGAAGCAGCTGAAGGGCCTGTGGAGCAGCTCGCCGATCTTCGCGAACGACCTGGCGGCGCTCGCCTGGCAGTGATCGACTGACACTGAGAGAACGTGATGGCAGCACCCGAAACGAATCCGATCCTCGAGCACGTGATGGCCCTCGAGCAGCGCCTGCTCGATCCGGTGGTGCGGAGTGACCGCGCTGCGGTCTCCGCGCTGCTGGACCCAGAGTTCTACGAGTTCGGCCGCTCCGGCGTTGTCTGGCTGCACGACGCGCTGCTCGATGCGCTCGATGAAGAAGACAACGCAACCATCGTCGCCGACGGCTTCCAGGCCCACGAGCTCGCCGACGGCGTGGTGCTGCTCACGTACCACAGCGTGCGCACGCTGCTTCTGACCAAGCAGCGCGCGCTGCGCAGTTCGGTGTGGGTCCGCGGCATCGACGGGCAGTGGCGCATGCGCTTTCACCAAGGCACGCCGGCGGCGTGATGAATCCCCGGCCCTCCCTTCATGACCTGAGCGCCGTCGAGCTGCTCTCGCATTATCGCGACGGCTCGCTCTCGCCGCTCGATGCCACTCGCGCGGTGCTCGAGCGCATTGCCGAGTGGGAGCCGCAGCTGTGCGCCACCTACGCGCTCGACCCCGAGGGCGCGCTCGCGCAGGCCAGGGCCTCGGAGGCACGCTGGCGCAGCGGCCGGCCACAGGGTGCGCTCGATGGTGTGCCGCTGATGATCAAGGAGAACATCGCGACGCAAGGCGTGCCGGTGCCCCTGGGCACTGCTGCAGTCGAGCTGGCGCCGGCCGAGCGCGACGCGCCGCCAGCCGCGCGCGTGCGCGAAGCCGGCGCAGTGATCCTCGGCAAGACGACGATGCCCGACTACGGCATGTTGTCGTCTGGCTTGTCGAGCTTTCATCCGCTCGCGCGCAACCCGTGGGACCTCACGCGCGGTCCCGGCGGCAGCAGCGCCGGGGCGGCCGCCGGTGTCGCGGCCGGCTACGGCCCGCTGCACATCGGCACCGATATCGGCGGCTCGGTGCGGCTGCCGGCCTCCTGGTGCGGCATCGTCGCGCTCAAGCCCAGCCTCGGCCGCATCCCGATCGACCCGCCATACGCCGGCCGCGTGGCCGGCCCGATGACGCGCACCGTCGCCGACGCGGCCCTGTTGATGAGCGTGCTCAGCCAGCCCGACGAACGCGACACGATGAGCCTGCCCTACCAGGACATCGCCTGGCATCACCTCGAACGCGACGTGCACGGCCTGAGGGTCGGCCTGATGCTCGACGCCGGCTGGGGCCTGCCGGTCGATCCCGAGGTGCGCGCGGCAGTCGAGGCCGCGGCGCGTGCGTTCGAGAACGCCGGCGCGGTCGTCGAACCGGTCGCGCCGATCATGACCCGCGCAATGGCAGACGGCATGGACGACTTCTGGCGCACCCGCTCGTGGCTCGACATCAACGCGCTGCCCGAGGCGAGACGTGCGAAGGTGCTGCCGTTCATCGTCGAGTGGGCGCGCGGTGGTGCGGGCCTCTCGGGTGAACGCGTGTTCCGCGGGTACAGCCAGATGAGCGCGATGCGCGACGCCGCCGTGCGCGCCTGCCGTGCGTTCGACGTGCTGCTCTCGCCAACCGCGCCGATCCCGGCGTTCGCGGCCGAGCTGCCCTGCCCGACCAACGATCCGGCGCTGCCGTTCGAGCACATCGCGTTCACGCTGCCGTTCAACATGAGCGAGCAGCCGGCAGCGAGCATCAACTGCGGTCACACCTCGAGCGGGTTGCCGATCGGCCTGCAGATCGTCGGCAAGCGCCATGACGACCTGGGCGTGCTGCAGGTTGCCCGCGCATGGGAACTCATGCGTCCGGCGCAGCGCGCGTGGCCGGAGCCGCCGCGCCACTGATCGCACCGATCCCGCGCGGCCATGCTCGACAAACGCGGCAATCCCACCAGCACCGCCTCGGGCGAGGCCCTTGCGCACGCCGAGCGCGCGCTGTGGCAGATGATGTCGTTCTACGGCACGCCGTTCGACGCTCTGGATGCCGCCCTCGCAGTCGACCCGGCCTGGGCGCTGCCGAAGCTGATGAAGGCCGGCTTCCTGGCGAGCCTGACCGAGCCGGGCTTGCTCGACGCTGCGCGCAGCGAACTCGCGAGCGCCGAATCGGCTTCGATCCACATGAACCAGCGTGAACGCGACCACCTGGCCGCGCTGCGCACGCTGCTCGCGGGCGACTGGCACGGCGCCTGCCGCGACTGGGAAGCCCTGCTGCTCCAGCATCCGTGCGACGCGCTGGCGCTGCAGTGGGCGCACCTGTTCGACTTCTACCGTGGCGATGCGCCGAACCTGCGTCAACGCATTGCGCGCGTGCTGCCGCAATGGGCCGATGACGATCCGCTGTTGCCTTACGTGCTGGGGCAGTACGCGTTCGGCCTGGAGGAGAACCAGCGCTACGAGGAGGCCGAGGCCATCGGCCGGCGCGCGCTGGCCGGCCCGGCGCGTGTGCCGTGGGCGATCCATGCTGTGGCACACGTGATGGAAATGCAGGGCCGCCACGAAGAAGGCAGTGCATGGATGGTCCGCTGGCAGCCCGACTGGACCGACGGCAACGGCTTTGCCGGCCACCTCGGCTGGCACCAGGCCCTGTTCGCACTCGAGACGCTCGACCACGCCGAGGCGCTGCGTTGCTTCGACGCGCACCTGGCCGCCGCCCCCGAGCAGATCACGCTGCAGCGGCTCGATGCCGCCGCGTTGCTGTGGCGGCTGCATCTGCTCGGCGTCGACGCCGCGCCGCGCTGGCAGCAGCTCGCATCCGGCTGGCAGCTCGACGCGCGCCATGCCGGCTTCTACGCCTTCAACGACTTGCATGCGCTGCTGGCGCTGATCGGCAGTGGCGACATCGCGGGCGCCGACGCCTGGGCACGGCAATGTGCGCTGGCAGCCGAAGCAAGCACCGGCTCGAACCGCGAGACGGCACGCGAGGTCGGTGCGCCGCTGATGCGCGGAATGCTCGCGTTCGCACGTGGCCGCTGCGACGATGCGATCGAAGCGCTCTATCCGGCGCGTGCGAAGGCCCAGCGCTTCGGCGGCAGCCACGCGCAGCGCGACCTGATCGACCAGACCCTGCTAGCGGCTGCCGCCGCAGCGAGTGGCGGGCATCGCGCCGTCGGCCGCGCGTTGCTCAACGAGCGGCGCCTGGCCAAGCCCGCCACGCCGTTGACCGACTTCTGGGCGGGCCGACTCGGCCTGAGGCACACTGCGCCGAAGTGAGCTACGCGGAGAAAGTGATGCCCACCATCGACGAGCAGATCGCACAAAGCCTGCGGGAGAGCCAGCTCAGCGGTGAACTGCAGTCCGCGAAGGGTTGGGGACAGCCGCTCGACTTCGGCGACGGCTACGAACAGACGCCGCCCGAACTGCGCATGGCGTTCAAGGCACTGAAGGACGCCGGTTTCGTCCCGCCGGAAGTCGAGGCGATGAAGCAGATCGCCGCACTGCGTGCACAGATGGAATCGACCGCAGACGCCGCGCAGGCCGACGCGCTGAAGCGGCGGATCAGCGAACTGCAGCAGCACGTAGCGCTGCGCCTCGAGAAACTGCGCGCGACCGGCACTCTCTGAAGCGCTGGCCCTGAAGCGCAGGCTCAGACCCAGGGCTGCTTCAGCCCTTCGCGCTCGAACACCCGTTGCGTCGCCGGCCGTGCAAGGCAGCGCTGCAGATACGCGCCGAGCTTGGGCAGCGAGCGCGCCGGCCGCGCAAAGCCGCGCGTCCAGCGGCACAGCATCAGCGCGTATGGATCAAGTGCGCTGAACGACTCGCCGAGCAGCCACGGGCCGCCATGGTGCGCGAGTTCGGCCTCGAGCAGGTCGAGCAATGTGCCCATCCTGGTCTCTGCGTGTGCCTTCACTTGCGCGATCGCCTCGTCGGTGTCGGCCCAGCGCTCGGGATAGAAGTAGAGGATCAACGTCGCCTGCACGGTGTTCGTGAGCCACGCGAGCCACTTGTAGAAGTGTGCGCGTTGCGGTGTGCCCACCGCCGGGGCCAGCTGATGCTCGGGGTGCGTGTC
>Ga0075370_10000228_pt1 | contig 20029 bp, 18 predicted proteins | sample EndMethybrTD3035_FD_71398 | JGI IMG/M metagenome (GOLD analysis project Ga0075370, IMG submission 71398) | Populus endosphere microbial communities from Tennessee, USA - Endosphere MetaG P. TD hybrid TD303-5 | ecosystem: Host-associated > Plants > Roots > Endosphere | place: USA: Tennessee... | reverse complement strand
TGGCTGGTGCTCGTGAAGTCGACGGCGATCGTCTCGCTGATCGGCCTGAACGACATGATGCAAAAGGCCCAGCAGGCCGCAGGCACGACGCGCGAGCCGTTCGTCTTCTACGCCGCCGCGGCGCTTCTCTACCTGCTGATCACGAGCGTGTCGGAGCTCGGCTTCGGCTGGCTCGAGAAGCGCAGTGCGCGGCATCTCATGCGATGAACTTCGACGCGATCGCGCAGAACCTGCCGCTGTACGCGGCCGGCGCGCTGACGACGCTGAAGCTGCTCGTCATCGCGCTTGCCGCCGGCCTCGTCGCGGCAGTGCCGCTGGCAGTGCTGCGCAGCCGCCGCGAGCCGTGGGCGCGCGGGCCGGTATGGCTCTTCACCTACGTGATACGCGGCACGCCGCTGCTCGTGCAGCTGTTTCTCATCTATTACGGTCTCGCGCAGTTCGCCGTCGTGCGAGACAGTGTGCTCTGGCCGTGGCTCTCCTCGCCCTGGTTCTGCGCCTGCCTCGCGTTCGCGATCAACACCTGTGCGTACACGACGGAGATCATCGCCGGTGCCATCCGCAACACGCCGCATGGCGAAGTGGAGGCCGCGCGTGCGCTGGGCCTTTCGTCGGCACAGGTGATGCGCCGCGTCGTGCTGCCATCGGCGGCGCGGCGCGCCATCCCGAGCTACGGCAACGAGGTGATCCTGATGCTGCACGGCACCTCGCTGGCGAGCGTCGTCACCTTGCTCGACCTCACCGGCGTGGCCCGCGACGTCAACTCGCGTTTCTACATTCCGTTCGAGGCCTTCATCACCGCGGGTGCGCTCTACCTCGCGATCACGCTCTCGCTCGTCGGCCTGTTCCACGCCGCCGAGCGCAGATGGCTCGCTCATTTGGCGCCGCGCTCATGAACCCGACCCTGCAAGTGACCGATCTGCACAAGCGCTACGGTGCTCACGAAGTGCTGAAGGGCGTCTCGCTGACGGCGCGGCGCGGTGACGTGATCACCGTCGTCGGTGCGAGCGGCTCCGGAAAGAGCACGCTGCTGCGCTGCCTGAACCTGCTCGAGCAGCCGCACCGCGGCACGCTTTCGCTTGACGGAGAGGCGCTGCAGCTCGTGCCCGACCGCGACGGCAGCCTGCGGGCCCGCGATGCGCGCCAGCTCCAGCGCTGGCGCGCACGGCTCGCGATGGTGTTCCAGCAATTCAACCTCTGGCAGCACATGACGGTGCTCGAGAACGTGATCGAAGCGCCTATCCAGGTGCTCGGACTGTCGAGGGCCGAGGCGATGGAGCGAGCTCGGGCGCTGCTCGAGAGGGTTGGCGTCGGCAGCCGCGCGGCCATGTACCCGGCGCATCTGTCGGGAGGCGAGCAGCAGCGTGTCGCGATCGCGCGTGCACTCGCGGTCGAGCCGCAGGTGATGCTGTTCGACGAGCCGACGTCGGCGCTCGACCCCGAGCTCGTCGGCGAGGTGCTGAGAGTCATGCGCGACCTCGCCACCGAAGGCCGCACGATGATCGTCGTCACGCACGAGATGGGTTTCGCGCGTGAGGTTTCGAACCACACGGTGTTCTTGCACCAGGGGCTGGTCGAGGAGGAGGGCGACCCGCGCGAGGTGCTCGTGCGGCCGCGCAGCGCGCGGCTGCAGCAGTTCCTGTCTGGCGGGCTGAAGTAGTCCGTCAAAGCGGAGCGCGGGCACATGCGTCCCGTTCGCCCTGAGCCTGTCGAAGGGCTCGTCCCGAAGCGGCTCGCGACGCGAGGGCTTCGACAGGCTCAGCCCGAACGGAGCGCGGGCACATCAATCCGGTTCGCCCTGAGCCTGTCGAACGGCTCGTCCCGAAGCGGCTCCCGACGCGAGGGCTTCGACAGGCTCAGCCCGAACGGAGCGCGGGCACATCAATCCCGTTCGCCCTGAGCCTGTCGAAGGGCTCGTCCCGAAGCGGCTCCCGACGCGAGGGCTTCGACAGGCTCAGCCCGAACGAAGCGCGGGCACATCAATCCCGCTCGCCCTGAGCCTGTCGAAGGGCTCGTCCCGTCGCTGCCATCGTGTGCTTTCGCGCGAGCTCGCGGCTACTTTGCCGGCGCGGGCGGCCCATCGGTGCGGGTCGGGCGTGGACCGATCAGCCCGGTGGTCAGCGCGGTGCCGAGCAGGATCACCGCGCAGCCGAGCAACATGGTGTGGGTCGGCACCTCGGCGAGGAACATCGCGCCCCAAACCACCGCGAACACGGGAATCAGGAACGTCACCGACAGCGCGTTCGCCGCACCCGCATGGGCGATCAGGCGGAAGAACAGGATGTATGCGACGCCGGTGCACAGCACCGCGAGTGCGATCGTGCTGAGCCACGATGCGGTGCTCGGCGCAACCGCAGGCCACGTCCACCAGGCCGGCACGGCGAGCACGAGAGCGGCCGAGACCTGGCTGCCGGTGGCGAGCGCCATCGACGGGATGTGGGCGGCGTATTTCTTGGTGAAGTTCGCCGAGAAGCCATACGACAGTGCAGCGAGCAGCGATGCGCCGACGGCGAGCGTTGCGTTGACGCTGTCGACGTCGCCCTTGAAGCTCGCCTTGTCCCACACCAGCCAGAACACGCCGGCGAAGCCGATCACGAGGCCTGCACTGCGCGGCGCGTCGAGCCGCGTCTTCAGCCAGGCCCAGGCGATCACGGCGCCGAAGAGCGGCGTGGCTGCGTTGAAGACGGCGGCGAGGCTGCCGGTGATGGTCAGGAGCGCGTACGCGAACAGCACGAACGGAATGACCGAGTTCGTCACGCCGACGAACGCGATCGTGCGCCAGTGGGCGCGCAGGGCGGGCAGCTCGCCCCTCAGTGCGAGCATCGGCAGCAGTACGAGCGCCGCACCGCTCACGCGCACCCAGGCCAGGGGAAGCGGGCCGAACGCGGAGGCACCCATGCGCATGAAGAGGAACGAGGCGCCCCACAGTGCAGCGAGGAGAGTGAGTTCGAAGAGGTCTTGGCGTTTCATGGTCGGTGTGCTGGTTCGGGGCAGGCTTCGACAAGCTCAGCCCGAACGGTATCTACCCACCGTTCGCACTGAGCCCGTCGAAGTGCTCGCGTGTCGCAGTCTCAGGCCAAGGCCCGCTCGAGCTCGAGCAAGGCGCGCTTGCGATCGACGCCACCCGCGTACCCCGTCAACGACCCGTCGCTGCCGACCACGCGGTGGCACGGCACGATCACCGACACCGGGTTGCGCCCGACGGCACTGCCGACAGCCCGCACCGCTTTCGCCGCGCCGAGTTCCTTGGCGATCTCGCCATAGCTGCGTGTCGTGCCTGCCGCGATGCGCAGCAGCCGCTGCCACACCGAGCGCTGGAACGGCGTGCCTTGCAGATCGAGCGGCACGTCGAAGTGCTCGCGCCCGCCCGCGAAGAATTCGTTCAGCTCGCGGGCCGCGCGCTGCAGCAGTTCGTCGTTCGGCACCTCAGGTGCAGCGATCGGCCCCGGGTGGTGCTTCTGCCCTTCGAACCACGCGCCGGCAAGCCCTTTCGCCGTACGGGCGAGGAGGATCCGGCCCAGCGGTGTCGTGATCGTCGTCTGCGCAATGCAGTTCGTGTGGATCGAATCCATCGTCAATGTCGTCATGATTTCTTCTCCAAGGTGTTCCAGAGCCGCAGCACCGCATACGCGCGCCACGGTTGCCAGGCCTGTGCATGCACATCGGCCTCGCGTTGAGAGTTCGTGCCGAACAACTGCTTCATCGCCTTCAGCACCGCCACGTCGTTGGGTGGGAAAGCGTCGGGCCAGCCGAGTGCCCGCATCGCGATGTAGTGGGCGGTCCACGGTCCGATGCCAGGCAGCTCGCACAGACGCTCGATCAGCGGCTCGGCTCGCGCATGCGGTGCAAGCAGTGCCGCGATCGATGGCCAAGCCTGGGCGATCGCGATGATCGCGCCTGCTCGCGCGCGGATGATGCCGAGCTCGGCGATCTTCTCGAGCGGCGTGATCGCCAGCAGCCCCGGCGCCGGGAACGTGCAGTTCACTTCGCCCGGCCAGGGCGTCGCGATGGGTTCGCCGAACCGGTCGGCGAGCCGCCGCGCGAGCGTGCGTGCGGCAGCGACCGTGACCTGCTGCCCGAGCACGGCCCGCACCGCGAGCTCGAACGTGTCGACGCTGCCCGGCAGCCGCAGCCCGTCTTCGCCTGGAATCGCCGCGAGCGCCGCGTCTATCGTGTGCGGCACGGCGTCGAGGTCGAGCCAGCGCCGGGCCATCGCGACGACACGCCCGCTCGCCGCCGCCAGCTCGGGTGCGAAGCGCAGGTTCACGATCGTCGCGTTCGCATCGAACTCGGCTTCGATCCAGCCGGCCACATCTGCAAGCGTTCCGGCCCGCACGCTGCGCCGCACGCGGCGTGCATCGAGGTCGACGTGTTCGACGTCGGGGATGGCGCGCTGTGCAAGAAAACGCATCATCGCTTTCGTGTCGTAAGGAGCGCGGTACCCGAGCCGGATGCGGACCGCGTCGTCGGTCGTCGAGGCGCGCGGTGCTGCGTCGTCTGCCGCTTCGCCGCGCAGCCGGCTCGGGCTCATGCGGTAGCTCTCGGCAAACGCCGCATTGAAGCGGCGCAGGCTCTGGAAGCCGCTCGCGAGCGCCACTTGCGAGACCGGCAATGTCGTGTCGGTCAGCAGCTGCTTGGCCAGCAGCAGGCGGCGCGTCTGCAGGTACTGCAGCGGCGTCACGCCATGCTCGGCCTGGAAGATGCGGCGCAGATGCCGGTCGCTCACGCCGAGCCGCTCGGCCAGCCGCGCGAGGTTCGGCGGCTCGCCGCTCGCCGCCTGCGCATCGAGTTCGTCGGCGGCCTGGCGTGCGAGCGTGCGCGACGCGTCCATCACCGTCCACGCGAAGTCCGCGCCGGGAGCGATCTCCGGCCGGCACTTCAGGCACGGGCGGAAGGCTGCGGCCTCGGCCTGGGCCGGCGTCGCGAAGAAGCGGCAGTTCTTGCGCATCGGCGTGCGAACGCGGCAGATCGGCCGGCAGTAGATTCGCGTCGACGTGACGCCGACGAAGATGCGGCCGTCGAAGCGGGCGTCGCGGGCCGTGAGCGCCTGGTAGGCGGCGTCGCCATCGAGCATCAGGGCCTCGACGGTGGGCGGCTCGGCGAGCCGGTTCGAAGCGAGTGCAACGGTGTCCATGGCAACGATTATGGGCGCCGGGTCAGCAAAGACTCGCCGTTTTCGGACATGTGCGCGGCAGCCCGGGAAAAGGGCGATAGTCGGCGCTCGTTCCAAGGAGCAGACCGATGAAGTTGCGGGCTTTGGGCAAGACGGGGTTGGAGATCGCGCCGCTGGTGTTCGGCGGCAACGTGTTCGGCTGGACGGCCGACGAGCAGCGCAGCTTCGAGCTGCTCGATGCCTTCGTCGATGCCGGCTTCAACGCGATCGACACGGCCGACGTCTACTCGCGCTGGGTCAGCGGGCACACGGGCGGCGAGTCTGAAGCGATCATCGGCCGCTGGCTGAAGGCGCGGCCCGGGCGACGCCAGCAGGTGCTGCTGTTCACGAAGGTAGGCGCCGACATGGGAAGCGGCCGCACCCTCGGCGCCCGCTGGATCGAGAAGGCCGTGGAAGAGTCGCTGAAGCGGCTCGCGACCGATGCGATCGACCTTTACCAGTCACACTGGCCCGACCCCGAGACGCCGCACGAGGAGACTCTGCGCGCCTACGAACGGCTCTTGAAAGCAGGCAAGGTGCGCGCCATCGGCTGCTCGAACTTCAGCGCTGACCAGCTCGCAGCCTCGCTCGCGGCGGCGCGCGAGCACGGCCTGCCAACCTACCAGACGCTCCAGCCCGAGTACAACCTCGCCGATCGTGCGAGCTATGACGGGCCGCTGCGCGACCTGGCGCTGCGCGAGGGTCTGGGCGTGATCACGTACTACAGCCTCGCCTCGGGTTTTCTCTCCGGCAAGTACCGCTCGGAGGCCGACCTGAAGCAGAGCCCGCGCGGCGGCGGCGTGGCGAAGTACCTGACGCCGCGTGGGCTGCGCATCCTCGGTGCGCTCGATCAGGTCGGTGCGCGGCTGGATGCGAAGCCGGCCGAGGTTGCGCTCGCATGGTTGATGCAGCGCGAAGGCGTGACGGCTCCGATCGCGAGCGCGACGACCGTCGAACAACTGAAGAGCTTTGCGAAGGCCGTAGCGCTCGTGCTTTCGGGCGACGACGTGCGCGCACTCGATGCTGCAAGCGCGCCGTAGAACGCGCCGCGGGAGCTAGCGCCCGAACGAACCGTGGCGGCCGCCGCCTTGCGCGAAAGCCTGGGCGCCACGCAACGCTTCTCCGCTCGCGAGCGTGCGCATCCCGAGTTCGAACTCGGCCGCCAGCGCGTCGCGCGCGATGCGCCCGTCTTGATCGAGCACGTTGCGACGGTCGTTGCGCAGGCACTCCTGCGGGAATGCGGCAATCTCACGCGCGAGCGCCGTTGCCGCAGCGAGCGCCTGCCCGACGGGCACCACACGGTTCGCGAGGCCGATCTGCAGCGCCTCGCCTGCGTCGACCGGGCGGCCGGTGAGGATCAGGTCGAGCGCACGGCTCTGCCCGATCAGGCGCGGCAGGCGCACGGTGCCGCCGTCGATCAAGGGCACGCCGAAGCGGCGGCAGAACACGCCGAACACAGCCGTCGTGCTGGCGACGCGCAGGTCGCACCACAGCGCGAGCTCGATGCCGCCCGCCACCGCATAACCTTCGACGGCCGCGATCACCGGCTTGCGCAACTGGAGCCGCGACGGGCCCATTGGCGCGTCGCGATCGAGGTCGGCCTCGAGCGGGTTCGCGCGCTGGGGGTCGCTCGCCTGCGCGGCGACGGCGCGCAGGTCGGCGCCGGCGCAGAAGTGTTCGCCCGCCCCGTGCAGCACGGCGACGCATGCCTGGGCGTCGGCATCGAAGCGCTTGAATGCGTCTGCGAGCGCGTGTGCGGTCGGCCCGTCGACGGCGTTGCGCACGTCGGGACGATTCAGCGTGACGGTCCAGATCGGGCCGTCGCGATCGATCAGAACGTTCGGGGTTGTGCTCATGATGGCCTCGCTTCGTGCAGGACGAGCGCGACGGTCTGCGCCGCGAGCTCGTCGAGGTCGACCCGGTGCGCTGTCGCGCTTGCCGCGCGCGTCGGCTTCGCCCTGTACCAGGTTGCCGAGAAGTTGATGGCGCCGAGGATCATCAAGCGCGCGAGCTTGGCGTCGGCTCGCAGCCGGCCCTGCGCTTGAAGATCGTCGAGCGTGCGCTGCCAGATCGCGTCGTAGCGGTCCTTGAGTTCGATGATGCGGCGCTTGTACTGCGACGGCAGCGAGCGCCAGTCGTACAGCATCACCGGAATGAAATCGCTTCCGGTGTCGTGCAGGATGCCATAGTGCACGCGCACGAGCTGCCTGAAGCGCTCCGCGGCCGGCATGCTGTCGTCGCCGAGCGCGTCATGCGTGCGCTCTAGGCCGAGCCGCAGGCCTTCTTCCATCACCGCCATCAGGAGCTCGTGCTTGTTGGCGAAGTGATAGAACGGGCTGCCCGAGCGCATGCCGACCGCGTGCGCGATGTCGCGGATCGTCGTGCCGTCGAAGCCCTTCTCGCGGAACAGCCGCGCCGCGACGCGCACGAGGTCGGCGCGCCGGTTCAGGCTTTCGCTTGCTTCGCCTTCGGTGACGCGGGGCGCGCGCGCAGCCTTGGAGCGTCGGGCCGGAGTGGGTGCGGTGGCACTGCGGGGGTTCTTGGCCGGCATCGGTTGCCCATTCGCTCATTCAAGGGATCGGCTCATCGGGTTTTCACGCGTGACGCATGCCCGCTCGGTTCGCTACAAAGCAACTGCTTGCTTGGCAAGTCGAGACAATAGCAAGGCCGCCGGCCGTCCGCAACGGGCAACGAATGCAGCTACGCCAATATGAGCCAACGCAGCGTCGATGGGTCTCCATCGAGCCGCGAGGCCCATTGGTCAGCGAGTCTCCAGGTTCAATCCGACGGCAGTTCCCTGATCGAGATCTGCTCCCGCATGCTGGCAATGAATTGTTCGCGATAGGGGGTGGAGAGCGCCTGTTGATCGATGGTGGGGTGGGGCTTCACGATACTGTCGACAAGCTTGATCTCCACGCCCTTGGCACGCTGGATCGCTTTGAGCATCTCTTCCAGGATCGCCGCTTGCCCTCGAAAGTACGTCGAGGAGTTCGAAACCTTGTAGGCGAACGATGCGATGCTGTCCCGCAGGAGATCGATGTTGCCGCCCTTTCTCCAAGTTGCGATGGCCACCATGTCCTCGGCAGCGTCGGACGGGATATCGTTGTTGGCCAGCGTGGCGTGCTCGCAGATCAGGTTGCTCAGCACAAGGTAGCCGTCCGGGTGCTCCGACCAGTCGAACTCGTAGTGGGCAACCGAACAATTGGCCGGAGAACCAAACATGGTTCCTCGACAAGTCGGAGGCTGGGTCGAGCTGTCGACGCTCAGTCCGACGGCGATACCGTTCGCGATCAGTTCGATCGTGCGTGTGGCGTTGTGGGATGCGCCTGTTTCGTTCACGAAGTCGCTCAACGGCCTGTTTGCGCCACCGTTCGCTCGCCACTGCTGCACGGCGGAGTGCGCGAAGACGAGCGTCGACGCCTTGTTGGTGATGTGCGATTTCCAGGGCTTGTAGAAGGTGCTCGCGTCGCAGGTGTCCCGCATCGGCGGATCGTCCGCCGTTCTGCGCCTTCCAAAATCCTGGACGCTTGCCGACCCGCTCAAGTGGGCGATCGTGTTTCTTGCGTCTCCGGCACGATTCAGGAACTGGTTCAGAAAGTGCTGGGCGCCTTGCAGCTGCTCCCCGTAGGTGAGGTGGTGTGTTTCGGCGGAGAACGTCTCGATGAGCGACTGCATCATCGGAACGATGTAGGTGCTGTTCATCGTCTTGAAGATCTCGTTTCCCGTGGCGCCGCCGTAGCTGATGCCCATCGCGGCCCCGGTACCCGCCCCCACCCCTGCCGCGGCCCACGCGTCCTTCGTCGTGCTCGAAAGCTTGTCGATTCGGCTGGTCAGTTGCTCCGTGTGATGCACGAACGATTGCTTGACCTTCGAGAATTCCTCCGGCTTGGCGGATCTCGCGGCTTCCAGCTCGGCACTCCAGCGCGGGTAATCGCCCGCCTCCGTGCGAAGCTCGGTCTGGAGCGTCTCCATCTTTGCTATGGCCGTCTCCAGGGCGTGGACCTTCGAAGGGTCCTGATTCTGGGCCTTCATCTCCGAGTGGCGCGTCTTCAGGTTGGCGATCTGCGAATGCGCGCCCTGCAGCGCGTTCTTCGAAGCCTCCGTCACGATCGGATGGATGCCGGCGAACGTGTCCAGCAGCTTCGACGAATTGGCGTTCTCTACTGCGTCCGCAGTCTCCTTCCAGAACTCCGGTCCACTGGTGGAAGGCTTGGTGTCACTCGCTCCGATCTCTCTTGGCGAGTTGTTCGAGTGAGAGATCTGAGGACGAGTGATGGTGCTGGTGAATTCCATTGCTGATATGGGTGGTTGGACAACGAGTTCTACGTAACGGCGCGGGACCATTGGTTCCGCAATACTTGGGAGACTCATCGCGTGCAAGCTCTCCAGATCGTCATCAGCGGAATTGCGCAGGGCTGCATCTATGGCCTGATCGCACTCGGCGTGGTGCTGATCTACAAGGCGACCGAGACAGTGAGCTTCGTCCAGGGCGAACTGATGATGCTGGGCGGCTTCATCGGGCTGTTCGCGATGAGCGCGCTCGGCTGGCCGTTCTGGCTGGCGTTCGCGAGCGCCGTCGGTGCGATGGCGCTGTTCGGAGTTGCGCTCGACCGGGTCGTGATCCGGCCGATCCTCGGTCAGCCGGCGTTCTCGATCGTGATGCTGACGATCGGCATCGGCTATGTCGCACGCGGCGCGGTGACGATGATCCCCGGCATCGGCACCGAGACGCACACGCTCGCCGTTCCGTACAAGGACCAGACGTGGACCGCGGGAGCGCTGGTGCTGAACGTCGAGCAGATCGTCATCATCGTCGCGACCGTGCTTCTCAGCGTCGTGCTGTTCGCGGTGTTCCGCTACAGCAAGCTCGGCATCGCGATGCAGGCGGCCTCGCAGAACCAGCTCGCGGCCTACTACATGGGCATTCCGGTCGCGCGGCTGAACGGGCTGGTGTGGGGGCTGGCCGCTGCGGTTGCCGCGGTGGCCGGGCTGCTGCTCGCGCCGATCACCTTCGTGCACGCGAACATGGGATTCGTCGGGCTGAAGGCGATGCCGGCGGCGGTGGTCGGCGGGTTCGGCAGCCTGCCGGGGGCGCTGGTCGGCGGGCTCGTGATAGGCATCGTCGAGTCGCTCTCGGGTTTCTATCTGCCCGAAGGGTTCAAGGACGTCGCGCCGTACGTCGTCGTGCTGATCATGCTTGTCGTGCGGCCCAATGGGCTGTTCGGCGAGAAGCTGCGCAAGAAGGTGTAGGGCTGCACGATGCGCTTCATCTTCAAGACCCGCTACGAGCAGGACATCCGCCTGGCCAAGCACGGCGGGCATCTGTTCTGGTACTCGTGCCTCGGCCTCGTGATGCTCGGCGCGCCCTGGCTCGTCTCGGAGTACTGGCTTGCCCAGCTGACCTTCGTGCTCATCTACGCCGTCGTCGGCCTGGGGCTGATGCTGCTCTCGGGCTTCACCGGGCTCTTCTCGCTCGGGCATGCGGCGTTCCTCGGCGTGGGCGCATACACGCAGGCCGCGATGACGAACGCCGGGGTGCCGTTTCCGATCGCCCTCGTCTCGGCAGGTGCCGTCTCCGCGGCCGTGGGTGTCGTCGTCGGGCTGCCGGCACTGCGCGTGAAGGGCATCTACCTCGCGATCGCGACGCTCGCGTTCGGCTTCATCGTCGAAGAGGTGTTCGCCCGCTGGGAGAGCGTGACCGGCGGCAACGCCGGCATCCACATCAAGGCGCCCAACCTGTTCGGCTTCAAGCTCGACAGCGATGTCTCGTTCTACTTCGCCTGCCTGGTCGTCAGCGTGCTCGCAACACTGGCGGTGCTGAACCTGCTGCGTTCGCCCACGGGGCGCGCGTTCGTCGCGATCCGCGACTCGGAAGTCTCGGCGCAGAGCATGGGCATCCACCTCGCTCGCTACAAGACGCTCTCGTTCGCGATCTCCGCCGCGCTCGCGGGCATAGGCGGTGCGCTCTACGCGCACAAGCTGCAGTTCATTTCGCCCGATCAGTTCAGCCTGTTGCAGTCGATCGACCTCCTGCTGATGATCGTGATCGGCGGCGTCGGCTCGGTGCACGGCGCGTTCCTCGGCGCGATCTTTCTGATCACGATGCCGCAGGTGATCGCGCTCGGCAAGGACTGGCTGCCCACTGCGATCGGCCAGGCGCCGGGGCTGCAAGGCTTCGTCTACGGCGCGGTGCTGATCGGCTTCGTTCTGTTCGAGCCGCTCGGCTTGTATGGACGGTGGCTGAAGCTGCGCACCTATCTGCAGGTGTTCCCGTTCTATCGCCGGGGAATGTTCCAGCGGCAGAAGAGCTACCTGAAGTCGGACAGGCTGAAATGACAGACATCCTGCTCGCCGTTGGAGACCTGAGCGTTCGCTTCGGCGGCGTGCTCGCCGTCAACAAGGTGGGCTTCGACGTGAAGCGGGGCGAGGTGTTCACGCTGATCGGGCCGAACGGTGCCGGCAAGACGACGGTGTTCAACCTCATCAGCCGCATCTACACGCCGACCAGCGGAACGATCGCGTTCGAAGGCGACGACCTGGCCCGCCACGCGCCGCACGAAATTGCGAAGCTCGGCATCGCCCGCACGTTCCAGAACATCGAGCTGTTCGAGCACGCGAGCGTGCTGCAGAACCTTCTGATCGGGCGCCACACGCACCGCAGCACGGGCCTGTGGGGCGAGTTGCTGTTCACCGGCAAGACGCGGCGCGCCGAGGTCGAGGCGCGCGAGAAGGTCGAGCGCGTGATCGATCTGCTCGCCCTGCAGCATCACCGCGAGGCGATCGTCGCAAGCTTGCCGTACGGCGTGCGCAAGGTCGTCGAGCTGGCACGGGCGCTGTGCACCGAGCCGAAGCTGCTGCTGCTGGACGAGCCTTCGTCGGGGCTGAACGTCGAGGAAACCGACGACATGGCGTTCTGGATCGACGACATCCGCCATGAGCTCGGCGTGACCGTGCTGATGGTGGAGCACGACATGGCGCTCGTCTCGAAGGTCTCGGACCGCGTGCTCGCGATGAACCAGGGCGAGGTGCTCGCGATGGGAACGCCGCGCGAGGTGCAGTCGCATCCGGGCGTGATCGAGGCATACCTGGGACGCGCGGCCGATGTCGCGAAGCTGCGGCGCAGCGCCGAGGTGACGACATGAGCGAAACCGGCGCGATCCTGAAGCTTGCGAACGTGGAGAGCTCGTATGGCCCGATCCGCGCGATTCGCGGCGTGAGCCTGCAGGTGATGCGCGGGCAGATCGCGACCGTGCTCGGCTCGAACGGGGCCGGCAAGAGCACGATACTGAAGACGATCTCGGGGATCATCGATCCGCGCAAAGGCAGCATCGAGTTCAAGGGCGAGGACATCACCGCGCGCGACCCCTCGCTGATCGTGCGGCGCGGGTTGAGCCACGTGCCCGAAGGGCGCGAGGTGTTTCCGCTGCTGTCCATCCGCGACAACCTGCTGATGGGCGCCTACACGCGCAGCGACCGCGACGGCGTGGCGCGCGACATCGAAACGGTCTACGGCTATTTTCCGATCTTGCGCGAGCGCGCGACGCAGGACGCCGGCCTGCTCTCGGGCGGGCAGCAGCAGATGCTCGCGATCTCGCGTGCGCTGATGGCCGCGCCCGAGCTGATGCTGCTCGACGAGCCGAGCCTCGGGCTGTCGCCCCTGCTGACGCGAGAGATCTTCGAGATCGTGATTCGCATCAACCGCGAGCGCGGCACGACGATCCTGCTCGTGGAGCAGAACGCGAACATGGCGCTGAACGTGGCGGATTTCGGCTACGTGCTCGAGAACGGCCGCATCGTGATGGAAGATCGCTGCGACCGCTTGCGCGAGAAGGACGACATCAAGGAGTTCTATCTCGGGATGAAGGAAGCGGGCGTGCGAGGCGAGCGGCGGTGGAAGAAAAAGAAGACATGGCGATGAGCAACCTCTGGGATCTCAGCCACCTGAAGCCGCGCGATGACATCGTCGTCCCCGGCGAGACCATCCCCGCGATGTTCTGGAACGCCGTGGCCCGGCGCGGCGATGCCGTCTTCATGCGCCAGAAGAAACTCGGCGTCTGGCGCGAGTGGAGCTGGAACGAGGCTGCGCAGGCGGTGCGCGAGATCGGCAACGGCCTGCTCGCGCTCGGTTTGACCGCCGGCGAGTGCGCGTCGATCGCGTCGAACACGGTCGTCGAATGGGTGCTTGCCGATCTGGCGGTACTGAGTTGCGGGGGCGTCAGCAACGGCATCTACCCGACCGATGCGGCATCTCAGATGCAATATCTCTGCGAAGACTCGCGCACCCGCATCCTGTTCGTCGAAGACGAGGAGCAGCTCGACAAGGCGCTCGAGGTGCGCACCGCGCTGCCGCAGCTCGCGAAGATCGTCGTGTTCGACACCAAAGGCCTGCGTGGCTTTCACGACGAAGGCGTGATCGACCTCGCCCGGTTGCGTGAGCTTGGGCGCGACTACGCGGCGAAGCATCCGGACGCGCTCGACGCGCGAGCCCGGTCTTGCCGACCCGAGGATCTCGCGATCCTCGTCTACACCTCGGGAACCACCGGCAAGCCCAAGGGCGCGATGCACTCGCATGCAGGGCTCGTCTACACGGCGCGCGGCTACAACCGCATCGTCGCGCAGGACGAGAGCGACGAGCGCATGTGCTTCCTCCCGCTGTGCCACATCGCCGAGCGAATGGGCGGCGAGTACTTCGCGATCTACACCGGCTCCAAGTTGAACTTCGTCGAGAACCCCGAGACGGTGCCCGAGAACGTGCGCGAGATCTCGCCGACTGTCTTCACCGCCGTGCCGCGGGTCTGGGAGAAGTTCTACTCGGGCATCACGATCGCTTTGCGCGAATCGGGTCGTGTGCAGCAGCTTGCATATGCCTGGAGCATCGGTGTCGGAGCGCGTATTGCCGACAACGTGCTCGCCGGCCGGCCGGTCGGGGCACTTCAGAAGGCGCAGTTCCGCGTGGCGCGCTGGCTCGCGCTCGACAACGTGCGCAAGCTGATCGGCATCCACCGGGCGCGCTTTTGCGTGACCGGCGCCGCGCCCATATCGCCCGATCTGGTGCGCTGGTATCTCGCGCTCGGCGTGCCGATGGCCGAGGTGTGGGGCATGACCGAGACCTGCGGTGCCTCGACCTACACGCCCGCGCAGCGCATCAAGCCCGGCATGATCGGGCCTGCCTGTCCGTACAACGAGGTGAAGCTCGACCCGGCGACGAACGAGCTGCTCGTGCGAGGCCCCAACGTCTTCATGGGTTATCTCAACCTGCCGGAGAAGACGGCCGAGACGATCACGAGCGACGGCTGGCTGCACACCGGCGACGTCGGCACGGTGGACGCCGACGGCTACTTCCGCATCACCGACCGCATGAAGGACATCATCATCACGGCCGGCGGCAAGAACATCACGCCGAGCGAGCTCGAGAACGAGCTGAAGTTCTCGCCGTACATCACCGATGCGGTCGTCGTCGGCGACAAGCGGCCGTACCTGACGGCGATCGTGATGATCGACCAGGAGAACGTCGAGAAGTACGCGCAGGACCGGGATATCCCGTTCAGCAACTACACCAGCTTGACGCGCACGGCCGAAGTCCAAGAATTGATCGGCGTCGAGGTGGAGCGCGTCAACAAGAAGTTCGCGCGGGTCGAGCAGATCAAGAAGTTCTGGCTGCTCGAGAACCAGCTGACCGCTGAAGACGACGAGCTGACGCCGACGATGAAGCTCAAGCGCAAGCTGGTCGAGAAGAAGTACGCCCAGAACATCGAGGCGATGTACCGCTGATCATCCACAACTACCGGAGACGACGATGAAGAAGACTCTGAGCGCAGTGGCCGGCGCGTTCGCGCTGGCGGGGGCATTCACCGCGGCGCAGGCGCAGACCTCGCAAGGCGTGAGCAAGAACGAGATCGTGGTCGGCTCGATCCAGGACCTGTCGGGTCCGATCGCGGGCTTCGGCAAGCAGGTGCGCGCGGGCATGCTGTTGGCGGTGGACGAGATCAACGAGCAGGGCGGCATCAACGGGCGCAAGCTCAAGCTGCTCGTGGAAGACTCGGCCTACGACCCGAAGAAGGCCGTGCTCGCGGCGCAGAAGCTCGTCAATCAGGACAAGATATTCATCATGGCCGGGCACATCGGCACTGCGCAGAACCTCGCGGCGATGCCCGTCCAGTTCGAGAAGAACGTCGTCAACTTCCTGCCGGTGACCGCTGCGCGCGAGATGTACGAGCCGCTGCACCGGCTGAAGTATTCGTTCGCCGCGCCGTACTACGACCAGATGCGAACGGCCTTGCCAAAGCTCGTGAAGGACAAAGGCGCGAAGAAGGTCTGCACCATCTACCAGGACGACGAGTTCGGCCTCGAAGTGGTTCGCGGAGGCGAGGCGGGGTTGAAGACGATGGGCATGGAGTTCGCCGAGAAGACGAGCTTCAAGCGCGGGGCCACCGACTTCTCCTCGCAGGTGGCGCGCATGAAGGCCGCGGGGTGCGACTTCGTCGTGCTCGGCACCATCATCCGCGAGACCATCGGCACGATCGGCGAGGCGCGCAAGACCGGCTTCAGCCCGACCTTCCTGGGCTCGAGCGCGGCCTACACCGACTTGATCCACAAGCTCGGCGGCAAGGCGATGGACGGCCTGTACGCAACGATGACGGTCGCGAACCCCTACCTCGACGACGCCTCCAAGGCCATCAGCTTCTGGGCCCAGAAGTACAAGACCAAGTTCAACGAAGACCCGACCGTGTTCTCGGTCTACGGCTACATCGTGATCCAGAGCTTTGCAGCCGGTGCCGCGAAGGCGGGTCCCAATCTCACGACGGACACCTTCATCAAGGCGATGGACACGATGAAGTTCGAGCCTGACATGTTCGGCGGCGCGCCGGCGTCGTACTCACCGACCAAGCGCCTGGGCAGCGACTTGTCGCGCCTGTCGCAGATCACCGACGGGCGCTGGAAGGTTGTCTCCGACTACATCCAGCCCGCGTCGAAGTAGACCGAAGATTCAGCGGCTGCCGCCGCGGCGAGAGGCCATGAAGACCATCATGCCCAGGCCGGCGGCGAGCAGCGCGTAGGTCTCCGGATCGCCGAGCGCGATGGTGGACGAACTCGCCGCATGGGCGAAGCCCGGCAGCGCGATCGCGCAGACTACCGTGAGCAGGCGTGCCAGTCGGGGCAGGGAGCGCATCGCGGTTGTCGTCATCTCGTCACCTCGTTGGTCTTGTTCCAGAACGAGGTGAAGTGTCGGCGGCGTGGGTTTCACGCCGATGTCCCGACACTCCGATTTGTTTCGTTTGTTGCGATGCCCCCCTGCGGCGGGTTATTTCACGGCCACGACGGCTGCGATCTTGTCGGCGCCGAACTCCTGCTCGAACTGCTTGCGCGCCGGAAGCATCGCGGCGACGAAAGGAGCGCGGTCGACCGTGGTCACGACCTGCACGCCCTGCGACTTGATGAACTCCACGCCTTCGCGCTCGTCGCGTTCGACGCGCGCCCGAGTGGCCTTGGCGCCGATCTTGGCCGCATCGAGGAAGATGGTGCGGTCGGCAGGCGACAGGCTGTTCCAGAGCTTCGGGGACGCGATGATCAGCGCCGGGCTGTACGCATGCGCTGTCAACGTGAGGTACTTCTGCACCACGTACAGCTTGCTCGCCAGGATCGCGGAGATCGGATTCTCCTGGCCGTCGAAGGCGCCCGACTGCAGGGCCGTGAAGAGCTCCGGGAAGGGCAGGGGCTTGGGCTCCAGCCCCAGGGTCTTGAACGCCGCCATGTGCACCTTGTTTTCCATGGTGCGAACCTTCAGCCCCTTCAGGTCGTCTGGCGCGTTGACAGCGTGCTTGTTGTTGGTCATGTGGCGAAAGCCGTTCTCCGACCAGGCCAGCGGCGCGGTTCCTGCCTTGCGCAGGTCGTCGAGCAGACGCTCGCCGATGGCGCCGTCCAGCACCTTGCGCGCGTGCGCGTAGTCTCGAAACAGGAACGGGATGTCGAGCATCCCGATCGACGGGGCGAACATGCTCACCGTGCCGCTGGAGACCATCGTGAGATCCACCGAGCCGGACTTCACGCCGTCGACCAGGTCCTTCTCCCCGCCCAGCACTCCGCCCATCACCTGCTTGCACACGTAGCGGCCGGAAGTCTGCTTCTCGATCGCAGTGCACATGGCGGTCACGCCGTCGCCGTAGTGCGAGTCGCGCTTGGAGACGTAGCCGAAGGTCAGCGTGGTCTGGGCAAGGCAAGGCACGGAATACGCCAGGGCGAGGACGAGCGCGGGTTTGACCAGCCAACGGGCGAGGCCGAGATGGATCTTCAAGAGTTCTTCTCCTTGGTTGCGGGGGGTGAGAGCGCCGGTCGGCGCGGGGAAACCGAGCGCTTCTAGGCGGCTGCCTGGTCCGGCTCGGGTAACTTGAAGCGCGCCACGGTGGCGGCCAGCGTGTCGGCCTGCTGATGCAAGCTCTGGGCGGCGGCGGCGATCTGTTCGACCATCGCGGCGTTTTGCTGCGTGAAGCGGTCCAGTTGCTCGATGGCGTCGCTGACCTGCGCAAAACCTCCCCGCTGCTCGCGACTGTTGCGAGCGATGTTGGGGCCTGGCGCGATTCTTTACTGCGTCGTGGCAGCGCATCGTCGACCTCGGCGCTGGCACGGATGGCTTCTGTCTCCTGGCCAGGCAGCTCGGTGACGAGAACCTCCTCGATCAGCTGAACAAGCCGGCGGCCCGCTACGCATACCTGTCCTCCTTGATCCTCAAGTCCACGGGCGACGAGAACGCCGTGGACCTGAGCGAAGGCTGGAGTCTGGCGGCAATCGCACGTGTCTGCGCAGCCCTGGCGAGCGGCGCAGCAGGCGCACAGTGCAGCGTCAAACTGCCCGTCCTGGACGAGCCTCGGCAACAGCAATGGGCGACGTTGAGCGGACTGCTCGCCAACACGTGCGGCATCACGGTGAGCCTATCCGGCGACGCGGGCGACCAGGCATGGACGCTGAGCCGCTCCGACAACGACAACCCGAACTTCGTCAAGCTCGAACAGGAGCTCCGGGCGTTCGAGCTGGGCTGGAATCAATGGGTCGAGGGCGTCACCGTGCTCATCCCACCGAGTCATGCGAAGGCTCTGCCGGCTGACGCCGAAGTCGAGATGCGAGCGCTGGAAGTGCAGCTGATGAGCGAGGAGCTGAAGGACCTCAACACAGCGTTGCAGACGTTGCTCGACAAGCCGTTCGATGCGCTTGACCTGCGCGGTTCGCTGGCCAATCTCGCCGGCGTGCTGCACACGTGGCGCAAGTTCAGGGCTCAACCGAGCCAGTATGAATTCGTCGATGCCTGCCTGGAGGGTCTCGATGCACTGCGCGAACTCATGCGCAGGCTGGAAGCCGAGATCGGGCAAGACGACGATCAGGCACTGTCGTGGATCGAGCTGGCAGGCACCTATCTACAAGAACTGGAGGACGAGTTGTTCTGGCACCGGGCTCCCGACCCGACGACAGGGGACCAGGGCAGGCGCCCGTTCCACCGGGAACGCCAGCGCGGGTACCACTGTGTCGTCAACGCAGTGAATTCGGTGCTGGGCGGCAAGGCCCGCGTGTCGTGGGCGGACGTTCGCAAGTTCATGTTCGAGGTCGGCAAGGGTGAGGGTTACGCCCAGGGCGGCGTGGCGATAGAGGAGCTGGTTCGCTTCCTGCAGGAGCGCAAGGGGCTGAAAGTTCGCTGTGCGGGCCTGATGCGGCCGTTCACGAGCGAAGTCAGGCAGCTGCTGGACGACACCGCACGCGGTGGCATGTTGGTGATGACTGTGGAAGCGAGCGCCGGCCACTATGTTGCGGTTCGCCGCGATGTCGACTCCGGAGACTATTTTGTCGTCGACAGCGTCGACAGCAAGGAGGGCTCCGAAGATCGATACCACCTGCTATCGACACTGCTCGAGTCGAGTGTGGTCAACCCGAATCTGGACCAAGCGGTGGAGGTGGTGCTCTTCGACGCCGACGACCCGATCATCCCTCTGATCGGCACCGAGCCCGTGTACAGGTTCGAGTTCGATGAAGAAGAGGCGACGGTGGCGAAGGTGGCGAAGGTGGCGCCCGTGGTCGACGATCTCGATGCTGCTTGCAAGGCCCTGAACGGGTACGTCGAGAACGACGAACTCGGCGAGCTCGGCGAGCTCCAAGCGCTTGTCGATGCGCTGAACGAGTTGCCGGCAGGGTCGTTCAAGATCGGCACCCTGATCGAGTTGATCAAGGCTGTGTCGGTCAACGAACGACTGGCCACGTCACAAGAGGCCCTGACGTTCCTCGGGGCACTGGCCCAACGAGCTGCGACGCTCGTGTCGGAAGGGAAGATCGTGGCACTGCCTGCACCGGCAGCGATCGAGGCCTTGCTGACAATCGTTGCAGGCATGGGTGCTGACGACTACCCGCCCGGCGACCCACGCTTCGAGACTTTGAAGAGTCTGATCGAAACGGTGGTTCTGCGGTGTGTGACCGGAGTCAAGAACGAGTGGATCGCTTGGTGGAACAAGCAATCCCTGCTCACGATGCAAGAGCGCGCCAAGGTGGTGTTCACACTGTGCCAGAAGGACTGGGTCAAGGCATCAGGGCTGGAGGTGCCCGACGGCACGGACCCTCGCGTCGTCCGGATGTTCGCGGCGGGGCTGGCGCAGCTCCCCGCGGCTGGCGGGCACGCCATGCGCGCACTGCTGACGAAACTGTCGACGGCCAAGTCACTGACCGAAACGACGATACGGAACCTGAAGATTGTCGTGTCTGCGATGACGACCGATCACGCTATCCGTGACTTCGAACTGCTCGGGCGGGTCGTCGTGAATATTTGCCGGCTCCGGGGTGGGGCGGATGAACTGATGGAGGCCATTGCTCAACGACTGGACGCCTTTCCGGCAGGCACCATTGATG
>Ga0075370_10000227_pt1 | contig 20101 bp, 15 predicted proteins | sample EndMethybrTD3035_FD_71398 | JGI IMG/M metagenome (GOLD analysis project Ga0075370, IMG submission 71398) | Populus endosphere microbial communities from Tennessee, USA - Endosphere MetaG P. TD hybrid TD303-5 | ecosystem: Host-associated > Plants > Roots > Endosphere | place: USA: Tennessee... | reverse complement strand
TGATGTAGTTGGCCGCGATCTTCTGCAGCCCGAAGCCGAGGCCGACGCCGATCGCGCCGCCGAGCACCGAGAGCGCCGTCAGGTCGATGCCCGCTGCCGACATCGCGAACAGCACGCCGATCAGCAGCAGCACCGTGCGCACGATGGTCGCCACCATCTTTCGCACCGAAAGCGTGTTGCCCGTGCCGCGCAGCAGCTGCTTCTCGATCGCCGCCGAGATCCACAGCGCGAGCACCAGCACCACGCCGGCCGTCAGCGAACCTTCGACCACGTTGCGCAGCGAGACGACGTGGCCGGCGCCGATCTTCCACTGCACCGCGTCCATCGCGTCCATCACGAGCGGCAGCACGCCCGTGACCCACAGCGCGACCGCGATCCACGCCAGCCACGAGATGCTGCGTTCGATGGTGCGCACCCAGCGCGCATTCGGGAACGTGACGCCGAGCACGCGCACGCTGATGCGAATGACAACCAGCGAGATCAGGATCGGGATCGCGACCTTGAAGACGGCCGGCTTGATGGCGCCCGCAAGCACCAGCTTCGCGCCGAACGCCAGCGCGAGTGCCAGCACCGGGAAGAACACGCCGTCGACGATTCGCTTGCCGAACCAGATCGATCCTTCGGGCAGCTCCCGGCCGCGCAACACGCGCACCAGGCCCCAGGCCACGAGCAGGCAGCCGACCAGTACCGCCAGCTCGGTGAGCGCGCTCGCCTGCGTCAGCGACGCGAGCAGCTCGTTGACTTGATCCGCACTCGAGGCTTGGGTGACGGCCACGCGCGTCAGATCCCGGCCAGCACGCGTACGTGCGCCGCGACGCTGCGCGCGAGAGCGCCGAGGTTGTAGCCGCCTTCCAGGCAGGAGACGATCTTGCCGCCGGCGTGGCGGTCGGCAACGTCCTTGATGCGCCGCGTGATCCACTCGTAGTCGGCCTCGACCAGGCCGAGCTGGCCCAGGTCGTCTTCGCGGTGCGCGTCGAAGCCGGCGGAGATGAAGATCATCTGCGGGCGAAACGCCTCCAGGCGCGGTATCCAGTGGGTCTCGATCATCTCCCGCACCTCGGCGCCGCGCGTATAGGGCGGCACCGGCAGGTTGACCATGTTGTCGCCCATCGGGTCGGTGCCGCTGTACGGGTACAGCGGGCTCTGGAAGAAGCTGACCATCAGCACGCGCTCGTCGTTCGCGATGATGTCCTCGGTGCCATTGCCGTGGTGCACGTCGAAATCGACGATCACGACGCGCTTCAAGCCGCGCACGTCGAGCGCGTGCCGCGCCGCGACGGCGACGTTGTTGACGAAGCAAAAGCCCATCGTCGAGTTGCGGGTCGCGTGATGGCCGGGCGGGCGGACCGAGCAGAACGCGTTGGCGACTTCGCCGTCGAGCACCGCATCGGTGGCAGCGACCGCCGCGCCCGCGGCGCGTTGCACCGCGCGCCAGGTGCCGGGGCAGGCGGCGGTATCGGGGTCGAGCGATCGCAGCGGGATGTTCTCGTCCTGCACGTGCTCGAGCACTTCGCGCAGCTCGGCAACGTAGCCGCTCGCGTGTGCGTGGGCGACGTCGGCGAGGTCCACGAACGGCGCTTCACGCCGCTGCAAGGCGACGTCGATGCCGCTTGCGAGCAGGTAATCGTCGATCGCATCGAGACGCTGCGGGCACTCGGGGTGGCCGCGGCCCATGTCGTGCCCCCTGCATTCGGGGTGGCTGTAGAACGCGGTCGTCATGGATCGAACGTGGCCTTTCGGTTAACGTGTCTGGATGAATCACGAGCGAATGAACGACCAGCACGCGCTGGCGGCACATCTGGCGGCACTGATAGACCAGATTAGCACGATCATTGTCGGCAAGAAGGCGCAGATCGAGGACTGCGTGGCGTGCATGCTCGCAGGCGGCCACCTGCTGATCGAGGACGTTCCCGGTGTCGGCAAGACGACGCTCGCGCACGCGCTCGCTGTCTCGCTCGGCTTGCGCTTCTCGCGCACCCAATTTACCGCGGACCTGATGCCCTCCGACTTGATCGGGGTCAGCGTTTACGAACGCAGCAAGGAAAGTTTCGTCTTCCACCCGGGGCCCGTGTTCGCGCAGGTGCTGCTTGCCGACGAGATCAACCGCGCCGGCCCGAAGACCCAGAGCGCGCTGCTGGAGGCGATGGAGGAGCACCAGGTCACCGTCGAAGGCCAGACCCGCGCGCTGCCCGAGCCCTTCTTCGTGATCGCCACGCAGAACCCGAGCGACCAGCTCGGCACCTACCCGCTGCCGGAGTCGCAGCTCGACCGCTTCCTGATGTGCATCACGCTCGGCTATCCGGACCGCGCGAGCGAGCGGGCGCTACTTGCCGGGCAGGACAGGCGCCAGGCCATCCATGCGCTGGGCGCCGTGATGACGCCGCAGCAGCTGATGGATGCGCAGAAGGCCGTGCATCGCGTGCACGCCTCCGACGCGCTGCTCGACTACCTGCAGACGCTCATCGCCGCCACCCGCTCGGGCCGCTGGTTCGTCGAAGGGCTGAGCCCGCGCGCCGGGATTGCCGTGCTGCGCGCTGCGCGTGCCCGCGCTCTGCTCGCGCAGCGCGACTACGTCGCGCCCGACGACGTGCAGTACGTGCTCCCGCAGACGATCGCGCATCGCCTCGTGCCGGTGGCGGGTGCCGGTCGCGGGCGCATCGAGCAGGTGCGTGCGATGCTCGAAGCAGTCCCGCTGCCCTGAGCTTGCCGCGGCGTCCATGACCTCCGGCACGCTCCCGCACGACGTCGTCGCCAAGCCGAGGTTCAGCCTGGCAGGCTTTGTCCGCGCGCGGTTCCGGCGCTGGCTGCAATCGCGCCTGCCGCGTACCGACACGTTGCTGCTCACGCAGGGCAACGTCTACATCCTGCCCACGCGCGCCGGGTTGATGTTCGGGCTCACCTTGCTGGTGCTGCTGATCGCCTCGATCAACTACCAGCTCAATCTCGGCTATGTGCTGACGTTCCTGCTCGCCGGGAGCGGCGCCGTGTCGATGCACCTCACCCACGCCACGCTGCGCGGGCTGACGCTGCACCTGAAGCCGCTCGCGCCTGTGTTCGCAGGCGAGCCGGCGATCCTGAACGTGGTGCTGACGAGCCCGGGGAGCGCCCGCTTCGGCATCGGCCTGAAGATCAGCGGCACCGCCGATTCGACGCTCGGCTGGTTCGACGTGCCGGCCGGCGGCCAGGCCCAGGCGCAGCTGAGTTTCGTTCCCGAGGCGCGCGGCGTGCACGAGCTGCCGGCGCTCGGCGCGGAAACGCGCTTCCCGCTCGGACTGTTCCGCACCTGGGCAGTCTGGCGGCCGGCGGCCGAGCTGCTCGTCTATCCGAAGCCCGAACGCCCGCCGGCACCGCTTCCGGCCGCGCGGCCCGTGCCCGGCGGCCCGACGCAGCTGCGCAGCGCCGCCGGAGGCGAAGTGGAAGGCGTGCGCGGGTATAGGCGCGGCGACCCGATGAAGCTCGTGGCGTGGAAGAAGGCGGCCAAGGCACTCGAGAGCGGCGGCGAGCTGGTCAGCCGCGACACGAGCGCATCGGCCCACCAGGAGTTGTGGCTCGATTGGCAAGCCTGCGCAACGCTGGCGCCGGAAGAGCGGCTGTCGCGCCTGACCGCCTGGGTGCTCGCGGCCGACCGGGCCGGCGCCGACTACGGCCTGCGGCTGAGCGAGCTGACGATCGAGCCCGCCGATGGCGAGGCGCAACGGCGGCGTTGCCTCGAGGCGCTCGCATTGTGGAAGTAATGTGGAAGTAATGTGGTGGAAGTGACGAGGCAGGAATGGCGTTGACCCTTTCCCCGTTTGCGCCATGGCCGGGCTGGAAGTACCTGCCGCGCGACGCGCGCGACACGCTGTTCCTGCTCGGCGTGATCGCCTGGACCGTGCTGCCGCACGTGCCGCATCTGCCCGCGTGGTGCTCGCTGCTGACGCTGGTGGTGCTGCTGTGGCGCGCCAAGCTCGCGCTCTCGAACGCCGCGCTGCCGGGGCGCTGGGTGCTGGTCGGTGTGCTGCTGCTTGCAGCGGGGCTGACCTACTACTCGTATCGCACGCTGCTCGGCAAGGAGCCCGGCGTGACGATGGCGGTGGTGCTGATGGCGTTGAAGACGCTCGAGCTGCGCGCGCGCCGCGATGCCTTCGTCGTGTTCTTCCTCGGCTTCTTCCTGGTGCTGACGCACTTCCTCTACTCGCAGACCCTCCTGGTTGCCGGCGCGATGCTCGTCGCGGTATGGGGCCTCCTGACCGCACTCGTGCTGGCGCACATGCCGGTCGGCCAGCCCAGCCTGCGCATCGCGAGCTCGCTCGCGATGCGTACGGCACTCCTGGGCGCTCCGGTCATGGTGCTGCTGTTCCTGCTGTTTCCGCGCATCGGCCCCCTGTGGGGCGTGCCGCAGGACGGCATCTCGAGCACCGGGCTGTCCAACAGCATGCGGATGGGCTCGGTGGCCGAGGTCGCCACCGATGACAGCATCGCACTGCGGGTACGTTTCGATGGGCCGGTTCCGCCGCCCGAAGCGATGTACTTCCGGGGGCCGGTGCTGTCGAACTTCGATGGCCGGGAGTGGCGTGGCGCGCCGGGCCGGCTGGACGCCCCGCGCCTGCCGGAGAACCTGCGCGTGCGCGGCGAGCCGGTGCGCTACGAGATGACGCTCGAGCCGCTTCGGCTGTCGACCCTTCCGCTGCTCGAGGCAAGCGCCACTGCGCCCGTGATCGAGGGCTATCGGATCACCCCGCGCGAAGACATGCGCTGGGTGGCCGACCGCCCGCTGCTGGAGCGGCTGCGCTTCAACGCCGAAGCCTACCCGGCCTTCGCGCAAGGGCCGACACAGCGAAACCTGCGCCTGATCGGCCAGCTGGAGCTGCCGCCTGGCTACAACCCGCGCACGCTCGAATGGGCCGCGGCGCTGCGGCGCGACCCGCGCTACGCAAATGCCGACGCGCGCGCGCTCGCACAGGCGCTGCTGCAATACATCCGGACCGGCGGATTCAGCTACACGCTCGCGCCGGGCAGTTATGACGACAACAACGGGCGCGATGCGATCGACCAGTTCTGGCTGGACCGCCGCGCCGGCTTCTGCGAGCACTTTGCCGCCGCGTTCGTCGTCGTGATGCGGGCGCTCGACGTGCCGGCGCGCGTGGTGACCGGCTACCAGGGAACCGACCCGATCCCGATTGACGGCTACTACATCGTCCGGCAGAGCTCGGCCCACGCCTGGGCCGAGTATTGGCAGCCCGGGGTCGGCTGGGTGCGCGCCGACCCGACCGCCGCGGTCGCGCCCGAGCGGATCAGCCGCACGCGACGCCTGCAGGCGTCGCCAGGGCTCGTGGCCGGCACGATCGCCTCGTTCAGCCCGGAGCTTCTGGCGCAGATCCGCGGCAGCTGGGAAGCCGTCAACAACCGCTGGAACCAGTGGGTGCTGAACTACTCGCGCGGCCAACAGCTCGACGTGCTCAAGAGCCTCGGGGTGCGCTCCCCGAGCTGGGAAGACCTGGCGCTGCTGCTCATCAGCGCACTCAGCACGCTGGCGCTCGCCGGCGCCGCGTGGGCCTGGTGGGACCGCCACCGCATCGACCCGTGGGTGCGCCAGATGGACCGCATGCGCGCCGCGCTGCGACGGCTCGACATTGCCGCCGCGCCGCACGATGCGCCGAGAGCGCTCGCTGCGCGCGTGCGCGAGCGCTATGGCCCGCCCGGCGAATCGCTCGCCGTGCTGCTCGATGCATTGGAGCGCCAGCGATACAGCCGCGCCAACATTCCGCGGCCGGACACCGCATTGACGCGACGCTTCGTCTGGCTTGCCCGCCGGTTGCCGCTGCAGCCGAGGAGCATCGCTCCCGGATAATCCCGGTCCGATGCAACGTACCCTTCTCTCTCGCGGATCGTTCGCGAACATCGCCACGCTGTCAGCGTTGGCTCTGTGCTGCGCGAGCGTGCCTGCTGCCGCGAAGAAGAAGCCGCCGCGCGCCGCGCAGGCCGCAGTCCAGGACGACAACGCCCCCGATGTCGTGACCTACGGCCAGCGCGATGACGTGATGCGCATGGGGGCCGAGATCGCCGAGCGCCGCGGCCTCGATGCCGCTTGGGTCGCCGCTGCGCTGCAGCGCGCCCGCTACGTGCCGAACGTTGCGAAGTTCATCATGCCTCCGCCGGCCGGCACCGCGAAGAACTGGGCTGCATACCGTTCGCGCTTCGTCGAGCCGGTGCGCATTCGTGCGGGCGTCGCCTTCTGGCGCGCCAACCGCAAGTGGCTCGCGCTTGCTGAAGAGTTGTACGGCGTGCCGCCGGAGATCGTGGTCGGCGTGATCGGCGTCGAGACGATCTACGCGCAGCAGATGGGCAACTTCCGCGTGATCGACGCGCTGGCCACGCTGAGCTTCGACTTCCCGGCCGGCCGGCGCGACCGCAGCGCGTTCTTCCGCACCGAGCTCGAAGAGTTCTTCGTGATGTGCAGGAGCGAAGGCCTTGATCCGACCACGCCCAGGGGCAGTTATGCAGGCGCGATGGGCATGCCGCAGTTCATGCCGTCGAGCTTCAACAAGTATGCGGTCGACCTCGATGGCGATGGTCACGTCGACCTCGCACGCAGCAGCGCGGACGCGATCGGGAGCGTGGCCCACTATCTTGCGGAGTTCGGCTGGCAACGCGGCATGCCGACCCGCTTCGACGTGGCCGCGCCGGTCGAGACGATCGATCGCGCGGCGCTGCTGGTGCCCGACATCGTGCCGAGTTTCAGCGTACAGGAGTTCGCGCAGCGCGGAGCGCGGCTCGACGCGGCTGCCGTGGTCTACAGCGCCAGGTTGGAGGCGATGCGACCGACTGTGTCCATCGCGGCCGTGGCCGCGTCCGAGCCGGTGGCCGCCGCCTCTGCCGCCTCTGCCGCCTCTGCCGCCTCTGCCGCTCCTTCTGCTGCATACGAACCCGATGCGGCCGCGCTCGCCGCGAGCTCGGCAGCGAGTTCGGCGGCCGTGAGCTCGCCGGTCGCCCCCGGCGCGGCTTCACCACTGGTCGCAAGCCCCTTGCTGAAGCTCGCGCTCATCGAGCTGCAGAACGGCGACGCCGCTGCAAGCTACGTGGCCGGCACACCAAACTTCTATGCGATCACGCGCTACAACTGGTCGAGCTACTACGCGATGGCCGTGATCGAACTGGGCGAGGCGGTCGCGCGCGAGATCGGCCGCGACGCCGCTCGCTGACGCAACAGGCTCAGGCGGGGCTTCGCCCGAGTCGTCAGGCCGCCCGCTCGAGCGGCCCGGCACTGCTGCTCGCGGTTGCCTCGAGCACCTGGCGAGCCCACCGTGCGATCTGCTCCGGCTGGGCCGTGAGGTGCGTGCCGTACAACGGAGCGCCGTATCGCAGCATCAGCAGTGCGAGCTTCGAGGCCGGTGCGTCACCGCGGTCGGCAAGCCGGCACAGCATCTCGTAGGCGGGAACCCAGCGATGCCGCTCGTAGAGCGCCACAGCGGCTTCGAAGTGCTCGTCGGTGGTGTCGACAGCGGCCGGGACCTTGCCGCCGAAACGCAGCGAGCCGGGTTTCATCGTGAGGGCCGAGCTGAGCACGCGGCCGGCGGCACCATCCGCGTCGGCCGGGTTGGTCAGGTGCGGCCAGCGGTGCGCAGGGCTGCGCAGAGCCGAAACAGTAGCCATCATGGTCGTTCTCCTGTGCGTTGCCATCTCGCGCGCTTACGCGACGACGGCCAGGGAAGCGACGATGGCCACGAACAGCAGTGGCAACAGCCACAGCAGTTCGCTGCTCAGGCGACCGATCGGGTTGTGGAGCCAGTGATCAGGGGCGTGCGAATGGTTCATGTCGGTGATCTCCTTCATGGCGAGAGCGGTGCTCTCGAAGGTCCCACCGATACATACGCATTTGCAGCGCGGAACCGGACATCCTTCCTGCGAAGGTTGTCCGGATCAGACGTCAGGCGTGGCTCGCGCGATGTCTTGCCGCCGAGCGCCATGCGCCGACCGCATAGCCGACGATCAGGCCGACGATCAGAGCAATGCCGACATCGGCCACGAGCCAAGTTGGATCGGCCGGCACCTTGATGGGTTCAGCTTGCGACGCAGGCGAGGAAGCTGCCGTTGGTTGAGCAAAAGCCGGCAGCGCAGGCGCAAGCAAGATCAATGCTGCGCCGTGACGCTTGATGGGTCGAATCATGTCGGTTCCTTTCTGGTGAGGTCGATCATCAACTGAAGAACTCCATGTTGGCCCGCCCGGATGTGCTCTTCTCGGCCGGGCGCCCAGACGCCGCGCGCTCGAGACGGCTTCGCAGGTTGATCACACGCGAATAGGTTGGCGTATCCGAACCGAACGCACCCTCCATGATGGGTTGGGCCCGATCCAGCAATGCCAGCGCGTCAGCATACCGGCCAAGGCGCTCAAGGGCCAGCGCCTGGTTCAACGCAAACAACTGCGTCATCGGATGGTCCGGTCCGATCGATCTTCCGAACTCGCTTGCCGAAAGCTCGAGCTTGTCCAACGCCAAGGATGCGTTGCCCTGGTGCATGAGTGCCACACCCAGCAACGCGTGGCAGACAGCCAATGTCGAGCCACCTGGCGCCAACTCGAGTGCGCGCTCGGCCCAGCGTTGTGCATCTACGGGATCCCCTCTGTGAAGGCCCGAGTCTGCCAGGCCAAGCAATGCCGCTGCCTTGAAGACCGGTTTGATGGCCACGGCACTGCCCGACTCGCCAAACCTTCTCACGGTATCGAACGAAGCGGGAATCTCGTTGGGCTTGCTCACGGACTCGATACGCAGAGCCAGAAGCAACGCTTCGGCTTGCGTGTAGGGCGCCTGGGCGTCTCGTGCGATTTCAACGATGCGTGGCAAGACTTCCAATGCGCGATCCACTCGTCCCAACCGGAGCAGGATGACACCCTTGCGGAGCAACAGAAGCCGGCAGTCCTCCGCGTCGGCACCGACGACCCGTACGCAACGCGGTTCGGCAACCTCGACGTCGACCAGTGCCCGCGCGTAGGCGCCTGCGACATACTTCGTGTCCACACGCTCCCAGTCCAGGCCCGCGTGCTCTCGGTCATCGAAGCCCTTGACCCTCGGCGCCGACTTCTCGAGCTCTTCGTACAACGCGAGAGCCCCGTCGAAGTTGCGCAGCGCCCGCTCGACGTACGCAAGCTTGCGGACAACGTCAAAGGTCCTCAGATCATCGGGACCAAACAGGGCACTGTATCCGCCCCGGCTCTGATTGAGCAAGCCGCGCGCACGCGCAGCATCGCCCTGGTCCATGGCCACCCAACCATCGATCTCGTCCAGACGGGCGTTGAGCTCGACGTCGTTCAATGGCCGACCGGGTATCGCCTTTGCAGCGGAGAGCAGGTCGGTGGCGGACGAAACATCGCGCGCTCCCAATGCGTTCCCCGCAAGATCGGCTGCCGCGAGGACCGCGCCCCGCACGTCGCCGAGTTCGCGATAGATGCGGACCAGATCCCGGTATGTTCCGTCGGCGCTGCTGTATTCGCCCATCCGCCCTTGTATCTTCGCGATCCCTTGCAGCAGTTCCGCCTGCAGCTTCGGCTGCCCTGCCAGCCGCGTCATCACATCCTTGCGTCCTGTCTCGAGCAGGTCTCGCGCCGTCACGGTCGCCCCGCGCGATTTCTCCTGGTCGGCACGCCGGAAGATGTTCAGCATGAAGTCGCGCGCCGCGACCGCGCGCGAAGACTCTTCGCGGGCCTGCACGCTCATCCACAGCGCGACCCCTGCCGCGGCGACGAGCGCCAGCACCGAAGCCACACCCAGCGAGACGCCCACCGGGTGACGCCCGACGAACTTGCGCAGGTGATACAGCGCGCTCGGTGTGCGTGCGTCGACTGCCTCGCCCGCGAGCCAGCGGTCGATGTCGGCGCGCAGTGCTTCGACCGAACCGTAGCGCTGCGAGGGCCGCTTGCCGAGCGCGCGCAGGGTGATCGCATCGAGGTCGCTCGCGAGCTGCTTGCGCAGCAGCGGAGGAGTCGTGCTGCGTGCGTTCGCCGTCTCCTCGGTCAGCACGCGCCGGCTCGGCGCGCGCGGCTCGACGTCGAGGATGGCCTGTTCGAGCTGCGCGGCCGTCTCGACCTTCAACTCGTAGGGGCGCTCGCCGCACAGCATTTCGTACAGCACCACACCGAGCGAATAGACATCGCACGCCGTGCTGAGCGGCTGGCCCAGCAGCTGCTCGGGGCTTGCATACGCCACCGTCAGCGGGCGCCCGGCCATCCGCGTGAGCTCGGTTTCGACCAGCGTTGCGCTCTCGGGCTCCATCAGCTTGGCGATGCCGAAGTCGAGCAGGCGCACCTCGCCCTGGGCCGTGACGAGAATGTTCGCCGGCTTCAGGTCGCGATGGATCACGAGGTTCGCATGCGCGTGCTGAACCGCCAGCAGCACCTGCCGGAACAGCCGCACGCGCGCCTCGATGCCGAGCCGCCGCTGGTTGCACCACTCGGTCAGCGGCTCGCCTTCGACGTATTCGAGTGCCAGCCAGGGCTGGCCGGTGGGCGTGACGCCGGCGTCGTGCAGCCCGGCGATGTTCGGATGGTGCAGCGAGGCAAGGATGTCGCGCTCGCGCGAGAAGCGCTGCGCGAAGCCGTCGCGCTGGGTGGAGCCCGTGGCGCCGCCGAGCTGGCTGGCGTGCCTGAACAGCAGCTTGATCGCGACCTGGCGCTGGAACGCGCCGTCGTCCCGCTGTGCGAGCCACACCTCGGCCATGCCGCCCGCGCCCAGGCGCCGCAACAGCCGGTAGGCACCGACGCGGTTGTCTTCGCGCCATTCATGCGCAAGCGGTTCGGGCTCGAGGCGCAATGCCGGCGGCGCATCGAGAAAGCCGTTGCGCTTGACCTGCTCTCGCGCGTCGAGCATTTGCTCGAGTTGCCCGAGCAGTGGATGCCCCTGGCCACGCAGCTGCGTCAGCCAGATGTCGAGGTCGTCGTCTTCCAGCGCATCGGCCTGCTCGTACAGCGCAGACAACTCTTGCCAGTCGTTCAGCGCTTGCGGCTTCATCGAGCGCGATTCCATGGTGGTTTGAAGCATATACGGTCGTCAGGTGGTAAACCGGACACATCCGGCTGTCCAGCGGGAGTCCGCGGCTGGACGACACCGGGGCCGCCGGGCTACGCTCGCCGAATATGTCTCCCGACACAACCCAGGACGCCGCCGATGCGTCATCCCCCGGCAACGAACCGGCCATCACCCTGCTGCTTCAACGCGCCGCCAGCGGCGACCGTCAGGCGCTGGACTCGATCTATCAGTCGCTCTACCCCGAGCTGAAGCGCGTGGCGCGAGCGCGCCTGCGCCACCAGGGCCGCGGCGACGAAATGGGCACGACGATGCTGGTGCACGAGAGCTTCGTGCGGCTCGTCAACGCGCGTGACCTGCGCCTGCAGGACCGGCACCATTTCTTCGCCTACGCGGCCAAGACGATGCGCAACATCATCATCGACAGCGCCCGCGAGCACCTGGCCGAACGCCGCGGCGCGGGCGCCGAGCACCTCACGCTGTCGGATGCCGACGCGCAGGCGGTCGCCGACGCGAGTGCCAGCGAAGAGCTCATCAAGGTTGGCGATGCGCTGCAGGCGCTGCAGAGCATCGACCCGGAGCTGGCCGAGCTCGTCGACATGCGCTACTTCGGCGGCTACAGCGAGGCCGAGATCGCCGAGTTGCAAGGCGTGACCGAGCGCACCGTGCGGCGCCGCTGGGACAAGGCGCGCGCGTGGCTGTACGTCGCGCTCGGCAACGGTTGACGGGGCTGGGCGCACTCACGGCGCATGCACCGCGAGCCACTCGTCGAGGCCTGCATCTGCCGGCAAGCCTTCGCGAACCTCGACCCCGTTCGCCAGCTCCCAGCTCGAGTCGAACCAGCCCGGCCCCTGCGGCGCTCCTTCAAGCGCCATGTCGTCGGCCACGCCCCCCTCGCCCGCGTGCACGTTCATTCTTGCCATTGGTGATTCCTCCCTGAGTCCGCCGCTTGGTGGGCGATGGGAGAAGTCTTGCCGCGCGACGCAGGCCGGGCCATCCCGCTCAGGGCGGGACGACGATCGAAGTCACCACCCGCCGGAGCGACCCCCGTGCGGGGTGGCCCCGCGCTCGCTCAAACGGGGTGGACGCTGACCTCGACGCCCATGCGCTGCTCGCCGCCGCCGAGGATCACGCCGCGCAGCGGCACCACGTCGGCGAAATCGGCGCCCCAGGTGAGCGTGATGTAGCGGTTGTCGGCGAGCTGGTCGTTGGTGGGATCGAACTCGACCCAGCCGTGTTGCGGCGCATAGACCGCCACCCACGCGTGCGATGCGTCTGCACCCATGAGTCGCGGCTGCCCGGGCGGCGGGTCGGTCAGCAGATAGCCCGACACGTAGCGCGCCGGCAATCCGAGTCCGCGCAGGCACGCCAGCATCAGATGAGCGAAGTCCTGGCAGACGCCGCGCTTCTGGTAGAGCACCTCGTCCACCGACGTGCTGACGGTGGTCGCGCCCGGTTCGAACTCGAACTCGGCGTGGATGCGATGCATGAGGTCGGTGACGGCGTCGAGCCAGGGTCGGCCGTGCGCGAACGAGGCAAGCGCATAGGCAAGCGCCGCCTCCGAGTACGGCACGAGCGGCGTGGGCTCGCACATGCTCGCGGGCACCAGGTCGTCTTGCTGCGGGTCGCGGCGGATCGACTCGCGCACGGCCTCCCACGCCATGGGCTCGCCGGCTTCGATCGGCGTGCGCTCGGCGATCTCGACCAGGCAGCTCATGCGCACGCTCAACACTCGGTGCGCGCCGTGCAGGCCGAAGTGCGTGACGGTGTTGCCGAAGCTGTCGATCTCGTCGCGGCGCTCGTCGGCGCTCGGTTCGATCTGCAGCGAGTGCGAGACCAGGCGTTGCCACGGAAGCGCGCGCGGCGTGAGGCGTGCGAGCTGCCACGACTGCGAGACCGGCGCCGTGTACGCATAGCGGGTTTCATGCTCGACGGTGTAGCGCTGCACGTCTGTCATGGCGCTTCGCCTCAAGCCACCAGGGACAGCACGCTGCGCGAGGCCGCGTGCGAGAAGAACTTGAGCGAGAGCTCGTCCGAAACCGCACTCGCACCGCGGCGCAGTTGCTCGAGCACGTCGGCAAGGGCCGCGCTCTCGGGGTGCAGGTCGGTGGGCGTCAGCTCGCGCAGCGCGGCCTGGCCCGAGGCGAGCACGTCGCTCGCGAAGCGTCCGTGGCTGAGCTCGAGCTTCGCGATGTAGTCGCTCATGCCCTTCACCTGGAACGCCAGCGAGCGCGGGTTGGTGTCGTCACGCACCAGCAGGTCCAGCACCGGCAGCCACTCGGGCGCCACGAGGTAGCGCGAGCGATAGGTGCCGGTGGAGTCGGCCAGGTCGAGCAGCCAGTCGAGGCCGTGGGCGCGGCCCTCCTGCGTGGCCACCTGCAGCGCAGTGCACAACTGCAGCAGCCGCTCGATGCGTCGGCCGATCGACAGGAAACGCCAGCCGATGTTGCGCGTCATGCCGTCGAGCACGAAGCCCGACAGCGTCATCATCGACGTCACCGCGTGGTCGAGCCAGGCGAGCGCGCGCGGCAACGTGGCACCGCGGCGGAACACCGGGTCGCTGGTGAGCTGGTTCAGCGTGCGCCAGTTGTCGGCAGACATGCGGTCGCGCAGGTTGAACGCGGCACGCGCCATCTGGCGCAGTCGCTCGCTCATCGCCTCGTCGGGGTGGGTAGCGGCGCGCAGCAGCGCCACGTTGGGTTCATCGTCGAGATCGATGATGCCCAGCCGCTCGGCCAGCACGAGGATGGGCGAGACGCCGTCGGCCGGCTCGGCCGCATGATCGAGCGCGGCTTCGATCGCGACGCGCAGGATGCGAGCCGTGCCCTCGCAGCGTTCGCCATAGCGGCCGTACCAGAAGAGGTTCTCGGCCGCCCGCGACGGCAGGTTCGCGCGTGCGCTCACGAGGTCTTCGGGCCGCACGGTGGTCGACAGCAGCGAGAAGGCGGCGTTGACCGGCGCATCCGACAGCACCCAGGTGTCTTTCGAGCGGCCGCCGCGCTGCATCGCGATCACGCGCGACTCGCCGTCCTGCGCAACACGCGTCAGGCCGCCCGGCATCACGCGATAGCCGTCGGGCGTGGCAACCGCGAACACGCGCAGGCCGACCGTTCTGGCGGCGAGCACGTCGCGGCCGCCATGCTGCAGTGCATCGCGCTCCAGCACAGGCGCCTGCGACACATGAACCCACTCCTGCGCCACGTAGCGCTGCGGCCGAGCAGCCACGCGCGCGCGCAGCAGCACGCGTTCGTCGACCGAGAGGTCGGCACCGAACACGGCCCGCTCGCGCGCCGAGCGCTCGAGCGGCTTGATCAGCAGCTTGTCGAGACGCTTCCAGGCGTCGTCGAACGCAGCCGGTTCGCCGAGCCACCAGGTCGCGACCGACGGCAGCTTCAGCGGCTCGCCGAGCAGCCGCTCGCTGAGCCCCGGCAGGTAGCCGAGCAACGCACCCGACTCGAGCACACCGGAGCCGAGCGCATTGCCGATCAGCACGCTGCCGCGGCGCGCGCAGTCGGTCAGGCCGGGAACGCCGAGCGCCGAGTCCGAGCGCAGCTCGAGCGGGTCGCAGTAGTCGTCGTCCTGGCGGCGCAGGATGGCGTGCACGCGCCTCAGGCCGTCGACGGTCTTCATCCAGACGTCGCCACCGCGCACCGTGAGGTCGCTGCCCTCGACGAGCGGAAAGCCCAGGTAGCGCGCCAGCAGCGCATGCTCGAAGTACGTCTCGTTGTACGGCCCCGGCGTGAGCAGCACGACCAATGGGCTGCCGTCGCCCGGCGCCGAAGGATGCGAGCGTGGCGCCCAGCGCAGCAGCGAGTCGCGCAGGGCGCTGAAGAACGAGGCGAGGTGCTGAACGTTCAAGTCGCGGAACATCTGCGGGAACACGCGCGAGACGACCAGCCGGTTCTCGAGCGCGTAGCCCGCACCCGAGGGCGCCTGCGTGCGATCGCCGACGACCCACCAATGCCCGTCGGGCGAACGCGCGAGATCGGCCGCGTAGTGAAAGAGGTGCACTCCCCCCGGCGGACGAATGCCTTGCGCCGGGCGCAGAAAGCCGCCATGCCCGAAGACCACGGGCGCCGGAAGCGCGCCGCTGCGCAGCAACTCCTGGCTTCCGTAGATGTCGGCGAGCACGCGATTGAGCAAGTCGGCGCGCTGCGCGATGCCGGCCTCGATCTCCTCCCATTCGCGCGCCGACAGGATCAACGGGAGCGGGTCGACCTCCCATGGACGGTCCGCACCTTTCGGGTCGGCATAGACGTTGTAGGTGATGCCGTGCTCGCGGATCTCGCGCTCCATCAGCGCGAGCGTGTCACCGATCTCGGCGCCTTCGCGCAATGCGAGCGAGCGCACAAACGCATCCCAGTGCGCGCGAGGCACGCGCGCCGCGGCCAGCAGTTCGTCGTAGCGGCCTTCGTGTGCGCTGTAGCCGGACAGCAGTTTGTCGAGCATGAAACGTGGCGAGCGCGTGCTACTTGGTGCCGCGCGGCTCGGCGAGCGCGCTCGCAACGCCCAGCGCGATCAGCGCGCCGCCGCTCGCGTATCGCCCGTAGCGGCTGGCACGTGCAGCGCCGCCGGCACGGGCGAGGCGCGGCGCGAGCCAGGTCGCAAGCGTGACATAGACCAGGTCGCTCACCGCCGCGACGACGACGAAGATCGCGCCCAGCAGCAGCGCCTGCGGCAGTGCCGGCGCGTCCGGCTGCATGAACTGCGGCAGGAAGGCTGCGAAGAAGATCGTCGTCTTCGGGTTCAGCAACGCGACCAGCACGCCGTCGCGGAACACGCGGCCGGCAAGAACGGCCTTCGCGACGACCGGCGCCGCGGCGGCCTGCGCCTCGGCACGATCGTCGCTGCCTGCGCCTGCACCTGCACCTGCACCTGCACCTGCACCACCACGCAGCATCTTCACGCCGAGCCAGACCAGATACGCCGCGCCGGCGAACTTGACGAGCGTGAACGCAAGCGACGACACCGCGAACAGCGCCGCCAGGCCGACCGCTGCGCCGACCGCGTTGAGCATGTTCCCGCACGCAACCCCCGCCACCGAGCTCGCGCCCGCCAGGCGGCCCTGCGCGAGCGTGCGGGTGACGATGTAGATCACGCCGGGACCGGGCGTCACCGCAAGCACGAGGCTGGCGGCCAGGAAGGCGACGAAGGTGCTGGTGTCCATGGTCGAAATGCGGAAGTGGTCAGGTCCTGCGCAGGTCGAGCGTGAACGGGAAATTCGGATTGCGTTCTTCCGGCGCGACCGCCATTGTCCCTGGTGTGTGCCCGGTACGGAAGAACCGTCCGAGCCGGCGCGCCTCGGCCTCGTACGCATTGACCGGGAACGTGTCGTAGTTGCGTCCGCCCGGGTGCGCCACGTGGTACTGGCAGCCGCCCATCGAGCGGCTCATCCAGGTGTCGACGAGGTCGAACACGAGCGGCGCATGCACGCTGATGCTCGGATGCAGCGCCGACGGCGGGTTCCAGGCCCGATACCGCACGGCGCCGACGAACTCGCCGACCTTGCCGGTGGGCTGCAGCGGCACGCGCCGGCCGTTGCAGCTGAGGATGTGGCGGTCGCTGACCAGGCCGGTCACGTGCAGCTGCACGCGCTCGACCGACGAATCGACGAACCGCGCGGTGCCTCCGACTGCACCCTCCTCGCCCATCACGTGCCACGGTTCCAGCGCCAGGCGCAGCTCGGCCTGCACGCCCTGCGCGGCGAAGTCGCCCAGGCGCGGGAAGCGGAAGTTCAGGTGCGGCGCGAACCAGTCCGCCTTGAAGGCGTAGCCGGCTGCATTCAGCTCGGCGACCACGTCGTTCAGGTCCTGCCAGATGAAGTGCGGCAGCATGAAGCGGTCGTGCAGTTCGGTGCCCCAGCGCTTGAGCCGTTCCGGCCGATACGGTTCGCGCCAGAAGCGTGCGATCAGCGAGCGCATCAGCAACTGCTGCGTGAGGCTCATGCGCGCATGCGGCGGCATCTCGAACGCGCGCATCTCCAGCAGGCCGAGCCGGCCGGTCGGGCCATCGGGCGAATACAGCTTGTCGATGCAGAACTCGGCACGATGGGTGTTGCCGGTCACGTCGATCAGCAGGTTGCGCAGGGTGCGGTCGATCAGCCACGGCGGGCATTGGCCGTGCTCGGACGTGATGCGCTTGAGCTCGGCGAACGCGATCTCGATCTCGTACACCGAGTCGTTGCGCGCCTCGTCGATGCGCGGCGCCTGGCTCGTCGGCCCGACGAAGAGGCCCGAGAAGAGATAGCTCAAGGCCGGATGGTTGTGCCAGTAGGCGACCATGCTCGCGAGCAGGTCGGGACGGCGCAGAAACGGCGAGTCGGCGACCGTGGCTCCGCCGAGCACGAAGTGATTGCCGCCGCCGGTGCCAGTGTGGCGGCCGTCGAGCATGAACTTCTCGGTCGACAGGCGCGTCTCGTGGGCCGACTGGTACAGGTGCGTCGCCTGCTCGACGAGCTCGCTCCAGCTGTGCGCCGGGTGGATGTTGACCTCGATCACGCCCGGGTCGGGCGTCACGCGCAGCAGTGCGAGGCGCGGGTCCTTCGGCGGCTCGTAGCCTTCGAGGATGACCGGCAGCTTCATCTCGGCCGCCGTGTCTTCGACGGCGCAGACGAGTTCGAGATAGTCCTCGAGCGCCGTGGTCGGCGGCATGAAGACGTACAGACGCCCTCCGCGCGGCTCGGCGCTGATCGCCGTGCGCGTGATGTAGCCGGCCGACTCGAAGCGCTGCGGCGCGCGTGCCGAGGCGGCGTCGTCGCGCTTGGCCCCGTCGCCATTGGCGGGCCCCAACGCGGCGCGCGAGCGCTCGGCAAATCCGTTGTTCGGCCGCAGCAATGCGCTGACCGGCACCGCACTCGCCGACGCAGCCGCTTCGCCCCAGCCGTCTGCCCCGGGGTCGGCGAACCGCAGGCGCCGGTACGGCGGCAAGGGCTTGAAGGGCTGGCTCTGGTCAGGCGGGTAGATCCAGGGCTGGTCGGTGTCGGTCGCCCACGGCTGCGAATCCAGCGGCAGCCGGTAGCCGAGCGCCGAGTCGCCGGGGATCAGGTAGCAGCGCTCGCTGCGCAGGAACCACGGGCCGCTTTGCCAGCGCGAGCCGGAGTGGCGCGGATTGCGCGCGACCGGGAACACGTGACCCACGACCTTGTCGAGCCCCTGCGTGAACACTTTGCGGATGCGATCGCGCTCGAGCGGATCGGCCAGCCGCGCGTCGAACGGATCGACGTTGCTCGGCAGCTTTCGCTCGCGCCACAGGTAGTACCAGGTGTCTTCGTAGGCCGGGAACACGTACTTCGGATCGAGCCCGAGACGCTTCGCGACGCCTGCCAGGAGCTTGTGCGCCTCGACCTCGGTTGCACCGTAGTCGCGCTTCTCGTCGGCGAACAACTCGGGGTGAGTCCAGATCGGCTCGCCGTCCTTTCGCCAGAAGAGGTTCAGCGACCAGCGCGGCAGCTGCTCGCCCGGATACCACTTGCCCTGGCCGTAGTGCAGCAGGCCACCTTTGCCGTACTTGATGCGCAGCTTGTCCATCAACGCGGCGCTGAGGCCGCGCTTGGTCGGGCCCATCGCTTCGGTGTTCCACTCGGCGCCCTCGCGGTCGTCGACAGACACGAAGGTGGGTTCGCCGCCCTGCGTGAGGCGCACGTCGTGGCGGTTGAGGTCGGCGTCCACCTGCTGGCCGAGCGCGTCGATCGCCTCCCACTGCGCATCGGTGTACGGCAGGGTCACACGCGGCGCCTCCCAGACGCGCCGCACCGACATGCTGTGCTCGAACGTCGTCTCGCACTCCTCGAGCGCGCCGCTCACGGGCGCCGCCGACGACGGCTCGGGCGAGCAGGCGAGCGGGATGTGACCCTCGCCGGCAAGCAGGCCCGAGGTCGGGTCCAGGCCGATCCAGCCTGCCCCCGGCAGGTAGACCTCGCACCACGCATGCAGGTCGGTGAAGTCGACCTCGGTGCCGCTCGGGCCGTCGAGCGACTTCACGTCGCTCTTGAGCTGGATCAGGTAGCCCGACACGAAGCGCGCGGCGAGCCCGAGGTGGCGGAAGATCTGCACGAGCAGCCAGCCGGTGTCCCGGCACGAGCCGCTCGCGTTGACCAGCGTCTGCTCAGGCGTCTGCACGCCCGGCTCCATGCGGATCAGGTAGCGGATGTCACGCTGCAGCTGCTGGTTGAGCGAAACGATGAAATCGTTGGTCGCGCGCTTGTCGCGCGAGATGGCCGCTACATAAGCCTGGAACTTCGGCGCCTCGGCGAGACCCGGGCTCTTGATCAGGTAGGGCGCGAGCTCACGCGCGAGTTCGCCTTCGTACGCGAACGGGAACTGCTCGGCCGAGGGTTCGAGGAAGAAGTCGAACGGGTTCAGTACCGACATCTCGGCGACGAGGTCGATCTCGATGCGGAACGAGGTGGTCTTGTCGGGAAACACCAGGCGCGCGAGGTAGTTCGCCTGCGGGTCCTGCTGCCAGTTGATGAAGTGCGTCGCCGGCTCGACGCGCATCGAGTAGCTGAGGATTCGCGTGCGCGAATGCGGCGCGGGACGCAGCCGCACGATCTGCGGACCGAGATGGATCGGCCGGTCGTAGCGGTAGTGCGTCACGTGGTTCAGCGCGACGTGGATGGACATTCGTGGACTCCGTTGTCATGAGCCGTTCGCGCTGAGGTATCGAAGCGCTCTCGCAGCAGGGCTTCGATACCTCAGCCCGAACGGGTATTTCTTGGCCCGAACGGGTGTGTTGTCTAGGCTGCGACCGGCACAAGGAAGTCCCGGCTGATGCCGACCCCCAGCGTACCAACTCGCTCCAGGAACTGGGTCAGGTACGCGTGCAGCCCGGTCGCGAGAATCTCGTCGATGCGCCCGTATTGCAGGTCGGCCTGCAGCCGCCCGGCGCGGCGCAGCGTCTCGGTCGACTGCTCGTTCGCCACCTTCTGCAGATTGGCCACGACCTCCTGCACGCAGGCTGCGAGCGAGCGCGGCATGTCGGCGCGCAGGATCAGCAGTTCGGCCACCTTCTCCGGCTTGATCACGTTGCGGTAGGCCTTGCGGTAGACCTCGAAGCCCGAGACCGAACGCAGGATGCCCGACCAGTGATAGAAGTCGACCTCGATGTCC
>Ga0075370_10000224_pt1 | contig 20172 bp, 21 predicted proteins | sample EndMethybrTD3035_FD_71398 | JGI IMG/M metagenome (GOLD analysis project Ga0075370, IMG submission 71398) | Populus endosphere microbial communities from Tennessee, USA - Endosphere MetaG P. TD hybrid TD303-5 | ecosystem: Host-associated > Plants > Roots > Endosphere | place: USA: Tennessee... | reverse complement strand
ACCTGTCCAGACCGTAGAGCTGCCGGGATTCGGGCCGCACGCTTCATCGCCAGCGGCAAGCAGCGGGAAGTTGCCGGTCGAAACTGCACGAATCTTCGGCAGGGCGCTGGCCATCGAAGGCGTCCGGCGCGGCCTCGACGAGGCTCGGATCGTGTCGATCGTCGGCGCCGGCGGCATCGGGAAGACGACGATCGCGGTTGCGGCGACTCATGCAGCGGCAAGGCAGCATGCCGACGGTGCCGCATTCGTCGACCTGGCGATGATCAGCGACCCGCAGTTCGTGCCAGCGGCGATTGCTTCGGCACTCGGCCTTGGCGTGACGAGTGGCGATCCGCTGTCGAGCGTGGTGCATGCCTTGCGGCGGCAACAGAAGATCCTGCTGTTCGACAATTGCGAGCACCTGCTGCCTGCGGTGGCGGCTGCGGTGGAGAGGCTGGCGGCTCACCTCGATGGCGTTCGCATCCTCACGACCAGCCGTGAACCCCTTCGGATCCGGGGCGAGCGAGTGCATCGCCTGCGCGGGCTGGAATGCGACCCGAGCGAGCATCCCGCAGCGGACGAGGCCCGCAGGTTTCCCGCCGTCGAACTGTTCGCCGCACGCGCTGCCGAGCGCTCGGGCTATCGATTGACGGATGGCGACGCGCCGGCGGTCGCTGAAATCTGCCGGCGGCTTGACGGCAATGCACTGGCGATCGAACTGGCCGCGACCCAGACTGCCGCCTTCTCCCCCGTGCAGATCCTGCAGATGCTCGACGACAGATTCCGGCTTCTCAGGCTCGGCCCACCCGGCGCGCCGCTGAGGCAGCAATCCCTGTTGGCGACCCTCGACTGGAGCTACGGGCTCCTGTCGGAAAACGAGGCCGCCTTGCTGCGCGCCATCGCGGTGTTCGCCGGCACCTTCAGCGCCGATGGAGCGAGCGCCGTGTTCGGCACGAACGCTGCGGAGGTGATGGACGCGCTGTCGCGGCTGTCCTCGAAATCGCTGCTCGTGATGGACACCAGGAATGACCTGTTGACCTACCGCCTCCTCGAGACCACGCGCGCCTACTGCCTCGAACGCCTGCGGGTGAGTGCCGAGGACGCCACGGTCCGCAGCCGCCATGCGGAACACCTGTGCGCGGTGCTCGAGCGGGCCGCCACCGATTGGGAGCGCATCGAGCTGCACGAGTGGGAGGCCTCCTACGGGCACTACCTCGACGACCTTCGCGCTGCGCTCGCCTGGTCGGGCCGCGATGAGGCGCTGCGATCGCTGCGCATCCGCCTGGCCGCCGCAGGCGTCCTCCTCTGGAACCACTTGTCGCTGACCGAGGAATGCCGCCGGCACGTCGGCGAGGCCGTCGCGGAGCTCGACGCAGCCGGGCAATCCGGGACGGCGATCGAGATGCATCTCCAGATGTCCCTGGCAGGCAACACCCTCTTTGCCCGCGGCCTCACGCCCCAGGTGATGAGCGCGATGCATCGGGCCCTGGACATCGCGGTCCGGCTCGGCAACGTCGACGCCCGGCTCCGATGCCTGAGGACCATCGGTGCCTGCGAGATCATGGGGGGCCGGAACGACGACGGGATCCGCACGCTCGAGAGCTGCGCGTCGATCGCCGCCACTGTCGCCGCCGAGGACTCGTCCGCGACGCGAGAGCGGGAGAACTATCTCGCCATCGGCGAACTGTTCGTCGGCAAGCTGCACAGCGCGAGGCAGCGTCTCGAGCGGCTCTACAACCCCGATGCGCGCGACTTCAACGACTCGCGACTCGTGCGCTTCCTGGTCTACCGGAACGTCGATCTCGGGAGTGTGCTGTCGCACGCGCAGTGGTTGACGGGCTCGCCCGAGACGGCTGCGCGCACGGCGGCCGCCACGGTCGATGCCGCGCTCAGGACCAGGTACTGGTTCTCGGTCAGCAACTGCCTGTCGTGGGCGTGTCCGATCTTCTTTCTCTCGGGACATCACGACGAATGCAGCTACTACGTCGAGCTGCTCGAAGAGCAAGTGCTTCGACATGGCATCGGCGTCCGGCGCCCGGTGGTCGTCTTCTATCGCGCAGCGCTCGCCTGCGGGCAGGCCGTCGTGCCCGCGCAGGGGATCGACGACCTCGCTCGGGGGATCGAGGAGTTCCGCGCGATCAACTACCTGGCGCGGATGCCCTTCTATCTGGGCGTCCTGGCCGACGCCCTCGCCAGAAGCGGGCGTCTCGGCGAGGCGCAAGCCGCGATGCGGGCCGCGCTCGATGGCGCCGTCACCCAGAACGAGCGTTGGTGCGTTCCGGAGTTGCTGCGCATCCGCTCGTCCATCCTCGCGGCCACGGGCCGGGCGGCGGAGGCCGAGGCGTTGCTCGCCGAGTCGATGACGATGGCCGTCGAGATCGGCGCCTTGTCATGGCGGCTGCGGGCAGCCAACGATCTGGCCAGGCTCTGGCTGCTGCAGTCGCGGACGGCAGACGCTCGCGCGATGCTGCGACCCATCCACGGTGAGTTCACCGAAGGCTTCGCGACGCGCGACCTCGTGGTGGCGACCGACCTGCTCGCACGGCTCGACAAGCCCTGAGAGAACCGCAAGCAAAACCGCAAGCCAGCATGCATGGCACGCACTGCGTTGGGGCGGCCTGCACTTCGCCAGCGCAAGGACCTAACCGCACTTAACTTGATCGGCAGGGCGGGCTCCGCGATCCTCATGGCACACCCGCCGCCAGAAGGATCGTCGATGCCGCTGCAGACACAAAGTGATGTGAAGTACGCCAGCAGCGAGCTGCTGGCCGGAACCACGGAGTGGGACACGCTGCGTGCGGAGCACCGGCAGGTGCCGGGCGGCGCCTACAACCCCGTCACGTCCAGTTGCACCGAACTCGTGATCATCCTGTCCGGCCAGGGCACGGTGCGGCGCACCGGCGATGGCCAGCGGCAGGAGCGCGTGGCACGGCCCGGCACGAGCTGGCTGGTGCCGGCGGGGACGCATGAAACGCAGCTGGAGCTCGACGCGCCGCTCGAATGCCTGCATCTGTTCATGCCGGCCAGCCTGCTGGAACGAAGTGCCCTGGCCGACTACGGCATCGATCCGGATCGATGCCGTCTCGCCTATGCGGCAGCGGTCGCCGACCCTGTGATGGCACAACTCGGGGGCGCGCTGCAGGCGTTCATGCGCAGCGGCAACCGGCACGATGACCGCATCTTCTGCGACGGCATTCGCACCGCGGTCGCAGCACGCCTGATGGGGCACTACACGGTCGACCGCTGGCGCGTGCCGCCGACGGCGCCAACGCTCGACCGCCGGCGGTTGAAGCGCGTGCTCGAGTTCATCGAAGCTCACCTGGCCACCGCTCTGTCGCTGGACGGCCTGGCCAGCCAGGCCTGCCTCAGCCCCTTCCATTTCGCCCGCCTGTTCCGCGAGGCGATGGGCGTGCCGCCGCATCGCTACGTGAGCGAACGCCGGATCGAAGCGGCCAAGGCGATGCTGGCCGCCGACGGTGCGTCGCTGGCGCAGATTGCGCTGGACACGGGCTTCGCATCGCAGGCGAGCTTCACGCGCGTCTTCGGCAAGGCGGCCGGCGTGACGCCGGGCCAGTACCGCGCGCTGTGCCGCGACCAGCGCCTCGAGGTGGATTGAGCTTCAGAGCTTCAGGAGCGCAAACGCGGGAAAGGGATGCGCAAGATCTGCGAATACGCACGAGGCCCCGTCCACTAGCCTGTGTCCCATGATGAGACTCAAAGACAAAGTGGCCCTTGTGACAGGGGCGGAGGCGGGGATCGGGTTCGCGGTGGCCAAGCTCTTCGTCGAAGAGGGAGCGACGGTGTTCGCGAGCGACCCTGCGGCTTCGAACGACCGCTCGCCCGATGTCTGCGCGTTGGCACTCGATGTCACCAGCGAGCTGGCATGGCAGAGCGCGGTGGACCGCGTCATCGAGCGAAGCGGGCGGCTCGACGTGCTGGTCAACGCGGCCGCGGCTGCATCGTACGAACGGCTCGACGAACTCTCCGTGAGTTCATGGATGTGGTCCATCGCGTTGAATCAGACCGGCGTCTTTCTCGGCATGCGCGAGGCCGTGGGCGTGATGCGGCGTCAGAAGGCTGGTGCCATCGTCAACATCGCGCCGGCGCTGAACCACCTGCCAGCGGGAGAGGCGTACGCGTGCCACGCCACCACCGGTGCCGTGCGCAGCATGACCAGGAACGCGGCCCTGGCCTGCATGACCGACAACATCCGCATCAACGTGGTGCTGTCCGGCTTCGTGCAGCCGCCCATGCTGTGCGGCGTTGCGCCGATCCAGGTCGCGCATGGGTGCCTGTTTCTGTGCTCCGACGAAGCCGGTGGCATCAGCGGTGCCGAACTGGCCATCGACGGCAGCGGCCCGGTGGCCGCACCCATCTTGTGAGAGCCCCACGGAGCGCAGACGCCATGCAGCAGACTCAACGCCGTTCCCGCGAGCTCGAATCGATCGCGCCGTTCCGGCGTTCGCCCGATGTCCCGGAGCGGTGTGACGCCGACGTCACCGGCACGGTGCCGTCCTGGCTGCAGGGCGACCTGCTGCGCACCTGCCCCGCCGTGTTCGCACAGGGCTCATGGCAGGCGCAACACTGGTTCGATGGCCTCGGCCAGATCTACGCCTTCCGCATCGGTGCTTCGACGGTGCGGTTCCAGTCGCGCCTGCTCGACAGCGAGGCCGCTCGCGAGATCGCAGGCGGCCGTGCGAAGCTCTCCTCGTTCGGCACGCCGACGGAGCGTTCAGCCTGGCAGCGGCTGCTGCAGCCAGTGCAACGCAGCACCGACAACACCAACGTCAACATCGTGCAGATGGGTGACGAGGTCGTCGCCCTCACCGAAGGGGCGCGGCAGTTGCGCATCGACGCGGCGTCGCTGCGCTCGCTCGGCGTCCGGCCGTATGGACCTGACGGACTCGGCGGCAACGTGATGAGTGCCCACCCGCATCGCGACTTTGCGCGCCGGAAGGTCGTCAACCTGGCGACCAGTTTCGGTGCCGGCGGAGGTGTCGTCTCGGTCTACGAGCACGACGACCGCACGCATGTGCGCCGGGTTGTCGGATCGTGGCGCACGGACCGCGTGCCCTACCTGCATTCGTTCGGGCTCACGCCGACGCGCGCGGTGCTGCTGGCGCATCCGTTTGCCGTGCGGCCACGGGACATGCTGTGGTCCAACCTTGGCTACATCGACCACTTCGAGTGGCGCCCGCAGGACGGCACGCGGCTGATCGTGATGGATCGCGGGAGCGGGGCGACGACCGAGCATGAGGCCGACGCGATGTTCGTGTTCCACACCGTCAACGCCTTCGAGCGCGATGGCGAGACGGTGCTCGACGCGCTGGCCTATCCGGACGCGGCGATCATGGAAGACCTGCGCGTTGCTCGCATGGCCGAGCGACTGCCCGACCTCAGGCCGAAGCTGGTGCGCATCACGATGCGGCCGGGCAGGCCCCGTGCCGACGTGCAGATGCTCGGCGACGCGGCGTTTGAGTTCCCCTGCATCCACTACCGCCGGTCCAGCGGAAGCGACTACCGCTACACCTGGGGTGCGGCCGACGGCCCACGGGACGAAGACGGCTACGCGTCGTCCATCGTGAAGGTGGACGTGCGCAGCGGCCAGAGCTGTGCCTTCAGCGACGGCGAGCGCATCTACGGCGAGCCTGTCTTCGTCGCCCGTCCGGGCGGTGTCGACGAAGACGACGGCGTGCTGCTCACCGTGGGGTGCAGCCAGCGCACGACAGGCTCGGCGCTGTCCATCCTGGATGCACGCGACATGACGCTGTTGGCCCGCGCGGACGTGCCGGCGTCGATACCGCTGGGCTTCCACGGCTCCTTCATCGGCGAACGCGAACAAGGAGGCAGGCCATGAAGCGTCGATCGACTGCCAAGGTGCTCGCGGCTGCGGTGGCGCTGGCAGCAGCCGGCGCCGCGGCCTACCTCTGCCTCTGGCCGGTGCCCGCCGAGCCGGTGGCCTGGCCTGCACCGCGGCCGCCCGGCTACGAGGGGCCTCACGCGCCCAACACGCGCCTGGCCGGGCTGCACAGGATCGACATCGGCAGCGACTTCGGCCCCGAGCACATCGCACTCGGGCCGGACGGCAAGCTCTACGCTGCCATGACCAGTGGAACGCTGCTGCGCATGGATGCCGACGGTGGCCGGCGCGAGGTGTTGGCCGACACCGGCGGGCGGGTGTTGGGCTTCGACTTCGATGCCCAGGGCCGCATGCTGGCCGCCGATGCGATGAAGGGGCTGCTGGCCATCGGTCGCGATGGTCGGGTGGAACTGCTGGCCGACCGCGTCGGCCCCGACGACCCGATCCGATATGCCAACTCGGTGGTCGTCGCGCCGGACGGCACGGTGTACTTCACCGACGCCTCGTCGCGCTTTGCACCTTCGCACTGGGGCGGCACCTACGAGGCCAGCACGCGGCCGGTGGCGCACGGCACGCGTGTGGTGGCACGGGGTTTCTCGTTCGCCAACGGCATCGCGCTGTCGGCCGACGGGCGCACGCTGTTCGTCGCCGAGACCGGCCGCTACCGGATCTGGAAACTCGATGCTGCGGCACGCGGCATCGACGTGCAGCGTGCCACGCCCCAGGCCCCAGGCCCGCGTGCTGCTCGACAACCTTCCCGGCTACCCCGACAACCTGATGCGCGGCCGCGACGGCCGAATCTGGGTCGGCCTCTTCAAGCCGCGCAATCCCGCCGCCGACAGCCTCGCCGAGCGGCCCTTTCTGCGCAAGGTGCTGCTGCGGCTGCCGCGCGCATGGCTGCCGCTCGGCAAACCCTACGGTCATGTCTTCGCGATCGACGAAGACGGCCGCGTCGTCGAAGACCTGCAGGACCCCACCGGCGCCTACCCGGAGACGACTGGCGCCACCGAAACCGCGCAGCGCCTGTACATCCACAGCCTGCACGCACCGGCCATCGGCTGGCTCGCGCTGACGCCGGTTTCATCAACTGTTCCAACCCGCTGAAGGAGGCTTGTCGTGAAGAACCCCATCCACCTGCTGCGCCTGGTGGTGCCGCTCGCCGTGGCCCTGCTGGCAGGCGCGCCGGCCGGCGCTCAACAACCCCTGGAGAAAGCCAAAGTGAAAAACGTCGTTCTCGTTCATGGCGCCTGGGCCGATGGCTCGGGCTGGCACCGCGTGCACGATCTGCTGCGGGCCAGGGGCTACGCCGTCAGCATCGTGCAGAACCCGCTCACTTCGCTGGCGGCGGACGTGGCCGCCGTGCAGCGCGTGCTGGCCCGGCAGAACGGGCCGGCCCTGCTGGTGGGCCATTCCTACGGAGGCGTGGTGATCACCGAGGCGGGCAACGCCCCGAACGTGGCGGGGCTCGTCTACGTGGCGGCCTTCGTGCCCGATGCCGGCGAGTCGGTGGCGTCGATGCTCGAAGGCGGTGCCCCGCCTCCGGTGCAGCCGTCCGCCGACGGCTACCTGTTCTTCGACGCCGCCGTCTTCCCGCAGGCCTTCGCGCAGGACCTGCCACCGGCACAGGCCGCGTTCCTGGCCGCGGCGCAGATCCCCCCGGCGGCGGCGGCCTTCGAGGCGAAGGTGTCGCAGCCCGCGTGGAAGACGCACGGCAGCTGGTACGTGCTGAGCACCGAAGACCGCATCATCCCGCCGCCCGCACAGCGCCAGATGGCGGGCCGAGCGAAGGCCTCGATCAAGGAGGTGCGGGCCAGCCACGCCTCGTACATCTCGCAGCCCGAGGCGGTGGCCGAGGCCATCGACCAGGCGGCGCGGGCATCGGTTCGATGAATCGGGCGCCCCGGCACGTCGCCGGGGCGATGCTGGAGACAGGAGGAAAACATGAAGAAGCTCGACATCTCGGAGCGCAAGCGTGGCTTTCGCATCCACTCGATCGTGTTCGTGCTGAGCATGGCCATGCTTGCCGGCATCAACCTCTGGACCGGCGCACCCTATTGGGTGGCGTACGTGCTGGTGAGCTGGGGCATTGGCGTGCTGGCCCATTGGTGGTTCGTCCTGGGCCCTGGCGCTCGCCATGCCGGAATCGTCTGACTCAGGAGAACCGTCATGCTTGAAGAATCCTACGAACCGCAGTGCAAGTCTGCGAGGGCGCATTGCAACGATGCGCGCCAGCTCAGCCGAAAGACGCTGACCCTGCTGACGCTGGCGCTCGGAACGTTCTGCATCGGAACATCGGAGTTCGCCAGCATGGGAATCATCCAACTGTTTTCAGCCGAACTGCGTCTCGATATTTCAACCGCAACGCATGCGATCGAAGCCTATGCCTTCGGTGTCGTGCTCGGTGGGCCTGCCGTGACGATCCTCGCGGCGAAGTTGAACCGCAAGAGTCTGCTGCTGGCCTTGATGGCGATCTTCGTTCTCGGCAACCTGCTTTCGGCGGTGGCGACCGGGTTGGGGAGTTTTGCGCTCGCACGCTTCGTGAGCGGCATCCCGCAAGGCGCGTATTTCGGCGCAGGCGCCGTGGTTGCCTCTTACATCGTCGGGCCGGGCCAAGGTGGGCGGGCGTTCGCCCTGGTGATGACGGGCCTGACCGTGGCCACGATTGTCGGCTCGCCGCTGGCCGCGCTGCTGGGCCAGGCGCTGGGCTGGCGCAATGTCTACGTCGCCGTGTCGGCACTGGGTGTGCTGTCGATCATCGCCCTGTGGATGTGGGTGCCACGCTCGCGCGCGTTGGACGGCGGGCCGGTGTTGCAGGAACTGCGTGCGTTGAACCGCGCGCCCGTCTGGATGATGGCGGCCGTGGCTGCCTTGGGCGTGGCCAGCATCTTTGCCGTGTACACCTTCATCGGGCCATTCGTGACCGACGTTGCCGGGCTGGGCGCGCCATGGATCCCGATCGCACTGGCCCTCTTTGGTGTCGGCATGACCGCAGGCAACGTGGTCGGCGGGTGGCTGGCGGACCGGCATCCCTCGCAAGGCTTGAAGGCCGGTTTCGGCAGCGCTCTGGTCGCGCTGGCGATCCTGGCCGTGGGTGGCGAAACCGCCTGGGTGCTGATGACGGGCATGTTTGCCGTGGGCGCCACGATGATGGTCGCGATCCCGACCATTCAGGTCCGGCTCACGCAGGCAGCGCCGGATGCGCCGACGATGATGGGCGCGGTGAACCTGGCGGCCTTGAATATCGCGAACGCGATCGGCGCATGGGCTGGCGGTCAGGCCATTGCGCAGGGATATGGCCTGCTGTCCGCGGTGTGGGCCGGTTTCGCTCTGACCCTGGCCGGGCTCGTGCTGTTCCTGCTGCTGTCGCGCAGGCCCATCGACGGCAGTCGGTCTCGCGTGCTCCACCCGCTCTAGGTGTCGTGTTCCAGGAGCTTGTTCATGGTCGGGCGCAGGTGAAGCTGGCTTCGCGCTCAGCCCGGGGCCGAGCGCTGCACCATCCCGTCCCATCCGCCCATCGCAATCTCGGCAACCGCCTGCAGTTCCTCTCTCGCGGCGCCATCGCGTGCCCTGATGGCCATGCCGCTCTGGACTGTTTGCAGGAACCTCGCGAGCTTGTGGACATCGAGAGTCTTCGGCAGCTCGCCTTCAGCGACCGCCTTTGCGATGCGCGGCACGAGCACCTCGAAGGCGCCGCCTCGCGTGGTCCTCATCAGATCCGCGAGTTCGGTATGGCCATCGCTTCCGACCGTGCCGAGCGTGACCAGGCAGCCATGCGGCAGATCGCAATCGGAGCCTGTCATCGCCGCGGCCGAGTCCCACAGGTAGGCGAACGCGGCTTCGCGGGCCGTAGGCGCCTGGCGGAAGCGCCCCAGAACCAGGGCCTCATAAGTCACGGAGTACAGGCGCAGCGCCTCGGCGTACAGCGCATCCTTCGAGCCGAACGCGGCATAGAGGCTGGTCGAACCGATACCCAAGGCCGTGGTCAGGTCGGCAATCGACGTGGCCTCGTAGCCCTTGATCCAGAAGAGCCGCATGGCCCTCATCAATGCCGCCTCGCGGTCGAACTCGCGCGGTCGGCCACGAGTAAGAGGTACGCGGGCGGGGGACTTCGAAGGGATGACCTTTTTTTGCATCGATCACTGCACAAATAGCTTGACCAGCCGATGTCGCAATCCTACCATTTGTGCATCGATCACTACACAAAGGATGATTCCTTGAAAACCCTTGCTGGAAAACGCGCCCTGGTCACTGGGGGATCTCGAGGCATTGGAGCCGCCATTGCGGTGGCGTTGGCTGAGAACGGCGCCGACGTTGCCCTGACATTTCAGAACTCGGCCGACAGGGCAAACGCCGTGGTGTCTTCCATCGAAAAGCTGGGCCAGCGTGGCGCGGCGATTCAGGCTGACAGTGCGGATCCGACCGCCATCAAGCGGTCGGTGGAGGAAGCCGTGGCCGCGTTGGGAGGCCTGGACATCCTGGTCAACAACGCCGGAATCGCGCTCTACGACACCATCGCCGACTTCAGCGTCAGCGATATTGACGCGCTGCTTGCGGTCAACGTGCGCGGCCCGGTGCTGACGACCCAGGCCGCCATCCCGCATCTGGGCGCGGGCGGTCGCGTCATCACCATCGGTTCCGCCGGTGCGGAGCGCATCGTCGGCGCCCCGGGAACGATCTACTACATGACCAAGTCAGCGCTGCAATCCTTCACACGCGGCCTTGCGCAGGAACTGGGGCCGAAGGACATCACCGCCAATCTCGTCCAGCCAGGTTCCACCAACACGGACATGAACCCGTCCAACGGGGAGAGCTCCGACTGGCAGCGCAGCCTGACGCCGCTGGGTCGCTACGCCGAACCGGCGGATATCGCCGCCGCCGTGAGCTTCCTGGCGAGTCCTGCAGCGCGACACCTGACGGGAACCATCATCAACGTCGATGGCGGCTTGCTCGCCTGAGTCGACGGCCCGCGGACGACGTCCAGATACCTCGCAGCGACCGCGTGGCGCACAGCACTTGAAGCGCATTGGCTGACGCCAGGAGGCCAGGAGCGGGCGGCTGCGAGAGACGCCTTTCAGGTCGGCCAAGGTCATGATCGTTCCTCCGCCGGTCGAGAAGCTGCCGATTTTCGTTTTGGGTGCTGTGCTTGCGCTCACCGGTGGATTCCTCGCGATGCAGGAATCCATGTTCAACTGAGCGCAGCTCGAAGCGTTTGCTATGGTCGTCGTTGGCTTGGGTGCCGACGACGGTAGCATCGATATCGCCCTACCCCCTCCCGACGCAGCCATCCGCGAGAACACAGAAAGCACTTCCATGGCCATCCAGTGGTTCCCAGGCCACATGCACACGACCCGCAAGGCCATCGCCGATCGCCTGCCGGAGATCGACGTGGTGATCGAGTTGCTCGACGCACGGCTACCGGGCTCGAGCACCAATCCCTTGCTGGCCGAACTGACGGCAGGCAAGCCTGCGCTGAAGGTATTGAACAAGCAGGACCTCGCAGATCCGGAGATCTCCGAGCTTTGGCTGGCGCACTACCAGGCGCTGCCGGGCACCCGTTCGCTGGGGCTGGACGCCAGCACCACCGCGCCGGCGCGTGCGCTGATCGCGGTGTGCCGGGCGCTTGCCCCGCATCGCGGCGGCATGGTCAAGCCGGTGCGGGTGTTGATTTGCGGTATTCCCAACGTGGGCAAGTCGACGCTGGTCAACACACTCAACGGCCAGCGCACAGCCAAGACGGGCGACGAGCCGGGCATCACCAAGCTGGAGCAGAAGATCCTGCTGGCCAACGACTTTTTCCTGTTTGACACACCGGGCATGCTGTGGCCGCGAATCCTCACCGCGCAGGGTGGGTACAACCTGGCGGCGAGCGGCGGCATCGGCCGCAATGCTTATGACGAGGAAGAGGTAGCGATGGCGCTGCTGGCTCGCGTGCGCCATCGCTACGCGGACCGACTGGTGGCGCGCTACAAGCTTGCCGACTTCTCGGCGATGACCGACGAAGCATTGCTGGCCGAAGTGGGCCGCAAGCGCGGCGGCCTGCTGCCCGGTGGCCGCGTGAACATGCAGAAAGCCGCTGAGGTGGCGTTGAACGACTTCCGTAGCGGCGCCTGGGGCCGTGTCACGCTCGAGACGCCGGACGAGTTCGCGCACTGGCGGGCAGCCGGCCTCGTGGCCGAAGAGACGCGAAAAGCGAAGAAGGAAGCACGCGGGAAGGCGTGACGTCATGTCGTCTTCCGTGGGGAGCCTGGGACCGACGACGGCCAGTTGCTGCCGGTCGCCAAGGTCTTCTTTCAGGTAGGCTACCTCGATGGATCGAATACTTGCCGTCCACGACTACTACGATGGCCCGCGTCTTGGCATTGCGGAATGGAACGGCGTGCCGCACATCTACGAAGCCGAGTTCGACCACAGCACTGATGAATACGGCGATACGTACTTCCTGTCTCCTGTCGATCCGAGTCTGCTAGGGCTGGTGATGGAGGACTGGGGCATCTGGGTTCGATGGGAAGCTGCGCGTAAACGAAACGAAGTTGCGGCAGAACCCCACGGAATTTTGGCTATCGATGCCGAACGTAGCGCGGTGGTCAAAGCTGCAATTGGAGATCGGCTCAAAAGTGATCCCCTGAACCGAAGCCGCCTGAGAGCCAGGTTCAACCATGGGACGGAAGGCGTCATCTGGGAAGAAGCCTGAGCGCAATGACCGCCCCCGGGTGGGCAGATCGAGAAATTGACCTGCGGCAACGGATCGCCTACCGCCGACAAGGCGCAGCAGCTGACTGACAACAATCGGCCACGAGCCGTCGTTGGGAGGTGTCCGCTTTGGTGCGTTCCAGCACGCCTAGCGTTGCCTGTGCGCATGATCAAATGTTGAGAGGAAATCGTTAGCGATCTGCAAACAAGGAGTCACATGACCTTGCGCCCAATCATCTCCGGCTTTGTCGGCGGCCTCATCGCAGTTTTATTCACGGCATTTTTTGCACGTCGTGTGGGGAAGGGTGGTGAGCCTGGCCAGCTCCGGTATGGCGCGTTTATGTGGGGGCTGGCGGCCGCCTGCTTGGTCCTCGCGTTCTTGCCGGTCGCGGCAACGCTGGCAGGCAACGAGAAGGAGCTGTGGGCTAAGGCGGCGCTTTTTGTTGGTTTCGGCTTTGGGGCCGCCTATAGCTTTGGTGAAGCCGCACTCGTCCGAGGCTCGTTCGACGATCAAGGAATCCAATTCCGTACGCCTTGGACGGGCGTCAAGAACGAGAACTGGCGCGACCTCAGGTCTGTCGAGTTCGTCGGTTCATGTAGCTGGTATACCCTTTCGTTTGCGAACGGAAAGAAGGTGCGGCTTTCGCAGTATCTGCAAGGCCACCTGTCAGCCGTGGAGCTAGCGCGTACCAAGCTTCCAGGTGGACGCGGTGACGCCTAACCCCATCAGTGCACCCCAACCTGCTGCAGCGGAGTGGTGAGATCGAACGTTGAGCGAGGATTGTTCGCGATCCAATCGCTCGACGCAATGCGCGCAACGGGTCGGCCAGTGCCCGTCGGCTCCAGCGCATGAACGGCTGTATCCGGCCAGTTGCAGCTGATCGCGGACGACGGCTTTCAGGTAGGCTGCAGGCCTTCGTTGTGCAACGCGTTCTCTCAGCGGGAGGCAAGGCCTGCCGCTAGGGTCTATCGGTCCGGCATGCAACCGCAGTGCCAGACCCTTCCAGTACTCATGTCGAACGTTGAACACCACAAGGCCATATGACCGCTTCGCTTGACCAAGCCAAGATCCTCGCATTCACCGTGTTCGAGTTGAGGTTGCTCTTGGCTGGCCAGTTGGGCAACGAAGCGGATGGCGAGCCTTCTGTCCGCGCGGCCGCCCACCTTGCGTATGCGTTGCACAACCAGGCATTGGCGGTACTTGAGGGCCGATCTTTCGATCCGATCGCCGCAGTGGAGGCAATCGCACAAGTGGACAAGCGCTTTGGGGAAAACTTTGTGCAGCAACTCCGGGAAGCGCTGAACCGGTCTCTCTAATCTCTCATTGAATCGCCTGAGGCACCGCTTACTTCAAACGTTCAGTGACCGCTTTGCGGCGACTTATCTTCACCAGTCGACCGACTCTGTAGGCTGCGTCTGGCGAGGCAGAGGATCGGCAACAATCGGCCAGAAGCGGCCAGACGTGAACGGCGGCTTTCGGATAGGGTGACCCCAAGGCTGCGAGCCTGATCTCTGCGGGGTTCGGCCGCTCAGACCCTGGCGAGGAAGGCCGCCGCATCACCCGCTTCGCACTTCCAGTCTGCGAAAACCCCGACCAGATTGCATTCCACGCAGCGGCAGGCGATGTAGTACCAACGCACGTCATGTGTGCCCTCGTGCACGGAGACGCCGGACATCAGCTCGAACACCTCGTTCTCGCACACGCACTCGTGCGTCTCCGGCGCGGCTTCTTCCATGTAGTCCGCGCTGTCGCCCATCGGGTGCTCTCGCCCGCAGTCGGTGCAGATGCGGATTGCGACGCCGGCTTCTTCATCGGTCCGCAGCGCGAAGGCCCGGCACCCGCAATCGCATTTGGACGCAGCAAACCGGACGGCTTCATGGCGATTCGCAACGCTGTAGCTGCGCAGCTCGGCTTGGGTGTCGCCGGACGTCGTCCCGTACCAGAATTCGCCTTTCTTCGTCAGTGCCATTGATACTGCTCCATTCTTCAAGGTGGGCTTCCGGCAGGCCTGACGTCAGGCTCGCCCCTGAGCTGGATTTTGCCTGGAGGCCCGGTGAATCGTCGCCAAGGGCCCGGTTCGGAAGGGGGCGCCGACAAGAGCAGCGGACATCCTGCAATGCCAATCTTGGAGCCTGCAGCCACCCGGCCCCTCCGATTCGAACGGCACCCATCAGTCTGGAGAGGAAGTACGGCTTCGCAGCGGTCGGCGTCATGCAATGCTTCGGCTGCGAATCTCTGCAGACGGCCATGAGCGGGCGTTCGTGAGAGTCCGCTTCTGGCGCGGCCTGCTCGATGGGTTCATGGTGGGCGCAGCTACCATGGTCCGCCATACGGTAGTTCGCCGCATCCTGTTTGCAATCCTCGGATGAAAGAGTCACTCATTCAATGCTCAAGCCCCCGGAAGGCTACGCTGCCGCGGCGCTTCTCGTCGCCCTCTTTTCCCCCTCTCTCATCGGATTCGCCACCGCCATCTTCAAGGCAAAGCGAGGCAGCGTCGATTCGACGCGCGGCAGCTTCAAGTCAGGGATGACGATCCACACCTTGAATGCGCTTCTCTCGCCGTGCATACCGGGGTATCTGCTCTACGTCGACAGTCGGACAGGTGGCGGCAGCATGGCCAGCATCCTCTCGCTTCCAATACTTCCCTTGACCTGGATTCTTTTTTTCGCAGGCAATAGGTACGTCGGCAAAGCGGCAAGAGCGGAGCCATGATCCACCGAAGGCGAACGGCCGCTTCGGATAGGCTGGCGGTCGTCGACAATGAGAAAGCCCGGATCCACCATGCAAGCATTGTTCGTCCATGGCCTGGGACGCACGCCCTTGTCTGGGCTCCCCCTGATGGCGCGCCTGCGGCGTGCGGGTGTTCATGCCCAGGCCTTCGGCTACTCGGCGGCCTGGGCGGATGCAGATGCCATCAGCGCACGGCTGACGCGCCGGCTGGTTGGGATGGCGCAGTCGTCGGGGGCGGCGCCAGGCTATGTGGTGATCGGCCATTCGCTGGGTGGCGTGCTGCTGCGCGATGCGTTGGCCGCACTGCCCGACGGCGTGCCGCGGCCTCGCCATGTATTCCTCCTGGGCTCGCCGCAGACGGCATCGCGGCTCGCGCAGGCATTGCGCGATTGGTGGATTTTTCGCGCCTGGGCCGGCGACTGCGGTCGCCTGCTCGGGTCGGCGCAGCGCATGGAGGGGATTGCCGCGATTGCCGAGCGCACGACCGGCATCGTCGGCACGCGCAGCCTGCCCGTGCTGAGGCGCTGGTTCGGGAACGCGGCCAACGATGGTGTGGTGGCGGAGTCCGAGGTCAGCGCCACGTGGATCTCCGATTGGGTGCGGCTGCCGCAGACCCACACCTGGCTGCCGTCGAGTCGGCAGGTGAGCCAAGTGATACTCGACCGCCTGCGCGGAACGGGGGCATGACGAGGTCGGCATGCAGCTTCCGCGCCGGTGATCCTGCGCTGACTAAGCGCTGGCACCGAGCGGCGACGATCGGCCGAGGCTGTGTGAGAACTGCGCAATAGGCGCCGCTCCATCAGCGATGCGACCCGTTGGAAGGCGGCATGGCGATCCGCAATGTTGTGGTGCCGCCGGGAGGCCTTCACGCAGGCCGCTGAGCGGCCCAAGCGAGCATGTTGAAGGGGCTCAAGCCCCCATCGAACTGACCGCCTTCATCGTCCTGGCCATGCCCAGGATGCGCAGCACGCGCTTCAGGTTGTAGGCGAGCACCTGCAGGCTCATCTCGGTGCCGACGTTGCGCAGCCTGCGCGTCAGGAAGTGCGTCGAACCCATCCAGTGCTTGAGCGTTCCGAAGACGTGTTCGACCGTGCCCCGGCGCAGCGTCATGGCCTCGGGTTGCTGGTCGAGTCGCCGCTGCATGGCATCGAGCACCGCCTCGTGCTCCCACCGAGAGATTCGCCTGTAGTCGCTGGGTGTGCACTGCGCCTTCATCGGGCACTGCGGGCATGCGCTGCTCCAGTAGCGCCGGATCTGCTGGCCGTTCTCTTCTCGCGTAAAGCGGTAGATCGCGCGCTGGCCCGCCGGGCATCGGTACTCGTCGTCCTTGGCGATGTAGATGAAGTCGCGCTTGTCGAAGCGGCCTTCGGCTTTCGCGTTCGAGGTCATCGGCTTCGGCACGAACGGCACGATGCCCGCGTCGGCGCATCCCTTGATCTGCGGAGCATTGAAGTAGCCGCGGTCAGCGTAGGCGCGCAGCTTCGGCTTGTCCATGGCTTCGCGCGCCGCCGTCGCCATCTTCGTGAGCTGTGCCCGATCGTTGCCGATGTTGGTCACCTCGTGCGCCACGATCAGGTGGTGTTTGGTATCCACGGCGACTTGCACGTTGTAGCCCACCACGCCGGTGCCCTTGGCCTGCGACATCATCGAGCGCGAGTCCGGGTCGGTCAGCGAGAGCTGTGCTTCGGGCTGGCGCGCCAGGCGCTCCTGCAGTCGATCCATGCGCCTCATCTGCTCGCGCAGCGTCTTGACCTTGTCCTTGAGCCTGTCGGTCTTGGCAACGAACTCGCTAGGCTGCGTTCGGTCCGCTGAGTCCAGCGCGTCCAGGTAGCGCTGGATGCTCTCTTCGATCTGCTTCTTGCGTGCCTCGATCTTGCCCGGTGTGAAGTTGCGGTCGCGGCTGTTGACCGCCTTGAACTTGCTGCCGTCGATCGCCACTGCGGCCTGCGAGAACAGCTTCAGGTCACGGCACAGCTCGACGAAACGGCGGCACACGGCGCGGATGCCTGCGCCGTTGTCGCGGCGGAAGTCGGCGATGGTCTTGAAGTCCGGCGCCAGACGGCCAGTCAGCCACATCACCTCGACGTTGCGTTGGCACTCTCGCTCCAGGCGCCGACTCGACTGCACGCGATTGAGGTAGCCGTAGATGTAGATCCTCAGCAGCACCGCCGGGTCATACGAGGGGCGGCCTGTTGCCGCCGGCATCGTGCCCTCGAAGCCCATCGACGCCAGATCCAGTTCCTCGACGAACGCGTCGACCACGCGAACCGCGTTGTCCTCGGCAATGAACTCGTCCAGCGACTCAGGCAGCAACGTCACCTGATGCCGATCCTGCCCTTCAACGAACCTGCGCATATCGACTCCTTCTCGATATGCCTTCAAACTCTACGCAGAAGCGGCCGAACGCGGATCGGGGTTTTCACACAGCCTCGGCCAAGTGCAGACGGTCGCGATAGACTGCTTTCGGAGGCTGATCAAATGTCGACGTCCGCAAGTGTTGGAGTACTGCTGCTCGTGATCTGCGCAGGGTTGCTCACGCTGTACGTCACTTACCGCTATCTACGGAGGTTGCAGGACGGAGGTCGTGGTCCTAAGAGCTTCGGCATGTGGCTGCGCGACTTGCTGGATGTTGCCTTCGGCCTTGGATGACTGACTCCGGCCACTTGCCGACGCTCGCGAGAGACCGCTTCGCGACGGTTCGCAGTGGGCTACTACCACGGTGCCGGCCACGACATCGATCGTTGATGTTCAACACCGCAGGGAGTATTGAAGAAATGACAAGCAGACTGGGTGACGCACGCATTTTCAGATTCCTACTCGGGGTCGCACTTGCGTGTTCGGCAGGACTATGTCCTGCAGGTGAGTTGACGAATCGATGCGAAGGCCGCCGCGACAAGGACGGTGCTTGTGATCTGTATGGCGTATCAATGCTTCAGCTCGTTGCCAACGTCGAAGCATTTCATGGCAAGAAAGTTCGCGTGATCGGGTACATGAATATCGCTTTCGAAGGCAACGCCCTGTACTTGCACGCGGAGGACTACGAACATGGCTTGACGAAGAATGGCCTATGGCTGGAGGTGCCGAGAGACTGGTTCGCAACCTCAACATGCAAGAACCGGTCGTACGTGCTTCTAGAAGGTACTGTCAACGCGCAAAACACCGGGCATATGGGACTGTGGAGCGGAAGCCTCGACAATGTCACTCGCTGCATGGACTGGCGCTGAGATTCGAGGTCAAGCGTTCGACGACTGCCTCCCATTCGACTGAGCGATGACCCACAGTTCGGTCTTGCGTCGGCAAGAGCCTCTCCGGTCGGCAAGTGATCGGTGACAGTCGGCCACGAGCAATCGGTCACGACTGACCGCTCTCGGGCCGGTCGGCGGCGCACATCGGTATAACCAGTCGTGTGGCTGTTGCTTACCGCTGCAAGGGGGGGCGCTCCCGGTGCGCCTGGGCAGCGACGGCCTCGCATGCTCTGCACACCCGCTGGCAGCGTCTCTACACTGCGGGATGGGCGGCTTGGCTCAATCATCGCGACTCAGGAGGAGGAACCGTTGGACATGAACTGGGTTGAACCCGCTGCCATGGATCTGGTGCTCAAGCACGACATGGATGAAATCGAAGCCTCGCTGCGAGAACGTGGATGCCCCGGCTCACTGGCGGAGAGGTTGCTCCTCCTGATTCCGAGTGCATTCGCCGCAGAGCACTATGAAGCTGACGGGATTGCCTTTCCGAAGACGTTCTTGATCGGGCCGTCCGGTCACTATGAAGAGCGACCGTATGCCAATGAGCCTGTGTACTTGGCCGCGCGTCGTCTTGCCGCGCGTTGGAAGCGGGAAGGAAGACCGTCACTCGTCGCCCGTGTGCTCGACTGGAGCGCCGAGGCTGAAGGAATAGAGAAGGCCAAGGCTGCCGGGCTTACACCTTCGAGCTTGGCTGCTGTGCATCATGGGTTCGCTGCGTGATGTAAAGGTACGACGATGAGATTCTTGGAGGTCGTTTGGCGGAACTGGTGGCCTATATTCGCGGGCGGCGTTGTACTTGCGCTGCTATGCACCTCGATTCCGAAAGGCAAGGCCGCTGCCACGTCTGCTCTGCTCCGCTCCCTCGCCCGGCTCGCAATTGCAATTCCGCTGGCCCTGGTGCTCGGCGTTCCGGTCGCGTTTTGCGGATTGGTGTTCGGCACCATGGCTGCGTTATTGGCGCTGGGTATCCTCCTACTGGTCCTGACAGCATGGTCCTGTATTCCGTTGCTCGAATTGCTTGAGAAACCTCTGGACAGGTTCCTAAGAAGCGAGGGATCGAGTCCGGCGCCGTCTGATATGGAGGGTAGGTGACGATCGGGAAGCGGCCTTGTCGAGCGTCGAATGTGGACAACCTGGCGCGAAGATGACTGCTCTGAGGCGGTCAATTCGCTGAGGCGGACGGCCGCAACGGGTCGCCTACAGGCGAACAGGCACCGCGGGCGACCGGCAACAGTCGGCCACAAGCCGTCCTTCGCCAGTGACCGCTTTCGGGCCACCCCACACCGCCTATGCTCTGCATCAGACAGAATGGTTCGGAACTGCAGCATGGAGAGCGTAGATGGAGGATCGGTTTACATGGTCCCGTGGCGTCACCTACTGGCTCGGCGGCGTCGCCGTTCTTGGGCTGATAGCAGTCTTTGCCGAGGGCCGAGATGGTCTGATGCCGGGCGGTTGGCTACTCTTTCTCGGAGCTGGCATGGTTTGGGTGGGTGGATTCATTGGTAGCGCACGGACGGGAAGTTGGTTCACGTGGCAAGAGAAGGTCACTCCGACCCATTTCGAGGCGATCATGGGTCTGACGGGGGCAGTTCTCGCTTCATGCCCACTGGTCGTTCTTGCGATCCGCCTCATGTTGCTCTACTTCAACCAGAACGACGCCTGAGCAC
>Ga0075370_10000221_pt1 | contig 20271 bp, 19 predicted proteins | sample EndMethybrTD3035_FD_71398 | JGI IMG/M metagenome (GOLD analysis project Ga0075370, IMG submission 71398) | Populus endosphere microbial communities from Tennessee, USA - Endosphere MetaG P. TD hybrid TD303-5 | ecosystem: Host-associated > Plants > Roots > Endosphere | place: USA: Tennessee... | reverse complement strand
GCCTGGCCGAAGCATTCGATCTTGCCGCCGAAATCCGCCGCGCCCAACGGCACCGGTCCCCGTGTCGGTGTCACGTGCAGGTCCACCCGCATCACCGCACCGGCCGCATCGGTGCCGACGAAGGTGACGTCGTAGGTGTAGGGCGCCAGATCACCGTTCGCGTCGCGACAGGTACGCCAGACCGCCCTTCCCGCACCACTGTCGAACGCGATGTCGAGGCATTCGTCGGATACCGACATCTTCACGACGGCGCCGGGTTCCATGTTCGCGGGCGGCATGTCGTAGTCGGTGTACGTCCCGTAGGTGCCTGCGTCGAGATCGAACAGCGCGAACGTGTAGAAGTCGGCGACGATGTCCCCGAGCCCGGGCCGGTTCTTGTTGAAGATCGACAGGAACGCGTAGCCGCGGCCGCTCTCGCCGGTCAACTCCCCGGCCAGAAACCAGGTGTCGGACTCGCAGTCGGGGTGATTGGCCTCGGCCGCCGGGAAGTCGAGTTGACGGTCTGCAGGCACCATCTGAAACGGGTAACGGCGCCAATCGTGTGGTTGCGGGTGGTTCACGGGCCCTGCCTTTTTCACTATGTTTATATTAATAGCAACTTTAGGCGGTAGGACAGGCGGCGACATGCGATCCCTCAACTACGACAAGCTCTATATCGGCGGCCGCTGGCAGGCACCGTCGACGGACCAACGGCTCTCCGTCATCTCCCCGCACACCGAAGAGGCGATCGGCGAGACACCCGAAGCGGCTCCCGAGGACGTCGACATAGCGGTCACGGCCGCCAGAACAGCGTTCGACGAGGGGCCGTGGCCGCGCCTGGGCGTGGCCGAACGGATGGAGAAGATAGAGCGGCTCGCCGCCATCTACCTGGCCGAGACCGATGCGATCGCCGATCTCATCACCGCCGAGATGGGCTCCCCCAAGAGCTTCAGCCGGCTGGGACAGGGCGCGGGCGCCCTCGCCCAGATGCACCTCAACCTCGCAACGGCCAAGGAGTTCCCGTGGGTCGAGCGACGGCCGGGACTCTTCGGCGATGTTCATCTGCGTCGCGCCCCCGTCGGGGTGGTCGGCGCGATCGTTCCGTGGAACGTGCCGCAGTTCCTGATCATGCCGAAGATGATCCCCGCGCTGATCGCGGGCTGCACCGTCGTCGTCAAGCCCGCACCCGAAACACCCTTGGACGCCATGTGGTTGGCCGAAATGCTGGAGGAGATCGACCTGCCGGAAGGGGTGGTGTCGATCGTGCCCGGCGGCCGGGAGACCGGCGAAGCCCTGGTCCGTCATCCCGGAATCGACAAGATCTCGTTCACCGGATCATCGGCGACGGGCAGACACATCGCCGCCCTGTGCGGTGAACAGCTCAAGCGTGTCAGCCTCGAACTGGGCGGCAAGTCGGCGGCCATCATCCTCGACGACGCCGACATCGGCCACACCGTCAAACATCTGAAGATGGCCAGCCTGATGAACAACGGGCAGGCATGCGTGGCGCAGACCCGGATTCTGGTCAGCGAGCGCAAACACGACGAGGTCGTCGACGCGCTCGCCGACATGATGACCGGTCTGCAGGTGGGCGATCCGTCCGACGACGCCACCGACATCGGGCCACTGGTCGCACAACGCCAGCAGGAGAAGGTGCAGGGCTACATTCAGGCCGGCCTCGACGAGGGTGCGCGAATGATCCTGGGCGGCAGGGACAAGCCGCACGATCGCGGCTGGTACGTCCAGCCGACACTGTTCACCGACGCGACCAACGACATGAAGATCGCGCGGGAGGAGATCTTCGGCCCGGTGCTGACCGTGCTGAAGTATGCCGACGAGGCCGACGCCGTGCGGATCGCCAACGACACCGACTACGGCCTGGCCGGCTCCGTCTGGACCGCGGACGTGGCGCGCGGTCTGGAGATCGCCGCGGCGGTCCGGACGGGTACGTACGGCATCAACATGTACACGCTCGACACCACCGCACCGTTCGGTGGATTCAAACAGTCGGGAATCGGTCGCGAATTCGGGTCAGAAGGACTGTCGGAGTACGTCGAATTGCAGTCGACGGTGAGCGCGAACAAGCTACCCGATCTCGCCTGACTCTTTCGTCGAGTGTTGGGTTATGACACGCTTCACGCCGAAAAGCGTGTCATAACCCAACACTCGGCAATGGAGGAGCGACATGAGGCGCGTAGTTACCGGTCACACCGAAGACGGACGCGCGATCGTGGTCAGCGACGGCGAGGTCGACCGGATGCCCATCGGCGACAGCGGGACGGCGACGTCGCTCATCTGGGGCCGCGAAGACCCGGGCCGTTTTCCGGACGACGGCAGCCAGCCGCCCGTGTCGACGATCTTCCCGCCACCCGGCGGTAGCTCGATCGCGGTGATGGAGCTGGCGCCCGACACCAGCGAGTTTCACGAGTTCGTACGCACGGTGATGGCGCCATGGGCCGATCCCGACGTACCGGGCATGCATCGCACCGCCACCATGGATTACGACATCGTGCTGGAAGGCACGATCGGTCTCGAATTGGACGACGGCGCGGAGGTCATCCTGAATGCGGGTGACGTGGTGGTGCAGAACGGCACCCGGCACCGCTGGCACAACCGGGGTACGACGACCGCGCGGTTGCTGGCGGTGACCATCGGCGCCCACAACGATGTCGAGGGCGGCGGCCCCGTCGGAAGCTAGCTGATCTCGAGGGTGACCTCTGCGGGACAGCATAATTCGTCGTGCTGGTTGTAGACCGCGATCTCGAGGTCCACGAGCTGTCTTTTTATATCACCGGCGGATTCGACGCGCTTGCCGATCACCCGGCCGCGACCGACCATCGAATCTCCGGCGTAGAACGAGCCCAGCAGTGAGACCTTGCGCCGCACCACCCTGCTGTAGGGCCCGGCCCACCCCGTCGCGATCCGATCCACGAAGCCAGCGGTGTGCATCGTGTTCACGAAGATCGTCGGCTGACCGTGCCGCCGCGCGTACTCCGGATCGAAGTGGCCGGGAAAATAGTCCCACGTCGCTCCGGGGTTCATGACAACGCGCTGATAGTCGATCGCGTCGACGACCTCGTCGAGCTCGGTCGGCACGACGATCTCGTCCCACGACAACCTGCGATACGTTTTCACGGCCGCACCGCCGGGGTGAAGCGGAACAACGTGTTTCGGTTGATCGCGACCAGCGCCCCGTCGTCGCGGTGGAACTGGTCGCAGGTCTCGACGAAATGCCCCGTACCGACGCGGGTCGTCTTCTCCGGGGATACCGCGACAACCTCCTCGACGACGTGCAGACGATCACCTTCGAGGATGGTCGCTGGAAACTCGACGTCGTTGGACGCGTTGATGAACGTCGTCCCCGGCAGGGGCACGCGGATCGCGATCGACGGCTGAGGCGGTTCCTCGGTGGGCAGCCACGGTGGCGGGATCAGCCAGCCCATCAACAACGCAGGCGGAGCCAGCAGACCGCCCCACACCTCGCTGGCGAAGTCGGCGTCCCAGTAGGCGGGGTTCGGGTCGTGAACCATCGATGCGAATTGCTGAATGCGCGCGCCGCTCACCGCCGTGCCGGCATACCGCGGCTCCGTGCGGATGCCGACCATGCGCAGGGCGTCCTCGTAGGTGCCGTACGCGAACTCGTACCGAATACCGTCGTTGTTCACACGGGTAGCGCGCTCTCGTGCGATGCGTGATCCCATACGAGTTCGCGTGAGGTGAAGTACCAGCCGCCGCGCTCGTAGATGAGCCGGTCGGCGAATGTGCCCGACGCCTGAAGTTGATTGTCGCGCAACAGCAACGCCACACATTTCTGGGTCGCGTCGACCCCGTCGACGGTGATGTCGTGGTCGACGGTCACCAGCCGCACACCGTCTCCACCGTCGAACGCCTTGCGCAGGTCGGTGAACGACTCCCCTGCGCGCACGTACGTGGCGCCCGCGTGACGGAACGTCGCGATCCAGCCGAAGAGGTCACCCTCCGAATACAGCCGGTTGTGTCGTGCGTCGAGATTGAGGATGGCTGCGCGCCCCGCCAGTCCGTCCAGCACGAACTGCTGTTGGTATGTCAACGACATTTCATCTCCTACCGGGTGAGCACGTAGCCGTGCGCTTCGCGGTCCCAGGCGTCGGCGCCCAGTCCCCTGCTGCGGAGCACGTCCTTACGGACGCGTCCGATGACGTTCTTGGGAATCTCATCGATCGCTTCGAGATAGCGCGGCACGCAGAAGTACGGCATCCGCGCCGAGCAGAAGTCGAGGAGTTCGGCGAAATCGACTGTCGCACCCTCACACAACGTCACCACGACCAGGATGTCGTCCTCTCCGAGGTCGCTCGGTATGCCGACGGCAGCGGCCTCGGCCACCGCCGGATGCCCCATGACGGTCTGCTCGACCTCCACGGACGACACGTTCTCGCCGCGCCGTCGCAGCGAATCCTTGGCGCGGTCGACGTAGGTGAGGTTGCCGTCGTCGTCGAGTGAACCCAGATCACCGGTGCCGAACCACTCGGCATGCGGATCGACCTGCAAACCGGCACTGCCGGGCGCCGACGACACATACCCCTCACTCATCGCATGTGTTGTCCGCGCCCGGCAGGCAATCTCGCCGACCAATCCGGCTGGCAGTGGCCGCCCCTGACGATCGATGATTCGCACGTCGAACGCCGGGTTGACCTGACCCGAGGTACCCGGTATGCCTTCGTCGGAAACTGCCTTGTAGGCGATCGGAAACGCTTCAGTCATGCCGTACATCGTCACGATGCGGCAGCGGTAGCGCTCCTCGATCGCACGGTATCTATCGGCGCTGATGGGCGCCGCCGAGATGAAGCGCAGCCCGAGTTCGGCGTCTCGGGGCTGCGGCGTCAGGTTCCACAGCATCGACACCATCGCACCCGCGCCGGCGAAACCCACTGCACCGCAGTCGCGTATCTCGTCCCAGACCCGACCGGGGTGGAAGGCCGCGGCAAGCACGCTGGTCCCGCCGACGAGCATGGGCGCCAGGACGGTGGGTGCCGCGCTGAGATGGAACAGCGGCATCGCGGTCCACAGCGTGTCGCCCTGCCGCAGTTCCCAGCACGACGCGGCAGTCGCCGCCGCGGTGAACAGGTAGTGCCAGGTGGTGGCGACGGCCTTCGACGGTCCGGTGGTGCCGGATGTGAAGAAAAGCGCACCGATGTCGCCGGACCCGACGGGCTCGGCGTCCGGTGCGGACACCGGCGCGTTCGACAATGCTTCGTCGAGCGAACTGCCTTGAACAAGAGACGATCTCACCGTGGCGATGTCGCCGGCCACCTCGGCTAGGCGTTCCTCGCGATCGGCATCCGTGATCACCACCGCGGCCTGGGACAGGTTCAGCGCGTGTGCGAGGAATTCGCCTTTACTGGCCGCGTTCACCGCCGCCGAGACCGCCCCGATCCTCGCGGCGCCGAGCCAGAAGTACACCCATTCCGGGCACGTCCCGGTGAACAGCGCCACGGTCTCGCCTCGTTGCACGCCGAGATCGTGCAGCACATGTGCGGCGGCGCACGACCGGTCGCGCATCTGCGCGAACGTAACCGGCGTTCCGGCAATGGACATCATCACCTGGTCGCCGTACTGATCGGCACGACGATCGAGCACCGCAGGGACGCTGAAACTTTCAACGCCGAAGGCCTTCGGGTTCAGCGTGGCGTCCCGGCCACGGGGCATCACGCCCCCGCTGCAGCCGGATCGGGCTCACCGTCGGCGGTGTACCCGAAGTCGATCGGCGACGGTTCTTCACCCGGGTAGAACCGGTGTGCCCACCGCCGCAGCGCCGCGTAGTCGCGCGCCTCCTCCGGTGCCAGGTTGGGCTTCTCCAGGTACTTCATGTTCTCCCAGGTGAAGAAGTCCTGCTTGATGACTTCCTGTTGCAGCTGGAGGAATTTCGCGGCGCGGCCGGCCGGCTTATCGCCGGTGTCGCCGGGTTCGCGCACCGACGCCTGGGTGTAGAAGTAGTCGGTGTAGTCCTCATCGACGGGAGTCTGCCCGGTGACCTCGATGGTCGCGACGAGCTCCTTGGGGAAGCGCACGATGCCGAGGCCGAGCGAATAGTTGTCGTAGATGATGTTGGCGTCGACGGGTCCCTCGGGTGTTAGCCAGGTCGTCGGGCGGCCGCCGCCGAAGTTCGCGGTCACCGTCGCGTGCAGGTGGTAGCCATTGGCATCGAATGACGTTGTGTTGGCGGCACTGTCGGCTTTGTGGACGAACTGCACGTGATACGGGTCGGCCGCGTTCTCGATGATCATCTGCGCGTGGACCTTGACCCGGTTGAGCATCCTCGAGTGCGGATGAAGCGGGTAGTAGTCGTCGGTCTCCAGCTCAGGCAGCACCGGCGGCTGCCAATACGGCGCGCGGCCATGACGTTCGTGCCACACGACGATGAACCCGTACCACTCCTGGGCGGGATACGACTTGATCTTCACGTTCGTCTTGCAGCCGATCTTGCTGTACGGGATCAGCGCGTTGGTGCCGTCACCGCGCCACTCCCAGCCGTGCCAGGGGCAGACGATGTGTTCACCCTCGACGGTGCCGCCGACGCCCATGTTCGCGCCGAGGTGCAGACAGTAGGCGTCGAGCACGTTGACCTTGCCCGACTTGGTGCGCCACATGACGAGTTCCTCGCCGAAGTAGTGCGCCCGCTTGACCTGACCGGGTTCCAGTTCCGACGCGAAGCCCACGATGAACCAGCCCGTCGGAAAGCGGTACGTCGAGAGGCTGATCCCGCTCGGTCCGAACTCGCGTTCAGACGGATCGATCTGCGGGTCGTGAACCTCTTCTGTTTGAAAAGACCCTGCCGTCATGCTTTCTCCGTCCGCGCGCACCATAACCGCAGGTCGTGAAACCTGCCCGTTGCCTATTTTTACTATTTTAGGCATTCTAGGTCAAGAATAGCGACGCGAGGAGAAGGCATGCCCACGACCACTCCGGTCGATCTGTCGGATGCTGCGTTGTGGGAGAACGGTTTTCCCGACGATTTGTTCACCGAATTCCGTCGTGAGCTGCCGATCTTCCACCATGAGCTGACCGACGGCGTCGCCAGCAGTGTCAAACGCGACTTCTGGATGACGACCAAGCATCGGCACGCGCAGCGCATCCACCGCGATACCGACGCGTTCACCGCCGCCGACGGCCCCCTGATTCAGGGGATCGGGCCCATCGGCGCGTTTCCGAACGTCATCACCATGGATCCGCCGGTTCTGACCAAGCGCCGCCGCGTGATGTCACACGCGTTCACGCCGAAAGCCATCGGGAAGCTGGAGGACGGGATACGCCGGCGTGCCGCCGCGATGATCGACGGCCTGCTCGAATCCGGCGGCGGGGACTGGATCGAGGACGTCGCCGACGTCCTGCCGATGTCCGTGATCGGAGACATCGTCGGGATTCCCGACGAGGACCGGCCCCACATCTTCGACACGCTCGATCGCATCCTCAAGGCCGGCGCCGGCGAAGGCCAGGCGAACACCGAGGAGCACATGGCGCTGTTCGGGGAGATCTTCACGTATGCCCTCGAACTCACCGCGGAGAAGCGACGAAACCCCACCGACGACATCTGGAGCACGCTGACCACGGCGGTGGTCACCGACGAGAGCGGGGAGGAGTTGTCCATCCCCGCCAACGAGCTCGAGATCTTCTTCTTCGTCCTCACGCTTGCGGGCAGTGACACGACGAAGAACGCGCTGGCGGCCGGACTTCAGGCCCTTGTGGCCAATCCAGTTGAGATTCAACGCTATCGCGACGACGAGTCCATCCGGGGGCGAGCGGTCGAAGAGGTGCTGCGGTGGGCATCGCCGGTCGCGTTCTGGACCCGCACCACGAAGGTCGACGTGGAGATGGACGGCGTCACGATTCCCAAGGGCGACCGCGTCGTGTCGATGCTGCGCTCGGCCAACCGCGACGACGAGGTCTTCGCCGACCCGTTCGTGTTCGACGTCGGCCGCACCGACAACCCGCACGTCACCTTCGGCGGGGGCGGGCCGCACCACTGCCTCGGCGCCATGCTCGCGCGCGCCGAGATCCGCGCGGCGCTCGACGAGTTGCTCCTGCGCGCGGACGACATCACTCTCGGCACGCCCAAGGTCACCTACCCGACGCTGGCGAACAACATGTCCATCTTCGACGCGATGTCGATCTCGCTGACGCCCCGCTGACTCACAGACCTTTGGGTCTGGTACCGATGACCCCGTCGGCCGCGAGGCGTTCCAGATCCGTTTCCGTGAGCCCACACAGCTCGGTCAACACCTCGCTGTTGTGTTGACCCAGGCGCGGGGGTGGGCGGTGTAACCAGGTGTCCACGCCGTGGGGGCGTGCGAACGGCGGGCACGGATACAGACCGGGTCCGGTACTCGGATGGGTCAGCGGTTCGAAGAAACCGCGGTGCGCCAGCTGCGGGTTGTCGATCACCAAGGAAGGCGAAATCACCACGGCCGCCGGGATACCGGCTGCCACCAGCTGCTCGACGACGGTGAACGCATCCTGCGTGGCGAGCCATTGCGCGGGATCATCGTCCTGGCCCATCAAGGTGGCCAACGCGTCGTGTTGGGCGTCGGTGTGCACGGTCACCGCGATCCAGCTGTCGTCGCCGGCGCAGCGGTAGATGTCCTGCATCTCGCCGGGATGGTGTCCCTTGTTGCCGCGCCGCTCGAGGATCGATCCGAATGCCTCGAATTCAATTGGCTGCAAGGCGGTCACATTGAGCACGCTCTCGACCATCGGCACCTCGACGAGTTGGCCGCGGCCGGTGCGGTCGGTGAATTCGAGTGCGGCCATGAGCGCGAACGCCGCGTGTGTCCCCGCGAGCGGATCGCAGGCGCCGCGCGGGGCGACCGGCAGTCCGTCGGGCATGCCGGTCACCCAGGCCAGCCCGGCGATCTGCTCCATGGTGGGCGCGAAACCCACCCTGTCGCGCCACGGACCCGTCAGGCCGAACGCCGGCATACGCACCATCACGAGGCGCGGATTGAGTTCGAGCAATGCGTCTGCGCCGAGCCCGAATTGGTCCATCACGCGCGGCGAGAAATTCTCGATCACTACGTCGGCCTGGGAGATCAGCGTCTTGATCAGCCCGCGCCCCGCCTCGCTCTGCAGGTCGAGGGTGACCGACCGCTTGTTGGTGTTCATGGCGTGGAAGACCCAGCCGTACTCCCACCAGTCGTCGACGTCCTTGCGCATCCCGCCCGAATAGCGGATTCCGTCGGGCCGCTGAATCGACTCGATCTTGATCACTTCGGCCCCGAAGGCCGCCAGCGAATGGGTAGCCGAGGGGCCCGCCCAGAAGGCGGTGAAGTCGATGACTCGCAGACCGGCCAGCGGTCGTCCATCCGTCGCATCCGACCTGGATTGCCTTGGTTCCCAATGAGGTTCGTTATTCGAGTCGCCGACATCGGGCGCGGTGCGAATCGGCGGCGGCGCAGCGACGGACATCAGCCACGGCGGGCGTGGTTGCCGGAAGCCGCCAGGGTTGTCGACGTACACGCCGCGCTCCTGCAGATGGTCCATCTCGCGCACCGTGGCACCGTTTCCGAGCGCGGCCAGCGGCAACCTGAACAGCTGTCCCAGTTCCACGATCTCGGCCACCGTGCGCTCGCGCATCCACGGATCGATCCGCTCCCGAATCCAATCGCGGTAATCCCAGCGCCCGATCTGGAATTGCAGCTGGGGCACCTCGGTGAACTCGGGACAATCCACCATCGCCGCGAAGTCCAGCCACTGCTGCCCCGTCACCATGCTGATGCCGACGAAACCGTCCTTGGCGGGTTCGATCGAGGGCACTTCGACCGAACGCCGTACGTGGGGCGCCTTGAGCAGTTGCGAGTGCAGCCATTCGCCGCTCTGCATCAGCGTGATTGCCTCGAGCATGGACATGTCCAGGTGTACGCCGCCCCCGCCGTGGTTGACGCCGCGGTGGGCGGCCAGCGCGCCGTACGCCGCCCACACGCCGCCCTGGTACTCCCCCAGGTCACCGCCGACCGAGATCGGCGGTCCGGACGGATCACCGCGAAAACCTGTGAGCCCGGAGTCTGCCTGCAGGGTGAACTCCGTGGCGGGACGCTCCGCCCACGGACCCGTCCAGCCGAAGTCGGAGATCGTGACGATGACGAGTCCCGGCGCCTGTTCGAGGAGGCGCTCGGGGTCGATTCCACGTTCCGTCGCGGCGGATCTGGTCCCGGTGACGATCACGATGTCAGCGCCAGTGAGCAGCTCCTCGGAAAGGTTTGTCACGCTGCGCTTTCCGGCGTTCAAATACGCGAACAGCGGCCCGCTTCCACCGTCCGGCAGCGTCGCGCCCGACGCGGTGAACCGGCGCAGCGGGTCCCCGCCGGCGGGTTCCACCTTGATGACGTCGGCGCCCGCGTCGGCCAGCAATTTGCCGCAGTACGCGCCCGCGATACGATCGCTGATCTCGACGACGCGCAGATCATGCAGCGGCGTAGGTGCCGTTTCAGTCACCCGCAAAGCCTCCCTGGTTTCTTTGTCATATTAGTAACTTTTGTCAGATAGCGACGTCGTAGACCCCAGGTAGCGGGCGTTTCACTGTTAGCATTGTCGGCGATATGACCACGTTGGGAATTGGACCCGAGGCTCGTCGCCGACTGGGCTCGCGCCGTACGGCCGAGATCGTCGCCGACGAACTCCGTCGGCAGATCATCGACGGCGAGCTTGCCGACGGTGACCTGCTGCCGCGCCAGGAGGTGCTCGTCGAGCAGTTCCGGGTGAGCCTGGTGTCGTTGCGGGAAGCGTTGCGGATTCTCGAGACCGAGGGTCTCGTTTCGGTGCGACGCGGCAACCGCGGTGGTGCTGTCGTGCACGCGCCCGCGAAAGCCAGCGCGGCATACATGCTCGGGCTGCTGCTGCAGAGCGACACCGTTCCGCTCTCCGATCTGGGCGCGGCACTGCAGGAACTCGAGCCCATGTGCGCGGCGCTCGCGGCACGTCGGCCCGACCGGGGTGACGAGCTCGTGCCGAAGCTCAAAGAGGTCAACGCGTCGATGGCCGAGCACATCGAGGACGGCGCGAAGTTCACCGAGATCGGTGGGCAGTTCCACGACGAGGTCGTCCGCGGCTGCGGCAATCACACAATGATCGCCGTGGTCGGCAGCCTCGAGACGCTGTGGACCGGCCACCTGAACTGGTGGGCGCAGGAGACCACGGCGCGTGGCGAATACCCGTCGATGAGCCAGCGCCGCATCGCGATGTCCATCCACAACAAGATCTCCGACGCCATCGAAGCCGGCGACGCCGAGCGTGCCCGTAAGCTTTCGGCCCGTCACATCGCCGACACCCAGACCTACTTCAGCGCAGCCGATCCCGAGCAACGGATCGTGGCGCTGTCGCCACAGGCACTGGCCCGACGCAAGGCCTGAAAGGTGCTGAGTGCGTAGCGCCCTGGTCACCGGCGGCAGCGGTGGAATCGGCAAAACGTGCGGGCGCAAGCTCGTCGAAGTGGGCTACGACGTCGTCCTCACCGCCCGGCGCGAGGAACCTTTGCGTGCGGCGGCCGAGGAGATCGGTGCCCGCTACGCCGTTGCCGACGCGGCGCAGCCCGAGACTTTCGCACCCGCGGTGGCGGCGTTCGACGAGATCGACCTCGTGGTGCACGCTGCGGGCATCCTGGGCGGAACCTACGCTCGCAAACAGACATTCGATCAGTGGCGCGCGACGCTGTCGGCGAATCTGGACTCGTGTTTCGTGGTGACGTCGGCGGCGCTACCGAAGATGAAACCGGGCTCGCGGTTCGTGTTCATCTCATCGTCAGCGGCGCATGAGCCGATGCTCGCCCGGACGGCCTATTCGGCGTCGAAGGCAGGCATGAATGCGTTTGCCGGGGCGCTCGCGCGTGAGGTCGACCGCGACGGTATCAACGTGCACATCGTCACGCCGGGACCCGTCGAGACCGAGATGCTGCAGGACGTGCCGTTCGAGATGTACGCGATCCGGGCCGCCGATGTCGCCGATGCCGTGGCATGGCTGGACACCCTCGACCCGTCGGTCGATCTGCCCGAAATCCGGTTGCACGCAATAACCCGCGGCCCGCACGCCCGCGAACCCGTCGTCCCGCTGGAAGCCGAACGCCGCACCGCCAAACAGTGATTTCGGTGCGCAAACAATCGCTCAGCGATCGCTAGCGCGCCGAAATCGCAGTCACTCGGCGAGGTGGATCTGCGACTCCATCTGGTGGAAGATCCGCAATCGGTCGCCGCGGCGGACCAGCAACCAGGTGATCCAGCTCGCCCCGGTCCGTTCGCCGTCGGCCTCCATCCCGGCGAGACGCCAGCGGCTCAGCACGATGGCACGGACGACGGTGTCGTCCACCACGTCGAACTCGTGCAATGTCGACGACACGGTTGCCGACTTGAGCCGTCCGGCCACCCTCGCCCAGTGCCGCTCCAGGTCGTCGTTCCCGATCACCGGTGCCGCGTACTCGTCACCCACGTAGATCGGCGCCGGGTCGTCACGCGACCAAAGATCGCCCAGCGCAACGAAATCCAGGCTCGACCAGCGCTTGTCGTAATCGCGGACCAGATCGGTCAATGCCGATTCGACAGCGTGTTCGTCAGACGGCGACGTCACCCGGCAGTTCCGAAGGAAGCGCCTTGACCGTCGCGGGCAGGCCGTAGAGCGCCGTGGCGTTGCCGCGCATGATTCGCTCACGCTGGTCGGCCGGGAACCGTCTGATCGCCCAGTCCGGCGAGTCGTAGCTCCAGTGCGGATAGTCGGTGGAGAACATGATGTTGTCGCCGAGATCCATCATCTCGAGGTACTGCCGGTACTCACCGAGGTCGACCTCCTCGAGCGGCTGCGTCGTGAACCGCACGTGCTCCCGAACGTAGTCCGACGGCTTGCGGCGCACATGCGGCAGATCTGCCTTGCGCTGCTCCCAGATTCGGTCCATCCGCCACATCGCGGGCAACGCCCACGTGAAGCCACCCTCGACGAACACCACCCGAAGATCGGGATGTCGGTCGAAGGCACCGTCGAACACCAGGCTCATCAGGTGCGACACGTACAGCAGCGGCCATGACGCGAAGAAGTCGTGCCAGTGTGCCGGATTGCCGACTGGGTAGATCGGGATCAGCTCAAACGGCGTCTGTCCCATCAGATGCGTGGCGACGGGAAGGCCATTGCGCGACGCGGCCGCGTACATCGGATCGAAGTGCGGGCTGCCGAACGGAATCCCGCGGGTCTGTGGCGTCATCAGCACTTCGGCCATGTACGGATGTCCGGCCCACCGCTCGATCTCGCGCGCGGCCGCTACCGGATCTTGTGCGGTGACGCTGATCGCGCCGCGCCAGCGACCGTGCCAGTTGGCCTCGCCCAGCCACACGTCGGCGAGCCAGTCGTTGTGCGTGGCCTTGAGGACGTCTTCGGCCTGCGGCAGCTGCGCATCGCACATCGGTTCCAGCACAGCGATACTCACGCCTGCATCGACCAACAGCTGCTTGGCGGCGAAGTCCGGATCACTGCCCGCGACACCGCCGCCAGGCGGGCTGGCGTCGACCCGCAGCGAGTTCGTCTTGTACGAGTCCGGCGTGTCGTAGAAATGCGGAACCGCCGAGACCGCATTGCCTGTCGGCCAGAGTTTGTCCTTCCATTCCGCCGGCGCATACGACTTGAGTACTTCACCCGAAACCGGCAGCGGGTGAACGTCGGTGTCGACGATCGTCACCGCGATATCCGCGGCGGCGGTCCTGTCCTGGACATCCTCGACGGTTGTCATATCAGGCTCCCTTCGACTTCGGTGTCTGGATTGCCGGCTCGGCCGGCGTGACTCCATATAGATCACTTGCATTGCGCCACAGCACTTTGTCGCGCTGCGCATCGCTGAGACCGGCGACGACGGCGTCGGGCGCTGTGGCGGACCAGTGCGGGTAGCTCGACCCGTACATCAGCAGGTCGGCCTTGGCGGTGAAGTCCATCCACTGTTCGGCCTGGCTCTCATCCGTCGGCCCGTCCAGCGCCGACGAGCAGAACCGCACATGGTCGCGCAGGTACTCACTGGGAAACCGGTTCACCCAAGGGGTTTGGTCCCGCATCGACATCCAGAACGTGTCCAGCCGCCACATCAGCGGTGTGAGGATGTCGTAGCCGCCGTCGGCGAAGACGAACCGCAGATCGGGATGCCGACCGAACATTCCCTCGACGATCAGGGTCGCCAGGTGGACGAACGAGTTCAGCGGCATGAACGCGGCGTAACCCGGATAGGTGTAGGCGTGGCCGGCGAACGTCGGCGCATGGTCGACGCCGTTGCCGCCGTTGATATGCACGGCCACCGGCAGGCCGTGCGCGGCAGCGGCTTCCCAGATCGGCTCGAACATCGGCTTGCCGTACGGCTCGCGCGACTGCATCGGGACGCCGACCTGAACCATCTTCGGATGGCCGGCCAGTCGCTCGATCTCGGCGACCGCTCCCCTGACGTCCTCGGGGTTGACCCGGATGGTGCCGCGGAACCGGTTCGACGTGTCGGGTTCCAGCCAGCGGTCGAGCAGCCAGTCGTTCACGGCGGCGCAGATGCGGCTGTTCAGCAGGTAATCGGCGATGTTGCCCCGCGTCAGCGGATTGAGGATCGCGTGGTCAACCCCGTTCTGGTCAAAGAGGTGGTGCGCCACGGTCTCTGGGTCCGAGCCCGGATAGCCGTCGCCGTACAGGTCTTGGCGGTAGTCCCCGCCCGGCGCCTGGTACCACTGTTGCTCGACGTCGGGGATGGCTCGCAGCTTGTGCGGCGCCGACAAATACCGCCGGATCTCGGAATTGAACCGGAAATGCGGCTGGACGTTCGCGTCGATGATCGTCATGCGGTGAGGTACACCTGTCCGTCGGCGACGTCCACCTCGTACGTGCGCACTTTCTTCTTCGGATCCGCGAGGCTCGCTCCGGTGGTGATGTCGAACTCCCACTGATGCCACGGGCAGCGCGCGATCTGGCCTTCGCGCACATGGCGGATCTGGTCGGGCATCTCCGGGGCGTACTCATTGGTGCCCCTGACGTAACCCAGACACAGCGGCGCGCCCTCGTGTGAGCAGTAGTTCGCGATCGCATAGAGCGAGCCGTCGATGTTGTAGACACCCACGCCGAACTTTCCGGCCTCCACCAGCTTCATGGTCCCTGGAGGCAGGTCTTCGATCGCACACACCGGTCGGCGCTGCATATGACCTCCTCTTCGCTTGACCTAGAATACTAAAATAGTAAAGATAGAGCGACCGACTCGCTAGAGGCTGCCGCCGGGAGGCAATGTGACGACCAGCACTGATGCGTACGACCCGTCGGCCGCCCCCGATTTGGTGAACGACCCTTACCCCTACTTCGAGCACATGCGGAAGACCGCTCCGGTATGGCGCGGCACGCTCATGGAGAGCGACCTCATGCCGGAGGAGCTCAAGAACCCTGAGAATTGGACGCTGTTCGACTTCGACAGCGTCTTCACCGCCTTCCGCGAGGACACGGTGTTCGCCTCGGAGATGTACAACCAGACCATCGGACTGGTCTTCGGGCCGACGATTCTGGGCATGGCGGGCAAGCAGCATCACGACCATCGCAGCCTGGTGAGCAAGGCGTTCAAACAGAGCACGCTGGCGGCATGGGAACCCGAGGTGATCGATCCGATCTGTGATGAGCTGGTCGACGAGTTCAAAGAGGCGGGCGAAGTCGATCTGGTCAAGGCTGTGACGTTCGAGTTCCCGACACGGGTCACCGCGGCGCTGCTGGGCCTACCGCAAGAGGATCTCGAGATGTTCCGGCGGCTCTCCCTGGACCTGATCTCGATCACCGAGGACATCGAGGCGGGCCTCAACGCATCGGTCGAACTCGGCACCTACTTCCAGCAGCAGGTGGACCAGCGTCGAAGCGCACCGACCAAGGATGTCATCGGTGATCTGGTCGCCGCGGAGGTCGATGGCGAAAAGCTCACCGACGAAGCGATCATCTCGTTCCTGCGCCTGCTGTTGCCCGCCGGCCTCGAGACGACGTACCGGTCGTCGGGGAACCTGCTGTACCTGCTCCTCACCCACCCCGAACAGCTCGCGGCGGTGCAGCGGGATCGCGACCTCATTCCCGCGGCCATCGAAGAGGGCATCCGTTTCGAGACTCCACTGGTTCTCGTGGCGCGCAACACGACTCGTGATGTCGAGATGCACGGCATGACGATCCCGGAGGGCGCGTCGATCACGTTGTGCATGGGCGCGGCCAATCGCGATGACAAGCGGTGGGAGAACCCCGACGTGTTCGACATCCACCGGCCGCGGCGGGCACACATCTCGTTCGCCGGCGGTATCCACAGCTGCCTCGGCATGCACCTGGCCAGGGTCGAAACGAAGGCGATGCTGACGAGCCTCTTCGACCGTTTGACCGATTTCCAACTAATCGAAGACGACGATACGAAGATTGTCGGCATGCCGTTCCGCTCCCCCAAGCATCTGCCCGTCACATTCCGGCCCGTCCCGTGAGGACACGCGCCGCGATCCTGCACGACATGGGCCAGCAATGGTCGGTCGAGGAATTCGAGCTCGACCCGCCGAAGGCAGGCGAGGTACTTCTCGAAATGGCCGCCGCCGGGCTGTGCCACTCCGACGAGCACATCCGCAACGGCGATATGTCCGCGTCCAACGAGGTGATGCAGTCGTATGGGCTGCCGTCGATGTTCCCTTTGATCGGTGGTCACGAAGGCGCGGGCGTCGTCCTCGAAGTCGGCGAAGGCGTCACCGAGTTCAAGCCTGGCGACCACGTCGTGACGTCGTTTGTCGCGGTGTGCGGCAGCTGCAGGTGGTGCAACTCCGGGATGGAGTACATCTGCGATATGGGCGCGCAGGTGATGATTCCCGGCATGCCCACCGACGGCACGTTCCGCCATCACACGACCGACGGCCGTAACCTGGGCCATCTGTCGAAGGTCGGTGCGTTCTCGAAACACACTGTGGTGTCGCCGGATTCGATCGTCAAAATCGACCCCCACCTGCCGCTGCTACCGATGGCGTTGCTGTCCTGTGGCATTCCCACCGGCTATGGTTCCGCGGAGAACCGCGCGAAGGTGCGCACCGGTGACACCGTGGTGGTGATCGGTGTCGGAGGTATCGGCACCGGGGCGATACAGGGGGCCCGCATCAACGGCGCGGCACAGATCATCGCCGTCGATCCCGTGGAGTTCAAGCAGAAATCCGCGCTCGGATTCGGTGCCACACACAGCGTCGCGACCACCGAGGAGGCCGCCGATCTGGTTCGCGATCTGACCGCCGGGGTGATGGCGGACAGCGTCATCGTCTCCCCCTCATTGATCACCGAGGACGATGTGCAGCCGGCGTTGAGCCTGACGCGCAAGGGCGGAACCTGTGTGCTGACCGGGATGACGAGGCAGCTGACGAGTTCGATCGGCATCAACCTGCAGGAGTTCATCCTGTGGAACAAGAACCTCGTCGGAACGGTGTACGGATCGTGCAATCCACGGGTCGACGTGCCCCGCTTCGTCAAGCTCTATGAGACGGGTCAGCTCCAACTCGACGAGATGATCACCCGGCGCTACCGGCTCGACGAGATCAACGACGGCTACCGCGACCAGCTCAACGGTGAGATCGTCCGCGGCATCATCGATTTCAGCCTCGACTGAGTCAGAGGATGCGCGACGCGCGGCCCTGCCAGTAGCGCTCCCGGATGCGCCGCTTGTAGAGCTTGCCGTTGGGATCGCGCGGCAGTTCCGGATCGAATTCGACGGTGCGTGGGCACTTGTACGTCGCGAGTTGTGATCTGCAGTAATCGATCAGCTCGGACGCGAGCAGGGGCCCGGGCTCCACGCCGTCGATCGGTTGAACGACGGCCTTGACCTCCTCGCCGAACTCGTCGTTGGGGACGCCGAACACCGCGGCGTCGACGAGCTTGGGGTGCATGACGAGAAGGTTCTCGACCTCCTGCGGGTAGATGTTCACCCCGCCGGAGACGATCATGAACGTCGACCTGTCCGTGAGATACAGGTAGCCGTCCTCGTCGACGAAGCCCATATCCCCAAGCGACCGCCAGCCGCGGTCGTTGGACACCGACGCGGTTTTGTCCGGGTCCTTGAAGTATTCGAACGCCGGTCCGCCCTCGAAGAACAACTCGCCGGACGCGCCGACCGGCACCTCGACGCCGTCGTCGTCCAGCACGTGCACCGGCGTGATCGGCTTACCGACCGATCCCGGATGGGTCAACCATTCCTCGGGTCCGATACCGGTGCCCGCGAATCCCTCTGTGCCCCCGTAGTACTCGTGGATGACGGGCCCGAACCACTCCATCATCTTGTATTTGACGTCCACTGGGCACGGTGCGGCGGCGTGGATCACGCACTGCAGGCTCGACACGTTGTAGGACTTTCGCACCGCCTCGGGCAACTTGAGCATCCGCACGAACATCGTCGGGACGAACTGCGCGTGGGTGACGCGATGCTTGTCGATAAGCCGCAGCACGCCCTCGGCGTCGAATTTGGGCATCAGGATCGAGGCGGCACCCACCCGGTGCACCGCCATCGTGTAGTTGATACCCGCCGCGTGATACAGCGGCGCCGGTGACAGGTAGACGCTCGACGAGGTCATGTCATAGCGCTGGCCCAGCGAGTACTCGAGCACTTTCTGCGCCCACGACCCCTGACCGTCGGTCGGCAGGGGCCGCCGAACCGCCTTGGGCCGCCCCGTGGTTCCCGAGGAGTAGAGCATCTCGGTGCCGTCGGAAACCGGTGGCGCATCACCCGCGGATGCCAGCGCCTCGCGGTACGACGACCAGCCCGGCAACGCGGCGCCGACGCTGATGTGCACCTCGATGCCCGGGTTGGCCGCCAGGAGATGGGCCGCCAGTTCAGGCATCGACTCGTCGATGAAGACCGCCTTCGCTTCGGAGTCTTCGACCACGTAGGCGACTTCGTCCGCTGTGAAATGCGTGTTGACCGCGCTGTAGTATAACCCGGAAAGCTGACAGCCCCAGGTGATCTCGAAGAACTCCGGGCGGTTCGGCAGCACCAGCGCCACACCGTCACCCGGCCGCAGGCCGGCCTCGTACAGCAGTGCCGCCACCCGCTGACTGCGTGCGTGGAGTTCGCCGTAGCTGACCGTCTCGTCGTCGACGAGCAGGGCCGGCGAGTCCGCGGCCGCGGTCGCGTGGTCGGAGATGTTCAACGCCGACGCCCTTACGTGGCGGCGTCGCCGTTCTTGGAGGCGGCCGCCTGACGCTCCGCCATCTCCGACGGCAGGATCTTGTCCGCGAACACGCGCTGAATGAGTTCCTGAACGTCCCTGCTGACCGACGCGAGCGCGACCAGGTCGTTGGAGCTCTGCCAGTGCACGCGCATTCCCATCATTTCCCAGGCCCGCTTGATGTTGGCCTTGGTGGCCAGCAGCGTGGTCAATGGAGCCTGAGAGATGTGGCGGGCGATCGCCTCCACCCGCGCGTCCAGGTCTTCCCGCTTGACCACCTCGTTGATGAGGCCGTATTCGAGTGCCTTTTTCGCGTCGACGGTTTCAGCCGTATAGAGGTAATACGATGCGCGTCGCCAGTTCATGAACACCCATGGCTCGATGGAACATTCACCCGAGGGCATGCCAAACCCCTGCAGTGGCGGGTAGGAGAAGTAGGCATCCTCGGAGGCGATCACGATATCGGTGGTCAGGCCGTAATGGGTGCCACCGCCGACGCAGTACCCGTGGATCTGAGAGATGGTGGGCTTGGAGAACTCCCACAGGTTCAGGATCGGCTTGACGAACAGGTCGGTCTGCGGCTTCCACGGCATACCGGTGGCCTTGAAGCCCTCGACGAACTCCGGGTAGTCGACAGCGTTGTTGCCGATCGCGTGGCCTGAGCAGAAGCCCTTGCCGTTGGCCTTCAGGATCAGCACCTTGATGTCGTAGTCGCGGTCGGCGTCCCGAAGCGCATCGTCGAGCTCCTCGACCTGCTTCTGGTCCTGAGCGTTGGCCTTCTCGGGCCAGTTCAGGGTGATCTTCGCGATGGGGCCGCTCTTTTCGAAGATGATCCGTTCGCGCGTCTCGTTGATGTCCATAGCTGAATTACCTTTCGTTATGACGTGATCACGCCGATTTCGGCGCCGATGTCGTAGGTCGTTCCGATCTCACCGGTCCAGCTGACGGTGCCTGAAGCCCCGGCTTCGATCTCCTGTTCCACTTTCTCGGTGGCCACCGTGAACAGCGGGGTGCCTTCTTCCACGTGCTGGCCGTCGTCAACGAGCAGCTCTGTCAGCTCCGCTTCGGAGACCGCAACCGACGTGCGCGGAATGCGAATGACGAAGTCAGCCACGGGCGCCCGCCGCATCGA
>Ga0075370_10000220_pt1 | contig 20375 bp, 16 predicted proteins | sample EndMethybrTD3035_FD_71398 | JGI IMG/M metagenome (GOLD analysis project Ga0075370, IMG submission 71398) | Populus endosphere microbial communities from Tennessee, USA - Endosphere MetaG P. TD hybrid TD303-5 | ecosystem: Host-associated > Plants > Roots > Endosphere | place: USA: Tennessee... | reverse complement strand
CTTGCCTTCGCTGTCGCGCACCATGCCGTGGATGTACACGGTCTTGAAGGGCACGCGGCCGGTGAAGTGGGTCGTCATCATGATCATGCGAGCGACCCAGAAGAAGATGATCTCGTAGCCCGTGACCAGCACGCTCGAGGGCAGGAACAGCTCGAGCTCCTTCGTCTCCGCCGGCCAGCCGAGCGTCGAGAACGGCACCAGCGCCGACGAATACCAGGTGTCGAGCACGTCCTCCTCGCGCCGCAGATGGCCAGTGTGCCCGGCCGCGGCAGCCTTCGCGCGCGCTTCATCTTCGCTGCGCGCGACGAAGACGTTGCCTTCTTCGTCGTACCACGCAGGGATCTGATGGCCCCACCATAGCTGGCGCGAGATGCACCAGTCCTGGATGTTTTTCATCCACTGGTCGTAGGTGTTGACCCAGTTCTCGGGCACGAACTTCACGTCGCCGGAGGCGACCGCGTCGATCGCCTTGTCGGCGATGCTCTTGCCGTCGGGCCCCGCCTTGCTGACCGCGAGGAACCACTGGTCGGTCAGCATCGGCTCGACGACCTCGCCGGTGCGCTCGCACACCGGCACCATGTTCTTGTGCGGCACCGCCTTCTCGAGGAAGCCCTGTGCTTCGAGGTCCTTGAGTACCGCCTTGCGCGCCGCATACCGATCGAGGCCGTGGTATGCGGTCGGGGCGTTGTCGTTGATCTTCGCGTCGAGCGTGAAGATCGTGATCAGCGGCAGCTGATGCCGCAGCGCGCAGGCATAGTCGTTGAAGTCGTGCGCGCCGGTGATCTTCACGACGCCCGAGCCGAACTCGCGATCGACGAAGTCGTCGGCAATGATCGGAATCTGCCGGTCGCACAGCGGCAGGTCGACATACTTGCCGACCAGGTGCTTGTAGCGCTCGTCTTCCGGGTGGACCGCGAGAGCGCCGTCGGCCATCATCGTCTCGGGCCGGGTGGTCGCGATGTGCATTCCACGCACGCCGTCGACCGGCCCGTCGGCGAACGGGTACAGGATGTGCCACATGAAGCCGTTGCGCTCTTCGCTCACGACCTCGAGATCGGACACCGCCGATTTCAGCACCGGGTCCCAGTTGACGAGCCGCTTGCCGCGATAGATCAGGCCTTGCTCATACAGCTGCACGAAGGTGTCGGTCACGACGGTCGAGAGCTTCTCGTCCATCGTGAAGTACTCGCGCGACCAGTCGACGCTCGCACCCATGCGGCGCATCTGCTGCGTGATGGTCGAGCCCGATTGCTCCTTCCACTCCCAGACCTTCGCGACGAAGTTCTTTCGCCCGAGCTCGTGGCGGTTCTGCTTCTGCGCCTCCAGCTGCCGCTCGACGACGATCTGCGTGGCGATGCCGGCATGGTCGGTGCCCGGCACCCACAGCGTGTTGAAGCCGCGCATCCGGTGGTAGCGCGTCAACGAGTCCATGATGGTCTGGTTGAACGCGTGCCCCATGTGCAGCGTGCCGGTCACGTTCGGCGGTGGCAGCTGGATGCTGAACGACGGCTTGGCGCCATCCAGCGACGGCGCATAGACGCCGCCTTGTTCCCACAGGGGCGCCCAGCGGGCTTCGATGGCGGCAGGTTCGAACGATTTGGCGAGCTCGGTCATGGGACCGAATTGTAAGTGGCCCCCCTCGGCCACGCGTCCTACATCAAGAGATGCTCACCCGCGTTGTCCCCGCCCAGGATCACGTAGTTGACCTTGCGGATGTCGGCGAGCTTGGTGCCGCCGGCATAGCTGATCGAGCTCTGCACGTCTTCCTGCATCTCGCGCAGCGTGTCTGCCAGCTTGCCCTTGATCGGCTCGAGGATGCGCTTGCCCTCGACGTGCTTGTACTCGCCCTTGTTGAAGTCGCTGGCCGAGCCGTAGTACTCCTTGAACAACTTGCCGTCGACCTCGACCGTCTTGCCAGGCGACTCCTCGTGCCCGGCGAACAGCGAGCCGATCATGATCATCGAGGCGCCGAAGCGCACGCTCTTCGCGATGTCGCCGTGATCGCGGATGCCGCCATCGGCAATGATGGGTTTGGTTGCCACGCGCGCGCACCACTTCAGCGCCGAGAGCTGCCAACCGCCTGTGCCGAAGCCGGTCTTGAGCTTCGTGATGCAGACCTTGCCGGGGCCGACGCCGACCTTCGTCGCATCGGCTCCCCAGTTCTCGAGATCGATCACCGCCTCGGGCGTGGCAACGTTGCCGGCGATCACGAAGGCCTTCGGCAACTTCTTCTTGATGTACTCGATCATCTTGTGCACGCTGTCGGCGTGCCCGTGCGCGATGTCGATCGTGATGTAGTCGGCGCCGACGCCTTCGGCTGCGAGCCGGTCGATCACCGCATAGTCGGGCGGCTTCACGCCCGAGCTGATCGAGACGAACAGGCCCTTCTCGCGCATCTTCTTCGCGTAGGCGACGTTGTCGATGTCGAAGCGGTGCATCACGTAGAAGAAACCGTTCGCCGCCAGCCACTCGGTGATCGGCTCGTCGACGACGGTCTTCATGTTGGCCGGCACGACAGGCAGCTTGAACGTGCGCTCGCCGAATCGAGTGCCCGGGTCGCACTCGCTGCGGCTCTCGACGCGGCACTTGCGCGGCAACAGCAGGACGTTGTCGTAGTCGAAGATTTCCATGGTGAGTTCTCGCTCCTTGGGTCAGGCCCCCACGTTGAACGCAGTGTGAAGGCGAAGGCTGCGAGCGCTTGACTTGGCGGGCCCGGCTCGTGTCGCGAAACCGCCGGCGCGGGCGGTGCGAACGCAAAAAAAAGCCGGGCGCCAAAATTTGGGCCCGGTGGCGCATTCTACGCGGCTGGGATGTCCTTGTCGCGCACGGTGCCGGTGCCGGGGCTCGGAGTGGCGGCGAGGTCGGCGCTGGTGCGCTTGCCGACGCTCGCGCCGTGTTCAGCGATCCAGCGCTGCACGCGCAGGCGCCCGAGGTCGCGCAGCCGCTCGAGGAAGGGCAGGTGGGCGATCAGTCGGGTCTCGGGCTTCAACCCGGCAAGCTCGCCGTCGCCGTCGATCAAGTGGGTCCGCAGCCGCCGCAGGCGGCGCTCGATCGAGCCGTGCGGCCACGATGCGGCCCGCGCCTCGGCAATGGCCTCGCCAAGCAGCGTGGCCTCGCGCAGAAAACTCGCGCCGAACGCGAATTCGAGCGCGCGCTCACGGATCTCCTCTGCGCTGACGGGCGCGCGCGCAAAGCTGTGCGGCATCAGCGTCACCGCGAGCAGGTCGCGCACGCCGCTGCGCGCGAGCGGAAAGAGTGCTGGATTGGCGCTGTAGCCGCCGTCCCAGTACGGCTCGCCGTCGATCTCCACGGCGTGGTGCAGCGTCGGCAGACAGCTGCTCGCGAGCAACGCGTCGAGCGAGAGGTCGCGCTTGTCGCAGTTGTCGAACAAGCGCAGCCGGCCGCTGTTCGCGTGGGTGGCGGCAACAAAGAGGCGGATCGGGCTGTGTTCGCGCAGCGCGGCGATGTCGATCTGCTCGGCAAGCAAGTCTCGCAGCGGGTTCAGGCCGAGGGGATTGAAGTGGTAGGGCGAGACGAGCCGCATCCACACCATCGCGGTGCGTGTGGACAGCGCGAGTTCCGGCTGGTCGTTCGTGCCGGCGGTGAAGAACTCGAACGGCACCTGCGTGCCTATCGTCGTCCACAGCCGCTGCAGGGCGGCACGTGCTCCGGCGCGGCCGCCTTGCAGCATGCCGTGCGCAAGCGCGGCGCCGTTCAAAGCGCCGGCGCTGGTTCCGCTGATCGCGGCAATGGGCCAGTCGGTCGACTCCAGCAAGCCGTCGAGCACACCCCAAGTGAACGCGCCATGCGCGCCGCCACCCTGCAATGCAAGCGCCAGCGGCGGCGGAGAGAGCGGAGAGAACCAGGCCATTCGGTCGACGGTACTGCAAAGTGCGGGCCGCACTGTGAAGGAACGTTGAGCAGCACGCGCCGCTTCTAGAATGCCGCGATGCCGTTGCCTGCCGCGCCGCTCGACGCTGCCACCAAGCGCTTGCTGCCGTGGGTCGTCGCCATCGCGTTCTTCATGCAGACGCTCGACGGCACCATCCTCAACACCACGCTGCCGACGATGGCACGCGACCTCGGCGAGAGCCCGTTGCGCATGCAATCGGTGGTGATCGCGTACATGCTGACGGTCGCGCTCTTCATCCCCGCCTCCGGTTGGCTCGCCGACCGCTTCGGCACGCGGCGCGCATTTCTGACCGCGATCGTGCTCTTCAGCGTCGGCTCGCTCTTGTGCGCGCTCTCGCATTCGTTGGCTTTCCTGATCGCGGCGCGGGTACTGCAGGGCGTGGGCGGCGCGCTGCTGCTGCCGGTCGGACGGCTTGCCGTGCTGCGCGCGTTCCCGCGTGCCGAACTGATCAAGGTGCTGTCGTTCGTGACGATCCCCGGCCTGCTCGGCCCGCTCGTCGGCCCGCCGCTCGGGGGCTGGCTGGTCGAGGTCGCGACCTGGCACTGGGTATTTCTCATCAACCTGCCAGTCGGCTTGCTCGGCGTGATCGCCACGCTGCGCGTGATGCCCGATCTTCGCGGAGACACCGCTCGCGGCTTCGACTGGCCGGGCTTCGTGCTGTTCTCGCTCGGCCTCATTTTGATCTCGCTCGGCCTGCAGGGCCTGGGCGAGCATGCGCTCAGCGTCGCGGTGTCGATGCTGCTCGTGATCGGCGGGCTCGCGGCGATGGCCGGCTACTGGCTGCACGCGGCGCGCACGCCGAACGCGTTGTTCAGCCTGAAGCTGTTCGACATTCCGACGTTCTCGATCGGCATCCTCGGCAACCTGTTCGCACGGCTCGGCAGCGGTGCGATGCCTTTCCTCACGCCGCTGTTCCTGCAGGTCGGTCTCGGCTATTCACCGAGCCGCGCCGGCTTGAGCATGGTGCCCACCGTGATCGGCGCGATGACGATCAAGTTCTTCGCCGAGCGGGTGATCACGCGCTTTGGCTATCGCCGGGTGCTGACCCTCAACACGCTGCTGCTCGGCCTGTTCATCGCGAGCTTTGCGCTGGTCGACCGCAGCACGCCGCACTGGATGATCCTCGTCCAGCTCGGCTTGTTCGGTATCGTCAACTCGATGCAGTTCACCGCGATGAACACGCTCACGCTCGGCGATCTCGACGATGCCCGTGCGAGCGCAGGCAACAGCCTGCTGTCGGTGGTGATGCAGCTGTCGATGAGCCTGGGCGTCGCGGCGGCCGGTGCGCTGCTGGCTGCGTTCGTCACGGCGCCCGAGTCGAGCAGCGCGAGCGGCTTGCTGCACACGTTCCACGCGACCTACCTGTGCGTCGGCGCACTGTCGGCGACGGCCGCGTGGATCTTCTTCCAGCTCGGCCGGCGCGAAGGTCCGAGCGGTCCGGCGACGGTGATCGACAACTCCTAGGCGCTAAGCCCCGCGGGGCGCTTGCTGCGTCGCACGCTCATACCGAGCGCGCCGAGACCGAGCAGCAGCATCGCCCAGGTCGCAGGCTCCGGCACCGCGACGGGAATGAACCGCCAGGAATTGACGGACACGTCGAAGCGCATCTGTGCGGTCGAATCGGCGAAGTAAAGACCGAGCGACGGCGTGCTTGACTGCAGATCGATCGTCGCCGGGTCGAAGCCCGTGAACAGCGACCTGCCACCGAAGCCGATGATCGCGCCCTGGAACTTGGGAATGAAATCGGTCTGATAGCTGACCGTCTGTCCTCCCTGATACCCGGACAGCCAGAGCACTGTCGGGCTGGAGGACCGGGACGAGAACGACTCGTCCCGGATCTGGAAATCGTAGTTCAGCGTGCCGGCCGGGTCGATAAAGGCGATGCTCGGCTCCAACCCGACCTGGTATTGCGGCGCGACCACTGCGATCTCGAAGCTGCCGGTGATCGACGCGCCGTCGTAGTACGACTCGGGTCGCGGCGGCGGCGTGCCGAGCAGCTCGGGGTCGGCGTCGACGGTGCCGCTGAATTCGACCGTGAACGACGATTGCGCGATGGCGGGAATTCCCGCGACAAGCAGCATCAAACCGAGCAGCGAACCGATCACGAGTCTGAGTCTGGACATCGAAGCCTCCTTCGTCGCGCCGGTCGACCGGCGCGCCAAGTTACGGCGCCTGCGGACGCGCCGGCTACCCGCAGTTGCAACCACGGCAACCAGGTGTGGCGCGCCCACATGGCCACGGCTCCTTAGAATCCCCGTGATGTTTCCCCATGCTGCGGCCGAGACCGTGTCGAGCGACTCCGGTCTGCTCGCAAACCTGAACCCCGAACAGCTCGCCGCTGTGACCCTGCCGGCGCGCCCGGCGCTGATCCTCGCCGGTGCCGGCTCGGGCAAGACCCGCGTGCTGACCACGCGCATCGCGTGGCTGATCCAGACGGGCCAGCTCTCGCCGGGCGGCGTGATGGCTGTGACATTCACGAACAAGGCCGCGAAGGAGATGCTCACGCGCCTGGGCGCGATGCTGCCCATCCCGGTGCGCGGCATGTGGATCGGCACCTTCCACGGCCTGTGCAACCGCTTCCTGCGCGCGCACTGGAAGCTCGCGGCGCTGCCTCAGGGCTTCCAGATCCTCGACTCGAGCGACCAGCTCTCGGCTGTCAAGCGCGTCGTCAAGGCGATGAACCTCGACGAAGAACGCTTCGTGCCCAAGCAGATCACGTGGTTCATCGCCGCGCAGAAGGAAGACGGCCTGCGCCCGCAGCACGTCGAGGTGCGAGATGAGCAGACGCGCGTGATGGTGCAGGTCTACCAGGCCTATGAAGAGCAGTGCCAGCGCGAGGGCGTGGTCGACTTCGCCGAGCTGATGCTGCGCACCTACGAGCTGATGCGCGACAACGCTTCATTGCGCGAGCACTACCAGCGCCGCTTCAGGCACATCCTGGTCGACGAGTTCCAGGACACCAACAAGCTGCAGTACGCGTGGTTGAAGGTGTTCGCAGGCCCCGATGCGGCGGTGTTCGCGGTGGGCGACGACGACCAGAGCATCTACGCGTTTCGCGGCGCGCAGGTGGGCAACATGGCAGCGTTCGAGCGCGAGTTCCACGTCGAGCGCGTGATCAAGCTCGAGCGCAACTACCGCTCGTTCGGCAACATCCTCGATGCGGCGAACGAGCTGATCTCGCGCAATTCGAAGCGGCTGGGCAAGAACCTGCGCACCGAGGCGGGCCCCGGCGAGCCCGTGCGCGTGCACGAGGCCACCAGCGACTTCGCCGAGGCGCAGTGGTTCGTCGACGAGGCGCGGCAGCTGCACCGCGAAGGCACGCCGCGCAGCGACATCGCGCTGCTGTATCGCAGCAATGCGCAAAGCCGCGTGCTCGAGAGCGCGCTCTTCAACGCCGGCATTCCGTACAAGGTCTACGGCGGCTTGCGCTTCTTCGAGCGCGCCGAGGTGAAGCACGCGCTGAGCTATCTGCGCCTGATCGAGAACCCGAGCGACGACACGAGCTTCATTCGCGTCGTCAACTTTCCGGCGCGCGGCATCGGCGCGCGCACGATCGAGCAGTTGCAGGATGCCGCCAAGGGAACCGGACGCAGCCTCGTGCAAAGCGTCGGCGCCGTGCCGGGCAAGGGCGGAGCGAACCTGCAGGCGTTCGTTGCGCTCGTCGACTCGATGCGCGAGCAGACGCGGGGCCTGACCTTGCGCGAGATCATCGAGCACATGCTGCACTCATCGGGGCTTGTCGACTTCTACAAGACCGACAAGGAAGGCAAGGACAGGCTCGAGAACCTCGACGAACTCGTCAATGCAGCGGAGGCTTTCGTCACGCAGGAAGGCTTCGGCAAGGACGCGGTCGCGCTGCCGGTGGACGAGACGAATGCCGTCGCGCCCGACGCCGAAACCGGCGAGATCATGTCTCCGCTCGCAGCCTTTCTGACCCACGCATCGCTCGAAGCCGGGGATAACCAGGCCCAGGCCGGGCAGGACGCGATCCAGCTGATGACGGTGCATTCCGCAAAGGGCCTCGAGTTCGACTGCGTGTTCATCACCGGCCTCGAGGAGGGCCTCTTCCCGCACGAGAACTCGGTTGCCGATCTCGACGGGCTCGAGGAGGAGCGGCGGCTGATGTACGTTGCGATCACGCGCGCGCGCAAGCGCCTGTACCTGAGCTTCAGCCAGACGCGAATGCTGCATGGCCAGACCCGCTACAACGTGAAGAGCCGCTTCTTCGACGAGCTGCCGGACGGCGCGCTGAAGTGGATCACGCCGCGCAACCAGGGTTTTGGCTCCGGCTTTGCGCGCGAATACCAGGCAGCGTGGCAGCGCGGTTCGGGGCTGGGCTCGATGGTCGGGGCCGGGCGCGCCGCGCCGAGCGTTCCGAGCGCGGCGTCGATCACGCCCAAGCAGCCCTCGCACGGGCTGCGGTCGGGGCAGGGCGTGTTCCACACGAAGTTCGGCGAGGGCGTGATCGTCACGCTCGAAGGCAACGGCCCCGACGCCCGTGCGCAAGTCAACTTCGGGCGCCACGGCATGAAGTGGTTGGCACTTTCGGTCGCGAAGCTGACACCTGTCGATTGAAGGGCTTCTCGGCCTGTGTACGCTCGCGGGTGAATTGTTTTGGGGAGAACGACATGACCGCGTTCCGCTTGCTCGCCGTGGTGGCACCGCTCGCATTGGCCGCCTGCGCCTCGCCCACACTCGACGCGCAATGGCGAGACCCGCAAGTGCCCGGCAGCTACCTGCGCGGTGCGCGCGTACTCGTGACGTGTGAAGCCGGCGACCTGACCTTGAAGAAGATCTGCGAAGACCAGCTCGTCGCCGAGCTCACCGCGCGCGGTGCGACGACGGTGCTCACCGACGTCGGGGCCGATGTCGGCGGCGTGCGTCCCGGCGTGCCCGATGCGCAGTACCTGCCGGCCGCGCGCAGCAGCGGAGCCAAGGCGGTGGTCAGCATGAGCGTCGGCGTGTCGTCGCAGACCGTGAGCCCGGGCTTCTCGGTCGGCATCGGCGGCTTCGGTTTCGGGCGCCACAGTGCCGGCGGTGTCGGCGTCTCGGCGCCGATCGGGGGCGGCCAGGTCAGCAGCGGCTACTCGGCGAGCAGCCGTGTCACCGACGTGGCGAGCGGCAAGCTGATGTGGAGCGCGCGCGCGACGACGCCGCCGTCATCGGACATCAACGCGCAGCTCGCCGATCTGTCGAAGACCGTGGTCGACGCGGCGCAGAAGGCTGGTTTGTTCTGACTGCGCGGCAGGTCACAGCAGCCCCGCCCGCTTGACCGCGCGATAGCGGTTCACCAGTTCGGCCGGCAACCGCGCCGGCTCCACGTCCACCAGCAGCGCATCGCGCGCGGCAAGCCGCGCGAATGCGTCGTTGCGCGCCTGTGCGAACAGGTGTGCGCCGGCGACCTCGATGGCCTGCGCGTCGCCGGCCAGCGGCTGCTCGGCGATCTCGCGCAGCACGCGCTCGCGCAGGCTTGCGAGCAGCACCAGGTGGCGCGTGCGCAGCAGGCGAAGCGCCGGCTCCAGCTCGGGCATGTCCTCGTCGCGAAAGTTCGTCAGCACGACCACGAGGGCGCGCTTGCGATGCGCGCGGATCAGCTCGGTGGCGGCGACCAGGTAGTCGGAGTGGGTGGCGCGCGGCTCGACGTCGTAGAGCGCCGCCACCAGCGAGTTCAGGCTCGCCTGGCCCTTGCGAGGCGCGAATAGCCGTGCGTCGCCCGGCGCTGTGCCGAAGGTCATCGCGCCCACCGCATCGCCTTCCTTCAGCGCGACATGAGCGAGCAGCATCAACGCGTTCAGCGCCTCGTCGAAGTGGCTCGCGATGGCGGTCGAGCCTTCGTCGGCGCGCATGCGGCGTCCGCAGTCGAGCAGGAAGATCACGGTCTGGTCGCGCTCGTCCTGGAACTCGCGCACGATAGGGCGTGCATGCCGCAGCGTCGCTTTCCAGTCGATGTGGCGCACCGGGTCGCCCGGGTGGTACTCGCTGAGCTGCTTGAAGTCGGTGCCGGCGCCGCGCTGCGGGGCGCTCTTGATGCCGATCTCGGCGAGCCGATGATCGCCGGCAAGCCACGCGTAGCGCGCGACCGCGGCGAAGTTCGGATACACGCGAATCTGTTGTTTGTCGCCAGCCTCGAGCCGCAGCTGAAAGCTGCCGCCGAGCGTGCGCACACGCAGCTCTGCCGGCGCGAACATGACCGGGCCTCGCCTGCGCGGCGTCACTTGATATGCGAGCTCGGTCTTCGCACGCGCCGCGACGAGCACGCTGCGCGGCAAGCCCTCGAACGCGAGGCTCGGGTCGACCTGGTCGAACAGCTCGACGCGCCACGCCGCATCGCCTTCGTTGACGAGGCTGCCGCGCACGGTGTGCGGCACGCCGAGGGCAAACGCTGCCGGCAGCGTACGGCGCCAGGCCAGCGGGGCACGCCGCCAGGCGCGCAGGCTGCGCCAGAGGTCGGCGAGCGCCCACAGCAGCGCTGCTCCTGCGAGTGCGGCGAGTGCGATGCCGACGGTGCGCAGGGGCGCGCCGGCACCGAGTGCGACCGCGCCGGCCAGCGCCGTCGCGGCGAGCGCGAGCACGGCAGCGCGCGAGGGAATCAGCGCAATTCGCATGCGGGGAGGGAGCTCGTCGTTCCCTACAGTCGCGGCGCCTCGACGCTGTCGAGCAGCGCCGTGAGCAGCTCGTCGATGCGCCGGCCTTCGAGCTGGGCATCGGGTGCAAGCAGCACGCGGTGCCGCAGTGCAGGCAGTGCATGCTGCTTCACGTCGTCGGGCGTCACGAAGTCGCGCGCGTTCAGCAGAGCCGCGGCACGGGCCGCGCGCACCAGCGCGATCGCCGCGCGCGAGCCGGCGCCGTTGGCCAGGCCGTTCCAGGCGCGGGTTGCGCGTGTGATGCGAACCGCGTAGTCGACGACACGTTCATCGACCCGCACGAACGCCGCCATCTTCTGCAGCGACAGCACCGAGCGCCGCTCGAGCCGCGGCGACACGCCGGCAAGCGGCAACTGGTCGCCTGCCTGCTGCAGCGTGCTGCGCTGGACGATCGCCGCTTCCTCGGCGAGCGAGGGATAGTCGACCTCGATCTTGAACAGGAAGCGGTCGAGCTGCGCTTCGGGCAGCGGATAGGTGCCTTCTGTCTCGAGCGGGTTCTGCGTGGCAAGCACCATGAACGGTTTGTCGAGCGGCAAGGTCTGGCCCTCGATCGTGACCTGGTACTCCTGCATCACCTCGAGCAAGGCGCTCTGCGTCTTGGCGGGCGCGCGGTTGATCTCGTCGGCAAGCAACAGGTTCGTGAACACCGGCCCGCGGTGCACGCGCATCGCGCTCACATCGAGCGCGCTGCCGGCGCCGGTCTCGAGCACGCTGTGGCCCGTGATGTCCGAGGGCATCAGGTCGGGCGTGAACTGGACGCGGTTGCAGTCGAGCGTGAGCGCCTTCGCAAGCGCGCGCGCGAGCAAGGTCTTGCCGACGCCGGGCACGCCTTCGATCAGCACGTGCCCGCTCGCGACAAGCGCGATCAGCGTCTGGTCGATCACTGCGCGCTGGCCGACGACGGCCTTGCCGACCTCGTCGCGCAGCGCGGCAAGGACCTCGGCCGCGCGCTGGATGTCGGCCGGGTTCAACGAGGTGGGGGCGGCTCTTTCGTCCATGCTGGAGTGGTCCATGTGGGTGCGGTCACGCCGACTTCGGCGCCTTGGAGGAGGTGTTGGGGTTCAGCAGCAGCCGGCGGCGCGCCGTTTCGAGCAGCGCCAGCGTGCTGGGCAGGTGTTTGCCGAGCTCGGGATTCATCGCGCGTGCAAGCGTGTGCGCATCGATGCCGACCAGCGGCGCGAGCAGCGCGGCACGTTCGCCGACGATCAGCGTGTCGTAGCCGTGCACGCGGCCGCGCGCGCAGCTCTCGAGCGCGCGCAGTTGCGCACGGTGCAACGCGCGGCCGCGGTGGTGTGCGATGAATGCCGCGGTGCCACGGATCTGCTCGGCGATCGAACGCCGCGCCACCGGTGTTGCGGGCAGCCTCGGGCCGAAGCGGGCGGCGGCGCGCCACAGCGCGAAGGCGAGCGCGAGCGCGCCGAGCAGGATGGCCGGGGCGCCGCTGTGCCACAGCGTGGTGAGGAGCGGGGGGCGCGTCTCGTTGACCACGAGCCAGAGCTGCTGGCCTCGTGCGAGACGCAGCGCTGCGGTCAGCAGCAGCGCGTCGTCGTTCTCGAGCAGCGTCGTGCCGTAGATCGGCAGACGCGTGTTCGTGGCCGTCACGCTGCCCTTGCCGAGCGGCACGCGCAGCATCACGTGGCCGCGCGCGTTGTCGAGCGCCCATTGCGCCGTGTTGCCCGATTGCAGGATGGACGCGCTGCCCTGGCAGGTGGCGTAGTTGCGGTGAACGCCGAACGCAGGCGGCACGTTCGCGGGTTCGGAGAGCTTCGGGCACGCGACCGGCCGCACGCGCGGCAGAGTCGTCGGTCCGACCGTGCGCCGCGGCGGCGGTGGGGAAGGTGCGGCGGCCTCGCGTTCCTGCGTCTCGTTGTCGGAATCGTCTTCGTCTTCGTCGTCCTCCTCCTTGCCCGAGGAGGCTGCCGATGCCGGCCGTGGCGCCTTGAGGGTCGGTGGCGGTATCGACTTGATCGTCGTCCAGGCGAGCTCGGGGCCGTAGTAGTCATAGGCCGGCAGCACCAGGTGGCCACCCGCTTCGACCCAGCGCTGCAGCGCGGTGATGCGTTGCGGGAAGAGGTCCCAGAACCACGAGCTGAGCACGAGCGTGGCGCCGGGCGGCGGCAGCCTGTCGAGGTTGTCGGGCGTGCTGAGCTCCACGCCGAGCGCTGCGTTGAAGCGCTTGAAGGCATAGAGCGGATCGGTCTTCGCTGGGCCACGCAGCTCGGGTGGCACCTCGACGTCGGTCCATTCGGTGTTGAACGCGAGCCAGGTGCCGGCGCCTGCCAGCAGCAGCGCCGCAAGCGCCGCTTGCGTGTGCCCTCGGGTCCAGTTCATGCAGCCGCCCCGGCCGCGCTCGGCTCGCCGATGGGTTCGACGCGCTTCGCCGCGAAGTGCGCGTCGAAGCCGTCGAACAGCGCTGCGACGCTCCCCGCTTCGGGCCAGCGCGCTGCGTACACCGCGATCTGCCATGCGCCCACCAGGCGCTCGAAGAACGCGCCGGCCGCGGCAGGCATCGCAGCGCGGGCGAGCGCCACGCACTCGCCCTCGGTGCTCGCGCTGCGGATCGCGACGCCATGGTCATGCACGAGGCGCGACAGCGCGCCCCGATACAGCAGCGAGAGCGCGGCACGCTGCTCGCCGCGCTGCCACAGTGCGCGCGCGGTGGAGGCGATGTCGTCCGGCAGGCTGTCTGGGCGGATGTCGAGGTCGTTGACGTGACTGGGCGGGATCACTGCCGTGCGGCCAGCCACTGCATCGGCGCGCACGCGCATCCATCGCCACGCGAACACGATGAAGAACGCGATGGCGATCGCGCCGAGCAGCCACATCAGGCCGCGCCCGGCTTCGGACATCCAGCGCACCATGTCCACCAGCCACGGCGCCGGTGCTTCGGCACGCCGCTTCTCCTTGTCCGGCTTCATGCGCAGCGAGCGTTCGGTGCGCGGCCCGCCGAGGTTGGGGTCGCTTCGCACGGCGGCCACCGCGCGCGCCACGTCCTCGGGCGTGGTGGCGAGGGCGGCTGCGCTTGCCGATGCGGCCGCTTCGCCCGGCGGTTGCGTGGCGGCGGGTTGGGCCGGTGCAGGCTCGGACACGAGCCCGGTGACGAGCGCCAGGGCCAGTGCGAGCGCCCGCACGGTGTCAGGCCGCGAACGCAAGTCGAAACTCCTGTTCGATGTCCCAGGCTTCGAGCTCGACGCGCCGGTTCAGGTACATCGCAAACCCTGCGGCAACGTAGAACGGTTCGAGCAGCAGCACGATGCCCGCATAGGCAAGCGAGACGAGCAGCGAGGTCATCGTGCCGTCGCTCCTGGTCAGCGCCTCGAACCAGGGCCGGAGGTCGTCACCCGGCACGAGCCAGGCCCCGAGCGCGATCAGGCCGATGACCAGCACCATCTCGAGGTTCGCGAACACCAGATGCATGCCGAGCGCCTGGCTCTGCTTGTCCTTGAGCAGCTGCCGGCGCCGGTTCTTCGCGGCGCTGCCGCGCTGGCCCTCGAGCTGGGCGGCCGGTTGCGTGTACGAGCGCCACGGCGAGAGCCGGCGCCCAAGCAGGCTCGCGGGCAGTTGCTGCCACCACACCGAGGAGCGGTCGCGCCAGAGGTCTGACCAGCGCGTCGGCGTGCCGAACACCGAGCGCGCAAGCACGTACAGCAGGCTGCGGTCGAGCCAGGGCTTGAGCCAGAACAGGATCAGCCCCGGCAGCCATCCGGCGAGCTCGACCGTCGACAGCGCGATCAACACGACCACGAGGTACAGCGGTACGAACGTGGCCCAGATCGAGCGCGCGTTCGCCTGCACGAGACGCACGCCCAGGTCGGTGGCCTCGCTCATCGAGCGCGGCCGAAGGTGGAGCGCGAGCGCATCAACCTGCATGGTGGCCCGCGTGCTGCGCGTGCTGTCCTCGTGCGGGACGGCCCTGTGCGCAGAGATAGGCGATCACGAGCACCCAGCACGCCGCGCCCACGCCGTACTTGACGGCCGGGCTGACCCAGCGCGCCGAGGACCAGAACGCCTCGATGCCGGCCGCGACGAGGAGCATCGCGATCGTTCCGTAGATCAGCACGGCTGCCTCGGACGCCGCGAGCTTCAGCGCTTCGAGCCGCGTGCGCCGGCCGGGTGCGAGGAGCGCCTGGCCGAGGCGCAGGCCGGCCGCACCGGCAATCACGATCGCGGTCAGCTCGAACGCCCCGTGCGTGACGACGAACGAATAGAACGCTTCGCCATGCCCGCGCGCCGTGAGGTAGCCCGCGACAGAGCCCGCCGCGGCGCCGTTGAACGCGAGGAAGAACAGGCTGCCCAGGCCGAAGAACACGCCGCCTGCGAAGCACTGGAACGCGATGCCGATGTTGTTCTTGATGTAGTGCCCGAACATGACCCAGTCGGAGTCGGCACCGCGTTCGCGGCCGAGCGGATCGCGTCCCGGGCCGTACATGTGGTCGAACTGGCGTGCGGTTTCGGCGTCGTGCACCGAGAGCACGAGGCCCGGGTCGAAGAACGTCGCGAGGCCGAGCAGGAACAGCGGCAATGCGAACACCAGGCCGGCCACCAGCATGTAGCGCCAGTGTGCGCGCACCGATTGCGGAAAGTCGACGAGCGCGAGGCGCTTCAGCCGCGCCATGCCGTAGTCGCTTCGACGGTAGATGACCTGATGCGCACGATGAGTCAGCTCCTCGAGGCGCGCGGTCAGGTGGACGGGGTATGCACGGGAGCGTGCGAGCGCCAGGTCTTCGCAGGCGGCGCGATACAGCGCGGCGAGGTGCGCGGGGTCGAAGTGCGCGGGGTCGAGCGGGGCGGGTGCGCCCGTGCTTGCCTTCTTCGTCGCCTTGCGCCCTTGCTCGAGCGCGGCCAGCGAGCTCTCGAGCTCGTCCCAGCGCGCGCGCTGGCGTGACTCGAACTGCAGTGGAGTCATCGACGCCCCAGCAGCCACTGCGCAACGCCGAGCAGGCGCTGCGTCGCCCGCGCGGCATCGTCGGGCGAGCGGCCCACGGCGGGCAACGCGAGCTCTGCGAGTTCGTCGAAGCGCGCCGGCGTGAGCCGTGTCGCGCGGCCCGCCCAGGCTACGATGACGGCTTGCTCGTGCGTCGACAGCGTGCGTGCAGGCGCGCGCGGCGGCGCGTCGGGAAGGGTGCCGTGCAGCCGCGTGCTGCCGGCGTGCACGACGAGTGTGCCGGCGGCGAGGTCGCCGATGCGCTTGAAGTCGGGTCGAAGCAGCATCGAGACCGCGCCGAAGCCATACAGCAGCGGCAGGAAATCGGCCGCGCGCAGCAGGTTGCGCACGAGCGACGCGGCCGGCGTGATCGGAAGTCCCGAATCCATCAGCACCTTCAGGCCCACCGCCCGCTTGCCCGGCGTGGCCGAGCCCGGCAGCAGCTCGAACAGCACCGGGTACAGCCACTCGACGAGAAACAGCAGGATGAGAAACAGCGCGCCGCCCAGCTTGTTCATGCTGCCAAGCGCGATGCTTGCGATGATCAGGATGGTCGCGCGGATCAACGCGTCGATCAGGAACGCATAGGTGCGTGCGACGATGCCCGCAGGCCGCAGCACGAGCTCGATGCCTTCGGGTGCCTCGGCCGTGACGACGGTGTCCAGCGACGTCATGACGGCGCCCCGCGCAGGGCGCTTCTCTTCAAGCCTTGACGACGATCGTGTCGGCGATGTTGTCGTGCAGGCACTTGCGCGAGTCGCGGAAGATCATCAGGCAGTCGACCAGCGCGTAGATGGCACCGACGAACGGAATCATCACGATGATCCAGCCGACGAGATAGCGCAGGCCGAGCAGGCGGCCGAGCGTTGCGCGCTCGCCGTTCGTGCGCACGATGCGCATGCCCAGAAGCTTCTTGCCGATCGTCTGCCCCTGCGTGTGCAGCAGGTAGCCCTGCACCAGCACGAACAGCACGAAGCCGAGCACGATCTGCCCGGCGATCATCCCGACGCCGACGTTGCCCTTGCTCGGATCGAGCGAGCGAAACGCGACGATCGTCAGGATCCAGTAGATGGCGCCTTGCACCAAGCCGTCGATCAGCACCGCCAGCAGCCGCATGCCGCGGCCCGCGAGTTCGGTGGCGTCCGTCGCGACGTCTGCGACCTCGGCGGTCGGCGGTGCAAATCGATTGTTCCCCGCAGTGCCCTCAGTTGCCGTGCTCATTCAAGCCCTCCGCCCGTGGCGCGTGGTTGTGGTGGCGGGCATCGTAGCCGAAGGGATGCGCGTCAGCCAGCAACGGCGCCGGGTCGTGACGCCTCGGTCGTGAAGCGTGCCGCGGTCGTGATGCCGCTGGCAGGGTCGAGCGCGTTGTCCACCACCCGCACGCTGGCCCGCAGCTGTTTGGCGTCGAGCGAGAAGCGCATGTAGCCGCGCTGGTCGCTGCGCCCGTAGCGCATGTGCGGGTTCAAGCCGAGCACGGCATCGATGCGCGACTGCGGGAAGCTCAGGCTCGTGATCGAGGTGCCGCAGTATTCGGTCGCGATGGCCGGCGAGGCCGGGTTGTCGAAGTCGAGCTTCAGGTCGGCGACGTAGTTGCTGTGCACGTCGCCGCCGAGCACGACGACGCCGCCGACCTTGCGCTGAACGATCGAGTCGAACAGGCGCTGGCGTGCCGGCGCATAGCCGTCCCAGCCGTCGGTCCAGTAGGTGCCGGCACCGTTCGCGGTGTCGGTCCACGAGAAGCGCGCCATCAGCGTCTGCTGTGCGACGAGGTTCCACGGTCGCGTGGTGTCCCAGCCCTCGGCGAGCCAGCGCTCCTGCTCGAGCCCGAGCAGCGTGCGCTTCGGGTCGAGGAACTCGGGGCAGCTCTTCAGCGCCACGGTGTTGGAGCCACCGCGGTTGGGCTTCGGGCAGACCTGCGGGTCGCGGTACTGACGGTCGTCGAGCAGGTGGATGCGCGCGAGCGTGCCCCAGTCGAGGCGGCCCGTGATGCGCATGTCGGGGCCGCGCGGGCGTGCCGACTTCGGGAACGGCAGGTGCTCCCAATAGGCCTGGTAGGCCGCAGCACGCTGGGCGCGGAAATCGGGCTCGAGCTCCTGCCCCTGCAGGTTCGCGTAGTCGTTGCCGACCTCGTGGTCGTCCCAGACGAGCAGCCAGGGCACGCGCGCGTGGATCGCCTGCAGGGCAGGGTCGCTCTTGTGCGTGGCGTAGCGCGCGCGGTACTGCTCGAGCGTGCGCACGATGCCGCTGCCTTCGAGCGGGCGCACGGCGTTCTTGCCCGTCGGGTATTCGTAGATGTAGTCGCCGAGGAACATCACGAGATCGAGTTCTTCGGCGGCCATGTGCCGCCACGCGGCGTAGTGGCCGGTGTCGAAACGCTGGCAGCTCGCGATCGCGAAGTTCAGCGTGCTGGCCTTGTCGGCGGCTGGCGCGGTGCGCGTGCGCCCGACAGGGCTCTCTTGTCCGAGGGCGCGAAAGCGGTACCAGTACCAGCGCTCAGGGGCGAGCCCGGTCGGCTCGGCGTGCACGCTGTGAGCCCACGCGGCTTCGGCCACTTCCTCGCCTTGCGCCGCGATGTCGCGAAAGTTCTCGTCGCGCGCGATCTGCCATTGCACCGGCACGCTCTCGGGCAGGGCGGGGCCGGTGAGCCGGGTCCACAGCACCACGGCGTCAGCGCGGGGTTGCCCGGAAGCGATGCCCAAGCCGAAGCGCGGCAGATCGGCCGCGTGGCCGGACGCCAGCAGCCACGGCGCTGCGATCAGTGCGGCGCTGCCGCGCAGCAGCGTACGGCGCGCCGCCAACCCTCTCGCACCGCCCACGCTCAGATCCCCACGTCGTCGATCTCGCGGTACACGTCGCGCAGCCACATCTTCACGCGCTGGCGGTCCATCAGGCCGAGCCCGGCGCCTGCGCCGGCCGGGTCGTTGGTGTTCTTCGCCTTCCAGAAGCTGCTGCTGCCGGCGTCGATCTTCTGCATCACGCCTTCGTGCAGGCGCTTGATCGAGACGACGCGCGCGCCGAGCTGGATTGCGCGCGCCTGCTCGCCGGATTGTTCGAGCACCGAGAAGTCGTTTCCGCGGATCTGGTTGCGCACGAGCACGTACTTCATGCCGGTGCCGAAGCGGTCGAGCAGCTTCTTCAGCAGGTCGACGGAGTCCTTGCCGCTGTCCATCACGTGCCAGTAGTGCACGGCCATGCCCATCTCGTCGGCCAGGTTCAGCACGCCGCCGTCGTCGATCCAGCGCACCAGCGGATCGTGCGTCTGCGCGGCGAGGTCGACCAGCACGCGGCGCTCGGGCTGCTCGGCAGCGGCTTCGACGATCACGTCGAGCGCCGCGTAGTGGTCCATCACGACCGGCGAAGCGTAGCCATCGTAGAAGCGCATCAGCGCGCCGTGCGATCGATCGGTGTCGAACCCGATGAACGGGATCTCGCGGTCGATCATGTACTGCGCGAGCACACGTGCCGTGAGCGACTTGCCGACGCCGCCTTTTTCGCCGCCGATGAAATGGATGTGGGCCATCTGTTCAGTCCTTGGGGCCGTCCCGGGGGTGGACGGACGGCACATTCTCCACGACTACGGGCTCACGGTGGATCGACCCGATCGCTCCTGCGCAAGCGCACGCACTCGGGGTGCGCTGCCCAGCGCGACATCGCGCACTGCGCCTGCATGCAGCGGTACAGCGCGAACTGGGTGCGGCCGGCGCAGGCCTGGCGCGGGTCGCCCGCAGTCTCGGCAGCTGCGCCGCGGCGCCGCGCGGAGTTGCTCTCGCGCGCCGGCGGGGCAGTGGCCGCCGTCGCGTCTTCGGTCGTCGGGGCCGCGGCCGGGCCGGGTGCAGCTGCGGCAGGTGCGGGCTCGGTCTTCGGTGCGTCGGTGCCGGTGATCGGCGCCGCGGAGGGTTCGGCCGATGCGGGCAGCTCGGCGGTCGGCGCCGGCGCCGGCGCCGTCGAGGGCAGCGCCGTGCCGCCGCCGGGCGATGCTGTCGGCGGGAGATCGAGCTGCGGCCCGCGCGGATCCCACACGCCGCTGACCGCGAGGATCACAACGATGGCAAGCGCCGCGATGGCGATGACGAAGGCCGACATGCGCAGCACCGGCGACGCGAGCAGCGAACGCTTCGGGCGGAACGAGGCGGCAATGCGCTCCGCGGTGGCGTCGCCGTACATCGAGGCGTGATAGGCCGCTTCCCGATCGGCATGGGCATCGGCACCGGCCAGCGGGTCCGCCTCGCCCGGTCCATGCGCCGGCATGTGGGGCGGCACGTGTGGTGGTGCGTATGGCGGCGCGTGTGGCGGCGTATGCGGCGTGTGAGGCGCGCCATGTGGCGCCGTGGGAGTCGCATCCCTCCGATTCGGATGCTCGACGTGCACGTGCGAAGCATGCGCAGCGGTCGCCGCATGGTCTGCGTGCGTTCCATGCCCGAACGGCTCGTGAACCGGCGGAACCGGCGAGCCGAACGCGAAGTTCAAGGTCGGCTCCAGGCGCGGATCGGGGGCCGGCGCCGGGCGGTGGCGAATAACGGTCTCGTCGCCCCGTTCAGGTTCGTGAGGCTCCGGCAACCGGTCACCGAACATCGACGAAACGTCGATCGTTTCGTCGACTTCCTCTTCCAGTGGGTCGATTTGAGCGGCCGTTGCAGGCAGCGGCGGCACGGGTGCGGCTGCACGGGCCTGCGGTGCCTGAACGGGCGCAGGCGCAGGCGCCGCCAGCGCCGCGCTCTGCGCCTCCAGGCGCCGCAGGAGATGCCGAAATTCGTCCAGGCTTTGCGGCCGTTCGGCAGGCGCGGTGGCGGTGGCACTCGACAAGGCATCGAGCAGCGCATCGCTGTAGTTCGACACCGCGCCTGCGCCGAGCAGCCGATGGATAGACGCACGCAAGGATTCGTGGCCGATCGGT
>Ga0075370_10000219_pt1 | contig 20410 bp, 19 predicted proteins | sample EndMethybrTD3035_FD_71398 | JGI IMG/M metagenome (GOLD analysis project Ga0075370, IMG submission 71398) | Populus endosphere microbial communities from Tennessee, USA - Endosphere MetaG P. TD hybrid TD303-5 | ecosystem: Host-associated > Plants > Roots > Endosphere | place: USA: Tennessee... | reverse complement strand
GCGTCTGAAGTGAAGGCGCTGCTCGCATTGCCGGGCGTCGAGCGCCGTATCGAGCCACTGGCGCTGGCCGAGATCTTCACGTTCTGGGCACCGGTCGGATCGCGGTCGGTGTTTGCCGGGATCGAGTCGCTGCCGCCGGGCCATCTGCTCGTTGCCGAAGCGGGCCGCACGGTGACCCGAGCCTACTGGGACTGGCAATTCCCGCGGGGCATGCCGGACGAGCAGCACAGCGCCGACGAATATGCGGAAGAGCTGCGCTCGCTGCTGATCGATGCAGTCCGGCTGCAGCTGCGCGCGGACGTGCCCGTCGGCGCTTACCTGAGCGGCGGCCTCGACTCCTCGATCATCACCTCGCTGATCCATCACTTCACCGACACGCCGCTGCGCACCTTCTCGCTGACCTTCGACGATCCGGAGTTCGACGAAAGCGCGCATCAACAGCAGTTGGTCGACTACCTCGGAACCGAGCACTCGCAGGTGCGCTGCTCGCACGCCGACATTGCGGCGGCGTTTCCGAAGGCGATCTGGAACACCGAATCGCCGGTACTGAGAACGGCGCCGGTGCCGCTGATGCTGCTGTCGGGACTGGTGCGCGAGCAAGGCTACAAGGTCGTGCTGACCGGCGAAGGCGCCGACGAAGTGTTCGGCGGCTACGACCTCTTCAAGGAGGCGAAGGTTCGGCGCTTCATGGCGCGCCAACCCGATTCCCGAGCGCGGCCACAACTGCTGAAGCGGCTGTACCCGTACCTGCGGCACTCGCCGGCGAGCAGCGCGGGTTTCGCGAAAGCTTTCTTCAGCGAAGGCGTCGAGCACATCGGCGAGCCCTATTTCGCGCACATTCCGCGCTGGAACACGACCGGGCGGATCGCCCAGTTCTTCTCGCCGCAGCTGCGCGACTCGCTGGCCGGCTGGGACGCGTACGCAGCGATCGAAGCCACGTTGCCGAGCGGGATCCGCGGCTGGTCGCCGATGGCGCGCGACCAGTACGTCGAGGCGCACACGCTGATGTCGGGCTACCTCCTGAACTCGCAGGGCGACCGGATGGCGATGGCCAACTCGATCGAGGGCCGGTTCCCCTTCCTCGATCACCGCGTCATCGAATTCGCCAACCGGCTGCCGCCGCGCTACAAGCTGATGGGCCTCACCGAGAAGTACCTGCTGAAGCGGTCGATGACCGGGCTGCTGCCCGAGGCGGTACGCCGGCGCAACAAGCAGCCGTACCGGGCGCCCGACAACCAGAGCTTCTTCCAGGATGGTGTGCCGGTTCCGTACGTGTCCGATTTGCTCAGCGAAAGACGTTTGAGGGAGGCGGGCTACTTCGAGCCGGCAGCCGTTGCCAAGTTGCTGGCCAAATGCCGCGCCGGGCGCGCCATCGGGTTCGGCGACAACATGGCGTTCGTCGGCATCCTGTCGACGATGTGGGTCGACGAGATGTTCGTGCGGCAGCGGCCGAGCGCGTCGATGCCGCTGGCCGCGTGACGCTGAAAACAAGGGAGAAGGACTTGCTGCTGCATCAGTTGTTCGAACGCTCTGCACGACGCCAGCCCGACAAGACTGCGATCGTGTTCGACGACGTCGCCTGGAGCTATGCAACCATCGACGCGCTCGCCGATCAGCTGGCCGCCCACCTGCAGCAACGTGGCGTCGCCCGGGGGGATCGCGTCGCGACTTACCTGGACAACAGCGTCGAGGCCGTCGTCGCGCTGTACGCGGCGCTCAAGTGCGGCGCGGTCGTGATGCCGGTCAACCCGCTCGTGAAGCTCGACAAGCTGGCCTACCTGTTGAACGATTCGCGCGCCAGCGCACTGGTCGCCCATGTCGTGCTGCGTGCCGATTTCGAAGGAGCGCTCGCCCAGAACAAGAGCGTGCACACCTGCTTCGTTGCCGGCGGTGCCGATCGGGCAGAGTTCGCGGACGCACGGTGCCTGCCCTACCCCGCCAACGGCGCCGCGCCGTTGAAGCCGACGGCCCCGCCGACGATCGATCAGGATCTCGCCAGCATCATCTACACGTCCGGATCGACCGGCGACCCGAAGGGCGTGATGCTGACGCACCTCAACATGGTGTCGGCTGGGAATTCGGTGAGCACCTATCTCGGCCTGCGCGAGGACGACGTCATCCTGTGCGCGCTGCCGCTTGCGTTCGACTACGGGCTCTACCAGATCCTGATGGGTATGCTGATCGGCGCCACGGTCGTGCTCGAGCGCTCGTTCGCGTTCCCGGTCAAGGCGCTGCAAACGATGGCCCGGCATCGCGTGACCGTGTTTCCGGGCGTGCCGACCATGTTCTCGCTGCTGCTCCAGCTGAAGACCCTGCGCGATCACCCGCTCGAGCAGCTGCGCATGATCACCAACACGGCGGCGGCGCTCTCGGAAGAGCACATCCGCCAGCTGCGCCAGCTCTTCCCGCAGGCCACGCTGTTCTCGATGTACGGCCTGACCGAATGCAAGCGCGTCACCTACCTGCCGCCCGAGCAGCTCGACATCCGTCCGACCAGCGTCGGCCGCGGCATGCCCAACGAAGAGGTCTGGCTGGTCGACGAAGAGGGCCGGCGCCTGCCGAACGGGAGCACGGGCGAATTGGTGATCCGCGGCAGCAACGTGATGCGCGGCTACTGGGAGAAGCCGGAGGCCACCGCGAAGCGCTTGAAACCGGGCCCGACCGCGGGCGAAATGGTCCTTTATTCGGGGGATATCTTCAGGACCGATTCAGAGGGATATTTGTATTTCGTGTCGCGTCGCGACGACATCATCAAGAGCCGGGGTGAGAAAGTCAGCCCTCGCGAGGTCGAGAATGTGCTCTATGGCATGCAAGGCGTGTTCGAGGCAGCGGTGGTGGGGATGCCCGATGCGCTGCTCGGCGAGGCTGTCAAGGCTTTCGTCGTCGTCCAGCCCGGCCACGAACTGAGCGAGCGCGACGTGATCAAGCACTGCCTGTCGAAGCTCGAGAGCTTCATGGCACCCAAGCAGGTCGTTTTTGTCGACAGCCTGCCCAAGACAGACACAGGGAAGATCAAAAAGACAGAACTGGCACGCTAGAGGCCAGGCACGTTGTTGGAAGGGTAGTGAAGAACATGAGCGACATCAAAGACCGGGTTCGCGCATACATCGTCGAGAACTTCGTGATGGGTTCGAGCACGTTCGTGCTGAACGACACCGATTCGTTCATGGATAAGCACGTGGTCGATTCGACCGGCTTCCTCGAGCTGGTCACCTTCATCGAAGACAGCTGGGCCGTCACCGTCGAGGACGACGAGATGATCCCCGAGAACCTCGACAGCCTCGCGAACATCGAAGCGTTCGTGAGCCGCAAGCTGCCGGCGTTGCCGCAAGCAGCCTGATCCCGTGTCCAACGGGATTCCCGGGCCGCGCTCGCTCGAGATCGACTGCAGCGCGGAGGTCGATCGCATCTCGCGCTGGATGGTCGACGTGGTCGGCCAGCAGTTGCACCGGCGCGGCGTCGTGCTCGGGCTGTCGGGCGGCGTCGACAGTTCGGTGTGCGCTGCGCTCGCGGTGCGTGCGCTCGGCGAGAAGAAGGTTTTCGGACTGCTGATGCCTGAAGTCGACTCGTCGTCGGCGAGCGCGTCGCTCGGCGGCCGGGTCGCCGAGCAGCTCGGGATCGAGCACCGGCTGGAAGATATCGCACCGGCGCTGCGGGCGATCGGCTGCTATCGCGAACGCGATGCGGCGATCCGCGCCGTCTTTCCCGACTACCGCGAAGACTGGAAGAGCAAGATCGCGATCGCCGGCGGCGCGAAGGGCGGCGTCAACTTCTTCCGCATGATCGTGCAGTCGCCGTCCGGCGAGATGTTCGACAAGCGCCTGCCGATCCGCGAGTACCTGCAGATCGTCGCGGCCACGAACTACAAGCAGCGCCTGCGCAAGACGGTCGAATACTTCCATGCCGACCGGCTGAACTACGCGGTGATCGGCACCCCGAACCGGCTCGAGTACGAGCAAGGCTTCTTCGTCAAGAACGGCGACGGCGCCGCCGACATCAAGCCGATCGCGCATCTCTACAAGACCCAGGTCTACGCGCTGGCGCGCCACCTCGGGTTGCCGCGCGAGGTCTGCAACGCCGCGCCGACGACCGACACCTACAGCCTGCCGCAGGGTCAGGACGAGTTCTACTTCTCGCTGCCCTATCACCAGATGGACCTGGCACTGTGGTCGCACAACCACCGCATCCCGGCAGCCGGCCTGGCCAGCGCGCTCGACATCGAGACAGAGCAGGCCGAGCACATCTACGCGGACATCGAGGCGAAGCAGCGCACGACCCGCTATCTGCACCTGCAAGCCCTGCTGGTCGAGCCGGTGTTCGTGAGGCCGCCAGAATGAGTGGTGCGCGCGTGCCGGATCGTTCGGATTTCGACGCGCGCCGCGATGAGCTCGCGCGCGAGCTGACGCTGCTGCCCGACAAGCCGCAGGAGACCGCAGACGCGACCTTGAAGGTCCTGTGGTGGCTCGCGGCTGGCGAGCCGATGTCGGTCGAACTCGCCGCCGAACGCATCGGTTTGCCGCAGCTCGACAGCGCCGCTGCCGCACGGCTCGACGCGCTCGTCGCGCGCCGGCTCGGCGGCGTGCCGCTCGCACACCTGAGCGGCCGCCAGCGCTTCATGGGTCTGGAGATGCTCGCCGGCCCCGACGCGCTGATCCCTCGCCGCGAGACCGAGCTGCTCGCCGGTGCGGCACTCGACCTGCTGAAGTCCATGACCCGCAACGACGCCACCACCACAGTGATCGACGTCTGCACTGGGTCGGGCAACCTTGCGCTCAGCCTCGCTGCCGGCGAACCGCGCGCGCGCGTTCTGGCGAGCGATCTGTCGGCCGATGCAGTCGCGCTGGCGCGGCGCAATGCCGAACACCTGGGCCTCGCGAAACGGGTCGACTGGCGGGTTGGGGATCTGCTCGAACCGTTCGACGAGCCGGCCCTGCATGGTTCGGTCGACCTGCTCGTCTGCAACCCGCCTTACATCTCGAGCCAGCGCGTCGACACGCTGCCGAACGAGATCATCGGCTTCGAGCCGCGTCTCGCATTCGACGGCGGCGCGCTCGGCGTGCGCATCTTGCAGCGCCTGGTGCGCGAAGCACCTCGCTATCTGCGCAAGGGCGGCTGGCTCGCGTTCGAAGTCGGCCTCGGGCAAGGGCCGGCGGTCCTGAAGCGGTTGCAGGCCAGCGGGCAGTTTGCGCAGCAGCGCAGTGTCGCCGACGCGCACGGCGACATTCGCGCCGTGCTGGCATCGACCTGAAACGACCGCGCCATGTTCGAGAACCTGCGTTGCGACGCCAAGCGCTACGAGCCGTGGTACTGGAGCGCCGGATTCTGGATCACCGCGATCTATCGCTACGGCATGTGGGCAAGCGCCCTGCCTTCGCCGCTGCGCCTGCCCTTGTGGATCGTCTACCGCATCGTGCACATGCTGTGCTTCCGCCGCTACAACGTGCATCTGTGGGCGGGGCGCAGCGGAGCACGCATCGGCCCGGGGCTGTGCCTGATCCATCCGACCAACGTAATGATCGGCAAAGGCGTCGAGATCGGTCCCGATTGCCTGATCTTCCACGACGTGACGCTGGGAACCGGACTGCTGCCCGGCACGCCGAAGGTCGGTGCCAATGTCGACATCTACGTCGGCGCGCGCATCCTCGGTGGCGTGACCATCGGCGACCGCGTGATGATCGGCGCGAACTGCGTCGTCTCGCGCGACGTGGCGTCCGACATGGTCGTGATGCAGGCACCGGTACGCGGCATCCCGCGCTCGTTGTCGCCACATGCGCAGGCGAAAGGCGCTGGGGCGCCCGCACCGGCTGCCCGCGCCCATGACGGCGACGGAGTGCCCGAATCGGCAGCGTGATGACGCGCAGCGCGGCTGGTAGACTGCGACGCCGATCGAAGTCCCCGGCTCGCGCCCTGCGGCGGGCCGCCACCTGCAGAGCCTTCGCGTGAATCAGCGCGCCAACGAACCCGCACCGCCCTACCCGGGCAATCTCTTCGTCGTCGCCGCGCCCAGCGGCGCCGGAAAGTCCAGCCTCGTCAGCTCGCTGCTGGAGGTCGACTCGCACCTCGTCGTCGCGATCTCGCACACGACGCGCCGTCCGCGCGGCCAGGAGCAGGACGGGCGCGAATACCACTTCGTGGACGAGGCCACTTTCCGCTCGATGATCGAGCGCAAGCAGTTCTTCGAGTGGGCTGAGGTGCACGGCCATCTCTACGGGACGTCGCGTGGTGCGATCGAGGATCGCATCACCGGCGGGCACGATGTCGTGCTCGAGATCGACTGGCAAGGTGCGCTGCAGATCAAGAAGCAGTTCCCGACCGCGGTGCTTATCTTCATCCTGCCGCCGAGCTGGGAAGAGCTGTTGCAACGGCTGCACCGGCGCGGCGAAGACAAGCCCGAGGTGATCGCCCAGCGTATGGAAAACGCGCGCGTCGAGGTCTCGCAGGCTCGGCATTTCGACTTCGTTATAATCAACGCTTTGTTCGAGACGGCGCTTTTCGATCTGAAAGCGATCGTTCATTCGCAACGGCTCAAGTACGCCGCGCAGCTCAGAAGCAAGCCGATCGTCTTCGCTGCCCTCGGGCTGACCGGCGAACCGGCTGCTTGAAGCGCCCACTCTGGAACCCATCATGGCCCGCATCACCGTTGAAGACTGCCTCGTCAAGATCCCGAACCGCTTCCAGCTCGTGCTTGCCGCCACCTATCGCGCCCGCATGCTGAGCCAGGGCCATGCGCCGAAGATCGAGACCAAGAACAAGCCGGGTGTGACGGCACTGCGCGAAATCGCGGCCGGCGAAGTCGGCATCGAGATGCTGCGCAAGGTTCCGGTCTGAGCCTGAAGCCCCGGCGCGGCCCGCTCTAGGCTGCGCTCGTGTGTCGAGGGAACACCACACCCTGACGCACTCGCCCGATCCACGTTAAATTCGGCGCATGGGCGAGCGCTCCCCCCACACCCTCCGCGACCCGACGCCGAAGTCGGCGAAGCGCCCGAGCACGCCTCCCAAGCAGGTCGCCCCTTCCGCCGCCGACGCCGCAGCCGCTTCGTTCGCGACGCTGACCCACAAGCTCGACTACCTCGAGCCCGCCGACATCAAGAAGGTGCGCGAGGCTTACCGCTTCGCCGACGAAGCGCACCTCGGCCAGTTCCGCGCGAGCGGCGAACCCTACATCACGCACCCGATCGCGGTGGCCGGCCTGTGCGCCGACTGGAAGCTGGATGCGCAGGCGATCATGGCGGCGCTGATGCACGACGCGATGGAGGACTGCGGCGTCAGCAAGATCGAGCTGATCGAACGATTCGGCGCGCCGGTGGCCGATCTGGTCGACGGGCTGACCAAGCTGGACAAGCTGCAGTTCTCGACCCGCGAAGAGTCGCAGGCCGAGTCGTTCCGCAAGATGCTGCTCGCGATGGCGCGCGACGTGCGCGTGATCCTGATCAAGCTCGCCGACCGGCTGCACAACATGCGCACGATGGCGGCCGTGGCGCCGAGCAAGCGCACCCGGATCGCAGGCGAGACGCTCGACATCTACGCACCGATCGCCCACCGCCTCGGCCTGAACCAGACCTACCGCGAGCTGCAGGAGCTGTCGTTCCAGAACCTGCGTCCATGGCGCCATGCCGCGCTGTTCAAGGCGGTGCAGAAAGCGCGCGGCTACCGGCGCGACGTGGTCGACCGCATCCAGCGCGACGTCGAAAAGAGCTTCACGCAGGGCAAGCTCGCGGTGCAGGTCTACGGGCGCGAGAAGACGCTGTTCTCGATCTACAAGAAGATGCGCGAGAAGCACCTGAGCTTCGCCCAGGTCAACGACATCTTCGGCTTTCGCGTCGTCGTCGGCACGCTCTCGGAGTGCTACATGGCGCTCGGCGTGCTGCACCAGCTCTACAAGCCGCTGCCCGGGCGCTTCAAGGACTACATCGCGATCCCGAAGGCGAACGGCTACCAGTCGCTGCACACCACGCTCGTGAGCCCGCTCGGCACCGCGGTCGAGTTCCAGATCCGCACCGAGCAGATGCACGCGGTCGCCGAGAAGGGCATCGCCGCGCACTGGCTCTACAAGAGCGGCGGCGCGCAGGTGCAGGAGGCGCAGCGGCTCGGCGCGATGTGGCTGCAGTCGCTGATCGACATCCAGGACGAAACCCACGACGCCAACGAGTTCCTCGAGCACGTCAAGATCGACCTGTTCCCCGACGCGGTCTACGTCTTCACGCCGAAGAGCAAGATCCTTGCGCTGCCGCGCGGCGCGACGCCGATCGACTTCGCCTACGCGATCCACACCGACATCGGCGACCACACGGTCGCCGCCAAGGTCAACGGCGAGCCGGTCGCGCTGCGCACCGAGCTGCGCAGCGGCGACGTCGTCGAAGTGATCGGCGCCCCGGGTGCGCGGCCGAACCCGGCCTGGCTGAACTTCGTGCGCACCGGGCGGGCGCGCTCGAAGATCCGCCACTACCTGAAGAACATGGAGCAGGAAGAGTCGCAGGACCTGGGCGAGAAGATGCTTGCCCAGGCGCTGCGCGCCGAAGGCCTGCAGCTGCCCGGCGACGAAGGCGACGCTGCCGCGTTGTGGCAGCACCTGACGCGCTGGAGCGGAAACAAGACCCGCGACGACCTCTTCATCGACATCGGCCTGGGCCGCAAGATCGCGACGATCGTCGCCAAGCGCCTGGCCGCGCTGATGGCCGAGGGTGGCGCAAAGCCCGACCCGCTGACCCTGACGATGGGCCGCTTCGCTTCCGACGACGCCTCGCCGTCGCAAGGCATGGTCTTGATCGACGGCAGCGAGGGCGCGTCGATCCAGCTCGCGCCGTGCTGCCGGCCGATCCCGGGCGACGCCATCGTCGGCTACCTCGGTCGCGGCGAAGGGCTGATGGTCCACACCGCCGAGTGCAGCGTCGGCAAGCGCCTATTCGAGCGCGACAGCGAGCACTGGATGAGCGTCGACTGGGCCGAGCAGCCGACCCGCTCGTTCGAGACGCTGGTGACGCTCTTGGTCAGCAACGGCAAGGGCGTGCTCGCGCAGGTGGCGCAAGCGGTGAGCGAGGCCGAAGCCGACATCACCCACATCGACATGGGCAACGACCCGGCCGCCGAGACGACCGAGCTGCAACTGCTCGTCAGCGTGCGCGACCGGCTGCACCTCGCGGACGTGATGCGCACGCTGAAGCGCTCGCCCGCCGTGCTGCGGGTGGCGCGGGTCAAGCCGTAGCGCCCGGTGCGGGGTACCGCACCTCGACCACCTCGATCTCCTCGAGCCCGCCCGGCGTCATCAGCTGCAGCTCGTCGCCGACGCGCGCCTTCAGCAGCACCCGCGCGATCGGCGCAACCCAGCTGACCTCGCCGTGCAGGCTGTCGGCTTCGTCGATCCCCTTGATCGTGATCGTGCGCTCTTCATCGCGCTGGTTCACGTAGGTGACCGTCGCCCCGAAGAAGACCTGGTCGCTGCCATGGTGGACCGACGGGTCGGCGACCTCGGCGATGTCGAGCCGCTTGGTCAGGAAGCGGATGCGCCGGTCGATCTCGCGCAGCCGCTTTTTCCCGTACAGGTAGTCGCCGTTCTCCGAGCGGTCGCCGTTCTTCGCCGCCCACGAGACGATCTCGACGATCTTCGGGCGCTCGTCGTCGAGCAGCCCGAGCAGCTCCGCACGCAGCCGAGCGTAGCCGGAGGGCGTCAGGTAGTTCTTGCTGCCGGCGGGGATGGCGGGCGCTGCGACGTCGTCGTCATCGTCGCTGTTGTCGCCGTCGGGCTCGCGGGTGAAGGCCTTGTTCATGTCGATCGCGGTCGATCATAAGACCGGCGCGATCAACCTTCCCCGAGCGCGGTATCGACGGCGCGCAGGAACTGGCGAACGTCGAGCGGCTTGGTCATGTAGGCGCTGAAGCCGGCCCGCGTGGCCGATTCGATCGCCGCCGGCATCGCATCGGCCGACACCGCGATGCACGGCAGCTTGCTCAACCGCGCATCAAGCGCGAGCTGGCGCAAGACCTGCGAGCCGGTCATGTCGCCGAGGTGCATGTCCAGCAGCAGCAGCTCCGGCTCTTCGCGCCGCGCGAGCTCGAGCGCTTCGCGCCCGCTGCGCGCGACCAGCACCTGCAGGTGCGGCCGCGTCTTCAGGATCGAGAGCACGAGGTCGACATTCAGCGCGTTGTCGTCGGCATACAGCACGGTGCGCGCGGTGGGCCGTGGCGCCGCCGCGGGGCTGCCGTGAACGCCATCGCCGACCGTCTCGTCGAGATGCGGCTGCCCGGCGCGCAGGGCGAGCACGAAGGTGCTGCCGACGCCGGCTTCGCTGGTCGCGCCGAGCTCGCCGTCCATCAGCTGCACCAGCCGCTGCGAGATCACGAGGCCGATGCCGGTGCCCTCGATGCCGGTGGCCTCGGCGCCGAGACGATTGAACGGCTCGAACAGATGCGTCAGCTGTTCGGGCGACATGCCGAGCCCGGTGTCGCGCACCTCCACGCGAACCCGGCCGGCGCCCTCGTCGAGGCTGCATCGGATCGTCACCTCCCCGCCGCGCCGGTTGTACTTGACGGCGTTCGTCAGCAGGTTCACCAGCACCTGGCGAAGCCGCAGGTGGTCGGCCCGGGCGTGCACCGTGCCGCCCGACGGCACGGCATTCAGGCGCACCTCGCGCTCGGTGGCCAGTGCCGCTACCAGCGCCAGCGACTCGTCGATCACGCTGGACATCGACACCGTATCGAGCGACACCGGCATCGTGCCGTTCTCGATGCGCGACAGATCGAGCACGTCGTTGATCATCGCGAGCAGATGCGCGCCGGCGCTTTCGATGTGGCGCACCTGCTCGGTCTGCATCGGGCTCAGCGGATTCGTGCCGTCCATGCGCAGCAACTGGGCAAAGCCGAGCACGGCGTTCAGCGGCGTGCGCAGCTCGTGGCTCATGCGCGAGAGGAAGTCGGTTTTCGCCGCGTTCGCGCGCTCGGCCTCGGCAGCGGCGACCAGCGCGGCGCGGTTGTCGCGCACCTCCTGCTCGGCCTCGCGACGCGCGGCATCGATGCGCACCGCGCCGATGATCGCGGCCACGCTGGCGAACAGCGGCTCGAGGAACTCGAGCAGCAGCTGGTCGTAGCCGCCGGCGCGGTTCGACAGCCCGACCATACCGACCATTGCACCGCCATGGAACAACGGCACGCCGAGGAACGAGCGCATCGGCGGGTGCCCCGGCGGCAGTCCGCTGCCGCTGCGCGCATCGTTCTGCGGATCGTTGGCGATCACCGTCTCGCCGCTCGTCACGGCCGCGCCGAACAGCGTGCGCAGGTTGTGGAATTCAAGCGGCTTGCTGCCGTCGCGATGCGAGCGCACCATCGCTCGGGTCGCCTCGTTCCAGCTGATGTCGGTCAACACCCACATGCGCAGGAAGCGGTGGCCGTCGGCCGGGTCGACGCGCAGGTCGGCGATGAAGCCGTACTCGCTGCCGGTGAAGCCGAGCAGGTCGGTCAGCAAAGGATCGAACACCTCGATCGGCGGTGCGGCAAGAATGAACCGCGACTGCACCTGCCGGATGATGGCGCCGAGGCGCTGATAGGCGTCTGGGGCGAAGGCGGAGTCGGTCATCGGGGATACAGCTCGGGCGCGCAGAGTAGCCTAGATCGGCCATTCCCGGATAGCCTGAACCGGTGAGCGCGTGCATTTGTGGCAAGGGTCCGCAGACGCTCCGGCCCGCGCGCAGAATCGTGGGCGTGAGCGCCTCGATCGAATCCGCCCGAGCGCACTACGCCGCCCGCGTAACCGCCGGCATCCAGGACGGCGAGGCCCGGCGTGCGCTCGTCGAGGCTTTCACCCGCGTGCCGCGCGAGCGTTTCCTCGGGCCGCCGCCCTGGCGCGTCTACTCGCCGCATGGCCATATCGCGACGCTCGAAGACGACCCGCGCGCCGTGTACCACGACGCCCTTGTCGTCCTCTCGGCCGAGCAAGGCATCAACAACGGCCAGCCGAGCCTGCACGCCCGCTGCCTGGCGGCAGTTCATCCACGCCCGGGCGAGAGCGCCGTGCACGTGGGCGCCGGCACCGGCTACTACAGCGCACTGCTGGCCGAGCTGGTCGGCCCGCAGGGGCATGTGCACGCCTACGAGATCGAGGCCGACCTCGCCGAGCGTGCCGCGAACGCGCTCGGCGATCGAGCGAACGTCAGCGTGCATGCGCAGTCGGCGTTCGCCGCGCCGCTGCCGCCGGCCGACGTGCTGTACGTCAACGCCGGCGCCAGCCACCCGCCCGACGAATGGCTCACCGCGCTGCGCCCCGGCGGCCGGATGATCTTCCCGCTGACTGCCGACGATGGCGCCGGCGTGATGCTGCTGATCGAGCACGCGCGCCAGCCGCAGCGTGGCGAGCACGACCGGGCGCGTGTCGTCGCGCATGTCCAGTTCATCGGCTGCAGCGGCGCTCGCGACCGGCTTCAGGCCGAGCGCCTGAGCCAGGCCTTCGCACGAGGCGGCGTCGAGCAACTGCGCTCGCTGCGCCGCGGCACACCGCCCGACGCGAGCTGCTGGTGCGCCGGAGCCGGCTGGTGGCTGTCTGCCGACGATTGAGCGCCCCGGGTTCGGGCCAGCCGGAGTCCGCCGGGTCAAGTTGCCTGGCAGAGCCGGATCAACTTGAGAGGTCGGTGTGCCAAATTGCCGACGCGGTCGGTACCTGTCGTACCGCCATCGCGTTTGCGCCGCTATGCTGCGACGGATTTCACGCCGTACTCGCATGCTCCGCGCCGCCCGCCTTGTCGCCCTCGCTTCGTTGCTGTCGTGCATTGCCACGCCCGCGGCATGGGCCGCCGACAAACCGGACTGCTCGCGCACGCTCAGCCTCGGACTGCACGAACACGGCCTGCTCTATTCGAGCCAGACCGGCGAAGGCATCGACAAGGACATCGCCGACGAGCTCGTGCGCCGCAGCGGCTGCAAGTTCAGCGTCTCGCTGATGCCGCGCGCACGGATCTGGCAGCTGATCGAATCGGGCGCGCTCGACTTCAGCCTATCGGGCATCACGAACGAGGCGCGCGACCGCTTCGCGGCCTTCGCCTGGTACTTCTCGAACAAGTACTACCTGCTGGTGCGCAAGGATGCCGGCGTCAAGTCGCTGGCCGACTTCGAGCGCAACCCGGCCCTCAAGCTCGGCGTGATCCGCAGCTTTCGCTACAGCGCCAGCGCGAACCGTCTGGTCGATGCACTCGAGGCCGACCAGCGGCTGAGCTATTCGGCGAGCCTGGACCCGCTGTACCAGGTGCTGCTCGAGAACCGCGTGCAGGCAATGATCATCGAGCCGTTCGACTATCCGACGATCGAGCAGGCCACGATCCGCGAGGTCACGCAGGTGCTCGAGTTCGACGACCCGGCCGTGCCGCACGGATTGATCATGTCGAAGAAGTCGTTGCCGGTTGCGCAGCAGCGCGCCTGGCGCTCGCTCGTCGACGAGATGCGCGCCGACGGCACGATGCAGCGCATCCTCGAGAAATACTTTTCCGCCGAGTGGGCCCGCGGCATGACGCGCTTCTGACGCGGGCCGTCCGGTGAAACGCCCGCTCTCGTCGCTGCTGCCGATCTGGGTCGCCGCGCTATCGCTCGCGATCACGTTCGGGCTCTGGCAGCACGAACGCCAGAGCGACACGGCACACCTGCGCGCCAGCTTCGATTTCGCACTGCGCCAGAGCACCACCCGCATCGAGCAACGCATGGCGAGCTACGAGCAGATGCTGCGCGGCGTGCAGGGGCTGTTCGCCGCCTCACGCAACAACGTCGATCGGGGCAACTTCAACGCGTATGTCGATGCACTGCTGGCCGGCAGCGACTTCGCCGGCCTGCAGGCGATCGCGTACGTGCCGCTGCTGCAAGCCGAGCGGCTCGCCGGGTACGTCGCTGCGCAGCGGAGCTCCGGCGCACCGACCTTCACCGTGCGCCCGCCCGGCCCGCGCGAGGCCTACGCCCCGATCACCTACGTGGCGCCGGCCACCGGGCGGACCCTGGGCGTGCAGGGCTACGACCCGTTCAGCGACCCGGTGCGCCGCGCCGCGATGCTGCAGGCCCGCGACTCCGGCCGCGCTGCGCTGACGGCCCGGCTGAAGCTCGTCGGCGAAACTGCCGACGAGCAGCACGGCTTCCTGATGTTCCTGCCGCTGTACGCGAGCGGCCAGGCGATCGACACGATTGCGCAGCGCCGCGAACACCTGGTGGGCTGGGTCTCGGCAGGCTTTCGCATGAACGACCTGATGTCCAGCCTGTACGGCGAGAGCACGCCGGCCGTCGCGCTGCGCGTTCACGACGGCACCGGCCTGCAGGACGACACGCTGATGTACCGCTCGGTGCCCGACGAACCGGTGTCGTCGAACGCAGGCACGGCCCTCTTCACTGCGCAGGAATACCTCGTCGTCGCCGGCCACACCTGGACGCTCGAGGTGCACACGCTGCCCGAGTTCGACAAGCGCCACCGGCGCGATGCGGCGACGGTGATCCTCGTCGCCGGCATCGGGCTCAGCCTGCTGCTCGCGCTGCTGACCTACCAGCTGGCGACCGCGCGCTCCCGGGCGCACGGCGTGGCGCGCACGATGACGGCCGAGCTGCGCCGCAGCGAAGAGCGCTACCGGCGCATCGTCGACACGGCGAACGAGGGCATCTGGCTGACTGACGCTGCCGCGGCGATCTCCTTCGCCAACCCGAAACTGCTGGAGCTGCTCGGCCATGAGAGTGCCGAGATGCTCGGCAAGCCGGTGACCGACTTCGTCTCCCCCGACGACCGCAGCGCGACGCTCGCCGACCTCGCCAACCTCGCCAGCCACGCCGCCTCGACCCGACGCGAGCTGCGCCTGCTGCGCAAGGACGGCAGCGAGCTGTGGGGCTCGCTGTCGATCGCTCCCATCCTCGATGCGAGCGGCGAATTCGTCGGCGCGCTGGGCATGCTCACCGATATCACCGAGCGGCATCAGGCCGAGTCGAAACGCGCGCTGCTCGAAGCGCAGCTGCGCGAGTCGCAGAAGATGGAAGCGATCGGCACGCTGGCCGGCGGCATCGCGCACGACTTCAACAACATCCTCGCGGTGATCCTGGGCAACGTCTCGTTGACCCAGCTGCAGCTCGACGCCGCGCACGACGCGGTGCAACACCTCGGGCAGATCGAGATGGCCGGCGTGCGTGCGCGCAGCCTGGTGCAGAAGATCCTCGCGTTCAGCCGGATGCAGCCGCATGCGCTCGTGAACCAGCCGATCCGTCCGCTGATCGAGGAGTCGATCGGGCTGCTGCGTTCGACGCTGCCGGCCTCGGTCGAGCTCGACGTCCAGCTCGCCGACGCGCCGCTCGCGGTCAGCGCCGATGCCACGCAGGTCCAGCAGATCCTTCTGAACCTGTGCACCAACGCCTGGCACGCACTGCAAGGCAGCGCCGGCCGCATCACGATCGGGCTCGACGCGGCCGAGCTCGATGCGGTGGCGACCGAGCTGCTCGGCGTCGAGCTGGCGCCCGGCCGCTACGCGCACCTGTGGGTTCGCGACACCGGCAGCGGCATGGACGCCGCGACCCGTGCGCGCGTCTTCGAGCCGTTCTTCACGACCAAGCGCATCGGCCAGGGCACCGGGCTCGGCCTGTCGGTCGTGCACGGCATCGTCAGCGCACACCATGGCGCGATCACGGTCGACAGCGCACCTGGGCGCGGCAGCACCTTCCACCTGTACTTCCCGCTGCTCGCGGCGCCCGAGGCACGCGTCGAATCGGCAGCCGAACGCAGCGTGCCGCCGGGGCGCGGCGAGCACGTGCTGTACGTCGACGACGACCAGCCCATGCTGCTGATGGTCGAGGCGCTCCTCAAACGCCTGGACTACCGGGTCACGGCAGTCGAGCATCCGCGCGACGCACTGCAACGCGTGCGCGACGATCCGCAGTCCTTCGACCTGGTGGTCACGGACTACAACATGCCGGAACTCAACGGACTGGAGCTCGCGATCGAGCTCGTGTCGCTGCGAGCCGATCTGCCGGTCGCGATCAGCTCGGGCTTCGTCTCCGACGAGCTGCGCAGCGCCGCCCGCCAGCACGGCGTGCGCGCGCTGCTGCAGAAGGAGTACACGCTGGAGCAGTTGCCGCAGCTCGTGCACCATCTGCTGCGCGGAGCGCAGGCACCGGAGGCAGCGGCGATCACCGGCTGAGCGACGGCGCTCGCCGTTCAGTCGTCGCCCTCGGCGTCACCGTGATCGAACAGCAGCGGCCAGCCCAGCAGCTCGGCCGTGCGCGTCACCACCCAGCGCGCCTGCGCCGGCGTCAGCACCGCCGGCTCGACCCGCAGGCCTTGCAGACAGCGCCGCAGCACCTCGGTTTCGTCGACGCCATCGCGAAAGTGGATCGCCTGGCAATGCTCGACGAGCGCGCTGGCCATGTCCTCGCACAGCTCGTAGCGCGCCACCAGCTCGGCGCGCGGCAATGTCGGGCGGCCGCTCGGCGTCGCGTGCAACGCGGTGAACGATTCGGGGATGAAGATCTGGTGATCGTGGTCCATGCGTGGCTGCCGATCAGGGCGCGTAGCGCACGCGATAGATCGCGCCGCCGAGATCGTCGCTGACCAGCAGCGAGCCGTCCGGCAGCGGCAGCACGTCGGCCGGGCGGCCGAGCACCGATTCGCGCCCGCCCGCGTCGAGCTGCAGGAAGCCCTGCACGAACGGCTCGTCGCGCAGCACCCTCCCCTGCGCGTCGAGCACGACCCGCACCACGCGGTAGCCGCTCTTCGCGCTGCGGTTCCACGAGCCGTGTTCGGCGACGAAGATGTTGTGGCGGTACTCGGCCGGGAATTGGCTGCCGTTGTAGAAGCGCAGGCCGAGCGTCGCGACGTGCGCACCGAGCTTCGCGACCGGCGCGACGAACTCGCTGCAGCGCCGCTTCTCGCCGAATTGCGGGTCGGCCACGTCACCCTGGTGGCAATACGGGAAGCCGAAATGCTGTCCGCTTTGCTGCACGCGGTTCAGCTCGTCGCTCGGCACGTCGTCGCCGAGCATGTCGCGGCCGTTGTCGCTGAACCAGAGTGCGCGGTCGAGCGGGCTCCAGTCGAATCCGACCGAGTTGCGCACCCCGCGCGCGACCACCTCGACGCCGCTGCCGTCCGGCTTCATGCGCTCGATGATGCCGTGCGCCGCGCTCGGCTCGCAGACATTGCACGGCGCGCCGACCGCGACATACAGCAGCCCGTCCGGGCCGAAGCCGAGGAACTTCGCGCCGTGATGGTTCTCCGACGGCAGCTTGTCGGTCACCAGCGCCGGTGCCGGCGGATTCGCGATGCGATCGTCGATCGCGTCGAAGCGCACGATGCGCGACACGGCCGAGACGAACAGCTGCCCGTCGCGATACGCCACGCCGGCCGGCAGCGTCAGCCCGGACGCCAGCGTGTGCACACGCTGCGCCTTGCCTTGATCCAGCTCGACCGCGTAGACCTTGCCCGGCCCCATGCTGCCGACGTAGAGCACGCCCTTGCCATCGGCATAGCGGCCGAGCGCCATTGCGCGCGCGCCCGGCACCGCGTCGGTCAGCAACTCGACCTTGAACCCTGACGGCACGCGCAGCCGGTCAGCCGGAACGGCGGCCTGCGCCGCCTGCAGGCACAGCAGCAGCGCGGCGAACGCACCGGCCACCCGCTGCTGCAAGAGACGAGGAAGTGGCTTCATGCCCCCAGACTACCCGAAACCAACGAAACACCACCACGCCGGCGGCGAAGCGCCCCTGATACCGGCACCCCCGAGACTACCGGCATGAACACACGCAACCTCGCCCTCTCCCACGCGTTGACTGCCTGCCTCACCGCCGTGCTGATGCTCGCTGGCGTCGGCCACGCGAACGCCGGCGAACCGCCTGGCAGCATCGAGCAGACGCTGAGTACCGCCCAGCAGGACAAGCGCAGCGTGATGCTGTACGTCGGCGGTCAATCGATCGGCGGCGCGGTGGTGCGCGTCGAGCCAGGTCGCGCGGTCGAGCTGCGCAATCAGCAGTACGGCCGCATCGTCGTCCGGCTCGACCGGGTCGACGCCGTCGCGCAGCAGTGATTCGCCGGCTGCGCCGAGCAGCCCCGGTCAGCGCGAACGCAGAACGAGCTCGCGCATCGGCGCGAGCCGGGGCGCCACCATCGGCACCGTCAGCATCGTGCTGGCCACCGCCATCAACAGCAGCGCGGTGAAGGTCTCGTTCGTGACGATCTGCTTGTCGAGCAGCACGTTGACGAAGATGATCATGATCAACGCCTTGGTCTGCAGCAGCCAGCCGATGATCGACGCCTCGCCCGGCTGCCACTTCAGCAGCCGGCCGGCCACGTGAACGCCGATCAGCTTGCCCGTGACCGAGGCCGCCAGCAGCACCGCCGCCGCGACGAACACCGCGGCCCCGCCGACCTGCCAGTTCGTGCGCAGGCCGGTCGACAGGAAGTAGACCGGCATCACGACCAGCAACACGTTGTGGCGCAGCGCATCGAGCTGCTTCTGGTCGAACCAGTGCGAATCCATGACCGCGCCGGCGAGAAACGCGCCCACCATGTAGTGCAGTCCCGACCAGTCGGCGCCGAAGCCGCACATGGTCAGCCAGATCAGCATCGCAAACCAGCGGTCACGCGCTGGAATCCGCACCATCAGACGGCGGAACACGAACGCCGCGAGCGCGAACACCAGCAGAAAGCCGAGCTGCTTCCCGACCCGGGTCCAGTCGAGCATGATCGCTGCGAGCACGCCCCAGATCGCGATGTCGTCCAGGCTCGCGTAGCGCAGGATGCGCTGGCCGATCGGCTGGCGCAGCACGTCGAGCTTTTCCATCAGCAGGATCAGGATCGGCAGCGCGGTCACCGCGCAGGCCATGCCGACGCCGACAACGAACTGCCAGCTTTGTGCCTTCGGCCCGATCCAGCCCGGATAAGCCAGCATCCCGGCGCCGGCCACGCAGCCGAACACGAGCGGCACGCCGAGCGCGAGCCCGGCCGTGATGCCGCTCTCGCGCCGATGCTTCCAGGCTTCGTGCAGGTCGAGCTCGACGCCCGCGATGCAGACGAACACCATCACCGCCCACCAGCCGATGCCGTTCAGCGACTGCACGACCGGCGGGCTGAACACGAAGCCGTAGTAGTCGGGAAAGAACTTGCCCAGCACGCCCGGCCCGAGCAGGATGCCGGCGATGATCTGCACGACGACCAGTGGTGCGTAGTAGTCGATGTCGCTGAGGCGCCAGACCAGGTAGGGCACGGTGAAGATGATCGCCATCGCGATCAGGAAGACTTCGGTGGTGCTCATCCGGGAAAGAGTCAGACGTCGAGCGTGTAGACCTCGGCCGCGGCCCGCTCGGCCGCGCTGTGCCCCGCGAGAGCGCGGTCCCAATCGGCGGCGCCGGCGTCGCGCGTCGCGACCAGGCCCTGGGTCATCTGCACGACCTCTTCGGTACCGGCGTCGAATTCAGCCACCAACTCACGGGACGCGAGGAACAGCCGCGCAACCATCGAGCCACCGGCATCGATGATCACGACATAGCGCACCGGTTGTTGCAGCGGCGAATGATGATGAGCGCTTGGCGGCTCGATGCCGTATCCATGGTTCATGCGCCGATCTTGCCACGGCGCGAACCCGCCAAACGCGGTGCGCTCAGCCGCCGCGGAACTGCACGCGCCGGTTCTCGCCCGCGAACGGGTTGACGCCTTCGATCGGACGCTGCTTGCCGAAGCCGACGGCCTTCAGGCGTTCCGGCGCGATGCCGTGGGTCTCGACGAGATAGATCTTCACCGCCGCCGCGCGCCGGGACGACAGCACCTCGTTGTAGAACGCCGAGCCGCGCGCATCCGTGTGGCCCTCGATCACGACCGTCTTGTCGGGCTGCATCAACTTGATGCCTTCGGCCAGCGCATCGAGCTGGCCGCGGGCCGACGGGCTGATGTTCGCCGAGTCGAGCTCGAAACGCACCGGTAGCGACAGCGAGTTGTGCGCCTTCGGCGCCTCGGGCGCGCCGCCCGACTCGGGGCGCTCGGGCAGCAGCCGGATCGAGCGGGTCGCACCCGCGGCCTCCGGTGGCCTCTCGAGAATCTGCTTGACTTCGCCGGGATCGACGCGCTGACCCTCACGGTAGTACAGCGTCGTCTGGGCGCTCGCGCCCATGCTCGAGGTCATGGCGGCGAACGCGATCAGGCTGGGCAGCACGAAACGGCGGAACATGGCGGACTCCTGGATCTGATGATGTCACTGCCCGGTGTGTTGCACGCGATGCGCCGCCGGTTCAAATCTCCTTCGAGTTAGGGGGTAGCGAGCGAGTCGAAAAAGGCGCATGAACCGTTCTGCCGCGGGCCGCAACCCATGGTGGCGAAATCTCCCGGTCAGCCGGTCCGATCCTTCAGCAGAGGGCGCCAATGAAGCAGACGATTCTTCTCTCCGGCTTGTGTGCGGGCCTGTTGTGCGCTTGCGCGGATGTCCGCGTCGCCGAC
>Ga0075370_10000217_pt1 | contig 20447 bp, 18 predicted proteins | sample EndMethybrTD3035_FD_71398 | JGI IMG/M metagenome (GOLD analysis project Ga0075370, IMG submission 71398) | Populus endosphere microbial communities from Tennessee, USA - Endosphere MetaG P. TD hybrid TD303-5 | ecosystem: Host-associated > Plants > Roots > Endosphere | place: USA: Tennessee... | reverse complement strand
ACCGGGTCGAAGCCCACGCCGGGCGACCCGTCGGCAATCACGTTGACCTGCGTCTTGCCGGTGTACAGCCGTGTCGAGATCACCGCGTGCCGCTCGCGCAAGCCCGCCACATCGGCGCGTGCGACCGACGCCGACCACACGCGCCCGGCGAGCGCGTCGACCAGCTCCTGCGGCGTGCCGCTCACGAGCACGCGGCCCTTGTTCATGATCGCGAGGCGAGGGCACAGGTCGCTCACGTCGGAGACGATGTGCGTCGACAGCACGACGATCACTTCCTCGCCGATCTCGACCAGCAGGTTGTGGAAACGCGTGCGCTCCTCGGGGTCGAGCCCGGCGGTCGGTTCGTCGACGATGATCAAGAGCGGGCGCCCGAGCAGCGCCTGCGCGATCCCGAAGCGCTGGCGCATGCCCCCCGAGTAGCCGCCGAGCGCCTTCTTGCGCACGTCGTACAGGTTGGTCTGGCGCAGCAGCGAGGCGACGACGTCGGCGCGCTCGCCCTTGTTCGTGATGCCCTTGAGCCGCGCCAGGTGGTCGAGCATGTCTTCGGCGCTGACCTTCGGATACACGCCGAAGTCCTGCGGCAGGTAGCCGAGAACACGGCGAACGGCCGCCTTGTCGCGCAGCACGTTGATGTTGCCGCCCGCCACGCCCGGCACGCCGCTGAGCTGCGCCGAGCCGTGATCCGCGTCCTGCAAGGTTGCGAGCGTTCGCATCAGCGTCGACTTGCCGGCACCGTTCGGTCCGAGCAGGCCGAACATGCCGGTCGGGATGGTCAGGCTGACGTCGTCGAGCGCGCGCACGCCGTTCGGATAGGTCTTCGACAAGCCGGTGAGATGCAGTTCCATGGGGCCGTGTTTCGATGAACGAAGTGGCGGCAGTGTGCCAGCGTCGTGTTGCGCGACGCGAGCGCCGCGCGATGAAGTGCGCTCCGGCAGGGATGAAGTGCCGTGGGGGCACCGAACTCACTGCGGCCCCATTGCCACTGTGCCGATGCTGGCCATTGATTGATCTCGGGCTGCTGCGGGTTCACATTCAGCCTCAGGAGCCGCGGCCAGATGCCTCTCGTGCGCGAAGCCGTCGTCGACGGCCTGTTCTACCCCGCCGCGCCGGCAGCGCTGCGGGAGCAGGTCGTCGACTATCTCGCCGGCGTCGGCGCCGCCGACACCACCGCGCGCTGCGCGCCGCCGAAGCTGCTGATCACGCCACACGCCGGCTACGAATACTGTGGCGCCGTGGCGGCGCAGGCCTATGCACTTCTGCGGCGCGGGGACGCACCCGCCATCAGCCGCGTCGTGATGCTCGGCCCCGCGCACCGCGTCGCGCTCGATGGACTGGCTGCACCCCGTGTGCAGGCTTTCGAGACGCCGCTCGGCCGGGTCGAGCTGGACAGGGCTGCGCTGGCCGGCCTCGACGATCTGCCCCAGGTCATCCGCAGCGACCGCGCGCACGAGCGCGAGCACTCCCTCGAGGTGCAGTTGCCATTCCTGCAGACACTGCTCGGCAGCCACTTCAACCTCGTGCCGCTGGTCGTCGGCGCCGCCGACGCGCAGGCCGTGGCGCAAGTGCTCGAGCGCTTGTGGGGCGGCGACGAGACGCTGATCGTGATCAGCTCGGACTTCTCGCACTACCTGCCGTACGAGCAGGCGCAGGCGGCCGACCGTGCCACCGCGCAGCGCATCCTCTCGCTCGCAGCCACTGTCTCGCCGCAAGAGGCCTGCGGCGCCAGCGCGATCAACGGTGCGCTGCTGGCGGCGCGGCGCCATGGCCTCGTCGCGCGCCTGCTGGATCTGCGCAACTCCGGCGACACGGCCGGCGACCGCGATCGCGTCGTCGGTTACGGTGCGATCGTGTTCGAGGAGCGGCAATCGTGAGCCTGCCGGTCGGCATGGCGCCCGGCCGCTGGTGGCACGAGCTGGACGATGGCCGCATCCAGTGCGACCTGTGCCCGCGCGACTGCAAGCTGCACGAGGGCCAGCGCGGCCTGTGCTTCGTGCGCCAGCGTATCGGCGGCGCGATGGCGCTCACCACCTACGGGCGCAGCTCGGGCTTTTGCATCGACCCGATCGAGAAGAAGCCTCTCAACCACTTCTTCCCTGGCAGCGCCGTGCTCAGCTTCGGCACCGCCGGCTGCAACCTCGCCTGCAAGTTCTGCCAGAACTGGGACATCTCGAAGAGCCGCGAGATGGACCGCCTGATGGACGAGGCCACGCCCGAGCGCATCGCCGAGGTGGCGCAGGCGCGCGGCGCCTCGAGCGTGGCGTTCACCTACAACGACCCGGTGATCTTTGCCGAGTACGCGATGGATGCGGCCGATGCGTGCCACGCGCTCGGCCTGCACAGCGTCGCGGTCACGGCGGGCTACATGCATGCGGCGCCGAGGCGCGAGTTCTACGCACGGATGGACGCGGCCAACGTCGACCTGAAGGGCTTCACGGAGAACTTCTACTTCCAGCAGACCGGCGCCCATCTCGCGCCGGTGCTCGACACCTTGCAGTACCTTCGCCACGAGACCGGCTGCTGGTTCGAGATCACGACGCTGCTGATCCCCGGGCACAACGACAGCAATGCCGAGATCGAGGCACAGACGCGCTGGATTGCCGACCACCTAGGCCCCGACGTGCCGTTGCACTTCACGGCCTTCCATCCGGACTACAAGATGATGGACGTGGCGTCGACCCCGCCCGCCACGCTCACGCGCGCGCGCAAGATCGCGCTCGGCAACGGCCTGCACCACGTCTACACCGGCAACGTGCACGACGTCGAAGGGGGCACGACATCCTGCTCCGCCTGCCATGCCGTGCTGATCGAGCGCGACTGGTACGAAGTGCTGTCGTACCGCATCGCTGCGCGCCCCGGCGCGTGCGCCACCTGCCCGGAATGCGGCACGCCCATCGCGGGCCGCTTCGGCGGTTCCGGCAGTGTCGGCCGTGGCTTCGGCCGGCGGCGCACACCGGTACGCGTGGCGGTGCACTGAGGAGATGAACCATGGACCTGAGCTCGACAGCATTCGCACCCGGCAGCGAGATGCCGCGGCAACACACCTGCGAAGGCGACGACCTCGCGCCGCCGCTGCGCTGGAGCGGTGTTCCGGATCGCGCACTGAGCCTGGCACTGATCGTCGATGACCCGGACGCGCCGGACCCGGCAGCGCCGAAGATGACGTGGGTGCACTGGGTGCTGTTCGATATCCCGCCAAGCGCGAGCGAGATTCCCGAAGGTGGCCGGCCGCTGCCTGTCGGTACCCGCGAAGGCTCGAACGACTGGCACCGGACCGGCTATGGCGGACCGTGCCCGCCGGTGGGCCGGCACCGCTACTTCTTCAAGCTCTACGCGCTCGACACAGTGCTGCCCGATCTGCACGAGCCGACCAAGGCCGAACTCGAGCGCGCAATGCAGGGGCATGTTCTGGCGCAGGCCGAACTGATCGGGACCTACCAGAAGCGACAGGCCAGACCTTGACAGCCGCTCGGAGGAACGAGATGACAGGCCTGCACACCCGGGAACAGATATGGGCGCGTGACGACAACGGGATGAGGCACGCCGTGACGGTGATGCGCACGCCGCTTCCAGACTCGCCGCATCTGCAGGGGCTGCCCTACTTCACGTGGGGAGCCGGGCGGGCCCTGAACCTCGTCGACGACAAGGCCGGCATCCTCGAATGCGTCCGCACCAGGCAGCGGCTGAAGATCGAAGATTGGGGTGCCTGATCGATTCAGCCGATCAAGCGGCCGTTCGGACCGAGCAAGGTCTGGCTGACGTAGCTGCTGCCGCGGCCCTGGCCCGCGAACTCGATGCGGTAGCCGTCCAGATCGATGGGACGGCGCCGTTCGAACTCGGCCAGCACGGCGGCCCTGCCGGCACCGGTGTCGAGCCCACCGAGCACACGCGCCGCATAGCGGCCTGCCAGATAGCCTGCGAGGCTGACGGGCGACGGTGCTTCGTCGAACAGCGCCTTCAAGGTCTGGCGGTAGCTGCGAACGATGGGCGCGCTGCTCGACTGCGGATTCGGCACGACCTGCGCGAAGATCACCGAGGCCGCCTTGCCCGGGTTCAGCTGCAGCAGGGTCGTCGTGTCCACGTCCGACAGACAGATGATGTAGCGCGGCAGCACCTGCCTGGTCAGGCCCTGCGTGAACTGCGCGAGCTCGATGCTGCCGCCGAGGAAGAGCAGGAAGGCCGGCACATCGGGCCGCAGCGCGGCCGCATAGGCCGCGACGTCCTGCCCGTTCGGCACGCTCAGGCGGCGCGTGCGCAGGCCCAGCCGTTTCGTGATCGCCTCGATCTCGTCGTGCATCTCCTCCTCGCGCCGGCCGGGGTACACGAGCCCGAGCTCGCTGACGCCCATCGTTGCGAGCGCGCCGAGCGCGTGCCGGATCTGCGCCTCGCGCGACGCGAAGATCGGAAACACCTGGCGCTCGCCGTCGAAGCGCGAGTCGGCGAGCCACGGCGCGACGTGCGCGATCTCGAGTTGCGCCTGTTTCGCGCTCGCGATGCTCGCAGCCGCGAGCCGCCCGCCGACGGTGCCGAGCAAGGCTACCTGGGCCGGGTCGCCCTTCACCTGCAGCAAGGCGTCGCGCAGTGAAGCCGGGCTGCCGTCGGTGTCGATCGAGACGAGTTGCGGCACGCGCCCGCCGGCCTGCTTGATCTCGGCGAACGCGAGGCGCACGCCGGTCGAGTAGTCGCGCGAGAGCTCCTGCTGGTCGGGCGAGGTGTCGAGCAGTTGCGTGACGCGCAGGTTCTTCGCGTCGGCGCGCGTTTGGGCCAGGGCGGGGAAGGCGGCGAGCGCGGCACACGATGCGGCGAGCCAGTCGCGGCGCTTGATGAGAGTGGGGTGGTGGGGCATGGCGGCGCAGCGTAGCGAGCCAATGCGACAGGCGTTCGACAGTGTGCGCAGGCCTTGCGTCGGCTGCGCAAACACCTGCCCATCGTGCCAAATGCACGCCGCAGTGTGGTGCGCCGTTCTCAGACCGCCGCTTCGACGACGAGCTGGATCCGCTCGCGGCCGTTGTATTCGTCCAGGCTCAGCCGGTACGCGAGCCGCACACGCTCGGCGATCGGCTCGCTGTGGCCGAACCAGATCGCATCGCGCACGCTGCCGGCCACGCGCACCGCGAGCTTCAGGTGTTTCTCGCCCACCAGGCGCTGCGACAGCACCTCGGCATCGTCGATGAAGAGGGGCGGTTCGAAGGCTTGGCCCCAGACCTGCGCGTCCAGCGAACGCACGGTGTCGGCGCTGAAGTACTGTGCGTCGAGCGAGCCGTCGCCGAGCACGGTGCGTGCGAGCAGCGCCGGCGCGAGCCACTCGCGGGCGACCGCATCGAAGGCGCTCGCGAAGCGCGCGAAGCCGTCTTCGGCCAGCGTGCAGCCGGCCGCCATCGCGTGGCCCCCGAAGCGCACCAGCAGCCCAGGCTCGCGCTTGGCAACGAGGTCGAGCGCATCGCGCAGATGAAAGCCGGCAATCGAGCGGCCCGAGCCTTTGAGCAGGCCGTCCTGGCCGCGCGCGAACACGAAGGTCGGACGGTTCAGCGCATCCTTCAGGCGCGAGGCGACGATGCCGACCACGCCCTCGTGAAAGTCCGGGTCGAAGATCGCGAGCGCGGCGAGCGCCTCGTCGTCGGCTGCGGCGCGTTGCGCAAGCAGCTCGGCCAGCAACGCCTCGGCCTGCTCGCGCATGCCGGCTTCGACCTCGCGCCGTTCGCGGTTGATCGCATCCAGCGTCTTCGCGAGCTCGGCGGCGCGCGCCGGGTCGTCGCTCAGCAGGCACTCGATGCCGAGTGTCATGTCCGACAGGCGCCCGGCCGCGTTGATGCGCGGCCCGAGCGCGAAGCCGAAGTCGAAGGCGCTGGCGCGCTTGGGGTCACGCCCGGCGGCGGCGAACAATGCGGCGACGCCGGCGTGCATCTGGCCGGCGCGGATTCGCCGCAGCCCCTGCGCGACGAGACGGCGGTTGTTCGCATCGAGCTTCACGACGTCGGCGACGGTGCCGAGCGCGACCAGGTCGAGCAGTGCATCGAGCCGCGGCTGCACGGGTCTTGAACCGCCCGCTGCCGCGGTCGGGTGCGCATCGAACACGCCGCGTGCGCGCAGCTCGGCGCGCAGCGCGAGCAGCACGTAGAACATCACGCCGACGCCGGCGAGGTTCTTGCTCGCGAAGCCGCAGTCCGGCTGGTTCGGGTTGACGATCACGTCGGCATCGGGCAGCACGGTGCGGCCGTCGGCCTGCGCCGGCAGGTGATGGTCGGTGACGAGCACCTGCAGCCCGTGTTGCCGTGCGTGGGCGATGCCGGCCAGGCTCGCGATGCCGTTGTCGACGGTGAGCAGCAGTTCGGGCGCGTGGCCCGGGGTCTGCGTCAGCGCCAGGTCGACGATCGGCGGCGTCAGCCCGTAGCCATGCAGCGCGCGGTCGGGCACGACGTAGCTCAGTGTCTCGGCTGCGGCGCCGAGCAGGCGCAGCCCGCGCAGCGCGACGGCGCAGGCGGTGGCGCCGTCGCAGTCGTAGTCGGCGATCACGCAGATGCGCTTGCGCGCGGCAATTGCATCGGCGAGCGTGCGCGCCGCGGCATCGCTGCCGAGCAGGCCGGACGGCGGCAGCAGCCTGGCCAGCCCGTCGTCGAGCTCGTCGGCGCCGCGCACGCCGCGCGCGGCGTACAGGCGCGCGAGCAGCGGGTGCACGCCGGCTTGCTCGAGCGCCCACACGATGCGCGGCGGTGCGTCGCGCAGGCGGATCTGCGGAGCGTTGCTCACAAGGCCTCCAGCACCGCGTGCGGCTCGTTGCTGCGCCAGCGGTCGGCGAGGCGGCGCCACGCCGAGCGGGGCGCGCTGTCGAAGCGCTGCGCGCTGCGCTCGCCGCACAGCGTCAGCGAGACCGGCTCGCCGGACTGCGCTGCCGCGAGCAAGCCTGCCAGTTCGTCGGCGTCGAGTGCGCGCCAGGCCTGCGCCCAGGCGACCCAATCGTCGGCGAGCAGCGATGTGCGCAAGTCGTCCGCGATCTGCGGATCGTTCGTGGCCGAGGGCTGGAACCGGCCGCAGCCGCTGAGCCAGAACGAGTTCATCGGCAGCTCGCCGTCCTGCTCGCGGGTTTCGTTGATCGGGTGCGGGTACAGCAGCATCTGCAGTTCGCTTTGCAGCCGGCGCACCAGGCGCGACTGGGTTTGCGCGCCGGGGTTCGGGCGCAGCCAGGGTTCGACCGGGCGCGCGATCACGCGGTCGAGCGATGCGCATGCGAGGTCGGCGAGGCTCTCGTGCGCCACGTACCAGCGCGAAGCCGCGCCCCACACGAGGCGCAGGCCTTCGCTTTCGAACAGCTCGTGCACGGCGTCGAACAGCGCGCGCGACTCGTCATCGTCGAGATTCAGCGCAGCCGGATCGGACAGCACGACGTGATCGCGCCCAACGTGCCAGTGGGCCGGTGTGACGAGGCCCCACGCCGCCGCGCCGACATCGATGCCGTCGGCGACGGCCGCGCGCGCTGCGAAGGGCCACGCACCGTCGTGACCACTCCAACCCCAGGCCGCCGCGAGAGCCCGTTCGTGCGGTGGCGACAGCGAGGCTTCGTCGCCGCCGTCGGGCGGCTGCGGCGTCAGCACGGTCAGCAATCGAGCAAGGTTCGGCAGTGGCAGATCTCGTAACACGTGCTGGGCCGACTCGGACAAGGCCGACGCGAACGGGATCAAGAGATGCATTCGACGGATTATCCGGGTGTGCCCGGCACTCGGAGTCCAACACTCCTCCTGTAGCATCGCAGCCCCATGAACTGGCCCTATGAGATGCAGATCGGCTGGCGCTACACGCGGGCCGGCCGCGCGGGGCGCCGCAACGGCTTCATTTCCTTCATCTCCGGCGTGTCGATGCTCGGCATCGGGCTCGGCGTTGCGGCGCTGATCATCGTGCTCTCGGTGATGAACGGGTTCCGCAAGGAAGTGCAGGACCGCATGCTGTCGGTGATCCCGCACATCGAGCTGATCGCGGCCGACGGCAATGCGCTGCCCGACTGGCGCGCGACCGCGGCACAGGCGAAGGCGACGACCGGCTTGCCGGCGCCGGTGGTAGGTGCGGCGCCGTTCATCGCGTCGCAGGCGCTCATCGCGCGCGGCACCGACGACCTGCGTGGCGCGATCGTGCGCGGCATCTCACCGAACGAGGAAGCGACCGTCACCGACTTCCTCGCCCAGATCCGCAACACCACGCTCGCGCGCCTCACGCCCGGCGGCTGGGGCGTGGTGCTGGGCATCGAGCTCGCGCGCCAGCTCGGCGTTCGCGAGGGCGACAAGGTGACGCTGATGCTGCCGGGCGGGCAGGTCACCCCGGCCGGTGCTGTGCCGCGCCTGAAGCAGCTCACGGTGGTCGGCACCTTCGATGCCGGCCACTACGAATACGACAGCACGCTGGCGCTGGTTCACATCGACGATGCGGCCAAGCTGTTCCAGGTGACCGGCCCGACCGGCGTGCAGCTGCGCCTCTCGGATGTGAACCAGGCGCGCGCCGATGCCTATGTACTCGGCCAGGTGCTCGGCCCGCAGATCGCGGTGCGCGACTGGACCGGCACCAACCGCAACTGGTTCTCCGCCGTCGAGCTCGAGAAGCGCCTGATGTTCATCATCCTGACCTTGATCGTCGCGGTCGCGGCGTTCAACCTCGTCTCGACGCTCGTGATGACGGTGACCGACAAGCGCGCCGACATCGCGATCCTGCGCACGCTCGGTGCGAGCCCGCGCTCGGTGATGGGCATCTTCATGGTGCAGGGCGCGCTCTCGGGCGTGATCGGCACGCTCGCCGGCGTGGTGTTCGGGCTCTTGATCGCCTTCAACGTCGGCACGCTCGTCGCGGCGATCGAGGCGGTGCTGCGCGTGAGCTTCCTGCCCTCGAGCGTGTACCTGATCAGCCGCATGCCGAGCGATCCGCAGAGCGGCGACATCGTGCCGATCGTGATCATCTCGCTGCTGCTCTCGTTCGTTGCCACGCTGTACCCGAGCTGGCGCGCGAGCCGCGTACAACCGGCTGACGCGCTGCGCTATGAATGAGGCCGTGCGTCAGGAAGTGAAGGCCGACGTGATCGACGTGCGCGGCCTGCACAAGACCTTCGCCGAAGGGGCGGGCGCGTCGCGCGTCGAGGTGCACGTGCTGCAAGGCGTCGACCTGCACGTCAAGCGCGGCGAGACGCTCGCGATCGTCGGCGCGTCGGGTTCGGGCAAGAGCACCCTGCTGCATCTGATGGGCGGGCTCGAGGCTCCGAGCGAGGGCACGGTCGCGCTGATGGGCAGCGACTTCGCGAAGATGGCGCCGGCCGAGCAGGGCGACTGGCGCAACCGCCATCTCGGCTTCGTCTACCAGTTCCACCACCTGCTGCCCGAATTCAGCGCGCTCGACAACGTGGCGATGCCGCTGCGCATCCGGCGCGTCGCGAAGAGCGAGGCGCGCGAGCGTGCCGCGGCCGTGCTCGCGCAGGTCGGCCTGGCTGACCGGGTGCGGCACCGGCCGTCGCAGCTCTCGGGCGGCGAACGCCAGCGGGTGGCGATCGCACGCTCGATCGCGGGCTCGCCGGCCTGCGTGCTGGCCGACGAGCCGACCGGCAACCTCGACCGCGAGACCGCCGACGGCGTGTTCGCATTGATGCTCGACCTCGCGCGCCGCCAGGGCATGGCCTTCGTGATGGTCACCCACGACCCCGGCCTCGCGGCGCGCTGCGACCGCGTGCTCAAGCTCAAGCGCGGGCGGCTCGTCGACTGAGCCGGCGGCTCAGGGTTGGCCGGTGCAGGCGACCTTGCGGTACGGATAGTCGATGCGGCGCAGCTGGCCGGGCGCGTTCTTCGCCGGCCCTTCGATCCAGGCGAGCAGGTCCTCGCCCTTGCGCTGGTACGCGACGCGCTGCGGGAAGTCGTGCTGCAGGTTCTCGAACACCACCGCGCTGTCGTCGAGAGAGATCGACGTGAACACCGTGGGCGCGCGGCCCGAGGGGCTGACCTCGTAGGCCAGCCGGCCGTCGGCCACCTCGCGCACGATCACGAACTCGTGCTCGATGGTCTTGCCGTCGCGCACCGTGCGCGAGCTGCCGAGCAGCGTGCCGCCGCGCGGCGCCGACCACTGTTCCTCGACGATGCGGTTGCCGGCGTCGATGCGCCAGCAGCCTTGCAGCCAGGCCAGGCGCTGCGTACCGGCTGCCTGCGAGAACGCTATCGATGGAAGCAGTGCGAGCGCTGCCGCGATGGCCGGTGCGATCAGGCGAGGCGTGGCGTTCATGCGCGGGATTCTGCGCCGAATTCGGCTGTACCTCAGCCCGAACGGTGCTCAATGGGCGCGGACTACTTCGGCTTGCGCTTCTCGAGCACCGGCTCGACCACGTCCTTCACGCCGACCAGGCCGAGCACCGTGACGAGCGCCATCTGCGCGCCCTCCCAGGCGTTCGTCGGGTCGTACCACTCGTCGCGCGTGTGCCAGCCGCTCGACGCGCCGCCGCTGCCGAGGATGATTGCCGGAATGCCTAGCGACATGGGTACGTTCGCATCGGTGCTCGAGCCGGTCAATGCGACCGGGCCCTTGCCGGCGCCGGTGATCGAGCGCACCGCGGCCTGCACCATGCGGGCCGACGGCTGCGTCTCGCCGCCCGGCCGATCGCCGATCACCTTGGTCGTGTAGCTGACCTTCTTCGCCGCGTCGCTCGCGCCCCAGCGCTTGTTTTCCTCGGCGACCGCCTCGTCGAGCGTCGCGAGGATCTTCTTCTCGGCAGCGAGCAACTCGGCCATGCCGTTGGAGCGGATGTCGATCGCCATGCGTGCGTCGCCGGCGATGGTGTTCACCGAGGTGCCGCCGCCGACCGTGCCGACCGTGAACGTCGTCTTCGGCTCAGACGGCGTCGTGATCTCGCCGATTTTCGCGATCGCGCGGCCCATCGCATGGATCGCGCTCGTCGTGCCGAACGCCTCGAAGCTGTGGCCGCCGGGGCCGATGAAGCGCACTTCGTAGCGGTGGCTCGCAGTGCCGATCGTCGTGATGCCGTTCCCCGTGCCGGGTTCGAGGCCGACCATGCCGTCGATGCCGGGCATGTTCTTGAACACGACCTTCATGCCGCGCAGATCGCCCAGCCCTTCCTCGCCGACGTTGGCAACGAACACGAGGTCGCCGACCGTCTGCACCTTGTTGTCGTTGAGGACCTTCAGCCACGACAGCAGCACCGCGAGGCCGCGCGTGTCATCCCCAATGCCGGGCGCGTACCACTTGCCGTCCTTCTCCTTGACCTTCACGTCGGTGCCGGGCGGGAACACGGTGTCCAGGTGTGCCGAGATCAGCAGCGTCGGGCCGTTGCCGCTGCCCTTGCGGACGCCGATCACGTTGCCTTCGCTGTCGAGCGACGCGTCGAGACCGAGTGCCTTGGCGCGCGACAGGAAGTATTCGGCGCGGTCCTTCTCCTTGAACGGCGGCGCTTCGATCTCGGTCATCAGGCGCAGCTCGCGCTGCGCGCGGGCGTCGTCGGCCTTGATGTCGTCGAGCACCTTCCTGATCAGCGGCGCGGCGGTGAGCTTGGTGTAGGCGGCATCGGTCTCGGGCGAGACAGGTGCGGGCGTGCGGGTCTGCGCAAGCGCGCCCTGGCAGGCGAACAGCGAGAGCACGAGGGCCGAGGCGAGTCGTGTGCGCAAGATGGGCATCGAGGGAAGCTCCGAGGTGAGTGGCTTGAGGGGTAAAGCTGGCTAGAAACGCGACCCGGGTTCCTGCAGGAAGACGGTCTCGTCGGGTGTGCTGTGGCGGCCGAGGATCGCATTGCGATGCGGAAAGCGGCCGAAGCGCTGGATCACGGCGCGATGCTTTTCGGCGTACTCGAGCATCGAACGCAGCCCGGGGCCCGCTTGTGGGGTGGACTCGAGCAGCCGCGTGAACAGGCGCACCGCCTCGTCCTGCGCGCCCAGGCCCTCGGCGTGTTCGAACGGCATGTAGACGAACGAGCGCTGCAGCGCGGGCAGTGCCTCGTCCTGGCGCCGGCCGACCATCGCGGTCGCCGCGGCGAGCGCCCGCGCGTCGCCGGCGAATGCACGCGGCGTGTCGCGAAAGACGTTGCGGGTGAACTGGTCGAGCAGCACGATCTGGGCGAGTGCGCTCGCCGGCTCGTTCGACCAGTCGGCCAGCTCGCCGCGCAGTGCGCGTTCGATCAACGCGCCGAAACGATCGGCGATCTCACGATCGGTCGCATCGCTCTTTTCGAACCACAGCTTGCGAAACGTCTCGCGCTCGGCCGACACCGGTTCGCCGAACCAGAAGGCAAGTACTTCGCTTGCCTGCGGATCGATGGCGGCCGTGCCGTTCATCGCGCCAGCTGCTGCCACAGATAGCTCAGCTCGAGGGCCTGGATGTGCGCCTTCTGCTCGTTGTCGGCCGCGCCGCCATGGCCGCCCTCGATGTTCTCGTAGTACAGCACGTCGTGCCCCTGCGCGAGCATGCGCGCGGCCATCTTGCGCGCGTGGCCTGGGTGCACGCGGTCGTCGCGCGTCGAGGTCGTGAACAGCACGCGCGGGTAGTGGGTCCCCTCGCGCAGGTTCTGGTACGGGCTGTACTTCGAGATGAACGACCAGTCCTCGGGCTTGTCGGGGTCGCCGTACTCGGCCATCCACGACGCGCCGGCCAGCAGCTTGTGATAGCGCCGCATGTCGAGCAGCGGCACCTGGCAGACGACGGCGCCGAACAGGTCGGGCCGCTGCGTGAACATCGCACCCATCAGCAGCCCGCCATTGCTGCCACCCTCGATGCCCAGATGGCGCGGGCTCGTGATCTTGCGCGCGACCAGGTCTTCGGCCACGGCGATGAAGTCGTCGTAGCTGCGCTGTTTGTGCTCGCGGATCGCGGCCTTGTGCCAGTCAGGGCCGAACTCGCCGCCGCCGCGGATGTTCGCCACGACGAACACGCCGCCGCGCTCCAGCCAGCCGCTGCCGTAGGAGGCCGAGTACCAGGGCTGCATCGAGACCTCGAAGCCGCCGTAGCCGTAGAGCAGGGTCGGCGTGTTGCCGTCGCCCGGCATCTTGCTGTCGACGCCCTTCGGCCAGACCACGAAGTAGGGCACGCGGGTGCCGTCGCGGCTGACGGCGAAGAACTGCTCGGTGCGCATGCCGCTCGCATCGAACATCGCCGGCAAGGCCTTCAGCGGTTCGCGCGCATCGCCGCCTGCACGTGCCAGCGACAGCGAGCTCGGCGTCAGGAACCCGGTGTAGCTGAGGAGGTAGTTGTCGGCGAGCGCGTCGTTGGGCCGCATCGGGTCTTCGAGGCTCGTCACGTCCAGCGTGCCCGGGAACGGCGCGGCGACGGCGCGCTTCTCGAAGCGGTTGGCGGCGCTACGCTTCCATTCCTCGAGGCGGCTCGCCACGTTGTCGAGCACGTTCAGCACCACGTGTTCGCGGGTCGTCGTCCACCCGGCGAGCGAGCGGGTCGGGCTCGGCTCGAACAGCGGCGTCAGCACACGTTCGCCCTTCAGGTAGGCCGCCGCGTCGGCCGCCAGCAGCGCGCCGGCACGGTAGCGCCGCTCGCCGACGACGAGGTCGCTGCGCAGCGCGATCAGCAGGGTGTCGTCAGTGCTGTCGGCGTGGTTCCAGAACGAGATCTGCGCGTCCGACGGCACATCGATCGGCACGAGCCGGCCGCGCTCTTCGAGCATGTACTCCTGGTGGAAGAAATCGATCCAGCGCGAGAAGATCGTGCGGGGGTGGCCCGGCGTGTGGTCGACCGAGACCCAGGCGCCGACGTCCTCGGGCCTGGCCTCGAACACCGTCGTCGCCTCGGCGAGCGGCGTGCCGCGCTTCCAGCGCTTGAAGATGCGCGGGTAGCCCGCGGCGCTCAGCGAGCCGGGGCCGAAATCGGTGGCGACCAGCAAGGTGTCGCGGTTGGCCCAGTCGACGCGGGTCTTCGCTTCGGGCAGCGTGAAGCCGTCTTTCACGAACGCCTTCGCGCGGGTATCGAACTCGCGCACGACCTGCGCGTCGGCGCCGCCGCGCGACAGGAAGACGAGACAGCGCGACGGATCGGTCGCGAGCGCGTGCGCGCCGCCCCAGACCCAGTTCTCGCGTTCGGCGGCGGCGAGCGCGTCGAGGTCGAGCACGGTCTCCCAGGCCGGCTGCGGCTTGCGGTATTCGGCGAGCGTCGTGCGCCGCCACAGGCCGCGCTTGTGCGCTTCGTCCTGCCAGAGGTTGTAGACATGGTCGCCGCGCCGCGTGATCTGCGGGATGCGGTCCTTCGCGTTCAGGATCTTCAGCAGCCGCTCGCGCGCCGGTGCGTACTCGGGACGCGCTTGCAGCAGCTTCTGCGAACGTGCGTTCTGTTCACGCACCCAGCCGAGCGCGCGCTCGCCTTGCACGTCTTCGAGCCAGAGGAAGGGGTCGGCCTCGGCAGCCGGGGTGGCGGTGGGGACAGGGGTTTGCGACATGGCAGGAGGCGTTGCGAGAACAAGCGCGGCGGCGAGCAGCAGGCCGTGCCGGAACGTCGAGGGTTGGAGCATGTGGGCGTGAGCGTCAGGCGAGCAGATCGAGGGTTTCGGGGCGCCGCCGCATGTAGGCCCGGGCATACGAGCACATCGGGGCAACCTTGAGCTGATGCGCGCGTGCATGGTCGAGCACGGCCTGGGTCAGCTGCGCAGCGATGCCGCGGCCTTCGACGGCCGGCGGTACGAATGTGTGGGTGATGGTCAGCTGCGAGCCGGACAGCCGGTAGTCGACGACGCAGCGCTGCCCGTCGACGACGGCCTGGAAGCAGTGATGCTGGGGCAGGTGTTCGATCGTCAACGTCATCGGGCGGCGAGCGTGGGCATCCTGGGCGTCGATTGTGCTGTGTCTGCGGCCAGCGCGCACCCGCGCCTCAGGGCAGCGGGTTGAGCCGCTGCGGCGTGATCTCGATCGACTGCTGGCCGTCCGACAGCCAGCAGCTGCCGTCCTGCACGCTGAGCTGCAGCTGCATGCCGCGCTGCGCGAGCCCGGCGAGCGCCTGGCTCTGCGCGCTCTCGATCTGCCACACCGCGATGTTGCTGGCGCGCGTGAGCTTGGTCGCGATGCCGCTCCACCAGATCGGCGTGCTCGCGGAGAAGCTGTAGACCGAGACCTGCTCGGCGCGGCCGCTCGCGCGGATCAGGCGCTTGTCGTCGGGCTGGCCGACGTCGATCCACTGCATGATCTGGCCCGTCAGGTCTTTCTGCCAGAGGGCCGGCTCGTCGACGTCCCAGAGGTCCTTCGCCAGCTCGAGCGCGCCGTGGTCGGCGTTGGCCGGCAGGTTCAGCGCGAGCGCGAGCAGCCGGATCATCATGCGCTCGTCGGTTTCCGACGGGTGGCGCGCGATCGTGACCGCATGGTCGACGTAGACCTGTCGGTCCATGTCGGCAATCTGCAGGTTCGCCTTGTAGATCGTGGCCTTCAGTGCCATGGGGGTGTGCCGGTCGCAAAGCCGCGATTAGAACAAAACCGCACGTCGGCAAGCCGATGTCAGGCCGCGTAGAGTTCCGCGACGAATGCGGGCGTTGATGCAATCGCCGCAACCCCGCCACCAGGAGCCCTGCCAATGTCTGCCGAATCGTTCGACCTGTTTGTCATCGGCGCCGGCAGCGGCGGGGTGCGCGCGGCGCGCATGGCGGCGCAGCGCGGCGCGCGGGTGGCGGTGGCCGACCCGGCGCCGCTCGGCGGCACCTGCGTGAACCTCGGCTGCATCCCGAAGAAGCTCTACAGCTTCGCGGCGCACTATGCCGACGCGTTCGAGGAGTCGCACGGCTACGGCTGGACGATGACGCAGCCGAGCTTCGACTGGGCCACGCTGAAGGCGAACCGGGCCCGCGAGATCCTGCGCCTGAACGGCATCTACGCGCAGTTGCTCGAGGGCTCAGGCGTCACGCTGCTACCCAGCCGCGCGACGCTGCGCGGGCCGAATGAGGTCGAGGTCGACGGCCGCATCCATCGCGCGAAGCATGTGCTGGTGGCCACCGGCGGGCGGCCGGTCGTGCCGGTATTGCCCGGGCATGAACTTGCCGTCACGTCGAACGAGATGTTCGATCTGCCCGAGTTTCCGCGCCGCCTCGTCGTCATCGGCGGTGGCTACATCGCGAGCGAGTTCGCGTCGATCTTCGCCGGGTTGGGGTCGCAGGTGACGCAGATCTACCGCGGCGAGCAGATCCTGCGCGGCTTCGACGATGACGTCCGCCACTTCGTGGCCGCCGAGATGCGCAAGAAGGGCGTCGTGTTGCACACGCAGGCGCAGGTGGCGCAGATCGAGCGCGCCGCGGGTGCGCTGCAGGCGACCCTCGTCAATGGCGCCGTGCTGAGCGCCGACACGATTCTTTACGCGACCGGCCGGCGCCCGAACACCGAAGGCCTCGGCCTGGCCGAGCTCGACGTGAAGCTCACGCCGAACGGCGCCGTCGTCGTCGACGAGCACTACCGCAGCAGCGTGCCGAGCATCCACGCGCTCGGCGACGTCATCGACCGCGTGCAGCTGACGCCGGTGGCGCTGGCCGAGGCGATGGCGCTGGTCGACCGGCTGTTCGGCGAGGGCAGACGGCGTGTCGACTACGAGCTGATCCCGACCGCCGTGTTCACCGACCCGAACATCGGCACGGTGGGGCTGACCGAGGCCGCCGCGCGCGAGCGTTTCGGCGACGTGCGAGTCTTCCGCAGCGAATTCAAGGCGCTCAAGCACACGCTGTCTGGCAGCAGCGAGCGCACCTTGATGAAGCTCGTGGTCGACGCCGCGAGCGACCGCGTCGTCGGGTTGCACATGGTCGGTGCGGACGCGGGTGAAATCGTGCAGGGTTTCGGGGTTGCACTGAAAGCGGGGGCGACGAAGGCGCAGTTCGATGCAACCATCGGTATCCATCCGACCGCGGCGGAGGAGTTCGTGACGATGCGCGAGCCGTCGATGGCATGATGCGCGGTTCGGATTGATTCGTAGCCACGCCCCATGCATACCTTGACCCTCTCGCGCGCACTGCTCGGCGCCACGTTGTTCATCGCCATCGCCGGCCACGCGGCTGACAAGCCCAAGGAAGCCAGCTTCGGTGGTGGCAAGGCCAGCGGCGCATTCCTCACCCGCAACCAGCTGCGCGACTGCATGGCGCAGCAGGCCAAGGTCAGGCAGACGCAGGCCGACGTGGTGGCGCTGCAAGACAAGCTCGCGGCCGACAAGGCCGACATCGGCAAGACCGGCGAAGCGCTGAAGGCCGATCTCGAGGCGCTCGACCGCACGAGCGCCGACGCGGTGAACGCCTACAACGAGCGTGCTGTCGCGCGCGACAAGAAGATCGACGAATACCAGCAGCAGGTCGACCAGTTCAACGCCCGCGTCGACACGGTCCGGGCCGAGCGCGAGGCCTTCTCGAAGGCGTGCGAGAACCGCCGCTATTTCGAAGACGACGAGATCGCGATCCGCAAGGGCAAGTAAACCATCCCCGGGCCGTCCGGGCTGGCCCCTAAAATCGCGGCTCTCTTACCGGAGACACCGTCGATGAGCCTTGCCATGAGCAACCCGCTGCTGCAGCCCTGGAGCACGCCCTATGGCCTGCCCCCTTTCGAGCAGGTCCGTGCCGAGCACTTCGAGCCCGCATTCGACGAGGCGCTGAAGCAGCACCGCGCCGAGATCGATGCGATCGGTGCCAACCCCGAACCCGCCACCTTCGACAACACGGTCGCTGCGATGGACCGCAGCGGGCGGTTGCTCGACCGGATCAGCGAGCTGTTCCACAACCTCACGTCGAGCGAAACCTCGCCGGCACTGCAGGCGGTGCAGCGGCAAATGGCGCCGCTGCTGGCCGCGCACTACAGCGCGATGCACATGCACAAGGCGCTGTTCGAGCGCATCGATGCGCTGCACGAGCGGCGCGAGCAGCTCGGTCTGACGCCGGAGCAGAAGCGCGTGCTGGAACGCTTCCACTTCGACTTCGTGCGTGCCGGCGCGAAACTCGGGCCCGCCGAGCAGCTGCGCTATGCGCAGGTCATGAAACGTCTCGCGGAGCTGACGACGCGTTTCGGCCAGAACGTGCTGGCCGATGAATCGGCCTTCCAGCTCGTGCTGCGCGACGATGCCGATGCGGCCGGCCTGCCCGATTTCGTGCGCGCGGTGGCGCGCCAGGCGGCGAGCGATCGCGGCATCGCGGATGCGATGGTGATCACGCTGTCGCGCTCGCACATCGTTCCATTCCTGACCTTCTCGGATCGCCGCGATCTGCGCGAGCAGGCATATCGCGCGTGGGTCAGCCGTGGGGAGCACCCGGGCGAGCACGACAACCGGCCGATCGCGCGCGAGATCCTCGCGCTGCGCAACGAGCAGGCGCGTCTGCACGGCCATGCGAGCTACGCCGACTATGCGCTGACCGACACGATGGCCGGGCGGCAGTCGGCCGTCACCGGGCTGCTGGCGCAGGTGTGGGAGCCGGCGAAGGCGCGCGCCGCCGAGGAGCGCGAAGCGCTGCAGGCGCTCGCCCTTTCCCGCGGCGAGACTGCGAAGCTCGAGGCCTGGGACTGGCGCTACTACGCCGAGAAGGTGCGCCAGGTGCGCTACGAGCTCGACGAGGCGACCGTGAAGCCGTACTTCGCGCTGCACCGGATGGTCGAGGCGGCGTTCGATTGCGCGCAGCGCCTGTTCGGGCTGCGCTTCGTCGAGCAGCCGCAGATCAAGGCGTACCACCCCGACGTCAAGGTCTATGCCGTGCACGATGCAGCGCGCGGCGAAGGCGACGATTCGCTGATCGGCATCTTCCTGCACGACAACTTCGCGCGCACCACCAAGCGCAGCGGTGCATGGATGAGCAGCCTGCGCAGCCAGTCGAAGAACACGGGTAGCGCTGCCAAAGCCGGCGTGACGCCGGTGATCCTGAACAACAACAACTTCGCGAAGGGCGCGCCGGGGCAGCCGACCTTGCTCAGCTTCGACGATGCGAACACCTTGTTCCACGAGTTCGGCCATGGCCTGCACGGGCTGCTGTCGAACGTCACCTACGAGCGCCTGTCGGGCACCAGCGTACTGCGCGACTTCGTCGAGCTGCCGTCGCAGCTGTTCGAGCATTGGCTCGCGGAGGCCGAGGTGCTGAAGCGGCACGCGCGCCACTACCTGACGGACGAGCCTATCCCCGACGCGCTGGTCGAGAAGCTGCTGGCTGCGCGCCTGTTCAACCAGGGCTTCGAGACGGTGCGCTACACCGCGTCGGCGCTGGTCGACATGGCTGCGCATGCGCTGACCGATGCGAACGTGCCGGACGTCGTCGAGTTCGAGCGAGCCGAGCTCGCGCGCATCGGTGCGCCGGCCGATGTCGGCATGAACCACCGGCTCACGCACTTCCAGCACCTGTTCTCGGGCTCGGGCTATGCGGCCGGGTACTACGTGTACCTGTGGGCCGAGGTGCTCGACGCCGACGGGTACGAGGCCTTCGTCGAGGCAGGCAACCCGTTCGACGCGGCGGTCGCGGCGCGGCTGCGCCGCTTCATCTACTCGTCGGGCAACTCGATCGAGCCATCGGAGGCGTACCGGGCGTTCCGCGGACGCGCGCCGACGGTGGAGCCGATGCTGAAGGGCCGCGGGTTGACGAGGGCTTCGATACCTCAGCCCGAACGGATCTAGTTACGCCTTCGCCACTTCGAGCACCAGCTTGCCGAAGTTCTCGCCGTTGAAGAGCTTCAGCAGCGTCTCCGGGAAGGTGTCGATCCCGGTGACGATGTCTTCCTTGCTCTTCATGCGCCCGTCCTTCAGGTAGCCCGCGAGCTCCTTGACGGCGATCGGGAAGCGCTCGGCGTAGTCGAACACGACGATGCCTTCCATGCGCGCGCGGTGCACGAGCAGCGAGAGGTAGTTCTTCGGCCCCTGCACCGGCGTCGTGTTGTTGTACTGGCTGATCGCGCCGCAGATGATGATGCGGGCCTTGCGGGCGAGCCGGGTCAACACGATGTCGAGGATCTCGCCGCCGACGTTGTCGAAGTAGACGTCGATGCCCTTCGGGCACTGCTCGCGCAGATCGTCCTTCACGTTGCCGGCTTTGTAGTCGATGCAGGCGTCGAAGCCGAGCTCCTTGACCACCCACTCGCACTTCGCCGGTCCGCCGGCGATGCCGACGACGCGGCAGCCCTTGATCTTCGCGAGCTGGCCGACGGTCTGCCCGACCGCGCCGGCCGCGCCCGAGACGACGACGGTCTCGCCGGGCTGCGGCTGGCCGACATCCATCAGCCCGAAGTAGCCGGTCATGCCCGGCATGCCGAGCACGTTGAGCCACTGCGTCATCGTGCCCAGCCGCAGGTCGATCTTGAACAGGCCCTGGCGCTTGATCTCGTCGGCCGCGATCAGGCAGTACTCCTGCACGCCGGGCGTGCAGCTGACCGTGTCGCCGACCGCGAACGCGGCGTTCTTCGAGGCGATCACGGTGCCGATGCCGCCCGCGCGCATCACCTCGCCGATGCCGACCGGCGGGATGTAGCTCTTGCCTTCGTTCATCCAGCCGCGCATCGCGGGGTCGAGCG
>Ga0075370_10000216_pt1 | contig 20539 bp, 20 predicted proteins | sample EndMethybrTD3035_FD_71398 | JGI IMG/M metagenome (GOLD analysis project Ga0075370, IMG submission 71398) | Populus endosphere microbial communities from Tennessee, USA - Endosphere MetaG P. TD hybrid TD303-5 | ecosystem: Host-associated > Plants > Roots > Endosphere | place: USA: Tennessee... | reverse complement strand
GTGCCGTGCCGACGCGCTGCTACCGATCACCGGTTCCGCCGTCGTTCTGCTGGACCCCGCCCGCCGCAGCGGTGGACGGCGCCGGTTCGATCCGCGCGATTACACTCCCGGTCTCGACGCCCTCCTCGACGTATATCGCGGGCGGGACATCGCCGTAAAGTGCGCGCCGGGAATCGATTTCGATGGAGTCGCCCGATTGGGCTTCACCGGGGAGATCGAGGTGACGTCGACCGCCGGCGGGGTGCGCGAGGCGTGTCTGTGGTCGCCGGGGCTCGCCGGACCCGGTGTGACCCGACGCGCCAGCATCCTCGATGCCGGGGAGGAGATCACCGACGCCGAACCCGACGACGCGGCAGTGGCAGCCGCCGGCCGATGGATCGTCGACCCCGACGGCGCGGTCGTTCGGGCCGGGCTGGTGCGGCACTATGCGGCGCGACACGGGCTGTGGCAACTCGACCCCGAGATCGCCTACCTCTCGGGTGATCGGCTACCGAGCGGAGTGCGTGGCTTCGAGGTCCTCGAGGAGCTGGCATTCAGCGAACGCCGACTGCGGCAGGCGCTTTCGCGTCTGGACACGGGTGCGGTCGAGATCCTCGTTCGCGGTGTGGATGTCGACCCCGATGCGCTTCGGCACCGGCTGCGGCTGCGTGGATCGCAGGCGGTCTCGGTCGTCATCACCCGGCTTGGTGCCGGGGCCGCAAGCCGGACAACGGCATTCATCTGCCGCCCGTCACGCTGAGTTTGAGCGGACGGGGTGGAATGCCACGTACGCTGACAGTGATACGTCGGCGGCGGAGCCGGCGCCTACCGCGAGGACGTCCATCGATGCACATTTTCAGGTCGGCGGCTGCCTTCGTGGGCACCTGTGCCGTGGCAGTGGCAATCGGCAGTCCGGTGGCGTCGGCGCAGTCGGGCTGCGCCGATCTTCGCGGTGTCGTAGGACCGGACCAGATCTGCCGGGTCCACATACAAAACCCGGCCTACACCGTCGATCTGAGCTTTCCCAACGACTATCCCGATCAGCAATCACTGGTCAAATATCTGACACAGTCGCGCGACGGATTCGTCAACGTCGCGCAGGATCCCGACGCGTACAACCTGCCTTACGAACTGGACGCCGACGGGGTCGGCTACCGCTCGGGCTCGCTTCTGCCCGGAAACGGCACCCGCAGTGTGGTGTTCACGACTTACCAGAACGTCGGTGGCGCACACCCGCAGACGTACTACCAGGCGTTCAACTGGAACCTCGCCACGAACGCACCGATCACCTTCGACACCCTGTTCAAACCGGGCACCAAACCGCTCGACGTGATCTATCCGGCGGTCAATCGCTACCTCACCGAACAGCAGGGGCTGATCGACGCGATCCCGTCGAGCGCGGGGCTGGATTCGGCCAACTACCAGAATTTCGCGCTGACCGATGACACGTTGCTGTTCTTCTTCAGCCAGGGGCAGATGTTCGCGGAGTCGGCAGGTCCGGTCCAGGCGTCGGTGCCACGTGCACTCGTCGCCCCGATGCTGGCGCTCTAAGCGGGCGCGAACCCGTAGACGCGGCCCTCGCTCGTCGCGGTGACGACCCGGCGGTCGTGGCCGATGGAAACGCCGACGGGCCATCCGCCCGCGTTGGGCAGCGGGTACGAGTTGAGAGTGCGGCCGTCGGCCGGGTCGAACACGACCAGCGTCTGACCGTTCTCTCCGTCGCGCGCGACGGTGTAGGCGACGTCTGCACCGGATCGACTCGACGTGGTCAGGGGCACGACGTCGTCACGCGTCCACTTCACGTCGCCGTTGTCGCCGGCGTCCTTGATTCCGATCAGCTTGGCGCCGGGACCGCCGCCGGCGACGATCATCCCGTCGGGTGACACCGACGGCGGCGTCTGCGCCAGATAGTCGAGCGGGACCGACCATTTCGGTTTTCCATCGTCGGTGTTGATCGCCCACAGGCGCTCGTCGCGCCCGCTGACATACGCGGTCGATCCGTCCGAGGACAGCACCGGACTCGCCAGAGGTCCGCCGCCGACGGCGTCGCTCGTCCATTCTTGGGTGAGAACCGGATTCTGACCGGGGCGGTAGCGCAATCCGACGAGGACAGGAGCGTCGGCGTCGGGCTGCCACAGACTCAGCACGATGATCCCGGTCTGCTCGGCGAAGGCCGGTGCGGCGGCGACCGGACAGCGCGCACGGGCCGGTCTGCAGTCCGCAAGTCCCCGCTCGGAGTCCTTCGGGTCGACGCCCTCGACCAGATCCAGCGGCGCGCCGTCGACGATCCCCTTGTGGGCATCGAACACGAGGACCTGGCCCAGATGTGTCACCACCAGCAGCCGACCCGCGCCCAGGATCCGTGGTGTCGTCGGCATCCCGATGACCGGCTGGCGCCAGCGGATCCACTGCGTCGGCGGAAACGAGATCATCGCGCCGGGCTGCCCGATGTAGAGGTTGTCGAAGCCATCGAACAGTGGGCTGGTCGCGCCGCCGCCCTGCACCAGCCGGGTGCACCACCGTTGCCGGGCACGGTTGTCCGTCTCCCAGACCATCAGCGAACAGCCTGCGGGGGTCTGCGCATTGACGGCCAGATAGCTGCCCGATCCGAGCGCGACCGATGCGGCGAGATCGCCCTTCACCGAGCGAGTCCATTCCAGCCGTAACGCGTCGGCTCCCGCCGTGGACTGGTAGCTGCTGTTGCGGGCGTCGCCGTACTGCGCGGACCAACCTGACGCCGCGTGCGCCTCGACCCAGGAATCGGTGTTCTGACAACCGGCCAAGAAGGCCGTGATCAGCGCTGTTGACACCAGCACCATCGATCGCCGGAACACTGCGCCCTTTCTGTCGTGATCCGCCCGCTGGTTCTGCGAGCCCACGTGAGGGTAACCGTTTTGCCCTACGGGTCTCGCGTAGGCTTTCCGGCCATGACGACGATGTGGGGCGCACCGTTGCACAAGCGGTGGCGGGGTTCGCGGCTGCGCGACCCGCGCCAAGCCAAGTTCCTCACCATGGCCTCGTTGAAGTGGGTCATCGCCAACAAGGCCTACACGCCGTGGTACCTCGTGCGTTACTGGCGGCTGCTGAAGTTCAAGCTCACCAACCCGCACATCATCACCCGCGGCATGGTGTTCCTCGGTAAGGGCGTGGAGATCCAGGCGACCCCCGAGCTGTCCACGATGGAAATCGGTCGCTGGGTGCACATCGGCGACAAGAACACGATCCGCTGCCACGAGGGCTCACTACGGTTCGGTGACAAGGTCGTCCTCGGCAGGGACAACGTCATCAACACCTATCTCGACATCGAGCTGGGCGATTCCGTTCTGATGGCGGACTGGGTCTATGTGTGCGACTTCGACCACCGGATGGACAGCATCGAGCTGCCCATCAAGGATCAGGGCATCGTCAAGGGACCGGTGCGGATCGGGCCCGACACATGGATCGCGACCAAGGTGACGATTCTGCGTAACACGATGATCGGCCGCGGGTGCGTCCTCGGGTCCCACGCAGTCGTCAAGGGTGAGATCCCGGACTTCTCGATCGCCGTTGGCGCACCGGCGAAGATCGTCAAGAACCGCAAGCTCTCGTGGGAGACGTCGGCCGCCCAGCGCGCCGAGCTCGCCGCCGCATTGGCCGACATCGAACGTAAGAAGGCCGCCCGCTGACCAAGCCGGGTGACGCGACACGGCGCATCGACCTTTCGACAGGCCCGGCGCTGGTCTCCGACGATGGTCTGCTTGTGCGGGCGCGCGGTGTGCCATACGGACGCGCAGACAGGTTCGCCTCGCCGGCGCCCCCCGAGCCGTGGGCGCAACCTCGGTCGCTGACTCAACGTGGACCGGCGTGTCCGCAACTGCCGTCGCGGCTGGCGTTTGTGACCGGTCCGGTGACCGACGGTCTGCAGCGTGGCGAGGACTGCCAGGTGCTCAGCGTCACCGCCCCCAGCGATGCCGACGGGCTCCCGGTGATGGTCTGGTTCCACGGCGGTGCGTACGTCTCCGGTAGCGGAGAGTCGGAGAACTACGACCCCGATGTCCTGGTCGCCGAAGGCCGCGTCATCGTGGTCACCGTCAGCTACCGGCTCGGCATCTTCGGCTACTGCACTCCACTGGGCGTGGAGGGAGACAATCTCGGTCTGCGCGATCAGCTGCTGGCACTGCGGTGGGTGCACGACAACATCGCCGCATTCGGTGGCGACCTGCAACGAGTCACGTTGTTCGGGCAGTCCGCGGGTGGCGACTCGGTGTACTCGCTGATGCTGTCGGAAGCGGCAGACGGCCTGTATGCGCGCGCGATCATCCAGAGTGCGCCGCTGGGAATGCGTGACGGCCGCGACGCCATGACCGCGGCGATGCGGGCTGCTGCGGCGGAATCGCTAAGGGACGCCGACCTTTTCACCGCGAGCGTCGAGCAACTGCACCGTGCCCAGACCGACTCCCTGATGGCGGCACGGCGATTCGGCGTGATCAGCGGGTTGGCGTACGCGCCGATCCTGGGTGTCGACCCGCTTCCCGGCGCCGATGACGTGCGCGACCGGATCGCGCGTGTGGCCCGGGAGATCGATCTGTTCGTCGGTTGCACCCAGCTCGATGCCGCCCCGTTCGTCGAACTCCGCCCGAGTGCGTCCCGGCTGCGCAGGTTGGGACCTGTCGGGAAGTTGGGTGTGCGCGCCGCATCAGCGACGATGACGCGCCGAGTCTTCAGCGAGCCTGCGAAGCGGCTCGCACAGACATGGCGGAGCCACGGCGGTAGGGCTTCGGTGTACCGGCTCGACTGGTCGCCGCGGGACGCACCGTTGGGCGCGTGTCACTGCATGGACCTGCCCCTGCTGCTCGGCGGGCCGGGTGCATGGTCGAGCGCGCCGATGCTGGGTCCGCATCCCGATCCGCTCGATCACAGGCTTGCCATTCAGATGCGCCGGCTGTGGAGTCGCTTCGCCTACGAGGGCGTCGCCGGTCTGGGTGCCGAGGAGCTGTTGCTCACCGGTACTTAGGCGCTCCAGTCGATGTCGAACCAGTCGGACAGAGCGGTACAGCCGTCGTCGGTCACCGTCAGCGCGCGTCCGCGCGGCACCTGCTTCACCCACCCGGCCGCCAGGAAACGATCGAACAGCGCGCGCCCGAGACCACCGGAGAGATGGTGGCGCTGCTCGGTCCAGTCGACGCAGTAGCGCACGAGAGGCCTTCTGCCGGTCGGTATCTCGACACCCATGCGGGCGAGAAACTCGTGCCCTGATCCGGTCAGTTCGTAGCTGACATCGTGGCCTGGCTTGCTCGGGGCGTCATCGCCGGCGCGCAGCCGGTCGTATCGACCGTCACCGCCGACGAGTACGGCGCGGTCGAGCAGGTTGCCCATGATGGCGACACCGAGTCGGCCGGCGATGTGGTCGTAGCAGGTGCGCGCCGAGCGCAGACGAGCGGCGCGGGTGCCCTCGCGCAGCGAACGGACGGGACGCGCCGGCGCCAACCGCCCCAGATGCTCGAGCAACTCACCCACCTCGGAGCCCGACAGTCGGTAGTAGCGATTCCTGCCGTGCGTCTCGACGGACAGCAGTCCCGCAGCGGTCAGCTTGTTGAGATGGCTGCTGGCTGTCGGTCTGCTGATGCCCGCTTCGTCGGCGAGCACGCTCGCGGGCAGTGCCCGTCCGTCGTCGAGGGCGAGCAGTATCTTGCAGCGCGCCGGTTCGGCCAACAGCGCGGCGACCGAAGCGATGTCGGCGTCGCCGACGCTGGGAAGCTCAGCCGCGTCACGCATTGCACACCTCCTCGTCGATACGTGCGGGGGAGTGCTCCCGCGTCCAGGCCAATACGATCACCGCGCCGCTCAACTGGACCAGACCGCCCACCATTGTCGCCGCTCGCGCGCCATCGGCATTCCCGATCGCGGCCATGGTGCTACCCAACACCGCGACACCGACAGTGATACCCACCAGCCGTGCCAGGTTCACCACGCCGGAGGCCAGCCCGGCCCGCCGCAACGGCACAGCAGACATTGCCAACCCGACCGCCGGGCCGGTGGTCAGCGCCAGGCCCGCGCCGGCGAGGACGAACGACAACTCGATCACCCACACATCGCTGCGGGGTCCCGCTGCGGCGTACGTCAGTAAACCCGACGCCATCACGACGAGCCCGCCCGATATCGGGAGGAGCGGGCCCGTCCGGCGTGCAAGCGCATTGACCGAAGGGATGAACACCAAGTACGTCAGTGGAAGCGGCAGGAACCACAGGGCGGTGGTCAATGCGCTGGCGCCCCGTTCCTGTTGAAAGGCAAAGCTGTTCACCAATAGCAAGCCGTAGATGCCGAACGTCATCGTGAACGTTGCGATGAGCCCGGCGATGAGGCGCCTGCTACGGAACAGGTCCAGCGGCAGCATCGGATGTCTGACATGCCGTTGGCTCCCGACGAACACGACGATGCTCATCACCGCCACGACCGCCACGACGGTGCTCACCACGGGCGACATGGTCCGTGCTTCGACCAGGACGACGGTCAGCGTGCCCAGGCCCAGCGTCGCAAGGATCTGACCGGGCATGTCGAACCTCGCCGCGTCGGGATCGCGGGATTCGGGCAGGTAGCGGTAGGTCATGCCCAATGCGAGGACACCGACCGGCGCATTCAGCCAGAAGATGTAGCGCCAGCCCGGGCCGTCCGTCAGCACGCCGCCGAGGATCGGACCGACCGCGGTGCTCATGGCGGCAGCCATCGCCCACGCCGCCGTCGCCCGCGCGCGCTCCGCGGCGGCGGGAAACGCGGCGGCGGTGATCGCCAGGCCCTGCGGGAGCATGACTGCCGCACCGACTCCCTGTGCGGTACGCGCGGCCAACAGCAGCGCCAGCGTCGGAGCTGCCGCGCAGGCCAGCGATGCGACGACGAACGTCACGATGCCGATGCGCAACAGCGTGCGTCTGCCGAACTTGTCGCCGAGCGACCCGGCCGTCAGCAGCACCGCGGCGAACGCGATGTTGTACGCGTCGATGCTCCACTGGGCTCCTGATATGCCGCCGCCGAGATCGTCACGGATGGCCGGTAAGGCGAGGTTCATCGCGTTGGCGTCGATGAGCCCGACGAAAAGGCCCAGGTAGGCGGCGATCAGGGTCAACATGGTGCCGAAGTTGAACCGAGTCCTGTGCATATCCCGCACGGTAGGTGCGGAATGATTCGATGCCCTTCGAACCGTCAGCGGTCGGGCAGTGCGTGCTCGACGATCGGTCGGCGCCGATGCGGTTCGCGCTCACCGCGTTTGGCGGCGACGTATACCTGCGCGGTCTCGTCGGCCACGGTGTGCCAGTCGAACGCCGACGTCAGGCGTTCGCGTGCGGCGATCGCCATGCGCTGCGCGTGGTCGGGGTCGTCGAGAACTCGACGCACGGCGGCGGCGATGCCTGCGACGTCACGCGGCGTGAACGAGACGCCGGTGCGGCCGTCGATCACCGCCTCACCCAAGCCGCCGACATTGGAGGTCACCAGCGGGATCCCCGTCGCGGCCGCCTCGAGACCCACGATGCCGAAGGGTTCGTAGTGGCTTGGCAGCACCGCGGCGTCGGCGGCATGCAGCAGGCGCACTAGGTGTTCGTGGTCGAGATGGCCGACGAACGTTGTGGCCTTGAGCACCTTGTGCTTTCGTGCCTGCTCGACGAGCCACTCCTGCTGTGTGCCGGTTCCGGCGATGGTCAGTGTCGTACCCGGATGTGTCCTTCGGATTCGGGGGAGTGCCGCAATGAGATCGTGGACACCCTTCTCGTATTCGAGTCGACCGAGGAACATCAGCTGCGCGGGACCTCGGTGCGGACGCCGCTTGGCGAACGGCCAGCGCGCTGATTCGATTCCGTTGCGGATCACGCGTGTTTCGGCCAGACCGGGCCCGAACAGTTCTACGATTTCGTCGCTCATCGACGCCGAACACGTGATGAGCGAATCGGATTCGTGCACCAGCCAGGACTCCACCGCATGTACCTGCCGACTGATGCGGCCTGACACCCATCCGGAGTGGCGGCCGGCCTCGGTCGCGTGGATCGTGGAAACCAGTGGCACATCGAAGTGTTCGGCGAGTGTGATCGCGGGGTGGGCGACCAGCCAGTCATGGGCGTGCACGACGTCGGGCCGCCACGGCTTGTTGCGGCGCCCCTTGATCGTGAGACCGGCACGCACCATCGAATGCCCCATCGCGAGTGTCCAGGCCATCATGTCGGTGCCGAAGTCGAATTCGTGCGGGTCCTGTGCGGCGGCGACAACGCGCACGCCTTCGGCGATCTCGTCGGTTGACGGGTGCGTACTGGGATCGGTGCCGCTGGGCCGACGGCTGAGCACGACGACTTCGTGGCCGGCCTCGGCGAGGGCCGTGGCGAGGTGATGGACGTGGCGGCCGAGGCCGCCGATCACCACCGGCGGGTATTCCCACGACACCATCAGGATTTTCATCGCGGCAGTCTTCGTGCGTCGAGCGCGCCGAACAGTCCGTCAGCGCGGTTCCAGCCGGCCGCGAGGCGCTGCGCGTGCTCGTGTCGGCCCGACGCCATCGCACCTGCGATCTCACGGGTGGCGTGGGCGTGCAGGTGTGCGCGATACCGGGCGTAGTCGGCGGCAGAGTCCTTGCTGACCATGAACGGCCAGTCACTGGACACCGTCAGAAGCGTCTCGCGCAGGATCTGGTCGGCGACGAAGTTGCGGGCCGGCGCGGAGTCCGACTCGGCGAGTGCCTTGTCGACGGTCGTCAGCGCAGTGTCGACGACCTCGCTGTTCAACTGGACCAGGTCGGCCACCTGCTCTCCGGCCCACACCTGCCAGTCCTTACCGGAACCCCAGGAACTGGGCGGCAATTCGACCGGTGAGCCGACAAAGCCGTCGGCGATCGCGTCGGACAGCGTGCCAACCCGCACGCCGGCCTCCGGTAGGGCGCGCAATACCCGTTCCAGCCATACCGGACCCTCGTACCACCAATGCCCGAACAGTTCGGTGTCGAAGGCAGCGATCACATGGGCGGGCCGACCGATGCGTTCGCTCTCGTCGACGAGGCGTTGCCGTACCACGTTGACGAAATCGACGACGTGGCCGTCGATCGCACTGTCGGCGCGTGCCGGGTCATACGGCGCTTTCGCATCCGAGGCGACATTGCGACCGGTGACCCTGGCGGGCTTGAGACCTGTTGTGTGGTCATAGGTGTGGAAATCGCGGTAGGCAGCGTGCCCGGGATAACCCGATTTCGGAGACCACACGCGGTAGCTGACCTGTAGGTCACGACCGAACGCGACGACGTCTGACGACCCGACCGGGCGGCCCAGTGCGGTATCCCCGTGCAACGAGGGGCCGTCCACCATGAAGTGACCGACGCCGGCCGCGGAGTAGTCGACTTCCATTCCCGGCGCGTACGCGCACTCGGGTGCCCAGATCCCCTTGGGTGCGTGCGCAAACCGTTGTGCAGCATCGGCGAGCCCCTCGCGCAGGGCGAACTCGCGCAGGCGCGGATTCAACAGCGGTTGGAACGGATGCGACAGCGGTCCGCCGAGCAACTCGATCGCTTCGGCGTCGATCAGTTCCCGCAGCAGCGGACTTCCGCCGTGGGCCCACAGCGTCGAGAAATCCTCGAGCGCGTGATCGGCCTCCGCGCGTTCACGAACACCGAACTCCCGCAACGGGTCACGCAACGTCGTCGCTTCTAGAGCACGCAAGCCCCAATTGGCCAGCCAGTGGTGCATCCCCGAAAGGCAGTACGGATCGTCGAGTTGGGCGGTGACCACCGGCGTCATGCCGAGCGTCAAGAGGTGACTGCGGTTCTCGGCGGCAAGGGTGCGGAGCACTCGCATCAACGGTACGTAGGCCGCCGACCACGATTGGTACAGCCACTCCTCGCCGACCGGCCAGCGGCCGTGATGGGCGAGCCATGGGAGGTGCGTATGAAGGACGAGCGTGAAGAGCCCCGGAGCCGGAGGGCCGGTGGCATCAGGCCTGGGAACCGTCGGGGTCGTCACGGCCGCACCGCGATTGCGACGAGGTCGAGGCTGTCGTCCACATTCCGGTCGTCGGCGTCGACGAGGTCGAAGTCTGCCGTCGTCACGGATGCGACGTCGTCCAGCAGATCAGCCGGCCAGGGCGCGTCGGCAAGAGCGCGTGCGATCTGGGCGTCGATGATCGACCCACCGTGGCGTTCGTCGAGCTCGACCAATCGTGAGCCGTGAAAGACCCCCAGCATCGACTCGACCGAAAAGCCCTCGCCGGACAGGAGTTCGGACAGTTCGGCGGCATTCAGTTCCCGGGTGTGGAACGGGTTGATCGGGGTGTCGCGACCGGGGGAGAAGGTGATCCGGTTCGGTGTCGACATCAACAGCACTCCGCCGGGGCGCAGCACCCGCAGGCATTCGGCGACGAATTGCCCTTGATCCCACAGATGTTCGATCACCTGGAAGTTGACGACGACATCGACCGTTGCGTCGGCCAGCGGGAGGTCGGCGAGATTCCCCTGGCGTATGTCGACCCGTGGGTAGCGGGCACGGACGTGGGCGACCGCGGAGTCGTCGTAGTCAAGGCCGATGACAGTGTTCGCCACGCTGGCGATCAGATCGGCGCCGTACCCCTCGCCGCAGCCGGCTTCGAGCACGTCACGGTCCGCGCAGAGATCAGCCAGCCGCTCATAGACGACCTCATGGCGGCGGAACCAGTAGTTCTCCTCCGCGAGGCCCGGAACCGTCCGTTCTCCTGTCAAAGGCAGGTCCGGACCGTCGGTGACGAATGCGCTCATTGGAAGGCAGGCTAACGTGAAACAGCTCACTGGCGAACAGTTCACCGCCCACGTGCTGCTAGAACACAAACTTCGACCAGCTATGGTGTTTCTGCGATCCACTAAAAGTTACCCGCGAGTAACATGAAGGTGATTGCTTGCAACGTGGTAATGAGGGCCGGTCATCGGCCCCTTCGAGGAGGACGAACCAGACTCATGACGAACATCGTGGTCCTGATCAAGCAGGTCCCTGACACCTGGTCGGAGCGCAAACTCTCCGACGGCGATTACACCCTCGACCGTGAAGCCGCCGATGCCGTGCTCGACGAGATCAACGAGCGCGCGGTTGAAGAGGCGCTCCTGATCAAGGAGAAGGAAGGCGGAGAGAGCACTGTGACAGTGCTCACAGCCGGACCGGAGCGTGCGACCGAGGCAATCCGCAAGGCGCTGTCGATGGGTGCGGACAAAGCGGTGCACCTCGTCGATGAGGGGCTGCACGGATCCGACATGGTCCAGACCGGCTGGGCGCTCGCCCGCGCCCTCGGCACGATCGAAGGCACCGAACTGGTCATCGCCGGCAACGAGGCAACCGACGGTGTCGGCGGCGCAGTGCCGGCGATCATCGCCGAGTACCTGGGCCTGCCGCAGCTCACGCACCTGCGCAAGGTGACGGTCGAGGGCGGCAAGGTCACCGGCGAGCGCGAGACCGATGACGGTGTGTTCACCGTCGAGGCATCGCTGCCCGCGGTCATCAGCGTCAACGAGAAGATCAACGAACCCCGCTTCCCATCCTTCAAGGGCATCATGGCCGCGAAGAAGAAGGAAGTCACTTCGCTGACGCTGGCCGAGATCGGTGTCGAAGCCGACGAGGTGGGTGTCGCCAACGCCGGCACCAAAGTGAACTCGTCGACCCCGAAGCCGCCCAAGACTGCGGGCGAGAAGGTCACCGACGAAGGCGACGGCGGCACCAAGGTCGCCGAGTACCTCGTCGGTCAGAAAATCATCTAGCCCCAAACGCCGAACAGAACCCAGAAAGATAACGAAGACACATGGCTGAAGTACTTGTGCTCGTTGAGCACGCGGAAGGTGCGCCGAAGAAGGTCACCGCCGAACTCATCACTGCCGCACGTAAATTGGGCGAACCCTCCGCTGTCGTGGTGGGCAAGCCGGGGACGGCCGACGGACTCGTCGACAGCCTCAAGGCTGCGGGCGCGGCCAAGATCTACGTCGCCGAGTCCGATGACGCCGAGAACTACCTCATCACCCCGTACGTGGACGTGCTGGCCTCGCTGGTCGAGTCCGCAAGCCCGGCCGGTGTGGTGTTGGCCGCATCTGCGGACGGCAAGGAGATCGGAGGCCGGCTGGCCGCACGCATCGGCGCTGGTGTGCTGACCGACGTCGTCGACGTCCAGGAGGGCGGCAAGGCGATCCATTCGATCTTCGGTGGCGCGTACACCGTCGAGGCCGAATCAACCGGTGAACTGCCGGTGATCACCGTGCGTCCCGGCGCCATCGAGGCAGAAGCCGCCGACGGCGCGGGCGAGGTCGTCAACGTCGAGGTCCCGGCCCAGGCCGAGAACGCGACCAAGATCACCAAGCGCGATCCGGCGGTTGCCGGTGATCGTCCGGAACTCACGGAGGCCACCGTCGTCGTGTCGGGCGGTCGCGGTGTCGGCAGCGCAGAGAACTTCAACGTGGTCGAGGACCTGGCCGACTCGCTCGGTGCCGCGGTCGGTGCTTCGCGTGCCGCAGTGGACTCGGGCTACTACCCGGGACAGTTCCAGGTGGGCCAGACCGGCAAGACCGTGTCGCCGCAGCTGTACATCGCGCTGGGCATCTCCGGCGCGATCCAGCACCGTGCCGGTATGCAGACGTCCAAGACGATCATCGCGGTGAACAAGGACGAGGAGGCGCCGATCTTCGAGATCGCCGACCTCGGCATCGTCGGTGACCTGTTCAAGGTCGCGCCGCAGCTGACCGAGGCTGTCAAAGCCCGCAAAGGCTAGGACTTCTCACGCGAAACCCCCGAACGGCTCAGGCCGGCCGGGGGTTTTTGCGTCTCCGCGCGGACTACGCACTTTCAAGGGCGCGATCTCACAGCTTCGTGAGTGAGGCTGGACGTATGGACGCACACGTCAGCGATCTCACCAGAGCCATCGAGGAACGCCGCTCCACACGGATGTTTCTGCGCGACAAGCCCGTCCCGCGGTACCTGCTCGACGAGGCACTCGCGCTGGCGATGCGCGCGCCGTCGAACTCCAACATCCAACCCTGGCGGTTGTTCCTGGCTACCGGGCCCCGCCGCGACAGGCTCGTCGAGGCGCTGCTGGAACGGGCGTCGCAGGGTTATCCCGCGACGGTCGGGCTGCCGGATAGCTTCTCCGCGCTGCGCTCCGAGATCGGTGCGCTGGTCTACGGATCCATGGGCATCGCCCGCGACGACAGCGAGGGACGCCGCATCGCCCAACTGCGCAACTGGGAGTTCTTCCGCGCACCGGTCGCAGGCGTGGTGTGCATGCACCGTGATCTCGGCGCTGCCGACAGCCTGGCCGTGGGGATGTTCCTGCAGACGCTGGTGCTCGCGCTGACCGAACGCGGGTTGGCGACGTGCATGCAGGTGTCGATCGCCCACTTCCCGGACGTGCTGCACGAACAGTTGGGTATTCCGGACGATCTGCAGACCATCTGTGGGCTCGCGGTCGGCTATGCCGACCCGGGATTCGCGGCCAATCGGCTGCGCACGCCTCGCAATCCGGTGGGGGAGAACGTCGTATTCCTCGACAGCTGACGTGTGTGCGACCTGGGGACATGTGTGTTCCTGCACACATCTGCGTCCAACTCGTCACCTAGCGCTCACGGACACGTCACGCATCCGATGCCATCCGGAGATGCGGCTGGGCGAGCGTGCTGCCTATGAGCACTGCTTCTGTACTCATCGCCCCTGACGACGTCGAGGGTGGAGCCGCAGCTTCATCGTCGATGCCGCGCTACACCTTGTTGCTATCCACCGATCCTGCGCTCATCGAAGCTGCGCAGCGCCTTCGTCATGACGTGTTCACCTCTGAGCCCGGCTTCGCGCTCTCCGCCATGAGCCCCGGTTTCGACATCGGCCGCGACGTCGATCGTTTCGACGAGCATTGCGACCATCTGCTGGTCCGTGAAGACAACTCCGGCGAACTCGTCGGCTGCTACCGGATGTTGCCGCCATCGGGCGCCATCTCTGCCGGAGGGCTCTATACCGCAACGGAATTCGACGTGCAGGGCCTCGATGCGCTGCGGCCCTCGCTGGTCGAGATGGGCCGCGCGGTGGTCCGCGAGGATCATCGCAACGGCGGGGTGGTGCTGCTGATGTGGGCCGGCATCCTGGCGTACCTGGACCGCTGCGGCTACGACTACGTGACCGGTTGCGTCTCAGTGCCCGTCGACGGCGCGAACGGCAACGCACCGGGGAGCCAGATCCGCGGCGTGCGCGACTTCGTCCGCCGCCGCCACGCCGCCCCCGCCGGGTACACGGTGTATCCGTATCGGCCGGTGACGGTGCACGGCAGGGATCTCGACGACATCGACCCGCCGTCGCGGGTGGCTGTACCGCCGCTGATGCGCGGCTATCTGCGACTGGGAGCGCAGGTGTGCGGCGAGCCGGCACACGATCCGGACTTCGGTGTGGGTGACTTCCCGGCGCTGCTGGACAAACGCCGGGCCGACACCCGATACCTCAAACGTCTGAGATCGGTCGGCGCGGCGAGCGCGATGGCCGACGGGATGTCGTCATGACCGCCGACAGCCCCTGGGTTCCGCGCGCCACCTGTGATGTCAGCTGCGTCACGGCAACGGTCGCGCCGGCCGGTCAGCGGATCGTGGTCGCCTGGCGCGTCGCGATCCGCGCCACGTTCGCGATCCTGCTGTTGTCCGCCGTGCCGCTGCTGGCCATCCCCGTGCCCGGCCGCTCTCACGTCCAGCGACGCTATTGCCGGCTGATGCTGCGCTGCCTAGGTCTGCGAATCTCGGTGTCCGGTGGACCGATTCGCAACCTGCAGGGCGTGCTTGTGGTCGCCGGGCACGTGTCCTGGGTGGACATCTTTGCCATCGGGTCGGTACTTCCCGGCCGCTTCGTCGCGAAGGCCGAGATGACCAACTGGCCCGGGCTGGGGTTCCTGGCACGACTGATGAAGGTCATCCCGATCGACCGTGACAACCTGCGTCGCCTCCCCGATGTCGTGTCGGCGATTGCCGCGCGGTTGCGGGCCGGTCAGACGGTCGTCGCCTTCCCCGAGGGAACGACGTGGTGCGGGCTGGCGTACGGACAGTTCCGGCCTGCGATGTTCCAGGCCGCGGTGGATGCGGGCCGGCCGGTGCAGCCGCTACGGCTGAGCTATCACCGCCGCGACGGCCAGGCCTCGACCATCGCCGCGTACGTCGGCGACGACACCCTGCTTGCGTCCATCCGGCGACTGATCACCGCACAGCGCACCGTGGTGCGTGTGCACGTCGAGTCGCTGCAGTTGCCGGGCACCGACCGCCGTGACCTCGCCGCCCGCTGCGAGTCGGCGGTGCGAGGGGACATGACACCACGCGCGCAGGGCCACGCACTGGTCGCCTGACCACGGGATCTGGGCCGCCGATCCGCGGCAGCTACCATGGAACGGCTATGACCTCGCCAGATGTTCTTCGCGCAGGCGGCGCTGTGCCGGTGTATCTGGATCACGCCGCCACGACTCCGATGTACCCCGCAGCAATCGAGGCGATGACGTCTGCCCTGGCGACGGTCGGCAATGCGTCTTCACTGCACGGCACCGGACGGACCGCCCGGCGTCGCATGGAGGAGTCACGTGAGACGCTGGCGCAGCTGCTGGGTGCGCGACCGTCGGAGGTGATCTTCACCGCGGGCGGGACCGAGAGCGACAACCTCGCGGTCAAGGGCATCTACTGGGCGCGCCGCGACGCCGACGCGCGGCGACGGCGCATCGTCACCACTCCCGTCGAGCATCATGCGGTGCTCGACGCCGTCGAGTGGCTGGCCGAGCACGAAGGCGCGGATGTGACCTGGCTGCCTGTCGAGGAGGACGGATCGGTGTCGCCGTCCGCGCTTCGGGATGCGCTGGCCGAGCACGACGACGTCGCGTTGGTGACGGTGATGTGGGCCAACAACGAGGTCGGCACGATCATGCCGATCGCGAAACTCGCAGCGATCGCAGCCGAATTCGACATCCCGATGCACAGCGATGCCGTGCAAGCCGTGGGCCAGGTGCCGGTTGACTTCAAGGCGAGCGGACTGTCGGCGATGAGCATCGGGGCGCACAAGTTCGGCGGACCGACAGGCGCCGGCGCGCTGCTGTTGCGTCGTGACACTGCCTGCGTGCCGCTGCTGCACGGGGGTGGTCAGGAACGCGATGTCCGTTCGGGCACACCCGATGTCGCCGCCGCAGTCGCGATGGCCGCCGCTGCGCGCGTAGCGGTCGAGGGCCTGGAGGCCAACAGCGCGCGCATCGCCGAACTGCGTGACCGCCTGATCGACGGCGTGCTGTCGAGTATCGAGGACGTGCGACTCAACGGGCCCACGGGCGCGGGCCGGCTGCCCGGCAACACTCATTTCACCTTTCGTGGGTGTGAGGGCGACTCACTGCTGATGCTGCTCGACGCCAAGGGTGTCGAGTGCTCAACAGGTTCGGCGTGCACGGCCGGAGTGGCGCAGCCCTCTCATGTGCTGATCGCGATGGGCGCAGACCCGGCCAGCGCGCGCGGCTCCCTGCGGTTGTCGTTGGGCCATACCAGCACCGAATCCGACGTCGAGGCTGCGCTTGCGGTCCTACCCGCTGCGGTCGAGCGGGCCCGACAGGCGGCGCTGGCGAGTTCAGGAGTCGTCGAATAGTGCGCGTGCTCGTGGCGATGAGCGGCGGCGTGGACTCATCGGTGGCGGCCGCCCGGATGGTCGACGCCGGTCACGATGTGGTCGGCGTCCACCTCGCACTGTCCTCGGCGCCCGGCACGCTGCGCACGGGATCGCGGGGTTGCTGTTCGAAAGAGGATGCCGGTGATGCGCGACGAGTCGCCGATGTGCTCGGGATCCCGTTCTATGTCTGGGATTTCGCCGACAGATTCAAAGAAGACGTGGTCGATGACTTCGTGTCGTCCTACGCCCGGGGTGAGACCCCCAACCCGTGCGTGCGGTGTAACGAGCGAATCAAGTTCTCCGCCTTGGCGGCTCGTGCCTTGGCTTTGGGATTCGATGCGGTAGCGACGGGTCATTACGCCCGGCTGTCCGGCGGGCGGCTACGCCGCGCTGTCGATCCCGACAAGGATCAGTCCTACGTCCTGGCGGTGCTCACCGCCGAGCAGTTGCGCCACGCGGTCTTCCCGGTGGGCGACACGCCCAAGCCGCAGATCCGCGAGGAGGCGGCGAGCCGCGGGCTCTCCGTCGCTGAAAAGCCCGACAGCCACGACATCTGCTTCATCCCGTCCGGCGACACGCGGGCCTTCCTCGGCGCCAGGATCGGTGTGCGGCGCGGATCGGTCGTCGACGCAGGCGGAACGGTGCTCGCCGAGCACGAGGGTGTGCACGGCTTCACCGTCGGCCAGCGCAAGGGACTCGGTATCGCCGGGCCGGGACCCGACGGTCAGCCGCGCTACGTGACGGGCATCGACGCCGAGAGTGGCACGGTGCACGTCGGCAACGCCGCTGACCTCGACGTGTGGACGCTGACCGGTGAACGCCCCGTGTTCACCTCCGGGGCGGCGCCGAGTGGCCCCGTCGAATGCCAGGTACAGGTGCGCGCACACGGTGGGATCGGTGACGGGGTCGCCGAACTGCGCGACGGGCGCCTGATGGTCGACCTGCGCACACCGATTCGCGGCGTGGCGTCCGGGCAGACGATGGTGCTCTACCGGCCCGATCCCGACGGCGACGAAGTGCTGGGCAGCGCCACCATCACCCGCTGACTTCCGGCGCTACTCCGGCACGTTCGCGAGGATGTTGGTCATCACGATGTCAGGTACCGAACTGGGGAAGCGGCAGAAGGTGACCTCGACCAGCACGACCGATTTCAGGCGGTAGTCGCGACCGCAGGCGCCCGGCCGAGTTGTCAGTGCCTCACCGTCGGCCGACCATTCGCCCACCAGCATCGAACCCAAACCGGTCGAGCTGCAACCGTCGACGAGCGCGACGAGGTCTTCGAATGCCGAACGGGCGACGCCGGAGTCGCGGTAGCCCGCCACAGCCTCGGAGATGATGCCCCCGTCGGGAGGATTCTGGAACGTCGTCTTGTGGAATTCCTCGATGTCGGGACCGAAGGTCTGGGTGTCCGCGAAGAGCCATTGGCATTGCGGGGGAGCGTCTTTGGCGAGCGGATCGATATCGACGGGGATCTTGCCGTCCATGCTTGGGATGATCGACAGGTCGTCGCCCGCGCCGGTGATGGCGCGCATCTGCGACTGATCGAGAACAACCGTTTCGACGTCGACGGGAGACAGCGAATCGTCGTCGATGCCGGGAACCGACCGCACCGCGGTACCGGTGATCGACTGTGTGCACCCTGCAGCCAGCAGCGCCGCGCCCAAGAGCAGCCTGGCCGCTAGGGGCATGCCGACCTCCCAACCCATTCAGTCGAGACTAGCCCGATCGAATAGTGTTCACGGAGTGAGCGTTTTCGCCGCCGCCACCGGCATCGGATCGTGGCCGGGTACCTCACCCCGCCAGGCCGCCGAGATCGTCGTCGGTGAACTGCACGCGCTGCCGCATCTCGTGGAGCTGCCGGACCGAGGGGTCGGTGCCGACATCATCGGCAGAACCGGTGCGTTGCTCGTCGACATCGGAATCGACACCGTGCCACGTGGTTACCGGCTCGCGGCGGGGCGCAGCACGGTGCTGCGACGCGCTGTCAGCCTGCTCAACGAGGATCTCGATGCGCTCGAGGAGGCGTGGGAGAACGCCGGCCTGCGCGGCGGCGGACGTACCGTGAAAATCCAGTCCGCCGGCCCGATCACGCTGGCGGCCGAGCTGGAACTGCCCGGCGGCCATCGAGCCATCACCGACGCGGGCGCTGTGCGTGATCTCGCCGCTTCGCTCGCCGAGGGGATGGCGCAGCATCGGGCGGAGGTCGCCAGACGGCTGGACAGCGCGGTGGTGGTGCAGTTCGACGAACCGCTGTTGCCCGCCGCACTCGAGGGCCGGCTGTCGGGCGTGACAAGCCTGACGCCTGTGCATCCGGTGGACGGACCCGTGGCGATCGAACTGATCGACGACTGCATCGCGACCGTGGGCGGCGAGGTGGTGCTGCACAGCTGTGCTGCCTCTCTGCCGTGGAAGCTGTTGCAGCGCAGCGCCCTTCACGCTGTGTCGGTCGACGTCGCCACGCTGGTCGCCGATGATCTCGACGGCATCGGCGAACTCGTCGAGAGCGAGCGCGCCGTGCTGCTCGGGGTTGTCCCGTCGACGGCGCCGACTGCCCGTCCGTCGTTCGAGGAGGTCGCCAAGGCCGCGGTCGCCGTCACCGACCGGCTGGGATTCTCGCGATCCGTCTTGCGCGAGCGGATCGGCGTCACCCCGGACTGCGGGCTTGCGGGGGCGACCGCGGAGTGGGCACGGATCGCGATCGGGCTGGCGCAGAAAGTCGCCGACGCGTTCGCAGAAGATCCGGACGCGATCTGACACCACGAAAGCGCAACCGAACGGTTGCGTGTGGACCGAACTATCGCTACCGTGAGACGCAACCAGGAGGTTGCATATGAATCCGGATCGGATCGAGAAGGAAGTTCTGTTGAAGGCGACGCTGGAGCGCGTGTGGAGGGCGATCAGCGACGCCGACGAGTTCGGCCAGTGGTTCGGGGTGCGTTTCGACGGACCATTCGTACCGGGCGCATCGGTCACCGGGACCATGACGCCGACGGCGGTCGACGAGAATGTCGCGAAGGCTCAGCAGCCGTACGCCGGTCAGGCGGACACCTGGCAGATCGTCGCAGTAGAGCCGCAACGCCGGCTCGCGTACCGATGGCGCCCGTTCGGGGTCGAAGGCGGCGACGATGCGGAACAACCCACGACGCTCGTGGAGTTCACCCTCGAAGACACCTCCGAGGGCGTTCTCCTTCGCATCGTCGAATCCGGTTTCGAGGCCATCCCGGCGGACCGCCGCCAGTCGGCGTTCGAGGGCAACAGCGAGGGTTGGTCGGCCCAGACCGAGCTAATCCGGAAGTACCTGGCCCTGAGCGAGAAAGTGTGAGTGCATCGGCCGTCGCCGCGGCGCCGCTGTTCGACGCGCTCGGGGATCCGAATCGGCTGCGCATCATCACGCGGCTGTGCGATGGCGGCCCCTGTTCGACGACCACGATCACGGGGGTGGTGTCCGTTAGCCGACAGGCGGCCACCAAGCATCTGCTGCTTCTGGAGGCCGTCGGACTGGTGAGCAGTCAGCGTTACGGCAGGGAACGTATCTGGCGGATGCAGCCGAAACCACTGACGGATGCGAGCGAATTTCTCAACGCCCTCTCGCAACGATGGGACAACGCAATTGACCGATTGCGGAATTACGTCGAGGACAATTAATCGGTTTGGTGAAGATCTTCGCGCATTGGCCAGGCTGGCCTGCCGGGCGGCGTCGTCGCGTGCAACAATGCAGTGTCGACCAAGTTTTTTCGTCTTTGCCACCTGCAGGAGAAATCGTGGCCCGATTCAACCACCGCACGGCGGCAGGTGTCGGTGTTTTCGCGGCGTTTCTCCTGCTAGGTACCCCCGCGACGGTGGCGGTCGCCCATCCCGGCGGGTCGCACTCCGACCGCGGCAACAATTCCGATCGTGGCAACGACCGTAGCAACGGCCGCGGGGGGAATGGACGTGACGGCAATTGGCCCGGCAGCAAC
>Ga0075370_10000215_pt1 | contig 20549 bp, 33 predicted proteins | sample EndMethybrTD3035_FD_71398 | JGI IMG/M metagenome (GOLD analysis project Ga0075370, IMG submission 71398) | Populus endosphere microbial communities from Tennessee, USA - Endosphere MetaG P. TD hybrid TD303-5 | ecosystem: Host-associated > Plants > Roots > Endosphere | place: USA: Tennessee... | reverse complement strand
CCTGGCTACGCAATCCCAGGCCCCCGAGATGCGATCAGCTTACCTAAGCTACTGCGCGTAGATCGTGATGATCGGGGGAAGCCCGACATTTACATCCAAAAATCCTGCAGCCAAGGCCAGGTTAGCAAGGTCCAGGGCATCCAGCGTCCGACCCACAACATTCAGGAACGTCAACTTGCTGGTGGCAGACCCAGGAACGCTCGGAAGCTTGACTACGTAGGTGTACAGCGCCTCGAAAAAGCTGTCGCCGAAGTTTGCATAGACCTGCCTGAAATCGAGTTGCAACTTGGCTGCACTCGCCAAGCGATCCTTGGTGCTGAGGCTTGAGTTCAAAACTTTCCGCAAGTCACTCATAAGAATGACGATATCTGGAGAAGCGTTTATCGCGTCCCAGAATTTACTGATTTCAACAACGTCACTCACGACCTCGGCTTGAGGGAATATACCTGTCAAGGCTTTCTGCAATGCAGAATAGAGTAAGTACTCGGTAGCTTTCAGTGTTCTACCAGCAACGAAAGACTGCGACCCCGACTGGCACCAGCGAATGGTGTATGTCGGGAAACGTTCTGGCGAAATGAAATCTCCACTGACCTTGTTGGTTAACACCGTGGCCACACCTGCAGAAGGACTCCCCCATGCAACGCATCCTGGCTCGTTCTCGAAATAGCACAGTTGGAGTGGAAATGGGATTCCATCAGTCAGCACTCGTGCGTAAATGCCAAACGCTATGCTCGATGTGATGGGGTTAGGAGATAGCGCCACGTCTACCAATAGGGCACCAGTCAATGGCTCTACTCTATTGTTGCTGATACTGACCCCATAGAGGCCCCCCGTCGCCAAGTTTGGGTAGTCTCTCGACTGATCCACAGTAATAAGATTCATCGGTGCATTCGGGCAGGCAACCTGCGTAGGTGTGACGCTAAGGCGATAGAGCGTCGCCCCATCTACTGTGTTCCAGAAAATGCTCCCAGCCGCGTAGACGATGTGGTGCACCGACGCTGGCGATACGAGGTGGATTGGCGTTCCACCTGCGATTGGTACAGAGACCAAATCCCCGTTCAGCGACCCGTAGACCGAAGTACCGTCAGAGGCAAACGCGGTAACTCCCTCGGAGCCCGGGATAAGCGTTGGCGGTGGAACGGGGGCCGACACATTCTTCGGCGTCTTGTATACGCCATATACAAGGGTCGGTGTGCGGTAGAAATTGGTACTGTCTATGAAGATGTTGCTGTCCCCCGTCCCAGACAACGATGGCATCACCTCAAGCTCCTCCCGGGTCACCGTGTTGAGTCGGTAGGAGGGGCCAAAATAGCTCGTATGAAAGATGAATGCACCGTCACGGACATGCTGCCGCTCCCACACCCCACCGGGGACAACCGTTTCGACAGGGCCGCTCGGCAATGGCATGCGGTCGATGCAACAGAAATCACGCCCCCAGTAGATGTTATTGCCAACCACGTCGAGCATCCCCCCTCCAAGAGGTGCCACGAGCGGTGTGGGCACAGATGTACCCAAGAAGTCTTTCGATACGCTATCAACCTGTACCGTGTAGACACCGTTATTGCAGGAAGGCCAGCGCAGTGGGCAATGAGAGAAATAGATTGTGTTTCCATCGAACGTGATGTCATTCACTTCGCCGCCACTCGGCAGAACCAATGTCCGTCGATTCGTACCATCGAGATTCATCCTGTTCAAGGCGCCGGCACCGTTCTCTACGGAGCCAAAGTAGAGGTAGGTGCCGTCCGTCGTGAGCGCGGTAAGGTCGGTTATGGATTGCAGTAACGCAACGGGTGTCGCAGCTTGAGCCCCCGCGAATCCGCAAAACATCACACATAGACCAAGAATGTAGAGAAGCCTTTTCATGATGATTCCCTCCAGAAAAAAGCTACCTGCTCCCTGTAGTCGAGCGGTCTTTTTTGAGGTCTCGAATCGCTGGGGTGGGGTCACCGTAAGATTCGTGAGGCCCAGCGCTGGCGCGATGGATATTGCGCGGCAGGCCTAGGGAATCCTGGTGGAGATCCCCCGGTGCGTCATCGATTGCTTGTGGGGGCTCAATGTAAGCCTGTAATCCGGCCGCGAGCACCGCTCACGTCCCGTACCCCTCAGGAGATGGGCGAGGAAGATCAGGATGGCGCCTGGCCATCATTGCGCCTATACGCGAGCCCCCAGAAAGACGAAGCCCCGGCGCCTACGAGAGACGCCGGGGTTTCGGTCTGCATGCTGGATTGCATCGCGAGCGGCGGCAATCACGTCAACCCGCGGGGCGATTCACTCCCCGCCTGCCGCACCTTTTCTAAGGGCCGTATCTGGGTTTCGCTCGGTCTTTCCGTGCGCGCAATGTAGCCGCCTGTGGATAACTTGTCCACCGCTGGTGTATGAAGCGTGTCACAGCTTCGCGGCGTCGCGCTTCGCTTCCTCGCGCTCGCGGCGCGCCATCTTCGCGTCGAAGTCGGCCGTCTTCAGCGTCAGCATCATGTGCGTGAGCCGCATGTGGTAGTGCTCGACCTCGATGATGCGGCCGCCGCGCTGCCAGCGCACGATGTCGTTCATGTACTTCGCGCCCATCTTGTTCTGCACCGGCACACCGAGCTGTGAGGTCGGCGGGCCGTACTTCGTGCGCAGCAGCGCAATCATCTGGGTGAAGCTGCCGCTTCCCATGTAGAAGGTCGCCTTGCCCAGCTTGTCGTCGAAGTAGTACATCGACGTCAACTCCGACCACTCGCCGCCAACGTCGAGCAGGTCTTCGACATCGGGCGTGTTTCGGTCGACCTGGAAGACCTCGCACAAGCGATCCGGGCCGTACTTCGGCGAGAAGCACTTGATCGTGGGGTGGGCCGCTCGGATGACTTCCTCGCTGTCGCCGAGGTTCAGTTGCTTCAGCGTCAGCGGTTCCGCGGCATTGGCGGCAGAGACCAGCAGCGCGATCGACAGGATCAGCATGCGCATGGGGTTCCCTCCAAAAAAGTTGCAGTGCTGAACATCCTAGGGATGGCCGCGTCGGTCCGCCATGCCCTACGTCGGGGGCCTACGCTACGTCGATTTCGGCGGCACGACGGCGAGCTTCGGCCGCCACCAGTCCGGCCGCGGGAAGCGATCCGAGAACGTGATGGCGTCGATCTCTTCGGTCTCGACGTGCTCGGCATCGGGCCACCAGCGCTGCAGCGGTTCGCCCTTCGGCAGGATCGCGATCAGCACCGAGCGGTCGAACCTGGAGTCTTCGTTGACGCCGGTGACGAAGCCGATACACCAGAACGGGCCGGGCGGCGGGAAGTCGACGGGCTGGTAGTCGTCCGGATGGGTCAAGAAGCGGTGCCGTTCGAACATGGCCGCGATCACCCGCGGCGCATCGGCTGCCGGACGTGCGCCGGCGGCGTGACCTTCTCGCGTTCGGCGCGCTGGCGCAGCACCTCGCGCAAGGCTTCGATCGTCCACGGCCCGATGCTGCTGGGCGGGACGGCCATGTCCAGCTGTTCGCCTCTGACTTCGGCCTCGAGGTTGTCCAGCACCAGGCCGACGTCGCCGAACTCGGCGAGCCAGCGCCGGTACTGCCCGTGATGGATCCGCCACCGGTAGAGCTCCTGGAGCTCCTGGCCGGCGATCAGCCACTTGAACCAGGTCAGCATGCCTGTTTGCCCGCCAGCAGCTCTTCCGCAAGCCGCACCGTGTCGCGATCCATCTTCTGCGCGTAGTCCGGCTGCCAGGCGCGCGCCACTTCGAGCACGTCCTGCAGGTGCTTCGCGAGCCTCGCCGCCTTGGCCTGGGCATCAGCCTCCCAGGTCCGCAGCAGTTCGAACACCTGGCGCGGCTCGTCCGTATCGTCGCCGAACAGCTCGTCGCCGCACGCCGGCAGCATGTCGACCTTGAACGTGCCGAGCACCCAGCAGCGCAACAACTCGCGCGCACGTCCGGTGCTGATGTCCCAGTTCTGCACGGCGAGCAGGATCGGCTGCGCCTGCATCGAGTCGAGCCCGAGCTTGTCGATGGCCTCGATGTTGCCGGCGAAGGCTTCGCGCGATTCCCGAATCAGCGCCGCCTGCAGTCTCTTGATCCGCTGCTCGCCCGAGGCGAGAAGCGCGCGGGCGAATTGCAGGTACGCCTGGGTGCACTTCGTTTTCGGGAATGCTTGCGCCATGATCTCGGCGATCTGCTCGTCGGTCATCTGCGGTGTGGTTTGCATGGGGTCAGTCCTTCGCCAGGGCGCGCAGTTGTCGAGACAGGCGCGCCGCACGCTTCTGCTGAAAGCCCATCGCATCGTCTGCCGACGGGTGCTCGTAGAACCAGGTCAGGCAATCCGCGACGTCCGTGTAAATCGCGCGCACCGTGCCCAGCGCTTCCACCAGCTGACGAGCCGACTGGCGCGCATCCATCAGCGGGTGATGTGCCGGCAGTTCGTCCGCCAGCCGCTGGGTCGGCGTCAATGGGTCGCGTCCCAGCGCCAGCAGCATCGATGCGAGGTCGTGCAGCGGGTAGGGCCCGTTCCACTCGCGCTCGCCGATGTCGTCTTCCACGGCCAGTGCCATGAAGCGCGCTTCGACCGGCCAGGCGCAGTCGGCCACCAGCACGGCGCCTTGGTCAACCCATTTGCGCCAGGCTGACCAGAATGCGGCGCGCACGGCTCGCGGCGTCGCGCACTGGCTGGGCACGATCGGAGGCACGTTCTCGTCCACCCACTTCCGGCTTTCGAGTGATCCGCCGGCGAGCTCCGGACTGCAGGCCAGGCATCCCTCTTCGAAGCGGCGGCCTTCGCGGTTGACCACCACCCAGCCGACCGCGAACCCTTCGCCGTGCAGCCCGATGCTCTCGACGTCGAACACCATGAACAGTTCAGCGCTCATCCGGTTGCCCTCACCCGTTCGGATCCAAGATCAACCCGTCGTGCACGAACACGACTTCGAGCTTCTCCTGCGCCTGCACCTCCAGCCCGTAGAAGATCCCCTTGAGCATCTTCTGATCGCGGTGCAGCACGTTCTTGCCGACCCCGTATTCCTTCTCGATCGAGCGCAGCGACCACTCGAGCTCGCGGCGCTTGCGGCGCTTGTTGAAGGCCTGGGGCGATTCGCCGGGCTCCTGCGTGACGTGGCGCACGTAGATGCCGGTGATCAGCGCGTGGATCGCACCCAGCGACTGGGTGTTGCACAGGCTGCCGTAGTGATCGCGCAGGTTGCGGATGCCGAAGGCGCGGCGCAGCTGATGGCCGAAGCGGGCGTAGATCGCGTCGCGTTCGTGCGCCGGCAGCGACGCGTCGACACAGGCGACGATCAGGCCGCACTGAGCGCGGAATTCGTTCGGCCGCAGCCCGCTCGCGTTGACGCTGGTCTCGGCGTCCGGCATCGGATCGGCGCCGTAGCGGCGCTCGCGCAAATCCTTGATCACGGCCTCGGTCGTGCTCTCCACGCTCGGCTTGGTCGTCTCCATCGCAAACGCGACCGCGAGCGCATGGCCCACGCTCTTGAACATCGGCTCGGCGTTCACGAGGTAGTACATGGTCTCAGTCCTGCAGCACGACAACACCGTGCAGCGCGGCGTCGTTCGCCACGCTGGCCAGCCGGATCGCATCGCGGATCGTCTCCTGACCATCCCGGGACAGACACGCGTCGTAGAGCGTCACGATGCCGTGCAGCGCGTGCGCCGCCGGCCCCGGCACGCGCATCTGACCCGACGGCACCTTGTAGGCCACGGCGAGCCCGTCGATGGCGTCCTGGATCAGCGGAGCCACCAGCATCGGGTCGACCTTGGCCATGCGCGCGAGCGCGTCGACCACGGCCAGCAGATCGGCCAGGTCATCCCATTCCTCGTGTCGCGCGGTGCCCCGCGTCATCGCCCACACCGCCGTGTGCATGCGCAAGAGCTCGTGCTGCGGCAGCGTCAGTTGCTTGAGCCGGCGGCGGCCCAGGAGAAAGGTGCGATTCATGTTCTGACCTGGACGACTCGAAAGATCCACGGCCCGATCGTGATGACCGTGCCGACCTTGACCGCGAACAGATCCGGATGACGCGAGACCTGCACCTCGACCATTCGCCAGTTCCCGCGCCCCTTTGGTCTGCATAGCAGCGTCACCTCACGACACTCCGTTGCTCTTCGACGCGACGACCAGCTGCTGCGCGATCACGTTGATGATCGGCTGCGCCTCCTCGATCACCATCTCGGATGCCTGGTCGACCGTGAGCTCGGCGCCGTCGATCAGCACGATGCGCAGCGCCAGGCGAAAGATCCAGGCTTCCGGGTTGTCGTCGCGTGTCACGACCCGATCGATCCACGTGATCGGGCGAATCGTGGCGAAGCGACCAGACGGCAGCACAAGCTCTTTCATCACGATCCTGGCGGCCCAGGTCATCCCTTGGCGAAGTCCGTGTTGCTGTGCAGCCGAGGCCACGACGTCGGCGCATGCTCACGCGCTTTGAGCATCGCGTCGGCGATCGCGAAGGCGTACTCGGCGATGTCGTCGGGGCTCATGTCGACGCTGGATCCGACGATGGCGGCCATCGCCTTCGCTGCGAAGTAGTCGAGCAGTTCGACCACGTTCTCGTTGCTGCGCCCAGTGTTCATAGTGTTGATTCGGTTGACAACACACCAACAGTGTTGATACGATGACCAACATGAAAGCCACGCCCCTCGTGAAAGCACGCCAGCCCATCGCTGACGATCGCTTCGTCGAAATGGCCATTTGGAGCCTGCCCCAGCCGCTGCCCGGCTCGGCACACGGCTTCAAGTACCGGCTGGCGTTTGTGGTCGATGGCGAATGCGTTCTGCGCTACGACAACGAAGCGGGCAAAGGCGATCACCGGCACGTGCGCGGCAATGAGCAGCCTTACGCGTTCGTCTCGGTCGACCAGTTGGTCGATGACTTCTGGGCTGATGTGACTGCATGGAAGGAGTGATGCGATGAAGAAGACCACGGTGCGGATCACGGTCGAATCGACCGACTCGTTCAAGCAGCGAATGAAGACGGACATGAAGGCCGCAATCGCCGGCAAGCGGCAGGAACCGCGTATCGCGTTCGCGTCGTTCGAATTGATGTGGAAGGTACTCGCACCGAATCGGATGGCGCTCGTGCAGGCGATGACCGGCGCCGGGCCGTTGAGCCTGCGCGAGGTGGCGCGGCGCGTCGACCGCGACGTGAGCGCGGTCCACGCCGACGTGCACACGCTGCTGAACGCGGGCGTGCTGGACAAGCTCGATGACGGGCGGATCGAGTTCCCGTATGACGCCATGCAAGTCGACTTCGCATGGCCCGCAGCGGCGTAGCTCGTGCCGCTCATGTCTTCGTCCTCAGCGCGTAGTGCGCGATCAGCAACGACTCGGCGCGGTTGTGGTGCTTGGCCAGCGTGATCGGCGCGCTCGGGTACAGCTGCTTCGCGAGCAGCAGCGCCTCCTTCTTGTTCTTGCCGAGGCGATAGAAGTCCTTCCACTCCTGCACGCTGATCGGCACGACGTGCCAGCGCGCGATGCCGGCGACGGTCTCGATGACGGCCTTCGAATACTGCAAGCTGCCCTGGATGGCCGCCGCCTTGTCGCCGCCCAGCGTGCCGACGTCTTCGAAGGCGAACAGCACTTGCTCGAGCGGGTCGAGCGCTGCATGCAGCATCTCGTACATCTGCGCGCCGCAGAGCTTGCGCTTGATCTGCCCGGTGCCGCCGCGCTCCACGCTGGGCAGGTCGATGATCTGCACGCCGCCAGCGCGATCGATCAGCGCGGCTGCACCGTGGACGCCTGGGTCGCAACCGATGACGATCATGGCGCCTCCACGCTGGCGAAGAGGGGAGCATCGGCCGCCACGCGACGCTTCGCGATTTCAACGTAGGCGGGGTCGATCTCGATCCCGATCGCGCCGAAGCCTTCCAGCTCGGCCGCCTTGAGCGTCGAGCCACTGCCCATGAACGGGTCGAGCACGATGCCGCCAGGTGGCGTGACCAGCCGGCACAGGTAGCGCATCAGGTCGGTCGGCTTGACGGTTGGATGGTGGTTGCGGCCACGCGTTGTGACCATGTGCAGGCCATCGGTGCGGTCGTCGGCGTCGGCCTTGGCGCAGTAGAAGAACCGCGCGGCGCTGCCAGCGTCACCGTAGCCCACGGTTTCGACATGCGCATGGCCACTCTGTTTACCGAAGACGTTGTTGCCCGCGCCGCTGCGCTTCATGCCGCCGCCGCTACTTAGGCCCGTCTCAGGAAACGCCGCGATAACCTCGTCGCTGCCGTCGTGGATGATGTTGGCAGGCCAGCGGCCGAGCGTGGTCTCGCCGACCGCTTTGCTGCCGCCGGCGAGCGATCCACCGTCCATGCGGCCGGCATAGGTGTTGTTGTCGGTCTGCTTGGCATCAAGCACGCGCAGCGGTCGCCCATCATCGGCCGGTACGCGGCACGCGTCGATGTTCAGCGCTCCGGTGCCGTACACGAGCACATTCGCCGCAACCGCGCCTTCGAGAGGCTTGCGAGCGAGCACCAACGGCTCCCAAGCGGGCTTCAACGCGGTGCCCCAGCCTTCCCACTGCTTCGCGGCGTCGGTGGCCGCCGCAGTCACGATCGGTACGTATTCGCGGCCGTTGTCTTTGATCCATGAGCCGGTTTCGTTCTGGTCGGCGCCCGGGATCATCCGTTTCACAGCCTTGCCTTCGGCGAGCACTTCGCGTGCCGCGCCTGCCGCCTTGTCGATCGCTTTCGACACGTCCAGCGACTTCGGAAAGCCGGACCCGTACAGCCAGCCGATCTGATCGCGAATCTCGAAGCCTGCGTCTTCGATCCCCGACGCAAGCCGGTGGTAGGTTCGAGTACCGCCGAATGCCAACAAGTGGCCTCCAGGCTTCAACACCCGGAACGCCTCGCGTGCCCATTGATAGTGGAAGAACTGATCGCGATTGAATGCAGAGCCGTACTTCTTCACCGAAGACAGCATTGCGGACAGCTCGCGAAGTGGCGCCCAATCCTCGCCCGGCTCATGCGCGATCCACTGTTCGACCGCTCGCCGCCAGATCTCAAAGTCGCGCGCCTTCTTCGCGCGCAGGGGGAACGCATCGAAGATGGCAACGAGCTTGGCGCAATCCGCCTGCCGCCGCACGACCCACTTGACCATCGGCGAACTGCCATCCTCGCGATCAGCTGGACCGCTCACGTCGCCTAGGCCGGTGGCCTCGTGAACTTGACGCAGGATCGCCGCATCGTCGGCCCGTAGGTGGATGACGAACTCGCAAACGAAGCCGGCACCGGACTTGCGAGTGGTGAAGCAACCCTCGCCATCCGCGAACCCAGCAAGCCAATGCCCAAGGCCGGGGTCGAGTTCGATCGACTCGGCAACTCGGTCCCATGCCTTACCCATGAAGTTCAGGAGGTACGGCGGGTCGGTCACGATCGCGTCGACGCTCGCCTCTGGCAAAGTCGCCATGACCTCGCGGCAGTCGCCGGTCAGGATGCGGATCGCGGTCACTCCGATCCTCCTGCTGTGGCCAGGCGCAGCACGAACGGGATGTGCAGCACCGCGATCGCGGCGTCCTTCTGCGTGGCCAGGGAGCCGGCGCGAATGACGTCCGTCGCGTAGACCTCCAACTCCCAGCGCGGCAACTCGCCGGCCTCCAGCGTCAGGACCGCGCGGCGGCAGCGCTGCGGCAGCCCGAAAGCGGCCGCGAGCTGGCGGTTCAGGAGGTAGGTTTCGTTGCTCATGCTCAGGCCTCAGCGGCGTGCAACACGCCAAGCTTCATGCCGCGGGTCAGCACGATGCACTTGCGCTGTTCGCCCACCACGCACTGCAGGCGCTTGCGCAGGTCGACCAGCACGGCGTCGTCGAGCACCTGGTCGACCGACAGCACGAGCACGTCGTCGGGCGCGAGCTCGATGCGCTGCAAGTCGCCCAGGTAGCGGATCTCCGGCGCCGGCGATGGCGGCAACGGCCTTGGCGGATACCAGTTCTCCCGTGTCATGACGTCACCCCGTTGCGAATGCGGAAGTCGTAGACCGCGCTGCGCACCTCGGTCGCGAATTGCTCGAGCGCTGGCGAAGCCTGGCCGTCACTCGCGAGGCAGTTCGCGCCGGCGATGTGCATCACGCTCCAGCCCATGCGATCGAGGTTCAACTGGCGCTTGCCGTCGTCGCCCCAGTCGCGCTGAAATGCGCTGCCGTCGCACTCGATGGCCAGCTTGGCCGCCGGCACGGCGAAGTCGACGAAGTAGCGGCCGACCGGGTACTGCGGGTAGGCGGCGATCTGCTGGTGACGCAGCGCGCGCCACACGACGAGCTCGACCGGCGTCATGAACGCAGTCCACTCGACCAGGTGCGGATCGACGCCCCAGGCGAACGGCCTGGTCGCGATCTCGCCCTGTGCGCAGCGATAGAAGCCGACCAGCGCCACGAAGCGATCGCGGGCCCGTGCCACGCGAAGGCCGCGCGCCTGGTGCGCGTCGACCGTGGTTTCAGGCTGGATCTCGGGCATCGGTTTCTCCCTGCTGCTGGAACGCATCGACCTTGGCCTGCACCTCGGCTTTCAGCTCGCGTGTGCGCTGCTTCTCGGCACCGTCCTGGCCAGGTGCTTCGCCCTTCGCGGCGACCGTCGCGCGAAAGCGCTCGATCGCGGCGCGCACGTTCGGCGGCACCGCTTTCGGATCGAGACCGCCGAGCAGCAGTTGGCCTTTCTCCGGTGCCGGCAGTTGCGGCACCGCGCTGGCCGGCAGGCGGCCGAGCTTCACGGCGTGCTCAACTGCGAGGCGTCGGCGCATCGGGTCGTGGCCCTCGGACGCGAACCAGCGCACTGGTTGGCGTTCCAGGCGCGCGGCGTCGACCAAGCGGCGGTACGTGTCGCGGAACGCGACGCGCGCGCCGACTTCATCACCGATCTCGATGACCGGCACGGCGACTTGCCAGGCGTTCGCGATCTCGTCCGTCCAGATCACTGTTGCGGCCTCGTCGCGCGCCGGCACCGCGATCGCCCAGGCCTCCTCGGGCTCCGGCCGACCGTCCTGCTTGATCATCCGCTCCATCTGCGCGATGACGTCGGCCGGCATCGGCAGGAAGCGGCCACGTTCGGGGTCGCGCATGTGCGCGTCCAGGCCCGCCAACACACCGGCCAGCGGGTACGGCCGCAGCACCTGGAAGAACGCGGCCTTGGCGTCACCGGACATGACCTGTTCCTTCAGGGCCCAGCACTGGTCGAGCCGCGCAGCGAGCTCGGGGAGTTCGACTTCAGACATCGACTACGTCTCCTGCGGCGATCTTTCGCATCGCGGCCTGTGTGCTCTCGGCGTTCGCCCTGGCCCGCTCATCCGACGTCAGGGTGCGGCGCCCTCCCGGCGCCGGCCGTGCAGCGCGTTGTTTGCACACGCCGATCAGGTATTCCTCGGCCTGAACCGGGCGCTCGACCACCGCGGTGCGAACGGCGTTGACGACGACCTCACTGCCGTAGGTCTTCACCAGGCCACCGATGAAGCTGCCGCACTGGTCCTCGGCCATGCCTTGCTCGCGCAGCAGCGACTTGCCAGCTCGCCAGAGCTCGCGCTTCGTCAGTTCCTGCTCGCTGGGCTTCGGCGGTGGCGGCGCTGGCGGGATCGCTGGGAGCTCGCCTTGCTGGCCGGCCGGCGCGTCAGCGCCCGAAGCGATAGCTTCGGAACCCGATGGGGATTCGGGTGGGGGTATGGGTATGGATATGGATGTGGATATGGATGCATCGATTCGAGACGCGTTTGCTACCCCTTCTGCCACCACTTCTGCTATGGCTGTGCCATCCGGTTTGCCATCCTCGCTGCCATCCGGTTTGCCATGCAGTTCGTCATCGTCGGTGCCATGCTCGCTGCCATCAGGGCTGCCATCCCCCTGCCAACGCCGTGCCGCGCCTTTCACCCCAGCTTCGGACTTCGCGTCGCTGCGCTTGCGAGCCGCAACGAGCTCGATCGTCAGGCGCTTCTGGGTCAGCTTGCCGTCGTGAATGCGGAAGAACCCACGCAGAATCTCTCGGTTCGCGCGCCACTTTCCCGGGTCGAGCCGCGTGATCTGGCGCAGCTGCTTGTCATCGTCGACCAGGCTGCCACCCTTCTTCCACATCGCCAGCAGGAGCAGGAAGTAGGCGCCGTGCTGTTCGGTCGTCAGGTCTGTCGTGTCGCCCAGGTACTTGTCGATCAGGAACGGCATCCAGGTGTCGACTTTTTTCTTCGCTGGCATCAAGCGCTCTCCTTGACCTTCATCGACGGGAGCGGGTGTTCTGTGAGCTCCTTAACAACCGCATTCATCAAACGGTTTGTCCCCATCGATGGCGCGATCTCGGTGGCCGTCTCCTGGACGAAGGCCGCGACACGCGGCTCACATGAAAGGCTCGCGGCAGCGCCCGCTACGCCGAAAATGAACATGCTCGGACAGGCCCGCACGGCGCTAATGCAAAGGCCTTCGTCGATGCTTGAATTTGTAGCGAGGAAGCCGCCAACAAGCCCCACGACCATCCTGAGGCAGTCTTCGCCTCCTGCCGTGGCGACCATTTCATCGAGGAGATCCTGGAGCCGATGCTGCTCGTCGTGGCACGCCTCGCACAGCACCATCAGCTCGCGGTCCTCGTACTCCCACGCGCGGCGCCCCTTCACGTAGCGCTTGTGATGTACGTGGAGCGTGCTCTCCGTTGCGGAGCAGAGTTGACATGTCCAGCCAGCTGCGTCGAGCAAAGTTAGACGCTTGCGCTGCCACTTCGGATGCTTCAACTGCTCCGCATAGGTCATGCGGCCGGTTTCAGCTGTCTCGGCACCGGCCATCAGCCTGCTCCACCGGCGCCCAGCGCCGCAGCGATCCCGCCCGGCTCGACGATGTGGGAGATCACCTCACCGCGATCGCGGATAACGCCAACCCAGCGGCCGCCGACCTCGAACGCGACGGCGCATTCGCCGCTCGGGCTGCGCGTCAGACGGATTCCCTGCAGCCGCAGGTCGATCCAGTTGTCATGGGGAGAGTGAAAACCCCAGGTGTCATTCGGGGTTGCCTGACAGACCCCCCTGGTTTGGTAGTTTTGCATTGCTAACCAAATAGGCTATGCTTGCAGTATGGAAAATGACAGCACCGTGACCGATAAGGTGGTAGGCAAAGCGACGGTGAATTGCCGTGCGTCAGCCTTCGGCGATCGCTGCAGCCTGCGCGGTTGCTGCAGCCGGCGGTTGTGCCTGCGGAATCGGCGGCGCGTCGCGATGCACGCGCAGCTCGGGCCAGAGTTGATGCCAGTCGCGCGGGCAGCAGTCCCAGCGCATGACCTCGCCTTTGGTGAACTGCTCGATGGCGTGTGCCAGGTTGGCCGGGATCGGCCGACCACCCTTACCCGGTCCCATCTGCGAGACGAACGACGAGGTGATCGTGCGTTCGGGGTCGACCTTCCGGGCTTCGATCGTCAGGAATTCAGAAAGAAGCGCGGTCCGGCCGCGCTCTGCCTTCAACCACGTTTTCAGTTCCATGTGGGCCAATTTAGCATTGCAAACACGTGAGCACAAGCAATGCAAACCCCGCCAGCAATACTTCAGCAACGCATGAGATCCAGGGTGAATCTTTGCGGCACGACGGCGCCGACGGCTATCGCGGCACCGAACCAGGAGGAGGAAACGACATGGGCACGAAACGCATGGCAACAACGAAGGGCATGGCAGCAACAACGAGGAAGCGCATGGCAGCGGTAGAAGAACCGAAGCGCAGGCCGAAGCCGAACAGGCCGTTCGGTCAATTCATCAAGCGGATGGCGATCGACGCCGAAGTCACGCCGACCCAGTTGGCGGAGCACTGCGGTGTCAGCCGCGGCGCGGTCTCAAACTGGTTCGAGACCGGCTCGATGACGAAGATGAACCTGGTCAAGGTGGCCGAGCGGCTCGGCACGTCGGTTGAGCAGTTGATGAACGCGTATAACGCCACCAACGGCGTGCCCCCGCCGGATCCGACGATGCGCCGGCCGACCGACGCGCAAGTGGCGCACCAGATGGCACTGGCCCAGGGCGAAATGCGACGCAGCGTGCACAGCCCCAGGGCGGACGAGCTGGCGTGGGTCTACGACCATCTGGCCACCGACGAACTCAGGGCAAAGTTGCTGCTCTACGCTGCACAGCTCGAGGTCGGGAACCCGTTGCTGAAGGTGGTGATTCAAGAACCGCCACCAGAGGTGGCTCCCCCCGCAGCACCTGCGCCTGCAGCACCTCGGTCTCGACCCCGCACCTCCGCGCCGCCCAAGTCAGGGCGTCGACAGAAGAGCAGGTTGTCACGCGCATGAGCATGCGATCCATCATGTTGATCGCATGCCGCTGAAACTGGGTCAGTTGCTCCGCGCTGACCACGTTGGCCGCCGGTAGGCGCAGCACGCTGGCGGCCGGCAGCGCGAGGTACGTATCGCGCAGCTCCTCGACGGTGACGGCCAGGATCGTCTTGTCCCAGTGCACCACGAAGGCGAACAGCACGCGCGGCGCGGATTCGATGATGTCGTGTTGCAGGGCCAGCAGCACTTCGTAGGTGATGGGGCCGCGCAGGTCGAGCGTACAAAGCCCTGCGTCGAAAAATGCGATCGTCGCCGACGCTGCTCCGTACCGCCAGAAGTGATTCATCTTGGGTATGTCCTCCCCGTTGAAAGTGGACACCGGTTGCACCGTGAAGGTGCTCGTTTCCGGGTCGTCGTCCCCTCGAAAAGTTTCAGAATTTAGACGCCTGTCATCGTACTGCCACACGTGACAACCCTAACCGGGCTTGCGTTCGCAGTTTTAGCATTGCATCCTCTGTTTTGCATTGCTATAGTGTCCTGAAAGCCAAGGCCAAGGGACCACAACATGAACGACAGCGTAGCGCGCTCCGCGGATTCTGAAACCCCCAAAACCGCAGTTCGGATCTGGCGCGCACTGCTGGCCCGCTACCTCTCATTCAGGCTGCGCGCGGCCGAGCGCGATCTCGCGTCGTTCGAGCGCGAATCGATCAATCGCACGTTGCAGATGGAAATGCATCGCAAGAAGTGCCAGGCCTGGCGCGTGCAGCTCGCCCAACTGGGCGATTTGTAAACCATTGCAACACACAGCAACGCGAAGGAATTGCCTTGAACACCGACGTCGCCTTGGCCACCGAATCGAAGCACGAGCCCGACTCCACCGATCAGCAGTACAGCGCCTCCGCGCTGATCCTCAGCGAAGGGGCGATGGATCGCCTGTACCGCTTCGCCGAGACGATGGCCGCCGGCGTCGCCACGATGCCGAAGCACCTGCAGGGCAACGTCGCCGACTGTTTCGCCGTGTGTACGCAAGCGCACCTATGGCGCATGAACCCGTACGCGGTCGCGCAGAAGTCGCACATCAGCCAGAGCGGGCAACTCGGCTACGACGGGCAACTCGTCAACGCGGTGATCACGACGCTCGCGCCGATCAAGCACCGCCCCGAGTACGAATACCTCGGCGACTGGTCGAAGATCCTCGGCCAGGTCGAGGAGCGCAAGAGCGACAAGGGCGGGAAGTTCTACGTCGCGACCTGGAAACCCGCCGACGAGGCTGGCCTGGGCATCATCGTGCGTTGCACGCTGAAGGGCGAGGACAAACCGCGCGAGATCACCGTGATGATGTCGCAGGCCTGGCCGCGCTTCAGCACGCAGTGGGCCACCGATCCGCAGCAGCAGATCGGCTACCTCGCGGTGCGCAAGTGGGCACGCCGCTACACGCCTGACGTGCTGTTGGGCGTCTACGTGCCGGAGGAGCTCGACCAAGTCGATCCGCCGCGCAACATGGGTGCTGCCGAGATCGTCGGCGAGCACGATCGCAAGCCGACCGGCCTGTCGGCGGCTCAGCTCGCCGCGTGGCGCGCCGCCGCCGAGAAGGGCATGGTCGCGGCGCGGGAATTCTGGGCGAAGAGCTTCACCGCGGCGGAGCGCAACCTCGCGACCGAGGCGCAGAAGGTCGCAATGCGCGATCTGGCCGTGAAGGCCGACCAGAAGCGCACCGTCGACGACGACGACAAGCAGGCGGATCCGAAGAAGGAGGCGGCGGACAAGCCGGCGCCGAAGCCGGCCGCCGATGCGGCGCCGCCGGCAGCGACTGGAGCGCCGAGCGGCGTCGACCAGGACTTCATCGATGCGATGGATCGCGTCGACAACGGGAAGTGAGAGCCTGGAGCTTCACCCGTGATCAAGTACGACGTGCCGCAAGGCAGTGACGCCTGGCTCCGGCTTCGCGCCGGCAAGCAAACCGCGTCGCTGTTCTACCTGATGCGCGCGAGCGCGCGCCTGAAGGTCGGGCCGAACGCCGGCGACTACAGCAACGCGCAGAAGGATCTCGCCTTCGGCCTGGCGATCGAGCGCATCAGCCAGGAGCCGCTGGCCGAGGGCTTCGAGACTTGGAGTCAATCTCGCGGGCATCTGCTGGAGCCCGAAGCGCGGCGCGAGCACGAGACCCAGATGGGTGTGATCGTCCAGCCGACCGGCTTCGTCACGACCGACGATGGCCTGTTCGGCGCGAGCCTGGACGGCCTGATCGATACCGATGGCGCGGCCGAGTACAAGGCCTTCATCGCGCCGACCAAGCTGCGCGCCGTCATCACCGAACACGATTCCTCGATGGTGATGGATCAGTGCCAGGGCGGTCTGTGGATCACCGGGCGGAAATGGATTGATTTCTGCCTTTACTGCCCTGCTCTTCGGTGCGCCGGGAAGCATCTGATCGTCCAGCGCATCTACCGCGACGACAACTACATCGAAGAGCTCGAGAGCGATTTGCTGGAGTTCAAGGCGCTGATCGACCAGTACGAGGCCGCGCTGCGCGGCCCGCTCGAATTCGTCGAGCGCATCGATACCCCGATGCCGCGCCGCAAGTTGCCCGCGCCGCTGCCCGCGCACATGGTGCAGGCGCCGGCCGCCTCGCCGTTCGAGCGCCGCGCCGCGCGCATCAAGGCCGAACGTGATCCGGCTCGCATTCATCTGATTCTGAGCAGCGCCAGCGACGTCAACATCGCCGAGCTGGTCGCGCTCACCGACCTGGCCAATGCGCGCATCACCGAGTTGGAAGGGGTGCCGTTTTGAAGCGTGCCGAGGCTGCCACCGCCGCGGCGCAGCGCCACATGGGCCGGGTCGCGGATCTCGGCTGCATCGTCTGCCTGCTACTCGGCCTGGGCCCGACGCCCTGCCACGTGCACCACATCCGCGAGGGCCGCGTCGCGCGCAACGACTTCCTGACGATCGGCTGCTGCGCGGCGCATCACACCGGCACGCTCGCCAGTGTGCACAACGCGAAGCCCGCGCTGCTGCGCGCGTTGAAAGTCGGCAGCGAATTCGACCTGCTGGCCGAAGTGCTGCGGAGGCTCGAGAAGTGAGCAACGAAGTTGCAGCCTTCGAGCGCGTGATCGTCAGCGAGAAAGCGCTGCGCGAGGTGTTCCTGACCGCGTACGTGTACGCGAAGACGCTGATCGCGAATGACGAGCGAGTGCATCTGAAGATCACCGCGGCACTCGACCCGATCACCGAGCGCCAGCGCAAGTTTCTGAAGGACATCGTCTTCGGCCAGATCGCCGAGCAGGTCTATCTCGGACCGCAGCGCGAGCGCTTCACGAAAGCCGCGTGGGCCGAGGCTTTTCGCGAGCGGTTCCTCGGCTCGCGGTTCGAGACCAAGAAGTTGCCCGGGTGGGAAACCGAGCGGACCGTCGAGGTGCGCAATTCGACCGAAGAGCTCGGCGTGAAAGCCTACGCCGAATACACCGATCGCGTGATCGACACGGCCGTGACCGAACACGGCGTGGAGTTCCATTTCGAGCCAAACGAGCGCGAAGAAGCGCGCTACACGGCCAGGCCCCGCAAGGGGAAGACGAATGAAGTTTGAAGGGGCGCCGTGCTGCATCCAATGCGTGCAGTCGGATACCAAGCGCAGCGAAGCAACAAGCGGCTGGTCGCCATACCCGGGGCGGGATCCCCGGCAAATGCCGACAGATGACGTGCCGCACGGCGCCCCACCTTTTAAATCCACCACGCAAGGCAGCCCATGCAAATGAGCACCACTTTCAGCCACAACGGCATCCGCTACACCATCGTGCCCGATGACGATGCTCGATTCGACGGCGTGGGGCCAGGCGTAGTCCTCGTGGACTTGCGCTCGAACGTACTCAGATTCAACCGGCTGCACCTGCGTGCGCTCGTCCGCGAGTCGGAAGCGGATGCCATGCGCGTGAAGTCTTCCAGGCAAAGCAATGACCAACAACGAGGCCATCTATGACCGTATCAATCGACGTTCAGATCGCGGCCGTGCGCCGCGAGATCCGCATGAGGGAGCACGTCTACCCTCGTCGAGTCGAGAACTCAAAGATGACGCAGGAAGCTGCGGACGCCGAACTCGCGGCAATGAAGGCGGTTGAAGAAACGCTGCTGGGCGTGAAGCAGCAACTCATGCCGGAGCTTTTCTGATGAGCGGCGCCGTCATGAACTACGACTTCGGGCCGAAGCGTCATTGGCGGCGCTGGGTCTGGAATCGCATTGCCGAACGCGTTGACAACCCAAGCTCATCGACTGTTTGCTATCTGCCAGGCCAGTACGACTTCGATCGCGAAATTGCTCAGAAGAAGGGATTCTCGGCCAACAACCTGATCGCGTTTGAGCGCGACGGCGAAACCACAACAGCTTTGAGACAGCGGCGCGTTCTTACTGTGAGCGCTGATGTGATCGATGCTATTCATTCGCTAAGCGAACGCAAGCGCGTCGATGTGGTGTACCTCGACTTCTGCAGTGGCTTGCACACAGATTTGCTTCTTGATGTAGGCAGATGGTGCTGGTCTCCTCACCTGGTCAGGACAGTGTTTGCCCTCAACCTGCTTCGGGGCAGAGACGCGGAATCCAATGAGCTACGGCAACTTTTCCGCGACGATTGCCCATCATTTGCGGCGACGTGGTCCGGCATCTTGGGCCATAAACACCGTGCGCTTTCATTTGCAAGCGGGCTCGCTCTCAATATCGCAGTGACGACGATGTGGAGCGAGAGCGGCACACCACCCGATGACTCCGATGCCACGGTGGACGTTATCTTGAAGATGGCCGGCAACATTTTTCGCGACATGGCCCCTTCATTCAATAGCTACCGAAGCGCTGCATGCCAAACTTTTGATAGTTTGGTGTTCAGAAATCCGCTCGCGGCTTGTGATGCTTGCACGCAAGCAGCAATAGATGCACAGATGGCTCACTACAAGAGTCAGAAGAGCAAGACGCACTTGAACGCACGTAGGCCAAAGGTTGCAGATGCTGGGAGGGCCGTAGCAGCTGTACTCGCCCACAGAACACGGCGGCTGAATGCCCTTGGCTGAACGAGCAAGAACCCAGGAGCTGAAACCGTGCAAGAAACCCAGACCACGCTGGACGGCATCGAGCCAGCGCAAGACGAGTCCGAAGCGGCGCCGATCGTCGGCGAGATCGCCGAAGGCATCCGCACCGTGCAGGGCTCGGTCGTCGAGTTCGACAAGATCAGCGCGGGCATCGCGGCGATCGACGCAGCGCATCCGAGTAACGCCGTAGTTGATGTGACGACCCCGGCGGGCATGCGCATGGCGATCGCGGGCCGCGCCGCGTGGCGCAATCCGCGTATCGCACTCGGCAAGGCACGCAAGGCCGCCAAGGCACCGGTGCTCGAGCTCGGCCGCAAAATCGATGCATTCGCCAGCATGATCGAGGCAAAGTTGTTGGTCGGCGAGGATCACTACGATGAGCTGATCAAGGCCGAAGAGGCTCGCCGCGATGCCGAACGCGTGGAGCGGCAGCGCGCCGAAGAAGCGCGCGTCGCGCGGCACCGCGACAACATCGACGACATCACCGGCATCGCGGCGCCCGTCTTCGGCTTGAGCTCCGCCGAGATCCAGGAAAAGCTCGACCTGGTCACGCGCCTGGAGATCGGCGCGGACTATGAAGAATTCCAGGCGGCCGCCGTCAACGCGAAGGCGACCGCGATCGTGCGGCTGAATGAACTGCTCGCCGTCGCGAAGCGCACCGAGGCCGAGCGCGCCGAGGCGCAGCGCAACAAGGAACGGCTGCAACAGCTCGAGCTCGAGGCGGCCGAGCGCGCCCGCCGTGATGCCGACGAAAACGAGGCGCGCGTCGCCCGCGAGGCCGACCAGTCGCTGCACGCGACCGAGCTGGCCGGACAGATCCGGGCGATCGAGCGCCGCGCCTTCTCGGCGTCCGCCGAAAGCCTGGTGGCGCTGATCGCCTTGCTGGAGGGCGTCCGCATCCCCGACGGCCTCGGCAAGTTCGTCGACATCCCGACCGAGGCGAAGGCCGCCGCGCTCGAGAATCTGCGCTCGCGCCGCAGCGAGGCGATCAAGCGCGACGCCGAGCGCCAGACCCGACAAGCGCTCTACGAGCTCCAGCGCTACCGCACCCGCGCCGAGCAGGCCAGCGATGTCGACGAGGTGCAGCAGCTGAGCGACCTGATCAGCACGCTGGCGATCGACGAAGCGACTTACGGCGACCTGGCCGAGACCGCGAGGGGCCTGCGCGACGCCGTGCTCGCTTCTTTGTCGGCCCGCACTTTAGCATTGCAAAGCACATCGCAGCACGTCGCCGCCGATCCGCCCGACGTCGCCGCGGTGGTCGAAGTCGAGCAGCCGGCCGACAAGCCGGCAGCCGAG
>Ga0075370_10000212_pt1 | contig 20652 bp, 18 predicted proteins | sample EndMethybrTD3035_FD_71398 | JGI IMG/M metagenome (GOLD analysis project Ga0075370, IMG submission 71398) | Populus endosphere microbial communities from Tennessee, USA - Endosphere MetaG P. TD hybrid TD303-5 | ecosystem: Host-associated > Plants > Roots > Endosphere | place: USA: Tennessee... | reverse complement strand
GTGCTGTTCCACCGCGTCGCGAACACGCTGAACTACCTGGACATCAAGACCGTCGTCGTCTCCTGCGGCACCTGCTACGACCAGCTGCAGGGCTACCAGTTCGACCGGATCTTCCCCGGCTGCCGGATCATCGACATCCACGAGTTCCTGCTGGAGAAGGGCATCACGCTCGCGAGCGCGGGCGGCGGATACCTGTACCACGACCCCTGCCACAGCCCGATGAAGCTGCAGGAGCCGATGAAGACCGTGAAGGCGCTGCTCGGCGATGCCGTGCGCAAGAGCGAGCGCTGCTGCGGCGAAAGCGGGACGCTCGGCGTCACCCGGCCCGACATCTCGACCCAGGTGCGCTTTCGCAAGGAAGAGGAGTTGCGCAAGGACGAGGCCGCCCTGCGCGCAACCGGCGCTGTGCCCGAAAAGGGCAGCGTGAAGATCCTCACCTCCTGTCCGAGCTGCCTGCAAGGGCTGTCGCGCTACACCGGCGACCTGAACAATGGCTTGCTCGAGGCGGACTACATCGTCGTCGAGATGGCGAACCAGATCCTCGGCGAGGACTGGATGCCGGAATACGTCGAGCGCGCGAACGACGGCGGGATCGAACGCGTGCTCGTGTAGAGGTTCAGTCAGCCGACAGCTTGCGCTCCTTGATCAGCGCGTGCCAGAAGGCAGTTTCCTTCCTGATGAACGCGCCGAGCGCCGGCCCGTCGGTCGGTACCACTTCGAGGCCGAAGTCTTCCAGCTTGGGCTTCACCTCGGGCGACAGGATGGCCTTGTTCATCTCGCTGGTCAGCCGCGCGACGATGTCCGGCGGCGTTCCCTTCGGCACGAACAGGCCCTGCCAGGCCGTCACGTCGAAGCCCTTGATGCCGATTTCATCGAGCGTCGGCACATCCGGAAGCGACGGGATGCGCCGCAGCGACATCACCGCCAGCGCCTTGACCTTGCCGCTCTTGATCTGCGGCAGGCCGGCGGCGGTATCGAGCACCATCATCGGCACCTGACCGCCGATCACGTCCTGCACCGCGAGCGCAGTGCCGCGGTACGGGACGTGCACGACGAATGTCTTCGTGCGGTCCTTCAGCAGTTCCATCGCAAGGTGGTGCGGGCTGCCCACCCCTGGCGACGCATAGCTGTACTTGCCGGGGTTCTTCTTCAGTTCGTCGAGCAGCTGCTTTGCGCTGGTGAAGCCGGCGTTCGGGTTGACCGCGAGGATCAGCGGGAAGCGGGCCATGAAGCCGATCGGCGCCAGGTCCTGCGGGTCGTAAGGCACCTTCTTGTACATCGCGGTGTGGAACACCATGGCGCCGTTGTCGCCGGTGACGATCGTGTAGCCGTCGGGCGGCGACTTGGCCGCGTTGTCGGTGCCGATCATGCCGGCTGCGCCGGGCCGGTTGTCGATCACGATGGTCTGGCCGAGCTGCTTGCCCAGTTGCGGGGCAAGCTGGCGGGCCAGGAAGTCTGAGCCGCCGCCGGCAGGGTAGGCGACGACCCACCGGATCGGCTTGGCGGGCCAGGCCTGGGCCTGTGCCGCGAACGGCGCGATACCGGCGAAAAGACAGCCGAGAAGGCAGGCGAAGGCCGTTGCCCGGCGCAGCGGCGCGCGCCCGGCGGCGGTGGATGTCGTCATCGAGAACCTTTGGGTGGCGAACGGAAGCGGCATCTTAGGCGAACCCGATCGTGCAGGAGTGGCGCGGCCTGCCGGCGGCAATCCCCCCAGACTGGCCGTGGTGCAGGCCGCTTCGCTACACTGCGGCCGCCCCGTACAAATTGCAACGTTTCCTCATGGCCGGATTGACGCCGCAGACCCCGCAGCCTGTCTCGATCACCGCACACCAGCAATCGCGGGTGCTCGAGATCGGGTTTTCCGACGGGCGTGCCTTCCGCATCCCGTTCGAATTGATGCGGGTCTACTCGCCGTCCGCCGAGGTGCAGGGCCATGGCCCGGGGCAGGAGGTGCTGCAAACCGGCAAGCGCGACGTGCTCCTCACGGCGCTCGAGCCGATCGGCAACTACGCTGTGCAACCCACCTTCTCGGATGGCCACGATACCGGCATCTTCTCGTGGGATTACCTGTATCACCTGGGCGAGCACGAGCAGGAGCTGTGGCGACAGTACGAGGCGCGTCTGGCCGAGGCGGGCGCCGACCGCGATGCTCCGATGTCCGCTGCTGCTGCCGCCGCTTGCGGTCACCATCACTGAAAGCGCGTTGCGAATGAGCGGCACCCATTTCGGTTTCCAGACCGTCGACGAGTCGCAGAAGGCGACACGGGTGCGCGGCGTGTTCGACTCGGTCGCGTCGAAGTACGACTTGATGAACGACCTGATGTCGCTCGGGCTGCATCGGGCCTGGAAGGCGTACACAGTGGCGGTGGCGAACCTGCGCGAGGGCCAGAGCGTGCTCGACATCGCCGCGGGCACCGGTGATCTCGCGCGCGCCTTCGCGAAGAAGGTGGGGCCGCGCGGGACCGTTCTGCACACCGACATCAACGAGGCGATGCTGCGTCGCGGCCGCGACCGCCTGATCGACGAAGGGCTGGTGCTGCCCACCTTGCTCTGCGACGCCGAAGCGCTGCCATTCGCATCCGACCGCTTCGACCTCGTCAGCGTCGCCTTCGGTCTGCGCAACATGACGCACAAGGACAAGGCGCTTGCGGAGATGAACCGGGTGCTGAAGCCCGGTGGTCGTCTGCTCGTGCTCGAATTCTCGAAGGTCGCCGCGCCGCTCGCCAAGGCCTACGACTGGTATTCGTTCAACGTGCTGCCGCGAGTCGGCGAATGGGTCGCGAAGGACGGCGAGAGCTATCGGTACCTGGCCGAATCGATCCGGATGCATCCGGGTCAAGCCGAATTGAAGGCGCTGATGAAGAGCGCCGGGTTCGGTCACGTGGACGTCCACAACCTGAGCGCCGGGGTGGTCGCGCTGCACGTGGGGATCAAGTGCTGATCGCTCGGCATGCACCGCTCATGGCCGGACCAGCCATCCGCCGTGCGCGCCAGTGTGTCTTGTTCGCCCTGCTCGTCGTGCTGGCGGCGGCGTCGAACGAAGCGTCGGCTGCTGCCCTCGGCAGTCTTGCCACGTCGGTCGGCCTGCTCGCTGCGCTGGCCGCGATGATCGCGATCAAGGGTTGGTCGGCGAACGCTGCGACCGGCGCGCTGTCGAGTGCGGGGGGCGTGCTGGCTCTGGCCGCAGGCGCGCTGCTGATGTGGCGGCTGCTGCGCAGTGCCGGGCCGTCTGCCACGGCATTGCTTCCGTGGCGCTCGACGGCATCCGTGCGGGGCGAGCGCCGTCCTGCCGATCCGGCATCTCGTCCGGCGCTGGACCTGCCCGCGGGCATGGACTCGGCGGAGCTCTCGCATGCGCTCTGCAATCACTTCGTTCAGCTGCAGGCCGCGTGGGACGCGAGGGACGTCGATGCGCTCGCTGCGCTCAGCACGCCTCAGATGCTCGAAGAACTGCGAATGCAGCTGTGCGAGTACGGCACGTCGCGGGATCGTACCGAGGTGCGGGCGCTCGATGCGCTGCTGTTGGGCTATGAGCAGCGCGACCTGCTCGAGCTGGTCTGCGTCGAGTTCTCCGGAATGATCCGTGAATCTGCCGAGCGCGGCGTCGTTCCGTTCAGGGAACTGTGGATGCTGGAGCGATCGAAGCAGGCGTCGGATTCATGGAAGCTGGCGCGGCAGCAGACCTTGCTCTGAATGACGGCTGCCGGTAAGCCGTGCGGCAACTACTTCACGATTCAGAGCCACGCGGCCGACGTGCTTCCCTCAGTTAGGGGTTGCTCCGCTGTCATGCTTCGCCGGTACACTCTGCAAGCCTTGCGCCGGGGTACCGGCCGTGCCGGTTCGAGCTCAGAGAACAAGCAAGCCAGCGCCTCAACCGCGCCTGCTGCCCGGCAAATCCACAGATCGATCGCGTTGGGAGAGTCTTCGAATGAGTTCAGGAGTTCAGGCATCCGTCATCACGGCCCGCCGCTACGTTCCGGGTCGCGTGACCGCGCTGGCGCTGGCCGCTGCCGTGTTCCTGATCGCCGGCTGTGGTGACAAGAAGGACAAGCCTGCTTCGCAGACAGCTGCGAAGGTGAACAAGGAAGAGATCACCGTTCACCAGATCAACTTCGTGTTGTCGCAGCAGCGCGGAATTCCGCCGGAACGCGCGGCATCGGCCAGCAGGCAAGTGCTCGAGCGGTTGATCGACCAGGAACTCGCGCTGCAGAAATCGCAGGAGCAAAAGCTCGACCGCGATCCGCGTGTTCTCCAGCAGCTCGAAGCTGCCCGCCGAGAGATCATCGCGCGTGCCTACGTCGAGAAGATCGGCGGCGGCGCGTCCAAGCCCACGCCGGCCGAGATCAAGGCCTACTACGACGCGCACCCGGCGCTTTTCAAGGAGCGCAAGCTGTACAGCCTGCAGGAGCTGGCGATCGAGGCGAAGCCGGAGCAGGTGGCCCTGCTGCGCGACAAGCTCACGGCGAGCAAGGACCTTCAGGCCTTCGTCGAATTCCTGAAAGCGAACGACTACAAGTTCGCGGGCAACCAGGCCGTGCGCGCCGCCGAGCAGCTTCCGCTCGCGACGCTCGACCGGTTCGCCGCGATGAAGGACGGCGAGCGGTCGTTCAACCCGACGCCGCAAGGCGCGCAAGTCGTGATTCTTGCCGGCACGCGCAGCCAGCCGGTCGACGAAACGCGTGCGACCCCCGCGATCGAACAGTTTCTATTGAATGAACGCAAGCGCAAGATCGTTGCCGACGACTTGAAAGCGCTGCGCGCATCGGCGAAGGTCGAATACGTTGGCGAGTATGCCAACGCGGCCCAGGAAGCGGCGCCGCCCATTGCGGATGCGGCGACGCCGCTGACGCCCGCCGTGGCGCCTGCTGCTTCCGAGCCGCTGGTTACTGCGACACCGCAGACGGAAGTCGACCCGATCAAATCCGAGGCTGCATCTGCTCCTTCCGCCAAATCGATCGAAAAGGGCATCAAGGGTTTCAAATGATGCAATCGATTCGTTGGGTTGCGCTTGGCCCATCGCGACAGCGAGTACGCTTCGCGCTGAGCCCGGTCAGCGCCGGCCCATTCCATATTGATGCACGAGACTGAACATGCGCTACCTGATTCAATGCCTCATCCTCGTCCTGACGATCTGCTCGGGTGCGTTCGCCCAGACGCCGCCGGCGCCAGCGGCGGCGGCGAAACCCGCCGTCGAACCGGTGCTCGGTGTAGGAGACGTGGTTCGGATCACCGTTTATCAGAACCCCGATCTGACGGTAGATAACGGCCGCATCTCCGAGTCCGGACTGATCAACTTCCCCCTGATCGGCAGCGTCGCGATCGGCGGATTGCCCGTCTCCGCCGCGGAACAGAAGATTGCCAAGGCCTTGCGCGACGGCGGCTTTGTGCTGCGCCCGCAGGTGACCATCCAGATCGGCACGATCCGAAGCAGTGTGGTGTCGGTGCTCGGCATGGTCACCAAACCGGGACGCTATCCGATCGAAGTGGTCGGCACGAAGGTCTCGGAAATGATCGCGCAGTCCGGCGGCGTCGCGGTAGGCGGAGGCGACATCGTCACGCTGGCCGGCACCCGCAACGGCAAGCCCATCAAGCTCGACATCGATCTGCCGGCCATCCTGCAGGCGGGCAAGAGCGAACTGGACCTGACGGTGGAGAACGGCGACATCCTGTTCGTCGACAGGGCGCCGACCGCCTACATCTATGGCGAGGTCCAGAAGCCGGGTCAGTTCCGCATCGAACGGGGCATGTCGCTGATGCAGGCATTGGCACAGGCCGGCGGGCTGACGCCCAAGGGCACCGAGCGCGGCATCAAGCTTCACCGGCGCGATGCGAACGGCAACGTCACGATCACCGAGCCGCGCATGAACGAACCCGTTCAGCGGGACGACGTGTTCTACGTGAAGGAGTCGCTCTTCTGAGCAACCAGCCATGGGCATGACGGGCAAACAGGTTCTGCAGGTCGTCTGGGCGCGCAAGTGGCTGGTACTTTGCCTGCTCGTGCTGGTCGCCACCGCGGGGATCGTGACCACCTTGCTGTTGCCGCGCCAGTACACGGCCGAGAGCACGATGGTGGTCGAAATGCGGATCGACCCGGTTCTCGGTGCGCTCGCGCCCAGCCTGGCCGCGCCCGGCTACATGGCCACGCAGCTCGAAATCATCCGCAGCGAACGCGTGGCCTCGCGAGTGGTGCAGATGATGGGCATCGAGCGCTCGCCAAAGGCGGTTCAGCAATGGCGAGAGGCCACCGATGCAAAAGTGCCGATCGAGCGCTATTTCGCCGCGCTGCTGCAGCGCGGGCTCAGTGTCGAAGTGGTTCGAACCAGCAACCTGATCAATGTGGCGTTCTCGGCGCCAGACCCGCAGTTCGCGCAGGCGGCGGCCAACGCTTTTGTGCAGGCGTACCTGGATGTCTCGGTCGAGCTGCGCGTAGCCCCGGCCCGCCAGTCCGCTGCGTTCCTTGACGAGCAGACCAAAATTCTGCGATCGAACCTGGAGGCCGCGCAAAGCAAGCTGACCAAGTTCCAGCAGGAGAAGGGAATCGTCGTCTCGGACGAACGATACGACCAGGAAAACGCCCGCTACCAGGCGCTCGCCGCGCAGCTTGCCGCGGCGCAGGCGGAGTTGGTGGAGACATCCGCCCGGCGCCGAAACAGCGGCTCGGAGACATCGCCCGACGTGCTGAGCAGCCCGGCGGTGCAGAACCTGAAGGGCCAGCTCGGGGCAGCTCAAACCAAACTGACCGAGATGAGCTCGATCGTCGGGAAAAACCATCCCGCGAGAATGCAGCTCGAGGCGCAGATCCAGGATCTGAACAGGCAGTTGGCCGCCGAGATCCGGCGAGTGTCCGGCGGTACCTCGACGACCAGTCGTGGCAGTGCCGAGAAGGTCGCTGAACTGAAGACGCTGCTCGAAATGCAGAAGAAGCAGCTGCTGGCGCTGCGTACCGATCGCGACCAGATTTCGGTCTATCTGCGCGATGTCGACACGGCGCAGAAAGCGTATGACGCGGTGACCACGCGGGTCGGGCAGTTCAATCTCGAGAGCCAGAACAACCAAGCCAACACCCGGCTTCTGAGCCCTGCGGTCGAGCCGCTCGAGCCCTCGCGCCCGAAGATCAAGCTAGGGATCATCGGCTCGATCGTCGCGGGTCTGGCGGTCGGGCTCATCGCGGCGCTCGGATGGGAGCTGCTCGATCGGAGGGTGCGCTCGCCGCAGGATCTGATGATCGTTCCAGGCGTTCCGGTGATCGGCGTGCTGAGGGCTGAAGGCTCGAAGAGGCCGGCCCTGCGCTCGTTCCAATTGTCGGCGGTGGCAGGTCCTCCGACGCGACCTCTGCTGGCTGGCCCCGGGGGTTCCGGATGAAGATGACGGTGTCGATGCTGTCGGGGGCGCCGCGAGCCAGTCGTTCGCTCGGCGGGATCCTCGTCGACAGCGGTCTGCTTCGGCCCGAAGATGCCGAGCGCGTGCTGCTGCTGCAAAAGCAGGAGAACCTTCGGTTCGGCGAGGCCGCGGTCCGCCTCGGTCTTCTGAGCGAAGCAGACGTCCAGTACGCGCTTTCCCGGCAGTTCTCTTACGCCTACCTGCGCACCGGGGCCGGAGACGAGAAACCGGTCAGCGCGGAGGTGATCGCAGCTTACGAACCGTTCAGCCCGCGGGTCGAGGAACTGCGCGCCATTCGCAGCCAGCTGATGCTGCGCTGGTTCGACAAGGCCGATCAGCGCCAAGTCCTGACGATCGTCGGGGCCGAGCGCGGAGAGGGGCGCAGCCACCTCGCAGCCAACCTCGCGGTCGTTTTCTCGCAACTCGGCGAGCGCACCTTGCTGATCGACGCCGACCTGCGCAACCCGAGGCAGCATGCGCTCTTCCTGCTCGAGAACAAGGTCGGGTTCTCGACGGTCTTGTCCGGTCGGTCACGCGAAGAGGCCATCGTGCGAATTCCCGATCTGGCGGGCCTGTGCGTTTTGCCCGCGGGGCCGGTGCCGCCCAACCCGCTGGAACTGCTGAATCGCAGAACCTTCGACGAGTTCCTGATTCAGGCTCGGGCGACGTTCGACATCGTCATCATGGACACGCCGGCGCTCAGCACCGGCGACGACGCGCCGATGATCGCCGTGCGGACCGGAACGGCGCTGGCCGTCGCGCGCGCGGCCCAAACCCGGTCTGCGGCCTTCGCCGACATGGTGCACGGCTTGATGAGTTCCGGCGTCACCGTCGTGGGCTCGGTGTTCAATGACGTTCCTTCTCGCGTGAAGACGAAATGAGTGCCATCGCGCCGCCTGGTCTGGGTCATCCGCGCCTGCTGTCGGCGCCGGCCAGCGAGTGGCTGATCGTCCTGGCCGGCTTTGCGGCGATGTACCTGCCGGTCTATTGGTGGGCCGCGGGCAGCATCTGGCAAAGCGAAGATCACGGCCACGGAGCCATCGTGCTCGCCGTGGCGGTGTGGTTGTTCTGGAGCCTGCGCCATCAGATCGATTCCGCCCCGCGCAAGCCTGCATCCGTGCTCGGCACAGTGCTGCTCGCGCTCGGTCTGCTGACCTACATCGTCGGGAGGGCGGTTCACATCTCGGTTCTCGAGTTCGCTTCGCAGCCGATCGTGGTGGCCGCGGCGCTGCTGCTCGTGCGCGGGCCGTCAGCGTTGAGGTTGGCGTGGTTTCCCGCGCTCTACCTGCTGTTCATGATTCCGCTGCCGAACATGCTCGTTGACACGATCACCGGGTCGCTGCGGCAATGGGTGGCCGTGATTGTCGAACAACTTCTGTACCTGGCCGGCTATCCGATCGCGCGCAGCGGCGTGATCATGACGATCGGCCCCTATCAGCTGCAGGTGGCAGACGCGTGCTCCGGACTGCACTCGATGTTCAGTCTTGCCGCTCTCGGAACGCTGTTCATGTACATGATGGCCCGGCCCAGCCGACTGCACACCGGCATCATGCTCGCTGCCATTTTGCCGATCGCGTTCGCTGCCAACATCGTGCGCGTGATCGTTCTCGTGCTGATCACTTACTACCTCGGCGACGAGGCGGGTCAGGGGTTCCTGCACGGGCTGGCCGGCATCCTGCTGATGCTGGTTGCGCTGCTTCTGTTCTTCCTGCTTGACCGCGTTCTCGTCGCGTTCCTGGTGCCCAAGGCGCAGGCAGCGGCCGCGTGACCCCTGGATAGCCGTCGTCCGGCTGTCAATTGCTGTTCGACGGCTCCCGCAAGCCGCCGAGATGGCGGCGGGCTTTCGGCGACACGGCGGACATCAAATCGGTGGCAAACGCACCTTGCATGTCGAACGCCCGTGCATCGTCGGTATCGATCGACGAGACCCGAAACAGCAGGCCGTCGGGAATCTGGCCCGTCAGTCCGAGACGGATCTCCGCGATCCGCTTGTCGAGCGCAGACTGAATGACCTGATCGCCGACCGTCAGCCAATAGGTCACCGGCTCATGGCGCGGGCCCAGCGCAGTCGTCAGGCGGCGCACCTCGATGATCCCGTAAGGTGTCGGCAGCGAGCCGTCGCGAACCGAGCTCAGACGAAAGCCCTGAGCGGGATAACACACCTCGGGGCGGTGGGCCTGCAAGCCGCCGCGCTGGTCGTCGCCGTACGCGAGCGACAGCATGATGCGGTATCCCTGCTTGTTCACATAGGTGCGCGTCAGCAGCTGGCTGTAGAGCTTGTCCAGCAGCTCCTTGGTCTGCGGGTTCACCACCAGCGTGTTGACGTCTTTGAGCTCGCGCCAGTCGCCGAACTCGGTCGGGACCATCGCCTCGAGCGAAATCGCAGGCGCTCTGTCGGCCGCCTTCTCGCTCGGGCGAACGACGATGCTCAGCACCGCCGCCGAACACATCAGGCCGGCGAGCAGCCAGGCAAGCGTGCGGGGCTTCACGGCGATACCGCTCTGCACTGACCTAGGAGCTCGCCGAGCTGGTGGTCAGCTCGTCGATCAGCGCCTTGGTTTGCCGGATGTTGCCGCGGCTCGATGCCCCGAACACGATCGACTCGATCTTCGGCTGGTCGCACACGTAGGCGACCGCATCGCGCGGAGCGATCGCGCCCGACGCCAGTATCGACATCGCCACAGGCCTGAAGCGGCGCGAGCGGATGGTTTGCTCATACAGCGGGACCCCTCCGCACATGCGGAACCCGATCCGATTGATGTTGGCGCACACGATCGGGTTGTCGATGCCCAGTTCATCGAGCACGTCGAGCAAGCGGGGAACGTTCATCGTGATGAAGCCCGGCTCCGCCTTGTACTTCTGGCGCACATGATCGTGGAACATCCGAAACGTCGCCTTCATGTTCAGACCGAGAAGGAGATCGGTGATCACGTTCTGCATGAAGATGACCGGCGTCTTCAGGCCGTGGAACATCTTCATCTCGGCATCGATCAGCAGCTGCATGATCGACTCGACGTCCTTGTTCGCCAGCGCGACGCCGCCCTTCAGCATCGCGCCGATCGCGCCATCCTGGGGCAGGAACATGCGCAGCGCTTCGATCATGCCGTGCTCGGTTACCGCGTTGGCGTACTTGTGAGCGTAGGGCATGCACGGATAGAACATGTAGTCCGGGTACTTCGCCGCATTGCTGCGAAAGTAGTCGCACAGCTCCGACATGCGGTCGTGCGTCGTGCACATGAAGGTGCGGATGCCTTCCGCGTACGCCGCATCGAGCACGTCGATGATCGCCTGCGTGTCCTGAAACTTCATCGACTGCGCGCGCGCCTTCTCTTCGGACATGTGATTCACGCCGAAGAACTGGTTGTCGCCGAACAGGACGCGGTCCATGGGGGTGTACTCGCTCATCTGATGCGTTCCGTCCTTGCTGCTCATCGAAAAATCCGGGACATCACGCCCTTGCGTGCAGGCTGCACAGCCGGGCGGGGCGTCTCTCCGGCCGACTGGCTCACGATCATCGTGACCACGCGGTCGGCGTCGAGCGCCGAGCGGAAGGTGTTCTGGCCGCGATCGCGCTTGCTCCGGATGCTTTGCGCGAAGTAGTCGATCTGAGCCGAGTACTCTTCGCCGCGCAGGTAGAACCAGACCTCTTCGGTCAGGTCGGTCGTGTATCGAATCGTCCAGCCCTTGTCTGCCTCTGGCAGCGCCGCGTGCGGTTCGCGCAGGTAGATCTGGCACTCCTGGCGGTCGGCCGTGATCCGCCCGTTCGTGCCCCACACCGAGATGCGTGTGGACATCTTGCGAAAGCTCTCGTCGCTCCAGTTCACGCTCAGCTGGCCGCTCATGCCGTCGGCATAGCGCAGCGTGCAATAGATCTCGTCATCGACGTCTTGCGAGAAGACGCCGCGCCGGACCACGCCGTCGACCGAAGCCGGGGTGCCGACGACGAAGTTCACCAGGTCGATCGCATGGCACGCGTAGTCGTACAGCGCGCCGCCGCCTTCGTTCTTGGCCGAACGCCAGGTGCTTCCCTTCGGCCTCAGCACGACCGGCCCGAACGCTTCCGCGCGAACGTGATGAACGGTGCCCAACGCGCCCGACTTGACGATGCGTTCGGCCTCCTTGAAGGCGCCGACGAACCGATAGTGGTAACCCACCTGGTTCACGAGGCCCTTGCGCTCGGCAAGCTCCACCAGCTTCTCGCCGTCGGCCAGGTCCAGCACGAACGGCTTCTCGCAGAACACATGCAGGCCGCGTTCGAGCGCCTTCTCCACCATGGAGGCGTGAAGCTTCGAGGGCGTGGCGACCACCAACGCTTCGAGCGACTCGTTCTCCAGCATGCGGTCGAAGTTGTCGTAGCACTTCAGGCCCGAGTACTTTGTCAGTATGTCGGTCAGGTACGCAGACGAGTCGCAGCCCGCAACCAGGTCGATATCCGGGTGCGCGCGCAAAATCGAGAGGTGAGACAGGCCCATCTTTCCAAGGCCCACCATGGCGGTTCGAATCAAACGAGACTCCTCAAGTCGACAGTATTCGTTGCGGATCAGGCCTGACGGGCACTGGCCCCGGGCTCTGAAGGCGGGCTGACCGGCATCGGCGAGCGGTACATGCCCAGCCCGTCGAGCAGCAACAGCCAGAAGTATTCGAGGTCGCGCAGGTATCGGCGCCAGTACCGCTTCGGCTCGGTCGTGATGCGGTAGAGCCACTCGAGGCCGATGCGGCTCATCCACTGCGGAGATCGCTTGACCGCGCCCGCTTCGTAGTCGATCGTCGCGCCCACGCCCATGTAGACGCTGACCTTGGGCATCAGGTGCCGGTGCTTCACGATCCAGATTTCCTGCTTCGGTGCGCCCAGTCCGACGATGAGACAGGTTGCGCCGCTCGCATTGATCATGCGGATGACCTCGCTGATCTCTTCCGGGTCGTTGACGAAGTTCATCGACGGTGAATGCGCGCCGATGACGATCTCGCTGCCGACCCGCGCGTTGATGCGTTCGAGCGCCTGCTGCGCGATTCCCGGCGCAGCGCCGAGCAGGAAAACCTTGACGCCAGGTTTGGCACGGTTGTGCGCGCAGAACGCCGGCACGATGTCCGAGCCCGACACTTTTTCCTGGATCCGCCGGCCGACCCAACCGAGGCCCCAGTAGACGTACTTGCTGTCCGAGGTGATGAAGTCCGCCTGCCGATACGCTTCGTAGAAGCCTTGATGGCGCTGCAGGTGATAGAGATGATCCGGGTTCAGCGTGAACACGACGCCGCCGCCGTCGTCGAGCTTGCCCATCAGTTGCTGCATGCTCAGGTTGTCTACCCACACGTTGAGCATTCGCGAGCGACCCCAGGGGCGAGCCGGAGGTAGTGGAAGGCTTGCAGGTGCTGGCATGTGCGCGGTTCTCGAAGATGCAGGAGGTGTTGGGTGAAATCGACTTGCTGGGCGTTGACTCAGGACGACGCAGGCTCGCGGTTGAGCACTTCTTCAACCGCTCGCCGCTTGCCCACGAGCAGGGCCCGCCATTGCCAGCGCTGCAGGAAGCGCCTGAACTCGAGATCGTTGTAGCGCGGCTTGCGGCGCAGCGCGCTCCAGAAGTAGCCCCACAGCATCGCGCCGGCGCCGATGACATACGGCTTGTCGTTCAGACGATTGACGGCGTTGGCGAGCATATAGATCGCGCTGGTCCCCATGAAGTACTGGCCGAAGCCGTGCCGCATCCGGCCGGTCAGCATGCCGGTCTGGCTGGATCCCATCGGCCTCAGGTGCACGAAGCGCAGTTCGGGAGTGTCCCAGCTGCAGGCCTGCCAGCCCATCATCCGGGCACGATGGCAGTCGATGCCGTCCCACATCACCTCCCGGACGAAGCCGCCCATCGCCTGAAAGCGGTCCACCCGGTAGAACTTCGTCATGCCCAGCGAGGTTTCGTCGCCGTGGCGCTCGCTGACCAGCTCGTCGCCTTCATACACGTACGCCTTGCCGCTGCAGGTGGCGATCTTGGGATCGGCCTGCATGCGCCGCATCAACTCCTCGAAGTAGCGCGGCGGCAGCCGCAGATCGAGATCGAGCTTGCAGAGGTAGTCGAAGTCTTCCGGGCGGATCGTCTCGTAGCCCGAATAGAACGCCTCGATCACCCCCGGGCCGACCGCGCGCTTGCCACGGTCTTTGCGCGTGACGATCCGGATCCAGTCGTGCCGGGCGGCGTAGTCGGCGAGGATGGCTGGCGTCTCGTCGGTCGAGCCGTCGTCGACGATCACCCACAGGGCTGGGCGCACCGACTGAGCGATCACGGTGTCCAGCGTCTGCCGCATGTACTTCGCTTCGTTGCGGCAGGGCGAGATCAGTACGTATCGTTGGTTCGACATGAGTGGCCGGGTCACGGTCAAGGGCATCTTCGGAGTTGCGTCACGCGTGCAAGGCCGGCGCAATCGCAGGCCGGGCGTGCCGCAGGTTCCGTGCGATGGAGTGCTCCACGCCGCGGTGCCGAATCGTAGTGGCGAATTCAGGCTTCGTTGAGCGCATTCGCTTCGGACCCCCTAATCTCGCCACTCGATAGCGAGAACAATTTTGCCAACTCGGATGACTCTGCGTCGACGTCGTGCGCACGCCACACGCGAGCACGGGCCGCTGAGCCCATGGCGCTCAGCACACTGGGGTCGGCGCGCAGGCATTCGGCGATGGCTTCGGCCAATCCGTCGACATCACCGGCAGGAAAAAGCCAGCCTGTCGCGCCATGCTGCACCAACTCCGGAATGCCGGCCAGGTAGGGAGCAATCACCGGTCGTTGGCTGGCCATCGCTTCCATGATCACCACCGGCAACCCTTCCGAAAGGCTCGGAACGACAAGCGCGCGCGCCTGCCGCAGTTCGCTCTCGATCTGGTCGGCACTCAGCCAGCCTGTGATCCGCACGTGTTCGGTCATGTTGCGGCGCTCGAGCAAGGCTTCCACGGCAGCTCGCATCGGGCCGTCGCCGGCAAGCGTCAGCCGCACCTGGACGCCCTTGCGGATCAACAGGCTGACCGCCTCGATCAGCAGCAACTGGCCCTTCTCTCTCGACAGGCGGCCGATGCACAGCAGATTGATCGCGCTCGTGTCGGGCTCGGCCGCCGCTGCACCGTAGCCCGGCTCGAGGCCGCATCGAACGACCCTGACTTTCGGCCAGTGTTCGTGGGGTACCCATCTGAGAATCTGGCTGCGTCCGTAGGAGCTGACGCTGGCGACGAACGCCGCGCGAGCGACCGTGTGCTCGAGCCCGACCTGTGCGGGCCGATCCATGATGTCCGACCCGTGCGCCGTGAAGCTGAACGGCGGCCCGCCGAGGGCGTTGACGAGCATCGCCACCTCTGCGGGGTTGGTTGCGAAGTGGGCGTGCAGATGTTGCGATCCGACCTGCGCGGTCCAGGCGCGGATCAGGCAGGCCTCGGCAAGGTAAGCGCAATGCACCGGGAACGGGCGGTGCGACGTCTTGGCCATCGCCCAGGTCAAACGCAGCGCGGCGGCAAACTGGCGGGGAGAGCGCAGTGCGCACCGCACGGTCGCCCCGAGCAGCGCCACCACGCCGGCCTTCAGGACGTAGCGCGTGCGCTCACGCTCCTGCAGGTCCACCGGGTCGACGAGCGGCAGGTCCCAGCCTCGCAGCGCGATCCGCTGGACGGTCCACCCCTTGCGCTCGAGCGCAAGGATCTCCCGTCGTATGAAGCTGTGACTGACGGCGGGATACTGATTGACCAGATAGCTGACTTGGCTCATCTCGGCGTGCTCGAGCCTTCGTGTGGGTTTGCGCAGGCAACCGCGCGGCTGAAAGCAGGTATAGCAAGACGAGCACCAAGCATTGGATGGGTCGCGTTCGTTGTGATCGGTCGGCACATCAGGGGTTGGCCGGCTGCTCGAAGGTGAAGGTATGCTTCACGGCCGTGACGGTTGCGCTGCTGCGTGCCCGTCTCCTCGATGGTCTAATGCGCACCATTGTCGCGCGAGCGATGATAGAGGGTGCCGCTTGGCGTGACCACAGGCCGCCCCTTTTCACGATGTCTCTCTGTCAGAAGATTTGATCTGCGCGATTGCCTGCGAATGCCCGGTGAACCCCTCCGAATAGGTCTGCTCGTCAGCGACCGGATCGTTTCTCCTCAAGTGAACGATCTGGTCGGCTGGGTTCACGCGCAGGGCAACATGCGCCTGGAGCATCTGTTCGTGCGCAAGGCGCGGGGCGGTTCGCCGCACCGACACGCCGGCGGGCTGTATGCAGCGTTCTCCCGGCGCATCTTTGCGGGGCTCGAGCGCCTGGAGGGCATGCTTCTGAGGCGCAGCTCACGCTATTCGCAGTTCAGCCGCCAGTTCGATCTTGGCTCGAGTATCCAGAATGTCGTCGACCTTCCCGATGGGCCGGCGCCTTCGCTCCTTGGCGCAAAGCTCGATGTGCTGCTCGTTCCTGACGGCGACCCATGGATGAAGGACGTCGCTGCGGCAGCGAGGTTGGGTGCCTGGAGCCTGGAGTACACAGGCCATCCCGGCTCGGTAGGTGGTCCGGTCGCGTTCTGGGAAGTGTTCTCCAGGGCCGACAGCACGGCCTTCTCGGTGTGCCGCTACGCACTCGATTCGGGCAAGGAGGTGATGTTGCGCGGGCGCCTGCCGACGCGCCACTACTTCTTGTTGAACCGGGCGGTGCTGCTGGACAGGGCTCATCACTACCTGAAGGTGCTGCTGGAGCGCGCGGCCGCATCTGGAGGCGAAGCGCGCGCCGTGGCGCCGTTGCCTGACGACCACGCGCCGGCTGGCACGCCATCTGCTCACCACACGCTCGGCTACGTCGCACGCATGCTCGGTGCGATGCTGCGAAAGCGCGTCCAGCGCCTGGTGGGCAAGGAGTATTGCTGGGAGGTTTCCTTCGCCCGCGACAACTGGACGCGCGCCGTGCTGCGAGATGCGGCCGTCATCGAGAATCCGACCGATCGATACATCGCCGATCCCTTCGTGATTCGCAGGGACGGGCGTGACATCTGCTTTGTCGAGGACTACGACCGGCGCAGCGGGCGCGGGCGGATCTCGGCCTTCGAGATGACAGGGGGCAGTGCCGTCTGCCTTGGCCTCGTCATCGCGGAAGACTTTCACCTTTCGTTTCCCTACCTGTTCGAATTCGATGGGAGCTTGTTCATGTGTCCCGAGTCATCCGAAAACAGAGACATCCGGGTCTACCGTTGCGTCGATTTCCCCATGAACTGGAAGCTCGAGAAGACAATCATGTCGAATGTCAGCGCCGCGGACAGCATGCTGTTCGAGAAGGAGGGCCGCTGGTGGATGCTCACGAACATCGATCCCTGCGGCAGCGGTGACCATTGCTCCGAGTTGTTCGCCTTTCACGCGACATCGCCGCTCGACGAGCAGTGGACGCCGCATCCGAAGAACCCGTTGCTCGTCGATTCCCGCAGCGCGCGAAACGGCGGCCTGCTGCGCGATGGCGAAAAGATCTACCGCGTCTCGCAGCGGCAGGGCTTCGACCGCTATGGCAAGGGGTCGCAGATCAACGAGATCCTTCACCTGAGCGAGGACGAGTACAGCGAAGCCTGCGTTGCCGCGGTTCGGCCGTCGTTCAGGCCCGGCCTTGCAGGAACTCACCATATGCACTCGTCCGGAGGAATCACCGTGGTTGATTCCTTGCGACTGTCGTGAGCGCCGTGCCGTCGCAAGCGCGGGTCACCGCGGTGACCGTCACCTATCAATCGCGGCGGACCTTGCCGACGATGCTGGCGGCCGCGCGCCGCGCACATCTGGCCGGGGTCCTTGACTGCGTGTTCGTCGACAACGGCAGCACCGACGGCACCGTCGAGCTGTTGCAGCAGGAGGCGAGCTGGGCGCGTGTGAAGCTGCTGGGCGAGAACGTCGGCTTCGGCCGGGGCTGCAACGCCGGCTTTGCCGAGGTCAAGACGCCCTACACGATCCTCATCAACCCTGACGCTGCGGTCGAGCCGAATGTGATCGTGGGCCTGACCGAATTTCTCGATGCACATCCGCAGGTCGGCATCGTCGGTCCCGCGGTCATCGAAGGCGAGCGGGAAGAGCTCGGCGCCCTGCAGGAGGCAGGCGATCGCGGAACGCCCATGACGATCGTCAAGATGGTCGTTCCGCTGATTCGCGCCGAGAACAAGATGCGGCCCATCGTTCCTGGAAGCGAGCCGTTCCGTGTCGGGTGGGTGTGCGGCGCCGTGCTGATGACGCGGACGGATCTGGTGCGTCAGCTCGGCGGCTTCGATCCTCGCTTCTTCCTTTATTGGGAGGAAACCGACCTGTGCCGGCGCGCCGACGATGCAGGGTTTCAGACCTGGGCCGTCGGCTCGGTCGTGGCCAGACACATCGGCGGCGCGAGCTCGGTCGACGACGGAACGCGCGTCAGCGGCTGCATTGCCGAGCACTTCTTTCAAAGCCGGCGTTACTACATGGTCAAGCACCATGGCTGGCTTGCGGCCACCGCGGCGGAACTGGTTGAAGTGGTGATGCTGTTCCTTCGCGCCGCGGTCGATGCGCTGCAGGGCAAAGGCTGGGCGCGGATGCGCCCGCGGCTCCAGGTTCGATTGCTGAGCCAGCCGCCGAAAGTGCCGCCGACGCGCCGGCCCGGCTGAGACAAGAGGCGTGTGGCGGCGGCCGCGAACGGGCCGCTGTCCATCGTGTCAGCCGTGCCCTGTTGCCCGCAGACCCCAGGCAACGAGCCAACCGAGTGCCGCGCCGCACAGGAACAGCAGTCCGGCCAGGAGTTCGCCTCGGGCGCTGAACAGGTGCACGCGCCGCTGCACGATCCAGCTCGCGACCACCCCGAGCAGCGCGCTCGCCGCAACGCCGTAGATGGCGCCTTGCGCACCGGCGATGTGGTGCCCGATCGGAACTGCCGAATACAGGGCCACCATTCGGACCACATTCAGCGCGCTGAGCAGCTTGGGCTTTCCGATCGCAAGCAGCGCCTGGTCGAAAAGCTCGATGGGCGCGGCCAGCAGCGCAATGCCGAGCACCGACAACATCCAGCCGGCCTCCGCATAGCGCGCGTCGTACAGCAGGCGAATGATCGCGGGGCCGAGGAAAAGTAGCAGGCCGGCGCCGCCGAAGCATGCAAGGTCCAACGGGCGCCGCATCCGATACAGCATCGCGCGAAGCTCGTCGGGCCTCTCGCGCGCGACTTCGCTGAGGCCCGGAAGCATCACGCTGCCGGCGAGGCGCGACACGGCGATCTGCAGGATGCTGGAGAGCGTGAACGCGATCCAGTACAAGCCCATCGTCTTGGCGTCGAGGAAGCTGGCAAGCAGGATGCGATCGCCGCTGGACATCAGGAACGACAACGGAGACGACACGAGGATCCAGCGCCCGAACCGGAAGACCTCGGCGAAGATGTCGCGGTCCCATTCCAGACGGTTGGAAGGGCCAGGCAACATCAGGTGGGTCAGCGCGGTCTTCAGGACAGCGCCGAACATCCAGCCCCATGCCAGCGCCCACACCGAGGGCTTGACCAACGCCCACGCGATGATGAACACCGTGGCGCCGATCTGCGTGATCAGCTCGATCTGCGTCAGCTTGGCAAAAGTCAGATTGCGCCGGGCCAGGACCAGCTTCGTCGACTCCAGCCCGGTGACGATTCCCATCACGGACAGCACGGCGATCAAGCTCGGCACGACTGGCTCCGAGTACACCGACTGCGCGGGCAGGAAAGCGGTCAGCCAGCCGAAATGCAGGCCGATGGCCAGGAGCAACGCCACCGCGGTCACGACGACGCCGCGCCCGATCTGGGTGACCCAGACGACGTTCAGAAACTTCGTCTCGGTGCCGCGCTTGCTCTGGATGATGATCGGACCCAGCCCGACATCGGAAAACATGCTGAGCCCGGTGAAGACCGTATAGGCCACCGACATCACGCCGAACATGTCGGGCGCGAGCAATCGGGTCAGCAGGAGATTGCTGCCCAGCCTCAACACAAGCGAAATTGCGTAGCCGGCGAGCGACCAACTCGCTGCCTCCATCAGCCTTCGCTTCAGGCTGATTCGCCCCTCGGTCGAGTGAGGTTGGGCACTACTCCCCACTGTAATATCTCGATTGGTGCGTAGGCATTTCGCTCAAAGTGGCGAGTCTATCGCGGCGCGCTGATCGGACGATCGCGGCATCCTGGAATCAACTTGCAGCTCAAACCTCTGTTGGTGGCGCTTTTCTTCGCGATTGTGGTCTGCGCAATCGCGAAGCCGTCGTTCTCCATTCTGATGGGCGAAGAGGCTTTTGTCCGGCGTCGCAACGCGTGGTTGGCGCTGACAGTCGCGAGTTTCATCACGCCGTCGTTCTGGCTTTACATCGCGGTGGCGGTCGTGATCATCAGCGTGGTCCTGCGCAAGGAGCACAACCCGGCTGCCCTCTATGCGTTCTTGCTGCTCGCCGTCCCGCCGCTGCGCTACTTCATCCCGAGCCTGATGGAGATGGATCACCTGCGGCTGTTGTCGCTCGCGATCCTGCTGCCGTCGGCGTTCCGGGCGGCGGGCTCCTCTGACGGCTACCAGCCGGCTCGCCCGTCGCCGAGCTGGAATACCACCGACGTGCTGGTCGTCTTGTATTCGCTGGTCATCTTCTCGGCATCGCTGGTGTCGATCACGATCGCGATGCGCGAGGTGATGGAGTTGCTGGTCGACGTGCTGCTTCCGTACTTCGTGCTGAGCCGTGCGGTGCGAAGCCGCAAGGACCTGGTCGACGTGATGGCGTCTTTCGTGCTCGCTGCCGTGATCCTCGCGCCCATGGCGGCCTTCGAGTTCGCGACGAGGTGGCTGATCTTCTCCGGCATCGAAGACCGCTGGGGCGACACGCGTACGTTCTTCTACCTGATCCGCGGCATGTTCCTGCGCGCACAGACCACCGCGGGCCACTCGATCGTGTTGGGCTTCGTGATGGTCACCGCGCTGGCGCTGTGGCTGTCGTTGCGCTCGCGCCTGCACTCGCGCGGCTTCGGGTGGGCGGTGCTGGGCCTGTTGATCGTGGGCGCCGTCGTCACGCTGGCCAAGGGCCCCTGGGTCGGCGCCGCTGCCATGCTGGCCGCCTACCTGATGACGGGCCCGCGCGCCGCAAGTCGCACGCTCAAGGGAGGCGCGGTCGTCTGTGTTGTGGCGGTCGGCGTCTTGATGTCTCCCTGGGCCGACAGCGTGATCGACGCCTTGCCGTTCGTCGGCAAGCTCGACGAAGGATCGGTGACGTACCGGGCGCAGCTTGCCGCGATCTCGTGGGCCATCATCAAGGAAAATCCCTGGTTCGGTTCGACCGGCTATCTCGCTCGCAT
>Ga0075370_10000211_pt1 | contig 20778 bp, 15 predicted proteins | sample EndMethybrTD3035_FD_71398 | JGI IMG/M metagenome (GOLD analysis project Ga0075370, IMG submission 71398) | Populus endosphere microbial communities from Tennessee, USA - Endosphere MetaG P. TD hybrid TD303-5 | ecosystem: Host-associated > Plants > Roots > Endosphere | place: USA: Tennessee... | reverse complement strand
GTGCCCTACGACAAGCTGGTCGAGCTCGAGGACATCAACCCGGAGATGCCGCAGACCGATGTCGCGCTCGTGATCGGCGCCAACGACACGATCAATCCGGCCGCGCGCGACGATCCCAGCAGCGTCATCGCCGGCATGCCGATCATCGAGGCCGACAAGGCCAGGACCGTGATGATCGTCAAGCGCGGCATGAGCGCGGGCTTCGCCGGGATCGATAATCCGATCTACTTCAATGAGAACACCCAGATGCTGTTCGGCGACGCCAAGAAGATGACCGAGCAGCTGGTCAAGGATCTGCAGGAACTCTAGGCGGATCTAGCCGTCGCGGCTGAAGACGAAACCGGTCGCCTTGGCGAGGCCGTTGGAGATCGTCGCGACGGCGCGGCTCGCGCCGGGCACCTGACGCTCGCCGCCGCGGTCGCTCACCTGGATCACCGCTTCGGCAAGCTGGGTCATGCCGTGCAGCCGCCCCTCGCCCAGCGCGCCGCCGCCGGTGTTGATCGGCAGCAGCCCGTCGAGACTGCCGTGCCCTTCGCGCAGGAATGCCAGGCCATCGCCCTTCCGGGAGAAGCCCAGCCCCTCCAGCCAGAGGAATACGAACGGCGAGAAGCCGTCGTAGATCTGCGCGGTTTCCATATCGCGCGGCTCCAGTCCGCTCGAATTCCACAGACGCTCGGCCACTTGCTCGCAGCCGATGCGGATATCCTCCAGCGTCATCGGCAGGCCGAAACGCGCAGGATGCGTGCCGGCGGCGAAGCCGGTCAGCAGCGCGGGCTTTTGCCGAAGGTCCCGCGCGCGTTCGGTCGAGGTCAGCAGCAATGCCGCGCAGCCGTCGACCGGGATGTCGCAGTCGAGGATCGACATGGGATCGGCGATCATCCGCGCATCCAGATAGTCCTGCCGCCCGATCGGCTTGCCGCGCCAGTAACCGTTGGGGTTGAGCTGGGTGTTGGCGCGGTTGTCGACGATGTAGCGGGCCAGGTCCTCGCGGCCGTAGCCATAGAGCTCGAAATAGCGGCGCAGCACGGTCGCCGCCCAGCTCGCCGGACCGGAGAAGCCGTAAGGCGCGGTGAACTGGTCGGCACCCGCGGCGAAGTCGCTTTCGAAATTGGCATAGCGGCCCGCGGGCACGTGCAATGCGCGGTAGACCACTGCGTGACGGCAGACGCCGCTGGCAATGGCCATGGCCGCATCGATGAAGGCCTGGGTGACCATCCCGTTGGTCGAGCCCGTCCAGAGCATCTGCCCCTGCGCACCGAGCAGTTCGGAAAGATGCCACGGCGTGACGACGTCGATGCCCTCGACCGTTCCCTTGGCACCGCCGTAGCGCGGCATCGCGGGCGAAGTGGCGATGCCGTCGAGATCGGCACGGGCGAGCCCGGCATCGCTCAGCGCAGCATCGACCGCCTCGACCGCGAGCCGGGCCAGCGGACGTTCGGAGTGGCGGGTCAGCGTGCTGTACCCCACGCCCGCAACTGCCACCTTGTCGGAAAATTCCCACATCGCGATCAATGCCGTACCGGCCGGAACTGCGGCAGGGTGCGGTCCTCGGTCACTTGCTCGAAGGTCACCTCGAGCGTTAGCTCGAGCCGCAGCTCTGCGGGCTCGGCATCGAGCAGGTTGGCGATCATCAGCAGGCCTTGCTGCTCGGCCAGCTCGACCACGCCGACGATCAGCGGCAGCCGCTCGCGAAAGCCCGGCGCAGGCACATCGGTGAGCACGGTCCACGAATGGAGCCGCCCCTTGCCCGACACTTGCTCGAAGCAGAGCTCGAAGCTGCCGCAGGCAGGACAGGCAAGGCTCGGTGCGTGGTTCCAGCGCCAGCAGGCCGTGCATCGCTGGATCGCCAGCCGCCCATGGCGCGCGGCATCCCAGAACCCGGCGCTGGTTTCATCGGCCAGCGGCAGCGGTCTTTGCCCGGTCATGAGCCTCATCTCACGCAAGAATCGTTGACGGCGCACCATAGCCCATTATTATACTTTAGTGCAAAATTAGAGAGGATCGGAACGGCATGAGCACCGCGGCAATTCAAATTCCCGGGCACGTCCCGATACACCTCGTCAGCGATTTCAATTTCTACACCGGCCCCGGCATGGAACCGACGCCGATGGGCGATCCGCAAGCTGCGACCAGCGCGCTGTTCGCCGGTCCGCCGGTGTTCTACGCGGCGAACAACACGCGCAACGGCGAAGGCACCTGGGTGGTCGTCCACGCCGAGGACCAGCGGCGCGTGCTGCAGGACGGCGTGACTTTCTCCAGCAATCGCCGGCTGTTTTCCTCGGCCCTCGGCGAGGACTGGCCGCTGATCCCGCTCGAAGTCGATCCGCCCGAACACGGCGTGTGGCGCTCGCTGCTCAACCCGCTGCTCTCGCCCAAGCGCGTCGTCGCGATGGAGCCGATTGTCCGGCAGCGCGCGGTCGATCTGATCGAGGCGATCAAGGCGCGCGGGACGAGCTGCGACGCGATGAACGACTTCTGCCTGCCGTTCGCGGTGTCCATCTTCCTCCAGTTCCTCGGCATTTCGTCCGATCGGCTGACCGAATTCGTCGGCTGGGCGATGGACCTGCTCCACGGCACCCCGACCCAGCGCACCGCGGCGGCGCGTACCGTCATCGCCTATCTCGACGAGCTGCAAGCGCTGCGCCGGCGCGAGCCAACCGACGACTTCATGTCGTTCGTGACCCAGGCCGAAGTCCAGGGCCGCAAGATGACCGAACAGGAAGTGCGCGCGATGAGCGTGCTGCTGTTCATCGCTGGGCTCGACACGGTGGCCGCGGCGCTCGGCTTCGATCTCTATTATCTGGCGCGCCATACCGCCGACCAGGAGTTGCTGCGAGCCGAACCCGCCCGTCTCGTCCTTGCCTCGGAGGAGCTGCTCCGCGCCTATCCCACGGTTACGCCGGTGCGCCGCGCGACGCAGGACGTCGAACTGAACGGAGCGCCGATCAAGACCGGAGACCTCGTCGCCTGCCCGGCGATGACCGCCAACCGCGACCCGGCCGAATTCGCCGAACCCGACCGGATCGATCTAACCCGCGAGGACAACCGTCACGTTGCTTTCGCCTACGGCCCCCACCGCTGCCTCGGCTCGCACCTGGCGCGGCGCGAGATCGTCGTCGGGCTCGAGGAGTGGCTGGCGCGGATCGGCCCCTTCCGCATCAAGGAAGGCACCACGCCGATGACCCACGGCGGCTTCGTCTTCGGAGTGGAAGAGCTCGTCCTCGCCTGGGACTGAGCCCGACACCGCGCAGTACGACAAAGCCGGACACCCGCCCCGCAAGACGGGCGGGTGTTTTCTTGTTCTGTAAGCCTGGCTGCCGTGGATCCCCGGGAAGTGCCCGACGCACGAAAAACGAGCCGGCCCGGGGGAGAGATCCGGACCGGCTCGCACTGGTACTGAGGAAACCCGGCGGCGCCTTTGGAACTCGGGGGCGGCGCCGCCCGTCCTCAGAACTTGAAGCGGACACCCAAGGTATAGGCGCGGCCGACGATGTCGTAGACCGCGATGTTGGTCGGCAGGTTGACGCCCGGCACGGTGCCCGGGATCAGCGGCGGATCCTTGTCGAACAGGTTGTTGATCGTGATGAACGGCTCGAGCTTCTTGCCCGCGCCGACGTCGATCTTCGCCCGCAGCGTCAGGTCGGTGTAGAACACCGAAGGCACCTTCGAATTGACGAACTGAACCTGCTGAGCGACGCCGCCCGCGACGATCGCGCCGGGGATGTCCAGCCGCATCTTGCCGATCATCTGTTCGCCCACGGTAACGCCGAAGTGGTCGTTCTCGTAGTCGACGCTGAGATTGCCGCGCCAGCGCGGATAGGCCGCCGGGTTGCTCGAAACCACACTTACGCCGGCATAGTGCAGCACCGGTTGATTGGACGCCAGCTGCGTATCGAACTTGCTCAGGTAGTTGGCATAGAGGCGGATCGCCAGGCGGCCGTTGCCCAGATCGGTGCGATAGGATGCGTCGAAATCGATACCCGCCGTCTTGAGGAAAGCGATGTTGGCGGGCGCGATCTGCACGAGCGAAGGGAACGCGGTGGGCGAACTGCGGGTGATCAGCGCGCAGGTGGGCGCGGTGCCGCCGCTGGCGGTGCAGTTGTCGACGATCTGCTGCGCCGAAAGCTGGTCGATCGCGTTGTCGAGCTTGATCGAGTAGTAGTCGACCGACATCGAGAAGCCCGACAGGAACGTGGGCGAGAAAACCGCACCCACGGTCAGCGTCTTGGCCTTCTCAGGCTGGAGGCTGGGGTTGCCCGAAGTCACGCTCGAGACATTCTGATTGATGCCCGAACCGATCGTGCCGCCGGCGTTCTTCTGGTCGTTGATGATGCCGATGCCCGATTGTGCGCCGCTGAACAGCTCGAACAGGTTGGGTGCGCGGATATCACGCGAATAGGTCGCGCGGATCAGGAAGTCGCTGACGGGCTTCCAGGTGCCGCCAACCTTCCAGGTGGTGACGGTGCCCGATGTCGAATAGTCGGTCACGCGCACCGCGCCGTTGAGGCTCAATTCCTGGAAGAAGGGTGTGTCCTTGAGCAGCGGCACCGCGAGTTCGGCGAAGCCTTCCTTCACGTTGTAGCTGCCGTTGGCCGAACCGACGTTGGTCAGCCAATAGTAGAGCGCGCCCGCGGGCACGCCGCGCAGGCCGGCGAAGTAGGCAGCACGGATCGCGGTGGTCTGCGCGGCGGTGGCGCCGGCCAGAGTGGCCGGATCGGCATTGCTGGTCAGGTGCAGCGACTGGTTGCGGTATTCCAGACCCGCCGCGAAATCGACCGGACCCGCGGGCAGATCGAACAGGCTGCCCGAAATGTTGGCCATGACCGAATCCTGCTTGATCGTCGCGCGATAGCTGGAAGTGCCGGTGGCATAGGCATAGCCGTCGGGCGTTGCCGCAGCCGGATTGCCCTTCAGCACATTGATCGGCCGGCACCCGGCATACTGCGAAGCGACCGTGGGATCGGTCAGCACCCGGCAGGTCGGCACGCCGTTGACCAGCACGACGTCCGATGCGGCGTAGAGCTTCTTGTTGTCGTAGAGGCCGGACGTATCCATGCTGTGCTTGGAATCGCCGTGGGTGTAGCTCACCGACCACTTGAGATTGCCGATCTTCCCGTCGAGGCCGGCGGTCGCCATCCAATAGTCGGTGCGCTCCTTGGCTACCGGCTGAGGCTGACCGGCATCATAGTTCGAGACCGTCAGGAAATCGGTCGGCCCCGCCAGCGTCGCGTCTTCCGCCGCCGAGAGGAACGGGTTGCCCTTGTAGATGTTCACCGACTGGCTGGGCGCGACCAGCGCATTGGTCTGCGTCGGGTAGAGATAGTCGCTGCGCGTGAAGACGCCCTGGACGTAGGCGTTGATGTCAGGCGTCAGGTCATAGGCGATGCGGCCAAAGCCCTGATAGTTCTTGCCCGGAATGATCGCGGCGTTGTCCTGCGTGATGCGATAGCCGTCGCCCCCCTGCTGGAAGCCGGCCGTGCCGACCGCCGTGCCCGGATTGTTCGCGCGGGTCGTGCCGTCGGGAAGGATGACGCGGCCGATCAGCGGGTTGGTCGCGCTCGATGCACCCGTGAACTTGCCCTGCGGCGCGATCGCCGAGATCAGGATGTCGCTCTTGATCGTGTAGGGATTGGTAGCCGTCCCGACCGTGCCGCCACCCACGACCGAACCGACGAAGTTGTAGCCCTGGTTCGAGAAAGCGCGGTCGCGCCGCTTCATGCCGTCGTTGTTGTTGTATTCGGCGCTGAGCAGTACGTGGCCGCGATCGCCGCCGAAGTTGAACCCGCCTGCGACGCCGATGCGCTGGCTGGCTGCATAGCCGCGTTCGGCCACACCACCCTGGGCCACGCCGGTGATCCCGGTGAACTTCTTGTCGAGCACGAAATTGACCACGCCCGCGACCGCGTCCGAACCCCAGGCGGCCGAAGCGCCGCCGGTCACCACGTCGACGCGCTGCATCAGCAGCTGCGGCAGCACGTTGGTATCGACGGTACCGACATATTCGGTGGGCGCCACGCGGATGCCGTCGAACAGGATCAGCGTGCGCAGCGGTCCCTTCGGATTGTTACCGGTCGTGCCGAGGCCGCGCAGGTTGAGGATGTTGCCGTGGATCGGCAGGTTCGAGAAGTTGGAAGCCGCCTTGCTGGGGCTGAGCGAGTTGGAGAACTGCGGCAGCTTGTTGAGCGCGTCCGCGACGCTCGACGGGGTGGAGCGCGCAAGCTCTTCAGTGGAGGCCACGGTAACCGGGGTCGGCGCGGTGTAGCCGTCGCGCACGATGCGTGTACCGGTGACGACGATGCCGCCCGTCGAAGCCGTGGTATCGGGCGCGCTGTCCTCGGACGGAGCCGCGTCCTGCGGCGCGGCGGCAGCCGCATCCTGCGCATGAACCGGTGTGAATATGGTGAGCGCGCTGCACGCCAGCAAAACGGAAATCGTACGGTTTCGCATGTCTACCCCTCCCAAATAAAAAGCGAAGGGCGCTAGACCGCCTCTCTCACTTTTTAACCTCAATTGCAACTTTAGTACGCCGGTGAATTCTACCAGTCAATGCAAAATTAAATCGGATGGATATTTCTCGTCGCCTTAGCACACGTGTGTCCTTATATCTGATTTTAAACGATTATTTTTAAAACTATGGCAAATGTCGACACCTGCCCATCCCAGCGATCGACCGAATCTGCATCGTCACTGCAACAGACTTGGGCTCGCCGCGCATTTGAGTCATAGTGGCGATGCATCGACCTGACGGAGCACGGGAGGCCGCATTTGCTGCACGGCCGTGCACTTTCGGGTTGGCGCGTTCACATTGACATGCCAATTGAGAACCATGCTCGACCCCAACGCCAAGCCCGAGACTCCGTCCAAGCGTCGCAGTGCTGGTTCCGCGAAGGGCCCCGCCCGTTCGCAGGTCTATTCCAGTCCGCTGATCATCGCCCGGCGCAACCGCATTCTCGACGAAACGCGCAAGATGATCGGCAAGCAGGGCATTGCCTCGATCAGTATGGACGAAGTGGCCAAGCGCGCCGGCGTGGCCAAGCGCACGCTCTACAATGCGTTTCAGAGCAAGGAGCATCTGATTGCGCTGGCGATCAACAAGTATTTCGACGACTACGCCAGCAAGATCGACTATTCGACCGAGGATGCCACGCTCGAATGGATGATCGAGCGCCTGATCATCGTCACAAAACGCAATCTCCAGATCAAGAACTACTCCCGCGCGCTGATGAACATTTACTATTCATCGGACGTGGATCCGGAAATTCGCCAGGTGATCCACGAAATCGCGTCGAAGTCGCACGAAGTCTGGATCAACGAACTCGCCCGCAGGAACCAGCTCCAGCCCTGGCTCACCGCCGATGATCTGACCGACATGCTCGTGCGTTACCGCTATGCCACGGCCCATTCGTGGACCGAGGGGCGGATCGCCGACGACATGTTCCTGCGCGAGTTGCTCGTCGGCTTCCTCACGTTCATGGCCGGCGCGACGATCGGCACGGCGCGCAAGGAGATCGTCGCCGCGCTGACCGGCATCGACGAGCGCCTGGCGAACGAAGCCCCGGAGGGAAAGAAAGCGCCGGCCAAGGGATAGGCTTCCCTCCGGACGGACTAGAGCCTGATCCAGACGCCCTTGGTCTGGAGATAGCTTTCGATGTGCTCGGTGCCGCCCTCGCGGCCATAGCCGCTCATCTTGTAGCCGCCGAACGGCACCGCCGGGTCCATCGCGCCATAATGGTTGACCCAGACCGTACCTGCCTTGATCGCCTTTACCGCACGGTGTGCGCGGGTGATGTCGCGGGTCCAGACCGCGGCGGCGAGGCCGAATTCGGTATCGTTGGCCCGCGCGATCACGTCGTCGAAACTGTCAAACGGCAGCACGCAGGCTACGGGTCCGAAAATCTCCTCGCGCGCGATGCGCATGTCGTCGCGGACCTCGCCGAACACGGTGGGCGGCACGAAGAAGCCGCCGGCATAGCCGCCGTCGCGCAGGGCAGCGCCGCCGAGCGCGACGCTGGCGCCCTCGCTCGGGCCGATGTCGAGATAGGAGCAGACGCGATCGAACTGGCCCTGCGAGACGATCGGCCCGATCTGCGTGTCGGGATCGAGCGTATGGCCGATGCGGAACGCCTGTCCCGCCGCGACCAGCCGCGAGACGAATTCGTCGTGGATCGACCGTTCGACGAAGATCCGCGAGCCGGCGCTGCAGACCTGGCCGCTGTTGTTGAAGATCGCCATCGCCGCGGCGGGCACCGCGAGATCGAGATCGGCATCGGCGAAGACGATGTTGGGCGACTTGCCGCCCAGCTCCATCGTGACGCGCTTTACGGTCTTCGCCGACGCCTCGATGATCTTCTGGCCGGTGCCGCAGGAACCGGTGAAAGTGATCTTGTCGACGTCGGGATGCGACGATAGCGCCGCTCCGGCGCCGCCGTGCCCGGTGATGACGTTGACCACGCCCGGCGGAATGCCCGCTTCAAGGCAAAGCTCGCCGAAGCGCAACGGCGTCAGCGAGCCTTTCTCCGACGGCTTGACCACGACGGTACAGCCCGCGGCTAAGGCCGGCGCGCATTTCCAGGCGACGCAGAACACCGGGCCATTCCACGGGATGATCGCACCGACGACGCCGACCGGCTCGCGCAGGGTGTAGGACAGCAGCTCGACCGGCGAGCTGTTGCCCATGGTCTCGCCATGGATCGCCGTCGCCAGACCGGCATAGTGACGCAGTGCGCGGATCACCATCGAACGGAAATTGCGCGACGGCGTGATCGGCCGGCCCATTTCGAGCGTATCGACCAGCGCGATATCGTCGAACTCCGCATCGATCAGATCGGCCAGCTTGAGCAGCACCGCCTGGCGCTCGGACGGCTTGAACTTGCTCCACGGCCCTTCGAGCGCGCGCCGTGCCGAACGCACCGCGCGGTCGATATCGGCCTCGTTGCCTTCGGCGATCCGGGCGATCACCGCACCCGTGCAGGGATCGACCGCATCGAACCAGGTGCCACTCGAAGGCTCGACGTGCTGGCCGTCGATCAGGTGCAGCGAGCGCGCGCGGTAGGCGGCCGGCAGCGCAGGCTGGGCTATCTGGGGAAATGCGGGAGCGTTCATGCCTGAAGGTCCTTGGCGGCGACGAGCGCGCGCATGCCGGCGCGGCCCTGTGCGAAGAGTAGGGCGGCAATCGACAGCAGCACGATCACCAGCAGGATCAGCGAGGTGCCGACTTTCATCGGATCGCCGAGCACCTTGTCGGTGAACAGGCCGACGAGGAAATTGCCCAGCGCCATGCCGATGAGCCCGGTGACCAGCACGAAGATGGCCGAGATTCGTCCGCGCAGCTCGGGCGGGGCGACGACCTGGGTCGCGGCGGGGCCCATCGACGAGCTCGAATGGATCAGCGTCATGTAGCAACCGAAGAGAACCACGGTTAGATAGGGGCTCGCGACCAGATAGGCGGCGATGGCGAAAGGCGCGGCGAGCAGCAGCGCGATCAGGCACCACAGCAGATGCGCGTCGCGCCGGCCGCCGGTGAACAGCCGGTCGACCACCCAGCCGTGCAGCGGCAGGCTGAGCGCTGGGAGGAGCTGCGCGATGCCCATGGCGATGCCGATCTGTGCCGGCGTCCAGCCGTGGACGCGGGTGAGATAGGCGGGACTCCAGAGCTGCAGCGCGATCGTCACGCTATAGACCAGCCCGATGCCGAAGATGATCCCGACGAAGCAGCGCGGATGCTGGAGCATGAAGCGCAACGCCTCGCCATAGCCGCCCCCGGCCGGTGCGGCGGACGTGGGCTTGTGGCGCTCGGGCTCGGGGAAAAGGAACACCAGCAGCGCGGTGAGGATGCCGGGCACGCCGGTGACGATGAAGGCCTGCTGCCAGGGCGCAAAGAGCCCCATGCCCGGCCAGTGCGAGATGCCGCCGCTGAGGATCAAGCCAACCAGTGGCCCGCCGAGCAGGAAGACGATCCCCGATCCCATCAGCCCGCCCATGACGAAGATCGACATGGCGAGCGACACACGCGAAGCCGGGAAGCTGTCGCCGATGATCGAATAGGCGCCGGTGGTGAAACCCGACTCCCCGGCCCCGACCAGCGAACGGGCAACTGCCAGCATGGCGAAAGTCCCGGCGAGCCCGCAGGCGCCCGCACCCGCGCTCCACACGAGGACGCAGAAGAACAGCACCCAGCGCCGGCTCGACCGGTCGAGCGCCAACCCCACGGGAATGGCGCAGATGGCATAGAGCACGGCGAAAGCCGGCCCTTGCAACAGGCTGAACTGCAGGTCGGTCAGGCCGAGGTCCTGCTTGATGGGCTCGACCATCAGGGCCATCAGATAGCGATCCGCCAGCGAGCGGATGTAGAGCATGAACAGGATCGCGACTGTCAGCCAGGCGACGACCGAACGCGGGTAGGTCCGGGCTGGACTGCCAATGGCGGGCGCGGCGCCTGAAACGGTGACGGTCGCGTTCATGGCTTGTCCTGGTCCTTGCGCGGGCTGGCACGCTCGGCATCGAAGCGCGGGCGTTCCATGACGAACTGGTCGCTGGTGCGCGCATACCAGCCGGCACCGTGGGTGCGGCCGATCAGCTTCATCGCCGGGGTGTCGAGATAGAGCTTCTCGGGGTTGGCGATGAATTCGTCGGCGACGTGCATGAACAGCACCTCGCCGATCACCACGGTCTGCAGCGCGCCGATCTGCAGCGCCTCGACCTTGCGGCATTCGAAGCTGACCGGGCTGCTGGCGATCCGTGGCGGCGCCACGACCTGCGAGGGCACGGTGGCGATGTTCGCATAGGCGATCTCGCTGACGTCGCGCGGCGCGTCGACGCTCGACAGGTTCATCGTCTCGGCATCGGCCTCGCAAACGAGATTGACGACGAATTCGCCGGTCTCGACTATGTTGGTCGCCGTGTCCTTCATCTCGCGCGTGCGGAAGTCCTTGAGCAGGCCAAGCACGACCAGCGGCGGCTCGATGCCGCAGGCGTTGAAGAAGCTGTAGGGCGCGGCATTGACGTGACCGTCCCGGTTCTGCGTCGTCACCCAGGCGATCGGACGCGGAGTGATGGTCGAATTGATCAGCTTGTAGCGTTCGGCGAGGCCGAGCTCGCGGAGGTCGAACTGCATGGCCTCAACGCTCCTTCTTGCGCGCCGCAGCGGCGGCGAGCATCGCTTCCCTGGCGCGCACCGCCTCGTCGCTGCCCTGGGTCAGGTGGCAGAACGCCAGTTCGAGCGCCTGGGCGCTGGCAAGATCCACCGTCTCCGCCTGATGGATCATCCGCTTGGTCAGCTCGACCGCGTGGCGGTTGCCCTGGCCGATGCCGCGGGCAAAAGCGATCGCCGCCGAGGCGACCTCACCGTCAGGAACCAGCCGGCTGACCAGGCCGAGCGAGAAGGCTTCCTCGGCGGAGACGGTGCGCCCCGAATAGAGAATCTCCGAGGCCCGGCGCCGTCCTAGCTGGCGCGTGAGATACCAGGCCACGCCCCCATCGGGCGTCAGGCCGAGATTGACGAAAGGCGCGCCGAAGCTCGCGCCCCTGCCCACGATCATCACGTCGCAGGCGAGCGCGAGGCCCCAGGACACGCCCCAGGCGCCGCCTTCCACCGCCGCGATCGTCGGCACCGGCAGCGCCGCGAGCCGGGCAATGACGCGCTGGCCCAGCTCGAGCCGCTTGGCCCGGGCGAGGGCGCCCTCGCCGCGCGCAGGCGGGTTCTTGACGTCGCCGCCGTTGCTGAAGTGGCCTTCGGCGCCGCAGATGACGATCGCGCGCGGCGGCGTGCCCGCCTCGATCGCGGTCAGGGCCCCGGCAAACAGCTCCCACATCGCGAAGGACACGGTATTCTTCGCGCGTGGTCGGTTCAGCGTGATCAGCACGACGTCATCGGCATCGCGCTCGACCAGCAAGTCGGGGGCGTCTTCGCTCGTTGCGTTCATTTCTTGGGCATCGTTTCGCGCGCGCGCTGGCGGATATAGTGACGCAGGCCTTCGAGTTCGTCGTCGGTCAGGTTCTCGAACCGCCCCATGCCGCGCTGCATCAGCGCGCCGTCGTGCACCACCGCGCGGAATGCCTCGGCATCAAGCGGCACTGCCGACTTGCGCAGGTCGGGCGCCGCACCGCCGGCCATCATTCCGCCGCCGTGGCAGATGTTGCAGCCGATGTTGTAGATGCCCGCGCCCACCGCCGCCTTCCTGGGATCGACAATGAAGGCCGGATCGTCCTGGATCGGTTCGTCGACGCGCTGGTGCGGCGGCAGCTTGCCCCTGGCACCCAGCGCAAAGGTCAGCACGCGGCGTTCCTGCTGGCGATAGTCCCAGTTGGGCGAATTGGGGAAGCTCGAGCGGAAGCTGGCGATCACGGTGACATATTGCTTGCCGCCGACCGTGTAGCTGATCGGTGCCGAGAGGATGCCGTTCCTGGCATCGAAGGACCACAGCTTCTCGCCGCTGTCCGCGTTATAGGCAGCGAAGTCTCCGGTGTTGAGGCCCTGGAAGATAAGGTGGCCGCCCGTCGCCAGAACGCCACCGTTGAAGGTGCCCGGCTGCGGAATTTCCCAGGCCTTGCGCTGCTTGACCGGGTCCCAGGCGAGCAGCATGGACTTGGCCGGCGGCGTGACGATGCCCGGAGGCGCGGCGCCGAGGCCGGTGTTGACGAACATGCCCTCGCGGACCTTCCAGTCCTTGAGATTGGCCGGATCGGTATGGACGCGGCCGCCTTCCATCACGGGGATATAGGTGAAGCCGGTCTGCGGGCTGTGCGCCATCGCCTGAACGCCGTGCGCGCCGTTCGGGAAGGGATAGAGCACGAAGGCCTTGCCGTCGGGATAGAGCGCCTCGGGATTGATCACGGGGCGGCCCGTCGTCATGTCGATACGCTCGGCCCAGTTGACCGGCCCGAACTTCTCGGCCGAAAGCAGCTTCCCGTCCTTGCGGTCGATCACATAGTAGAAGCCGTTCTTGGGCGCGTGCAGGATGACGTCGTGCTTCTGTCCGGCGATGGTCACCTCGGACAGCTCGATGTCCATCGCGTTGTTGAAGTCCCAGGTCATCCCGGGATTGGTCTGGTAGTGCCAGGCATAGTTGCCGGTCTTGGCGTCGATCGCGACGATCGAGCCGAGATAGAGGTTGTCGCCGCCGCCGGGGCTGCGGATCTTCTGGTTCCAGGGAAAGCCGTTGCCGGTGCCGATATAGACGCGGTCGTACTTCGCGTCATAGGCCATCGCATGATAGACCGAGCCGCCGCCGCCGAACTTCCACCATTCGCCGGTCCAGGTCTTGGCAGCGTCCTCCATCGCCTTGTTCTCGAAGCCGTTCGCCGGGTTCCCGGGCACGGTATAGAACCGCCAGGCCTTCTTGCCGGTCTTGACGTCATAGGCGGTGACATAGCCGCGGACAGGCGAATAGTCGGCCCCGCCGAAACCGATCACCACCTTGTCGCCCGCGACGAACGGCGGGCCGGTGATATAGGCACCGTGCGAGGCGTCCTCGTCGAGCGTCTGGACGCTCCAGGCGAGCTTGCCGCTGCGCGCGTCCACCGCGATCAGCCTTCCGTCGCGCGTCGCCGTGATCACCCTGCCATCGCGGTAGGCGATGCCGCGGATGCCCCAGCCGGCCCGCATACGCCACTGCGCTTCGGGCGTCTCGTAGACCTTGGGATCGTACTGCCAGAGCAGCTTTCCGGTTCGGGCGTCGAGCGCGTGGATGACGCTGAGCCCCACCGCGAAATAGATCACGCCGTTGACGGCGAGCGGCTGCGTATAGGCATCGAAAGTGTCGATGTCATAGGACCAGGCAAGCCCGAGCTGGCGGACGTTGCCGGTGTTGATCTGGCCGAGCGGGCTGTAGTGCTGCTCGCTGTCGTCGCCGCCGAAGCTGAACCAGTCGCGGCCCTCGCTCGGCGCAGCGGTCGGGGCAGCCACGAGCGCCGGAGACGATGCTGCGACGACCATTGCCGCTACCGCGGTCCAGGCTATGCCACTCCCGATTCTGGCCATCCGCATTCCCCAAATCTTCCCGGTTTTTAGCCGTTTTGCGGCCCATATTTGCACTTTGGTGCACTTTTTAATTCGAGTCAACCGGGCTTTATCCAGTTGGCGAAATCCCGGGCTTACTGACCCTTTTCGACCACCGCATGGGCCGGCTTCTGCGCCGACGAAACCTCGCGGGCGCGCTGGCGCAGGTAGTGGGCTATGCCGAGCAGTTCCGGCTGCGGCACCTCCCCGAAGGCAGGCATCCCGCGCGAGACCAGCGGGCTGTTCCGCACGAAATCGGCGAATGCCGCCGCGTCGAGCGGCACGCCCGAGCGCAGCAGATCCGGCGCGGAACCGCCCGACAGGGCGCCGGCGCCGTGGCAGGTCGCGCAGCGGTCCGCATAGGCCTGGGCTCCGGTCTTCGCGAGCGCCGGGTCGACGCGGAAAGCGGAATCGTCGGGGAATGCCGGATCGGGCGCGACATAGGCCGGAAGCCTGTCCTTTCCGTCCAGCGCGAAGGCCAGCACGCGCCATTGCTGCGCGCGGTAGTCCCACTCGTGCGGGAAGCCCTGGGCGGTCGGATAGCGCGAGCCGGCGATCACGGCGATGTACTGCTTGCCCCCGGCGCGGAAGGTGATCGGCTGCGCCATGACCGCGGTCTGCGCTTCGAAAGACCAGATCTGCTTGCCGCTGTCCGCCGCGAGGATGGTGAACTGCCCCTCGCCCCTGCCCTGCAGCACGAGATTGCCCGCCGTCGTGGCCGTGCCGCCACCGCCGCGCGGGCCCTGCATGGGGACGCGCCAGGCTTCGCTCTGCGTTGCCGGATTCCAGGCGAGCAGGAAAGCGCTCGGCTTGCGCGGCTTGATATCGGCCGGAATGTCGCCGATGCCATTGGAAATGCGCTGACCGTCGCGGAACTTCCAGTCCGACAGCGGATGCGGCGGGTCGAGATAGACGCGGCCCTGGTCCATCGCCGGAATGTAGACGAGGCCGCTCTTCGGGTTGAACGACATAGCCTCGATATTGTGCGCGCCGAACGGCGAGGGATAGACGATCACCGGCTTGCCGTCGGGGAAGCGCGCCGCCGGGTTCTCGATCGGCCGGCCGGTCTTGACGTCTATGCCGCTGGCCCAGCTCGTCGGCACGATCGGCTTGGCCGAGAGCAGCTTCCCGTCCTTTCGGTCGATCACATAGAAGAAGCCGTTCTTGGGCGCGTGCAGGATGACGTCGCGCTGCTGGCCGCCGATCTTCATCTCCGCCAGCTCGATGTCCATGTCGGCGTTGTAGTCCCAGGTCTCGCCGGGATTGACCTGGTAGTGCCAGAGATAGGCGCCGGTATCGGCGTCGAGCGCGATGATCGAGCAGACGAACAGGTTGTCGCCGCCGCCCGGGCTGCGGATCTTCTGGTTCCACGGCGCGCCGTTGCCGGTACCGATGTAGAGCCGGTTGTACTTGGGGTCATAGGCCATGGCGTTCCACACCGTGGCGCCGCCGCCCCATTTCCACCATTCGCCCTTCCAGGTCTTCGCGGCCATCTCCATGGCCTTGTTCTCGAAGCCTTTCGCCGGATCGCCGGGGACGGTGTAGAACCGCCAGGCCTGCTTGCCCGTCGCCTGGTCGTAGGCGGTGACATAGCCGCGCACCGGCGCGTAGTCGGCGCCGCCATGGCCGATGACGACCTTGTCCTTGTAGACCCACGGCGCGCCCGAGATATAGCGGCCGTCGTCCTTGCCGGTGGTCTGGACCGACCAGACGACCTTGCCTGTCCTGGCATCGAGCGCGATCAGCCGCCCGTCGAGCGTACCGGTGAAGACCTTGCCGCCCGCATAGGCGATGCCCCGGCTGCCCCAGGCGCCGCGCAGCTTGACCCCGGCCAGTTCGCGAGTCCGGCTATCGTATTGCCAGAGCAGCTTGCCGGTGCTGGCATCGATCGCGTGGACATGGCTCGCGCCCGCAGCGAAATAGAGCACCCCGTCCACCGCGATCGGAGCGGTCAGGCTCGGCCCGCCGACGTCGATGTCGTAGTGCCAGGCAAGCCCCAGCCGGCCGACATTGCCATCGTTGATCTCGGTCAGCGGACTGAAATGGGTGGTAGTCGGGCCATCGTAGTCGGGCCAGTCGTCGCCGTTCGCCGCGCCGTCACCGGCGCCCTGCGAACAGGCCGCAAACAGCAGCGCCAGAACCGCCGCCAGACGTGACTTAGCCATCCGCTCCCATCCTCCCCGACTCGGCAGGCGATCCGCCGACACGATGGAGACGCTTATTGCGCGGCCAATTTCTGCAATTCAATGCAATTTTAGCAGTGGGCTGCTCCTTGTACGGCCCGCCGCCGCGCATCTCCCTGCCGGCTCTCCGGTTTACCGGGAAGCAGGCTAACGGACGGATCAATGAATGCGCGCTTTCGTGCAGCCCAAGTCGGCGAGCAACGCAGCCTCTCGGTCCCAGCAACCTTTTCTGTGGCTGTGCGTATGAAAGCGCGAATGTCTTGGTTGTCAGAGCCGCCGAAGTGTAAACGGGCTCAATAGTGCGACGACTTCGACGACGACTAACGAGGCGGCTCGCAGCTTGCCAAGCCAACAGCACACTTCACATGCTCTTCACGAGCAGACCACATTCAGCAAAGCGAGAACGATTTGGCGCAGTTTCTGCCTTACCAGCGCGTCGCGATCATAGGTGCTGGTCACGTCGGAGCGACGACTGCATATGCGTTGATGCTGCGCGCACTGTTTCGCGAAATCGTCCTTGTCGATAGCGACGCAAAGCGCGCGGCGGCCGAAGCGCGTGATATTGCCGACGCGAACGCGTTGGCGCGGCCCGCGAAGATCTGGGCAGGAGACTATGCCGATGCCGCGGCGGCGAGCGTCGCCATCGTTACCGCAGGCGCCGCAACGCACGGCAAGGAGACACGCCTGTCGGTTGCCTCCCGCAGCGCGGTCATTGTGCGTGACTGCATTTCCCAACTTTGTGCTGCCGGCTTTCAAGGCATATTGCTCGTTGCATCGAACCCGGTCGATCTCATGGCCATGGTGGCTTTCGGCTGTGCCGGTCTTCCGGCCAACCGAGTCATAGGCACCGGCACGCTGCTGGATTCCAGTCGCCTGCGCGCATCGCTTGCGGCTCGGCTGGAAGTGGCACCGGACACCGTCGATGCGCTGGTGCTGGGCGAACATGGCGATAGCGAAGTCGCACTCTTTTCCACCGTGCGAATCGGCGGATTGGCGCTCGCCGATTTCTCGCCCGATGCGCGCGAGCTCGACCGAAATGCCGTTGCCTGCGCGGTGCGCGACGCCGGCTATGAGATCATCGGCGGCAAGGGCTATACCTCCTTCGGTGTCGCGACCGCGATCGTGCGGATTTGCGAGGCCATCGTGCGGGATGAACGGGCAGTTCTGCCGGTGTCATCGCGCCTGGACGGTCCGCCCGGCCTGCCCGACGTCTGGATGAGCATGCCGTGCATCATCGGCGCCGGAGGCGTGGAGCGCGTTCTGATTCCTCCGGTGAGCGAGGAAGAAGCTGCTGGCCTTGCCGCATCGGCCGAAAAATTGCGCGCCGCCTTCGGTGAATTGCAGCAAGATCTGCTCGTGAAGGATGTCGCAGGGTGAGCGAAATGCAGATTTCGCCCGCTTCCAAGACGGTGAGACGGTTGGTGATCGTGTCGCGGACCGCGTCGCACGCTTTGGCGGCTCGTGGACTTTCATCACTGTATTCATCGCGGTGCTGGCCGCGTCGGTCGGGCTGAACACGCTGGCGCTGGCGCGTATCGGGCCTGCCTTCGATCCCCGTATCCCTTGATCTTCGTCAACCTGATCCTATCGATGGTCGCTGCGCTGCAGGCGCCGATCATCCTCATGTCGCAGAACCGGCAAGCCGCGCGCGATCGGATATCAGCCGGTCTGCACTATGAGCTAAATCTCAAGACCGAGCTCGAAATCATGGCGCTGCACGAGAAGCTCGATGCTCTGCGAATTGGCCGGCTTGAAGCCTTTCGAAAAGCAGGGCGCGATGCTGATCCAGCTTGTCCAACGATAGCCGCGCGCTTGAGCCGAGCCTAAGCCGAGCCTAAGCCGAGCTCCCATAATGGGCTGATGCCATCGCAGTATCGTCATGCGATCGTTGAAAACTTTATTTTCTGAAATATAGAATACAAGATCGCCCGATCCACTTTAATTTCCGCGCGATCACAGACCTGATCAACTGGGCCTATTTACTGCACATCTTCCCCGATAGCGATTTTGGCGACTGGAATATTGGGAAAATAAAGCCCACCCCTCGCCGAACACTTTCCGCCATTCGAAGCGATCGAGGCGCTGTGGCGGAACCAAAGGAGCGCTACCATGCCTTCTCCGATCGGCCCGCCGAGGTCCCCTTTCGACAGCCACGTGGCATTGATGAGGGCATTCCGCGCTCGAACGCTGCTGAGTAAATCAAGTGCCGAGCAACGACTGGCCAAGCCAGGCGCGAGACGCCACAGCGCGGCTGCATTCGGTGAAATGCTCTCCGATCTCGGTTAAGGCCTAACCGCTCTAGAGCGACTGCCTGGGCGGTGGCTCCCCGGCCCTGCACGGTCGATAGATTGGCTGAGAATTGGCAACTGCCGCCGCCGGGGATCGAGACCGTCGAGGCTCTATGGCCAACGACGACAGTCCCAATCGATACGCCCTACCCGGACAATAGTTGCGTTCGACACCACGCGTGCAGGTATGAGCCTGGCGTTCCGCCGCCCGCTTCCAAACACCTCTGAATGTGCGTCAGGTTTTGGGCGATCGACCGGAGGAATTGGCAGTCCGTTGTGCCGGCGCCATCGGTCGGCGGTGGAACTGCGCGCATGAAATGCAAAAAAGGGATTGCTCTGAATCTCAGCCGAAGCCCCGGCCGGATCCGAATTTTTTCCCTGCATCCTCGTGCGGCCGCACATACAACCGGTAGACGCTGGGAAACTCGCTTTGGATTTCCCGTTCCATCTCGTCGATCATGCGCTCGACGTCTCCCGCGGTCAGGCGGTTGTCGAAGTCGACATTGACGGCAGCCACGACCTGCTTCGGGGCGTTATGGATCGTCATGATTTCGCCAATGCCCATCACGCCCTCTCGGGCAACGGCACGGCGAATTCCAGCCACGAGTTCCGGATCCGCGGCTTCGCCTATCAACAATCCCTTTGCTTCGCGGGCAAGGAATATGGCGACGAAACCGAGAAGCAGGCCGATCAAGATGGATGCGGCGCCGTCGAATCGTGGGTTCCCCGTAAGCTGCGATAGGGCGAGTCCAGCGGCGGCAATCAAGATGCCGACCATCGCCGCTCCGTTCTCCAGCAGCACAATCACGGTCGCGGCATCCTTGGTCGAGGTTAGCGCCCGCCACCAGGATTTGCCACGGCGCGACGTATTGAATTCCCGGAACGCCGCAACCGTCGAGCCTCCTTCGAGCGCGAAAGCGATCGCTAGCACGCCATAGGCTACCATGGGCGCAACTGCCGGCTCTGGTTCGAGCAAATGGACAATGCCTTCGTAAACCGAAACGCCCGCACCCAAGGCGAACACGAGCAAGGCGACCACAAAGCTCCAGAAATAGAGTTCGCGCCCATAGCCCGCGGGATGAACCGCATCCGCCGGCTTGGCCGCCCGTTTCTGCCCGTACATCAACAGAAGCTGATTGGTACTGTCGACCAGGCTGTGAACGCCCTCGGTCAACATGGCCGAGGAGCCGGTAATCGCTGCGGCCACAAACTTCGCGACTGCGATGCCGAGGTTCGCCGCCAGTGCGATGATCAAGACTTTGGAGCTTTCGGCCTTCATGACATCCCAAACGCCGGAGAAGCAGGCAAGTTCAACCAACCCCGATTCGCATTGGTGTGGCCGTGCGAGGTCCTTTTGACCACCGCTGCCCTATCGTTAGCGAGCAACTTGCGCCACGCGCCTGCGTCGTCAGCCCCTCGGGGTTATCCGCGAACGTGGTTATCGGACGGCTAACCAATTTCGGCCAATGTGCCGGATTGTCCCTCAATCCAGTGCATAGGCTCGAAAAATGAATTTCCAAAGCGTCACAGCGCGGCTCATGGCGCCGCTTGCCGCCTCGATGCTGCTGCTCGCAGTGCTGGCAGGCGTCACGCTGCACCTCGAAAGCCGCGTTGCCGCCGCGAATGCCGACGCGATGACCGCGCAGCGCCTCGTTGCCGAATTCGGCGAGATCCGCTCGCTCAGCCGCTCGCTCCAGCGCGATGGACTCAATCTCATCATCGAAACCGACGCCGGGGAGCGTTCCGCGATCCAGGAGAAGTTTGCGGGCCGCGCGGAAAAGTATGCGAAGGCGCTGGAAACTCTCAAGGCCGAACCGGGCCAGGGTGGCGTTGCGCCGGCCTATTTCGAAAGGCAGGCAAATGTGGCGCACGAGCTCACTGCAGTTGCCGAGCGCGCCAACGGCGGCGATCTTGCCGGCGCTACCGAGGATTTTCGTCACCGCGTCCGCCCCGCCGAGCGCGCGGCCTCGAAGATCGCCGATTAGCGGATCGAAGCGTTGGGCAAGGAGGTCATCGCGCTGCGTGCATCGGCCGAGGCTGTAACGCGCCAGGGGCAGATCCTGCTGATCGCCGCCACGCTCATCCTTGCGGTCGCCGGCCTGGCAGCCGGCTTCCTGATGACTCTGCGCAGCGTGGTGCGGCCACTTCACGATTTGCGCTCGAGTATGGCTGCGCTCGCGGCTGGCAATACGAGCCTTGCCATCCCGCACGTCGGCCGCGCCGACGAGGTCGGCCAGATGGCGGAATCGATGGCCACCTTCCGCGATCAGCTTGCGGCGGCCGAAAAGGCCAAGGACGTGCAGACCGCGCT
>Ga0075370_10000210_pt1 | contig 20779 bp, 18 predicted proteins | sample EndMethybrTD3035_FD_71398 | JGI IMG/M metagenome (GOLD analysis project Ga0075370, IMG submission 71398) | Populus endosphere microbial communities from Tennessee, USA - Endosphere MetaG P. TD hybrid TD303-5 | ecosystem: Host-associated > Plants > Roots > Endosphere | place: USA: Tennessee... | reverse complement strand
GAAGCTGAACGGGCAGACCATGCAGGACGAGTCGACGGCAGACATGCTGTTCGATGTCGCCCGGCAGATCGAATACATCACAGCGCATGTGCAGCTGTGGCCCGGCGATCTCATCGCCACCGGGTCGCCCGCCGGGAATGGCACTCACTATGACCGCTTCCTTCGGGACGGAGACGTCATCGAGACGCAAATCCAGGGCCTCGGACAACAGCGAAACGTCTGCGTGCGGCAATAGCCTCGCGCAGCGAGACGGCGGCGGCAAGGCCGTCGAGGAGACAAGTAATGACACATACGAAACGGGTTCTGGTCGTCGGCTGCGGAATCGGCGGCGCGACCCTGGCCTACGCGTTGCGCAGAGCCGGACTGGAGGCGCATTGCATCGACATCAAGCCGTCGACCCCTGCGACCGGCTCCGGCATCAACTTGATGCACAACACCCTGCGAGTGCTGGGCACGATCGGACTGGCGGAGCAGTGTCTGGAGAGCGGCTTTCCGTTTCAGGCGTTCAAGCAGCACGATGCCACCGGGCAGCTGCTGATGACCAACCCGGCGCCTTCATGCTGTGGCATACGTCGGCCGGAGCTGGCACGGATACTCGAAAGTGCCGCGGAGTCTGCCGGTGCCGCGCTGGAAAGGAACTTGACGGTTTCCGATCTGGCCGGCCGCGGCGACCAGGTGGAAGTCACGCTGTCGGATGGTCGCCAGCAGACCTACGACCTCGTCGTCGCGGCGGACGGCGCCTATTCCAAGCTGCGCGAGCGAGTCTTCGGTCCGCAGCACCGTGCCTCGTTCGCGGGTCAGAGCGGGTGGCGCTTCAACGCCCCGCGGCCCAGCGACGTCGATGCCTTCTGCTTGTATCGATCCGCGGACGGCAGGCGGGCCATCGGCGCCTTTCCGACATCGAAGGAAACGTGCTACTTCTTCTTCCTAGAGAACAGCGCGGAGCATTTGCATTTGCCGAACGAGCAGCTGCAGGCGTTGCTGCTCGAGCGGCTCGCGGCCTTCAGCGCGCCCGCAATTCGGAATTCCCTTGCTCACGTGACGGACCCGAGCCACGTGATTTTCCGGCCCTTCGACATCACGCTGGTCCCGGCGCCGTGGCACAGAGGGCGCGTGGTCCTGCTGGGCGACGCCGCGCATTCGCCGACGCCCCAGATGACGTCCGGTGGCGGCATGGCGATCGAGGATGCGGTGGTGCTGACCGAATGCCTCGCGCACACGGCCAGCGTGCCGGAGGCGCTGGAAGCGTATTCGAAGCGGCGCTTCGACCGAGTGAAAACCGTGTGGGATGCGTCGCTGCAGCTCTGCAAGTACGAGCAGGAGTCCGTTCCGAACCCGCAGCGCTCCGCCGCCCTGCTGCTGCAGACCTACCAGTACCTGGGTCAGCCGATGTGACCTGCACCCGGTAGCAGTCCATGTTCGTCACCGCCGGCAGGGTGCACGACGCGGCACCCTGGTGGGTCGACTTTTGCCTTCATGTTGACTGCTTCGGACGCTGAGACCGAGATCGACAAGCACTTCAACGAGGAGACCAAGGTGAAAAGAAACTGTGGACCGAATTGCCGGGCACTGCGGCAGGTTGCCGTTGCCGCAGCTGTGTGTGTCATCGGGGCCAACGCGCACGCCGTCGACTTCGAAACGGGCAATCCCGATCTCAGCGTTCGCTGGGACAACACGATCAAATACAGCGCCGCCTCGCGCCTGCGCGAACAGGACCCTGCCTTGCTGGGCAATCCCAATCTCGACGATGGGGACCGAAACTTCAACAAAGGCTTGATCTCCAATCGCCTCGATCTGCTGACCGAACTGGATGCCGTCTACGCCAAGCGCTACGGCTTGCGCGTGAGTGCCGCCGGCTGGTACGACGCTGTTTACAACCGCGCGAACGACAACCCGGGGTTTGCCGGCGGGGCCTTCCCGAATCAAACATCCGTTTCCTACAACGAGTTCACGGAGCCGACGCGCCGGCTGCACGGCCGCAAGTTCGAGGCGCTCGATGCCTTCGTGTTCGCAGGCTTCGACGTCGGCAGCGCGCGTGGCACGGCAAGGCTGGGGCAGCATGGCCTTGTCTGGGGGGAGAGCCTCTTCTTCGGCGGCAACGCCATCGCCGGCGGCATGAATCCGGTCGACGTCATCAAGCTTGTCTCCGTGCCGAACACGCAGTTCAAGGAAGCCATCCGTCCGGTTCCTCAAGCCTCCGCGCAGCTGCAGCTCACGCAGAGCGTTTCGCTTGGCGCCTATTACCAGTTCCGGTGGCAGCCCAATCGCCTGCCGGCCGTGGGAAGTTACTTCTCCGGTATCGACACCAACCCGGAAGGCGCCGAGCAGCTGCTTCTGGCAGGGCCGGGCAGCCCGTTTGCGACCAATGCACCGCGCCTGCCAGACCAGCGTGCCCGCAACAGCGGACAAGGTGGGGTGCAGTTGCGCTTTCGCTCCGAAGAGACCGACTACGGCCTGTACCTGATCCGCTTCCATGAAAGGACGCATCAGCAGATCGTGTCCATCGGCCTGGCACCGGCAGCGGGCGGTGGCGTCATCGCCGGTCCCGTCGGATACCGGCTCGTGTACCCGGAGGGGATCACGGCCTTCGGGGCCAGCGCCTCGCGCACCTTCGGCGACGTCAACGTGGCCGTCGAAGCGTCGGTGCGACGCAACCAAGACCTCGCGAGCACCAGCGGTGCGTTGGACACGTCCTTCTTCGGGGGGGCGGCCAACAACAACAGCGACAACCCCGCGTACGCCGTGGGCAAGACCGCCCACATCAACGTCAACGCCTTGTGGACGGTTCCACGCACGCCGCTCTTCAACGAGGCGACCTTCCTCGCCGAGATCGCCTGGAACCGCGTGCTGTCCATCACCAAGAACGCCGGTGCCGTGGACGCCAACTCGACGCGGGATGCCGTCGCACTGCGCATGCAGATCGAGCCGCTGTATCGGCAGGTCGTTCCTGGCCTGGACCTCGGCGTTCCGATCGGCATCGGCTACAGCCCGAAGGGTTCGCGCTCCCAGGCACTGGGGATCGCCATGCCTCCGGAAGGCGGGGGTGACTTCAGCGTGGGCTTGAACGGCACCTATCTGGCCGTCTGGAAGTTCAGCCTTGCCTACACCGGGTTCTTCGGTTCGAAGGGAACGCTGCTGGATGGGAACAACAACTTCTCCTACCGCCAGTTCCTGCGCGATCGCGAGTTCATCGCGCTGTCGGCGAGCCGCACCTTCTGACATCTCTGCCATCGAGGATCTTCCATGAAACCCAACACGATCAAGTGCAGCGCCGTCATCCTTGCCGCGTTCATCGCGGCCGGCTACGCGCAGGCCGGCGTGAGCGCCGACGAAGCGGCCAAGCTCAAAGGCGAACTGACGCCAGTAGGTGCCGAGCGGGCAGGCAACCCTGAAGGCACCATCCCGGCATGGAACGGTGGCCTGACCACGGTCACGCCCGGATTTCAGAACGGCGGGCGGCGCCCCGACCCGTATGCGTCCGAGAAGCCGACCCTGCAGATCACCGCGAAGAACATGGACCAGTTCGCGGACAAGCTGACGGAAGGCGCGAAAGCAATGCTGCGGAAGTACCCGGACAGCTTCCGCATCGACGTCTATCCGACGCACCGCACTGCCGCGGCGCCGCAATGGGTCTATGACAACACGAGCCAGAACGCGACCCGAGCCACCGTGCAGGAAAGTTCCGCCGGCCCGATCAGCAAGGGCGCATTCGGCGGCTTCCCGTTCCCTGTCCCGAAGACCGGTGTCGAGGTCATGCTCAACACGCAGGTGCGCTGGCGCGGCACGGCCTGGAACCAGCAAAGCACCGGCTACCAAGTGACCGCCGATGGTCGTCCCGTGCTCGTTCACGCCGTCAACGTCGACAACATCGCGCCTTACTACTATCGCGAGGAGAAGGCGGAGAACTTCGACGGCGCCTACTGGATGGTCCGCGTGTCGACATCGGGGCCGGCGATCCGCGCCGGGGAGGCAATCCTCGGCCACTTGCTGCTCGACGAGAGCAAGACAGCGACCTGGGTCTATCTGACGGGCCAGCGCCGCGTCCGCAAGCTGCCCAACTCCTGTTGCGACACGCCGCATCCCACGTCGGCGGGTATCGTGAGCTTCGACGAGATCGAAACCTTCGCCGCGCGCCTGGATCGTTTCGACTGGAAGCTGGTCGGCAAGAAGGAGATGTACATCCCGTACAACTCGAACCGGCTGCTCGTGCCCACCAAGGATACGGACGTTCTCGGCCCTCACCATCTCAATCCCGACCACGTTCGCTGGGAACTGCACCGGGTGTGGGTGGTGGAAGCCGCGTTGAAACCCGGACAGCGACACACCTCGGCGAAGAGCCGCTACTACATCGACGAGGACAGCTGGTGGCCGGTGCTCGCCGATCGTTGGGATGCGAACGGTCAGCTGTGGCGCATGCCCTTCTCGATCCCGGTCGCGATGCCGGACATTCCCGCCGTGGTCGGCACCGCATGGGGTACCTATGACCTGCTGTCCGGGACCTACTTCGTCGCCGAACTGATGAACTCCGCCAAGGGGCAGTACACGCTGCTCCCGCAGCGCCTGCCGGAGAAGCATTTCTCGCCCGACGCACTGGCCGGCGACAGCGTGCGCTGAATGGCCCGCGCGGCGGTAACCCACACGTGACGCGGCGGCGGCGTGCCCAGGATATGATGCGATACGAAGCGACTCGTAATAATGCGACCAGAAGGATCCGACGTGAACACTGAAGTCATCAGCAAGAAGCAGCGTGAGGATGCGATTGCAGGGCCGCGGCCGGTGCGCCGGATCGTCACGGGGGAGAACGCCGCGGGCAAGTCCGTCTTCGTGTCGGATGCCCCGGCGCCGAACCACACCATGGACCCGGGCACACCGCGGGCCCAGGTTGTCTGGGTCACAGGCGAAGCCGCCGCGCCAGGTGATGACCCGGCACCGGCCGGCCAGGCTTTCCCATTCCACTCGAAGGGAGGCTCCCTGCTGCGCGTGGTCGATTTCCCGCCCGACGAGACGTACGACACCGCGCATCTGGCGCGCTTCCTGGACGACAACGGGGTGCGCGACAAGGGCAACGCCCGGCACTTCTGGTTCCACAAGACCCAGTCGCTGGACTACGCAATCGTGCTCGAGGGCGAGATCTATGCGCTGATGGACGAGGGCGAAACCCTGATGCGACCCGGCGACATCCTGATCCAGCGGGCGACGAATCACAGTTGGTCCAACCGATCGGGCAAGCCTTGCCGCATGGCGTTCGTGCTGCTCGACGCCGTCCCGGATAATGGGGCGCCGTAGTCGCCACTGGGAATCCCTTGCCTACCAGAATCTCTTCCCCATCGGCCGCAGCCAAGTCCAAGGCTGTCGAGCGCACCGCCGCGGCCACTTCGAGCCGGCGTGCCGCCGCGATCCCGGAAGCGGTTCGTCCGCGCTCGCCCGGGCGGGTGCGTAGCGACGCTTCTCGCGTGGCCATCCTCGATGCCGCGCTGAAGCTCCTGGAGACGACGCCGTTGCAGCAGATCTCGATCGAGTCGATCGCGCGCGAGGCAGGCGTGGGCAAGGCCACGATCTATCGGTGGTGGAGTTCGAAGGCCGCGGTGGTCATCGAGGCGTTTCTGCATACCCACGTGCGCCACACGCCGATGCCGAAGGGTGTGAGCCCGCGCAATGCGCTCGTCCGTCACGTCCACTTGCTGGTGGAGGAGTACAGCGGCTGGTCGGGGCGGATCGTGTCGCAGATCCTGGCGGAGGGGCAGGGCGACCCTGACGTGCTGCGGGAGTTCCGCGAACGCTTTTGGTACGGACGGCGTGCCGTCGTTCGCGAGGTGTTCGAAGAAGCGCGCCGGCAGGGCGAGTTCCGCACCGACATCGACACGGACATGCAGATGGACATGCTGTATGCGCCCATCTACTTCCGCCTGCTCATGCGGCATCTGCCGCTGGACAAGCAGTTTGCGGATGCGCATTGCGCCGCAATGATGCAACTTCTGGCCCCTCCGGAACAGGAGGCGGGCACAGTGCCTGCCAGGCGACGCAAGTCTGCCTGACGCCACCGGCCGCGCGGGAGTGCGGCCCTGCGTGCGTCACGCAGCCGAAGAGAGACACGGCACGCGACCGGCAAAGGTCGAAGGGTTTTCACCAACTCTAGTTTCGATACGATTCGTCTAGTATTGAAGACTAGACCGCATCATGGATCGCGTGTGTCGCGAGTCCACCATCTTCGAGAAGGAAGAGCATGAAAATTTTGGGACCCGACTCCTTGGTCTTCGGCGTCGATGACGTCGCCGCTTGCGCCCAATACTTCACCGACTACGGATTGACGCCGCTGGATGTCACCGCAACGGGCGGTCGCTTCGAGGCCGTCGATGGCACGTCGATCGTCATCGCGCGCCGTGACGATCCCTCGCTGCCGGCCCCCATGGAGACCGGCACGATGTTGCGCAAGACGACCTACGGGGTCGCCGATCGCGAGACGCTCGATGCCATCGCGCTCGAACTCGGACGCGACCGCGAGGTCAAGCGCCTGCCCGACGGCTCGCTCGAGGCTCTCGACGACATGGGGTTCGCGCTCGGATTCCAGCTGACCATTCGGCGCAACATCGACGTACCGGGCGAGATGATCAACTCGCCCGGCAGCGAGCCGGGGCGGGCCCCCAACGTCCTCGGCGCGAATGTGAACGCCGAGGCCCGGCCGCTCACTCTGTCGCACGTGGTGTATTTCGTGCCCGACATTGAGAAGGCCGCCAGGTTCTACGCGGATCGTCTCGGCTTCCGCTGCGTCGATCGCTTCACGAACGCGGGGACCTTCTTGCGTCCGGCCGGAACGCTGGATCACCACACCCTGTTTCTCATCCAGACGCCGGCGTTCATGAAGGGCGTGGAGCACTTCACCTTCCACATGTCCGGGCCCACGGCCGTGCTCCAGGCCGGTTCTCGGTTTGTGGCCAAGGGCTATGAATCGTTCTGGGGGCCAGGCCGCCACAAGTTTGGCTCGAACTGGTTCTGGTACTTCAACAGCCCGGTCGCATGCCATGTGGAGTACGACGCCGACATGGATCTGCATGACGACAGCTGGGTCGCGCGCGAAGCACCGATGCAGGTCGATGAATCGCAGATCTTCCTGTTCCAACATCGCGAAAAGTGGGCCCCCGGCGGCGCTCCACCCCCAGAGCAGGGGCACTGAGTTGTTGCATGCCGACCTACCTTTGCAGGTTGGATGAGATCGTCGACGGCACCGCGCGTGGGTTCGCCATCGCAGGTGCACTCCGCGACACGATGTTCGTGGTGCGGCGCGGCGACTGTGTGCGAGGTTGGTTGAACGCGTGCCCTCACGTGGACGGAGCGCCACTGGCCTGGCGCAAGGACGCCTATCTCAGCGCCGACGGCCAGGCGATCGTCTGTTATGGACATGGTGCCGTGTTCGACATGAACACTGGCGTCTGCACGAAAGGCCCTTGCCTCGGGCAGAGCCTCACGCCCGTATATGTCGAGCGCGATGTCGACGGCATCCTTTGGGTTTCTCGAGAGCCAGAGCCTTGGCGATAGACACACGCAGCTCGTTGCGACGCGGCGAGAATCGCAGGCATGAAGCCCATCATCGACGCCAGCTGGCACCACTTCGTCAAGGTGGCGGAGCTGGGGTCGGTCTCTCGCGCCGCCGTGGCGTCGGATGTTCCGCAGTCCGTGGTCAGCCGGCATATCGCTCAGCTCGAGAGCGATGCAGGCTCGCGCCTGTTCCGCCGCACTGGACGCGGCGTCGTCCTGACGGAACTCGGGCAGCAGCTTTATCCTCGGATCAAGCGGCTGATCGCCGAGTCGGAGAGCTTTGCCGATGAGGTTCGTGCGAGCCGTGGCGTGCCGGTCGGTGACGTGCGTCTCGGGTTGCTGCCGTCGACGGTGCCGTCGCTTGCAGGGCCCCTGTACCAACATGTCCTGAAGCAGTTTCCGAAGGTGCGCTTGCACCTGATGGAAGGGTCGAGCTCGCAACTGCAGGAAATGCTCGATGAAGGTCGACTGGATCTCTCCCTGCTGCTGCGCGACGGCGGCGAGTCCAGTGTGGACGAGCCGGTTCTGATGGAGGGTGCCCTCTGCCTCGTCCTTGCCAGCAGCGATCCGCTTGCAGGCCGGCAGGAAATTCGCTTCGAAGAGGTCGCCAAGCTGCCGCTGGTGCTCCCTGGTGAACCTCACCCACTGCGTGAGAGGCTGTCTTCGCTCGCGCGCAAGCTCGGCCTGAGCCTGCAGATTGCGGCGGAGGCGAACTCGATCCGTCTGCAGCACGAGATCGCGGCATCCGGCGCCGGCTATGCGATCACATCCCTGTCCATCGCGCCGCACGACAGGCAGCGACTTGTCGCATTGAAGATCGTGGAGCCGGTGCTTGCACGTGCCGTGGTGCTCGCGGTTGCACGCCACCGGCCGCACACGCTGGCGACCCGCGAGATCCAAGGGCTCGTGCTTTCGATGGCGCCGGGAATCTTGGCGAAAGCCGACACCGCCTGAGATTTCGCCTGAGCGGATAGCTGCTATCGCGCGCGCAGTCTCGCCTCCGGCGTGCGACAAACCTACAGTCTTGCTGTGTTCCATGCCGCGGCTCTCGCGAGCATGGCTGCCATCCCTCACCAGCGAGTCCACCATGCTTCCATACAAGCGCGCAGACGCCCGGGCCTGGGCCCGGGAGAACCTGCTCGGCTGCTCGGCCGTCACCATTCCGAGCTATTCGGCCGACCTCAAGCAACTCAACGACCGCGGCATCTGTCACGACGTCGCGCTCGCCAAAACGCTCGGCTTCAAGCACACGCTGCTGTGCGCGGAAGTGGCCATCACGCCGCAGGAGAACGCGCGGTTCACCGCTCTCGCGGCCGAGACGGCGGGCCCCGGATTCGGCCTGTTCTTCCATGCGGCCTTCAGCACGCTTGCGGAGAACATCGAGGCCGTGAAGCTGGCCGAAGACGCGGGGGCCACGATGGTGCTGCTTTCATACCCCGCGCAGTTCTGGCCCACCACCGAGCAGGAGGTCTACGACTACACCAAGCAGTTCTGCGACGCCACCAAGCTTGCCGTGATGCTGTTCCCGCTGCCGGCCTGGGGTTTCGAGCGCATCCACCCCGCGGGCATGTCGGTGTCATTCGTGCGGCGGCTGCTGAAGGACTGCCCGAACATCGTCGCGATCAAGTCGGAGCAGGGTTTCCCGCTGCCTGCCGGGATCTGCGAGATGTACTACCACTTCCGCGACGAGGTGGTCATCAGTTGCCCGATCGAGGGCGATGCGATCCCGCTGATGGGCGTGATGAAGATGCAGTTCTCCGGCACCAGCAACACGCAGTGGATGAGCGACTACTACCCGCGTGCGTTCGAGCTGGCCCGCACCGGACAGTTCGAGCAGGCGATGGAGATGTACTGGAAGGTCAACCCCGCTCGCGGCGCGAATGGCGCGGCCACCCAGGCCTATATCGGCGGCACCTCCACGCTGAACCGGACGATGTGGAAGTACCAGGACTGGCTGGCCGGCTTCAATGGCGGCCCGCTGCGCGCGCCGGCGATGCGTGTTCCGGACCGCCTGATGAAAATGCTTCGCCAAGGGCTGGTGGCGTCTGGTCTCCCCGTGACCTCAGACCCGGACCGCGAGCACATGGTCGGGCGGCACCCCTGCTGAGACCCGGTGACGACGATGCTTGCACGCCGCGAGTTTCTGGGCGGCATTGGCTGCCTCCTGCTTTCATCCGCTCGCGCGTCCGACGTGATCCGCGTGATCGTTCCCTATGCGGCGGGCGGCATCACCGATATCGGGGCGCGCGTCATCTGCGAGCAGTTGGGCCCGGTGTTGGGACAGCCGGTGATCGTCGAGAACCGACCGGGTGGCGGCACGCGGATCGGGACCTCCGCAGCGCTCGCGGCGAAGCCGGACGGCAACACACTGCTGCTCACCAACATCGCCTACAGCATCTTGCCGCTCGTCGACCCGACGGTGAAGTACGACGCCGCGACCGCAGCGGTGCCGGTGGGCCTCGCGTCGACGTACCCGATCGCGTTGGTCGTCAATGCGGCGCTGCCCGTGAAGACGCTGCGCGAGTTCATCGACTACGCGCGCAAGAACCCCGGCAAGCTCAGCTACGGCAGTGCCGGCCCTGGCAGCGGAGCGCATCTGGGCGGCGAGTTGTTCAAGTCGTTGACGGGTACGCACCTCGTGCACATCCCGTATCGGTCCACCGCGAATGCCCTGGCCGATGTCGCGGCGGGGCGAATTGATCTGACCTTCGACGCCACGGCCATCGAACTCGCCAAGACAGGGCAGGTCCGGATCCTCGCGGTCTCGGGCACCGAGCGCGACCCGCGGCTGCCGGACGTGCCCACGGTCGCGCAAGCCGGGCTGAAGGGCATGGAGACGGCCTCCTGGCTGGGGATATTCGCCCCGCTCGGCACACCTCCAAGCGTGATCGAACGCCTGAACCGGGCGCTGAACGTCGCGGCACAGAACGAAACGCTGAAAGCGCGCTTTCGTGACCTCGGGATGGTCCCCCGTTCCGAAGCCCCGAGCCTGCTGACCGATCAAGTGCGCCACGACACCCAGCTGTACCGGCGCGTCATCAACGAAGCCAAACTGAAATTCGAATGAACCCCTCCGACGTGAATCCCTCCGTGAGCGCCGGGACCGCCGCGCCCCTGTTCGTCTCCTCTGAAACTGCTGCCGCCGTCTTTCAGTGGCTGCCCGCGGTGCGCGCACTGCAGGAAACCTACGCGCGGCCACTCGGACCCAATGCCGTTCCCCGGCGCACGATTGCCGCAGGGGCGGCCGAGCGTGCCTCCCTGCGGACGATGACCGCGGTGCCGCCGGGATCACGCTACTACGGGGCCAAGTTGATGGGCATGGCGTTCGGGCCGGCAGGCCGACAGCTCGAGTACGTCGTGGTCCTGTTCGATGCGACAACGGGTTCGTTGGCTGCGATCGTGGACGGCAACCTGGTCACCGCGTATCGCACGGCCGCCACATCCGCCGCCGCGCTCGACCGCTTGGCGCCGCAGGGAGCTGCACGTCTCGCTGTGCTGGGAAGCGGTCTGGAAGCGCGCATGCACACGCTCGCCATCGCGGCGGTGCGCGAACTGCGCGAGATCCGGGTCTTCAGTCCCACGCCGGCCAAGCGAGCGGCGTTCGCCGACACCATCGGCACTGAGTTGGGTGTCAGTGTGTCCGCCGTCGATTCGCCCGCGGAGGCCGTTGGCGGCGCCGACATCGTGCTGGCGGCGGCCCGCTCGCAGGGAGAGAAGCCCATCCTGCATGGCGACTGGCTGGCATCTCACGCGACCGTCGTGTCCATCGGCTCGACGCTTCCCGAACAGCGCGAGGTCGACAGCAGCGTGGTGGCGCGCGCCGGCCTGATCGTCTGCGACAACGTCGAGGAGGTGCTCGAGGAGTCCGGCGACATGCTGGCCGCCCGACAGGCGGGTGTCGAACCTGATGCGAAGTGCGTCAGCCTGAATGAGCTGATGGCAGGCAAGGTGAGCCGACCCAGCGACGGCGGAGTGGCCATGTACAAGTCGGTCGGTTCCGGCATGCAGGACGTTGTGGTGGCCGGCATGATCCTCGACCTCGCTCGCACTGCCGGCTTGGCGGTACCTCTGCCCATCCGATTCGAAACCAAGCGCATCGGCTGATGCAGCGAACCATGAACAACCTGCTGAAAGATCCCGAACTGCTTCGCACCGCCGCTTTCGTCGGCGGCGAATGGATCAGTGCCACGCCGCACGGCAAGTACACCTTGCGCAATCCCGCCACCGGCGAGCCGCTCGTCGACTTGCCTCGCTTCAAGCAGGACGAGACGGCACAGGCAATCGAGGTCGCACATCGGGCGTTCCTCGCCTGGCGTCAGACCACGGCGAAGCAGCGATCGGAAGTGCTGCGCCGCTGGTACGACCTGACGATCCTCCACGCCGACGACCTGGCGACCCTGATCACGCTGGAGGAAGGCAAGCCGCTGGCCGAAGCGAAGACCGAGGTCCAGTACGCGGCGTCGTTCCTGCAATGGTTTTCCGAAGAGGCCAAGCGTGTGCGCGGCGATGTGATCCCCGCGCCGAAGGACACTCAACGCATCGTGGTCCTCAAGGAGCCGATCGGCGTCTGCGCGGCCATCACGCCCTGGAACTTCCCCGCAGCGATGATCACGCGCAAGGCAGGTCCGGCGCTGGCCGCCGGCTGCAGCATGGTCGTCAAGCCTGCAAGCCAGACGCCCCTCACGGCACTCGCGTTGGCGGAACTGGCCCGGCGCGCTGGCGTGCCGGCGGGCGTGTTCAACGTCGTGACGGGAAACGACACACGCGACATCGGCAATCAGCTCACGTCGCATCCTCAGGTTCGCAAGATCACCTTTACCGGTTCGACCGAGGTGGGAAGCGTGCTGCTGGCGCAAGCCGCGGGCACCATCAAGAAGTGCTCGATGGAGCTGGGCGGCAATGCGCCGTTCATCGTCTTCGATGACGCAGACCTCGACGCTGCGGCAGACGGCGTCGTCGCGGCGAAGTTCCGCAACACCGGCCAGGCGTGCATCAGCGCCAACCGGGTACTCGTGCAAAGCGGCGTGTACGACGCGTTTGCGGCCAAGCTGATCGAGCGTGTGCGCAAGTTGCGCGTCGGCAATGGCTTGGAGCCGGACGTGCAACTCGGGCCGTTGATCGACGACGCGGCCGTCAAGAAGGTGGAGGAGCACATCGCGGACGCTCTCGCACAGGGCGCGACGGTGCTGCACGGGGGCCATCGTCATCCGCTCGGCGGCCGCTTCTTCGAGCCGACCGTCGTTGCCGGCGCCACGTCGCAGATGGCGCTGTCGCGGGAAGAGACCTTCGGACCGCTCGCGCCACTCTTTCGTTTCGAGACGGACGAGGAAGCGTTTGCGATCGCGAACGCGACCGAGTACGGACTCGCTGCCTATCTGTTCAGCCGGGACGCTGCCCGCATTTGGCGCGCGTCGTCGGCCATCGAGTCCGGCATGATCGGCATCAACTGCGGGCTGATTTCGAATGAGGTGGCGCCGTTCGGGGGCGTGAAGCAGAGCGGCCTGGGCCGCGAGGGTTCGCACCACGGAATCGAGGAGTTCCTCGAACTGAAGTACTTGTGCTGGGACGGCCTCACGCCGGCGTTCGGCTGAAGGTGCGGTCGCCCCAGGTCACCCGAGCCGCGCGAGTTCGCGACTGGCGGCGGGCGAAGGGTATTCATCTGGCGAATTCTGCTGTGTTCTCTTCATTGCATTGTTGTATTGGTGTGCGTCTCCCACACTGAACATCTTGCTCTGCACTCACCTCAAGCACTCCAGGAGAATCGACGTGACACATCTGAAGGCGCGAACTGTAGCCGCGCTGATCGCACTCGTCGCGACCCCGGCGGCTAGTTGGGCCCAAGGCACGATGTCTCCTGACGAACGCCGGAACATGGACTTGGTGAACGAATGGGGGCGCCTCGTGATCGAGGCGGCACAGGTCGCGGCAGCCGACAAGTACATGGCCCCGGACTACATCCAGCACAACCCGATGATCGAAACCGGACGCGATGCGTTCGTGAAGGACTTCGGCCGTCGTCCACCGCGCGAGCCGCGAGCCGAGATGACGCCTGCACCCGTTGTCGAGTTCGCGAAGGGTCCGTATGCCTTGTGGGTGTTCGAGAGGGAGGCCAAGGATCAGAACGGGGTCGTCTACGAGTTCAACTCGTTCGACCTCTTCCGCCTCGAGAACGGCAAGGTCGCAGAGCACTGGGGCGGCCGTCCCGCTTTCCGCCCAGCCCTCGTGCCAGGCCAGCCGGCACCGGACGCTGTCGTGCAGGGCGTGGGTCCCAAGCCGATCAAGCCGGGCAACAGCCCTGCGGAGCAGCAAAACGAGGACATCGCGAACCAGCTGTTCAGGAACATCCTGCAGTACGGGCATGTGGAACTGGCCCAGCAGGTGATGGCTCCTGGCTATGTCCAGCACAACCCGAATGTGGCCACGGGTCGCCGCGCGTTCGTCGAGTTCTTCGGCAAGACGAGAACGCCGGAGCCGCTTCGCACGGAGTGGAAGGACGAGCCCGAGCTGACCATCACGAGCGGGAATATCGTTCTGTACATGTTCAAGCGGTTCTCGGTGGATCCGTCGAACCCGTCTCAGGTCTACAAGTGGAACTGGTTCGACATGGTGCGTGTAGACGGCGGCCTTGTCAGGGAGCATTGGGACTCGGCTGTGAAGATCTCACCGCCGGCAACAGTACCGATGCCGGCCGGATTCGGCGAGTACCGGTGACGGCTCAAGGAGCCGGGCGCGACCTTCGCATGTCAAGCGCGCGCCCTACCGAACAGGCGGGCGACCGACTCCCGCAACCACCGCACGGCGGGGTCCGCGTGAAAGCGCGGATGCCAGAACTGACGGATCGGGATCGGCTTGATGTTGATCGGTGGCTCCACGATGCGTAGTTTCTCGAGACGCACGTAGTAGTCCGCGATCGACCGCGGCACCGTCACGATCATGTCCGTGGCGGCAATGATCGACGGCACCGAGAGGAAGTGGGCGGTCTTCAACTGGACCCTGCGCGTGTAGCCCTTCTCTTTCAACAGTGCCTCGAAGAGTTCCTGGCTGCGGCCCACCGGGTGCACGACGGCGTGCGAGAGCTCGAGGAAACGACGCATGCTGATCCGTGAGGAGCGCACCGTGGGGTGATCCTCTCGTACGAGGCAGACGGTGGTTTGCGTGAGGATTTGCTGCGCGTAGAGCGCGGGACGCTTCAGATTGGGGAAGAGCCCGATCGCGAGGTCGCAGCGGCCGTCTTCCAGTGCAGCTTCGACGTCCGCAATCGCAAACGGCTCCGACCGGAGGTTGCAGTGTGGTGCTTCCCGAGCCAGGTAGGCCATCAGCGGCGGCAGTATCTGCAGTTCGCCGACATCGGGCGTCGTGAGGACGAAGTCGCGACGCGACGTGGCTGCGTCGAAAGCCGGCTCGTGCTGCGCGTGATCGCTGAAATCGGAAATTGCCTTGGCCGCGGCGTCGGCCAGCTCCGTGCAACGGGGCGTGGGCAGCATGCCCGCGTGGGACCGCACGAACAGCGGATCGTCGAAAGCCTTGCGCAGTCTTCCCAAAGCAAGGCTCGTCGCGGGCTGACTCAGGTCGAGCACAGCGGCGGCCTTCGAGACGCTGCGCGTGCGGTGCAGAGCCACCAGCACGCGCAGCAGGTTGAGGTCGAAGCCCTTCATTTGTTTGCTAAATGTCGACTTTAAGGTGGGCTTTATTGCCCAAATGTTCACGGGCGTCAATGCTTCGTGTCGTGCAGGACCCATCTCGGGAACTGCGCGACAAAGAACGGAGACAAGCTTGAACGTCCTCGTCGTGAGCGGCGGATCTGCGGACCTCTTCCTGTTGGGGGATGCATGATCGAAGACCGTCGGGCGATCGTAGTCGGCGGCGCTGGTGGAATTGGCAGCGATGTCTGTCGCAAGCTGGCGTCACGGAGCTACCGCGTCGTCGTAGCCGATTTCAATGTGGAGGGCGCGCAGCAGGTCCTGGCCGGCATGGAAGGCCGCGGTCACGACGCGGTGCGGCTGGACGTTACCGATGCGAACTCGGTGCGTGCTGCGTTCGACACCATCGAGGCGAGCGGGCCTGCCAGCGTGTTGGTGATCGCATCGGGAGGGCCTGTGGTTCACCTCGGCCAGCGGATCCATGTCGCCACCATTCGCAAGGAGGACTGGGACCGGACTGTCGCCCTCAACCTCACCGGCGCGTTCTCCTGCGTCCAGCAGTTCGCCCGGCTGCGGCTGGCCGCGCCGATCGAGCACTCGCGCATCATCTTCATCGGGTCCGCTGCAGGCGAGGTGGCGGGCAACGGCACCGACATCGCCTACAGCGCGTCCAAAGCCGCGCTCCTCGGACTGACGAGGCAGGCGGCATTCGATCTGGCTCCGGCGGGGATCACCGTCAACAACGTGGCGCCCGGACCCGTCGGTACGCCGGAGTTCTTCCGCAATACCAACGACCAGATCCGATCGGAGATTGCGTCGCTCACGGCACTCAAGCGGCTGGCAACCCCGGAAGAGGTCAGTGCCGGCGTCGCCTACATCGCTTCGCGTGAAGCGGCATGCATCACCGGTGCGACGCTCGCCATCAATGGGGGCGTTCACATGCATTGAGGCGACGCTGAAGATCCTTGCAAGGACGGAAAACGACAAATAGGAGACAACGGATGAGAGTGGATCCAACGCGGCATGGCCGCATCGCCGTCGCTCTGGCCGCGGCGCTCGCTGGCGGCGCACAGGCCGCGGAATTCGACCTGGCTGATTCGGACTGGGCGGTTCGCTTCGACAACACGCTCAAGGGCGGGCTGATGTACCGCACGCAGAAGGCCGACCCCGCATTGGTCGACTCGTTCCGCCTGCTCGTCCCTGGCGTGCCGGCTTCTGCCTTCCCACAGGCGCTCAACTTGAACGCGGGCGACGACAACTTCCGCGGCCGGGGTCTCGTATCCAAGCGGGTGGACCTGCTCTCGGAACTGGATGCGGTCTACCGCAAGGACTTCGGGCTCCGCCTGAGTGCTGCGGGCTGGTACGACGCCGCCTATCGCGGTACGACGCAGGCCGCGGACCCGGTGAACGGTCAAAGCCCGGCGAACGAATTCGCGCGCGGCACACAAGACCTGGCGGGCCGCAAAGCGGAGATGCTGGACGCGTTCGTCTTCGGGAGCTGGAATCTCGGCTCGGAGCGGAAGTTGAGCCTGCGTCTGGGCCAGCATGCACAGCAGTACGGCGAGAGCCTCTTCTTCGGCGACAACGGTGTTGCGCGAGCGCAGGGTCCGGTCGACGTCTTCAAGCTGCTCGGTTCGCCAAACGCGCAGTTCAAGGAAATCATCCGCCCCGTGCCGCAGCTGTCGGCGCAGTTGCAGGTGACGTCCGAGGTGGCGATCAGCGGCTACGTTCAGTTCCGCTGGGAGGCCGATCGCCTGCCGCCGGCCGGAAGCTACTTTTCGGCATCCAACATCGTCTGGGGCGGGTCCACGTTTCCACAGTTCATCGGAATTCCCGGCGTCGGCAACTTCGTGCTGCAGCCCAGCGGTGACCGCGAGCCGAAGAACTCCGGGCAGTTCGGCCTGCAGGTGAAGCGGCGCTTGGGCGAGACCGACCTCGGCTTCTACGCCGCCCGCTACCACGACAAGAGCGGCCAACTCTACGGACAGGTGAACCCGCAAGGCCCTGTGGGTCCGGGCGGTACGTTGCCGGGCAACTGGTACTACACGTTCCCGCAAGGGGTCAAGGTCTATGGCGTCAGCGCGACGCACTCCGTTGGTGACTTCAACGTCGCCGCCGAGGCTTCGATCCGCGACGACATGCCCCTGCGCAGCCCGGGCGTCATCTATGGGTTCTTCCCCGGGCAGCCCGAACAGCGATATGCGAAGGGGCGAACGGCACACCTGAATCTGTCGACGGTGGCCAGCTTCGGCCCGAGCTTCATCGCACGCGAGTCGATGCTGATCGCCGAAATCGCGTGGAATCGCGTGCTGCACATGACCGACCCCGATGGTGCGTTCGACTCAGGGCGCACGCGCGATGCCACGGCGCTGCAATTGGTCTTCACGCCCAACTATCGGCAGGCGGTCGCGGGCTTGGATCTCAGCGTCCCGATCGGCCTGCGCTACACATTGGACGGCCGCTCATCGATCACCGCTTGGGACGCCCGTGGCAACGGCAGCGCAAACATCGGACTGGAGGGCAACTACCTCGGGGTCTGGCAGTTCGCACTGACCTACACGCAATTCATCGGCAATGCGACTCCGTTCATCGACTACTCGCCATCCCTGACGGGTGGCAGCCCTTACCTGGGCCACGGCAATGCGATCGCCGATCGCAACTTCGTCGCGCTCACGTTGCGCCGCACGTTCTGATCAAGGAGACGACCCATGATCACGACCGATTCGAAGCGAGGCCGCATTGCACTTTCGGTGGCGCACTGCGCGGGCATGCTGGACTTGGTGGCATTGCCCGTGTGGGTGGGCACGCTGATTGCGGCCTACCGGTTCGACGCACAACAGGCCGGCCTCCTGGCGACCCTCTTCCTGGCCGGCGCCGTGCTCGCCAGCCTGCTGCTCGCACCGCGATTCGATCGCCTGCCCCGGCGATATGTGGCGGCGCTGTCGTTCCTGGTCAGTGCCATCGGCTTCGGCGTCGCCGTGGTGTCGAGCGACTTCAAGACGCTGGCAGGGCTGCATCTGCTTTGCGGTCTTGCCACCGGTGCCGCGCTGAGCGTCACGCACGGCACGATCGCGCTCAGTGCGAATCCCCACCGCCTGTTTGCGATCGTCAACATGGCGCTCGGCATCGTTGCGATCTTCTACCTCGGTGTCACGCCGCAGATCGTCGCCAAGCTGGGCGGCTCGGCACTGTTCGGCGTCTTCAGCTGCGCGATGGCGCTGGCGGCCCTCGTGTGCCTGCTCATCTTTCCGAGTCCTGGGGCCGCGCGGGGAGGCGCGCCGGGCGTCGCGAATGCCGCCGTGCCGGCTGCTCCAGCTGCTACGGCGCGATTCTCGCCGGCCGTCTGGTTCGGCATCGTCGGCGTGGCGCTGGTGGCGCTGGTGCAGGCGATGACCACGAGCTTCGTCGAGCGGGCCGGCATCGACCGCGGCTTCGGCCCGCACGCGGTGGCCGGCGTGCTGATCGCGCTGGGCGTCGTCAACCTCGTGCCTGCGCCGTTGGCGGCGGTGCTCGAACGTCGCCTGCCGGCGCGCGGGGTGCTGCTGTGCGCACCGGTCCTCCAGGCGATGCTGGCGGTGACGGCGATGAACGCCACGGCTTTTCCTTTCTATGCCGGCTCGACAGCGGTGTTCGTGGCGATCATCATCTTCTCGCACACCTTCGCCTTCGGACTGCTCGCGCGGCTGGAGCCCACGGGCCGAGCGCTCTCGGCGACGCCGGCGATGCTGATGATCGGTGCGGCCATCGGGCCGGTGCTCGGCGGCACGCTGGTCAAGTTCTCCGGCTATGGCGCCATCGGCGTTGCCGCGATCGTGCTCGCTGCCTGCGCGGTGTTCTGCTTCTCGCGACTCCCGGCGCACGCAACTTCCGCAACGCCGCCCGGGCTTCCGGCATGACGCCGCTGCCGGCCAGCCAGACCTTCCATCAATCACTACATCTCGCCGGCACTTGCTGACCGGCGCCCGGAGACCCGCCATGAATCGACAGTTCGTCACCGCCCTTGCGGTTTGCTTGATCGCCCTGGTCGCGCCCTTCAGCGCATCCGCTGGGGTCAGCGCGGAGGAGGCTGCGCGACTGAAGACGGAACTCACGCCCCTCGGCGCAGAGAAAGCCGCAAGCAAGGACGGCAGCATTCCCGCATGGACGGGCGGCTACCTGACGCCCATTCCCGGCGACAAGCCGGGTGGTCGTCGCGGAGACCCGTTCAAGGACGAAAAGCCGCTGTACTCGATCACCGCCAAGACGGTCGACCAATATGCCGACAAACTGTCCGATGGCACGAAAGCGATGCTGAAAAAGTATCCGGACACTTTTCGCGTCGACGTCTACAAGACGCACCGTACGGCAGCTGCCCCGCAGTGGGTGTACGACAACACATTCAAGAACGCGACCCGAGCCAAAGCCAGTGGTGATCTGATCGAGGGGGCGTACGGAGGCATTCCATTCCCGATCCCGAAGTCGGGTGCCGAAGTGATGTGGAACCACATCCTGCGCTGGCGCGGCACCTCCTGGCAGTTCAACACGAACATGTACCAGCTCACCACCGATGGAAAGGCCGTCATGACGACGGACGGCGTCGGTGACCAGCAGATGCCGTACTACCTGCCCGACGGCAGCCCGGAGAAGTGGGACGGCGACTTCTGGCTTCTGCGCTTGGTGAACTCAGGCCCGCCGATCCGCGCCGGCGAAGCCATCGTCGTCCGTGAGAACCTGGACTATCGCAAGACGCAGAGTTGGGTGTACCTGACCGGCCAGCGCCGCGTGCGCAAGCTGCCCAATCCCTGCTGTGACACGCCCGCGGCGTCGACAGCGGGCGTGATGTCGATCGACGAAGTCGAGGTCTTCACCGGCCGGCTCGAACGCTTCGACTGGAAGCTGCTCGGCAAGCAGGAGATGATCGTCCCGTACAACACGAACCGCCTGCTGCAGCCCACGACCGACGCCGAAGTGTTGGCGGCGCACCATCTGGCGCCGAACCAAATGCGCTGGGAACTGCACCGCGTCTGGGTCGTCGAGGCCACTCTGCGCGAGGGCAAGCGGCACCAGGCGCCGAAGAGCCGCTACTACTGCGACGAAGACACCTGGACCTGCGTGCTGGGCGACCGCTGGGACGCCAACGGCCAACTCTGGAAGCAGATGTGGGCCAACACCTTTGTCGCGCCCGATCTGCCCGGCGTCGTGGTTGGCAGTTTCGGCTTCGACGATCTGCTGGCGGGCACCGCATTCGTCGCCAACCTCTACAACCAGAAGAAGACGCACTACCCGATGGCGCCGCGATTCCCCGACAGCAACTTCACGCCGGATGCAATGGCTGCCGGCGGCGCACGCTGAGGACCGGCTCGACCGGGCACGCGAATCAAGGGGAAGCTGGTGCGAAGCAGCAACGACATCGAGGCCGTCCTGGACGGAGTCAGGCCAAACGCATTCCTGATCGGTGTTTGGGTGTTGTGCGGGATGGTGCTGTTCCTCGACGGCTATGACCTCACGGTCATTGCCTTCATGGCCCCCGAGTTGGTCAAGGAGTTCGGACACGGCAACGCTTCGCTCGGGTTTGTGTTTTCGGCGGGGCTGGTCGGGATGGCAATGGGCGGGCCATTGGGCGGGTG